>Ga0100402_1006228_pt1 | contig 11926 bp, 7 predicted proteins | sample CryGeyme20150102_FD_80419 | JGI IMG/M metagenome (GOLD analysis project Ga0100402, IMG submission 80419) | Groundwater microbial communities from Crystal Geyser aquifers in Utah, USA - Crystal Geyser metaG 2015-0102 | ecosystem: Environmental > Aquatic > Deep subsurface > Groundwater | place...
CATCAGCCCCTGCCTCCAATAAAACGGCCGCTATACGTGGGTATCCTAAAGACGAAGCTATGATCAGCGGCGCATCGCCGAAAGCGCGAGAGAGATTATTTTCCGAGGTTTCGTTCGGAACGAAATCTGTCTCGCGCTTTCGTAACAAATATTTAATAGTTTCCAAGTGACCCTTTCTCGCAGCCTCGAGAAACGCACGTCTCGTAGTAACAACGCCTGCCTCCACCAGGATCTTGACAACTTCCACGTGACCTTTTGACGCTGCCTTGCAGAGAGCAGAGCTACCATGATCTTCCAAGTTACTTTCTTCCCGTATTAATACTTTGACGCTTTCAGTCTGGCCGTTTTTCGCGGCTATGCAAAGTGGAGATTCTTCGGAGCATATTTCTAGAAGAGTTTCGATCGTGCACTCAACTAGATCACGATAAAAGTTGGATTTTACCGATGAATTCATTTTCGAGATCAGAAACGATTTTTCTTTTCAATTTAATGAAAGTTAAGCCTCTTTGAGCGTCAGCGAGTTTTTATTTTCGAGTCTTTAGCTCGAAAATAAAAACTCCACTCCGTTCGTGCGTCAGCGTTTTTTCTGCGCTCAAATCAACAGCACAGAAAAAACAACTTCGTTCGTGCGTCAGCGTTTTTTCTGCGCTCAAATCAACAGCAAAGAAAAAACGACTTCGTGAGTGGGGCCCCAAAATTAATTTCCCACATTTCTCTCAATATCCACCCAAATTTTAGCCCGTAGTTCGAGGGTGCATTTCTCTCGACTGCTATCATCAACCTTTTGTCTATTTTTATCTCCGGCAGCGACACGACTTCTATAAAAAGAGGGAAGTATTTGGAGGGGATCTTGATCGAAAGCAGACTCTCTACGTCGATGTCGAGTCCAAAATAGGATCTCAGTTTAACCATTTGAAGCAAGTCGTAGGGGCTAGACTGCCAATCGACTTCTTGGCCAGACAGAGACAAAATTAAAAGCCTAGCTACCACAGCTTCTTCGACCTGGATGGTAAAATCTTCACAGTTTTCTTTGTCTGCCCGGGAAAACATTCTTTCGAAAAAAGGACCGAGCTGAGGTAAAAGTTCGCGTTGGATCTGGACGAAAGTCATACGCTCCAAATCTTGAAAGAAAATAGTAATTTGAGCGACTTTCTTTCGAGAAGAACTAAATTTATTTGTACTTTCTCGCGGCAGGATTTTTTTGGGGCCCGAGCCGTCACCGCGAGGAAGTAACTTTGTTTCTTGCATAATATTTAGTTTCTGGATGAAATTTAAGTAAAACAATTTGGCTGGAAATAAAATACTTTCTTCCCTGCTTCGTGCGCGCTAGAGCAGGCCCTTGGCTCTCGCGGTCGCGAAATTAACAAATTATTTAGAATAATTTACTGGAGAAAATCCTCCCGAGAAATCAAAAAAAATCTTTCAGCAAAATTAAACTATTGGTGTAATACTCCAAAGTATTCAGACACTTTCCACTGGATATATTCCATAATTTTACAGTACTATCTGTGCTAGCTGAAAAAATATGCTGTTGATCTTCCGTCAAGACTAACGAGTGAATGTCTCTCGTGTGACCGGAGAAAGTTTTTACACGCTCTCCAGTGACTACATCCCACATTTTAACAGTCTTGTCTAGGCCTGCCGAAAAAAGATGACGTTGATTCTCTGTCAAAACTACAGTTTTAACCTTACCTACGTGCCCATCGAAGGTCTTCATTATTTTTTCTTCCGCTATGTCCCACATTTTTACGCTTCCGTCTCCGTTTGCCGAAAAGAGATAGTAATCGGTAACGGCCAGCGAGTGAACTTCTTCCGCGTGCTTGAAAGTTTTAACGCATCTTGCCGTCGCAACATCCCACATTTTCACGCTCCTGTCGAAACTGGATGAAAAAATATGTTGTTGATCTTCGCTGATAACTAGAGAATTAACCCGTTTTTCGTGTCCGGTGAAAACTTTCACCTCTTGCCCCTCGGCTATACTCCACATTTTTATCGTCTTGTCCCAGCCGCCCGAAAAAACGTGCTCTTGATCTTTGGCGACAATTAACGAATCGATACCGTATAAGTGTCCAGTGAAAGTTTTCACAAGCTGCCCGCTTTCTACATGCCACATTTTTATCGTCCCGTCGACGCTCCCTGAAAATATATGCTGTTGGTCTTCGGTTGCGGCTAGCGAATGGATAGCGTTTGTATGACCTTCCAGACTTTTATCTGAGCTCTGGTCTTTCCTGGTCAAGTCCAATATTTTAATCGCACAAGATCCAGCGCCGAACACTAGATACCTGTCTTTTCTCACAGACATTACTTTTTTCTTGAATTCTTCGTTTACCCCCTCCCAGCTGTACTTAGAAGGTAAGTTTCTCCTGATTTCCCACAGAAGTCTCTTATCGATTTCGATTTCGGGCAGGCTAGCCACTTCCAGCAGAAGCTGGAAGTCTTCTGGAGGAACTTTGATTCCGTAAAGTCTTTCCGCGTCCACTTCCAAACAAAAGTAAGATTTTAATTTCATTACCTGGAGCAGCAGACGTGGATTGGATAGTAAATCGCTCGTTTGCCCGTAGAAAAAAACTTCGTAGAGAGAGCGGACGTAAAATTCGGCCACGGCCGCGTCTTCGACCGGGACGGTGAATTCTCTCCGCTGGGCGTTGTCAGCGAAAGAAAACAGGCGCTCGAAGTAAGGAATTTGCCAAGACAACAACACTCGGTGGAGCGGCAGGGAAATCTGGCAGGCGGAGTCTCGGAAAGTAATCGTGACGTCCGAAGTCGAGGACATCTTCTCTACAACTCGCTCAGGATTTCGTTCATCCGCGCGGGGGAGAAATTTGATAAAATCTGTCATCTGACCACGTAGCGGAGAGGAGATTTTCGATCTCCGAGGCTGGTGTTAAGGAAAGAAATGCTTAAAATATTTTTCAATTTTCTGAGTAGATTTACCGTTGAAATCTATTTGGTATTTTGAAGACGAGCCAGAGATATTTTTCAGAAACTTTGTCTTTCCTTCGGTCCGTTGATTTGGGCAAAACGCCGCTTGGTAAAAACAAAGTGAAGGAAAAAATAAGGTCGTTCCCCTTTTAAGCGGGGATGTTGCGCTTGGTAACGGTCGAAAAGTTCGCCCCGATTGACCTCCCTCCCCCTCTCCGCCCCGAGGAAATCGACCCGTCCTGGTCTTTTAGCAAAATCGCCGAAGAGACTGTCCCCAGAGACTGGCTGCCGGCCTTCCAGGGGGCGAGGGACGAGCTGGAGACAGTCAACCAGCTGATAGAAGGGAGGAAAGGATGTCTTGAGCGCCCCGAGGATATTTCAGACGGCAAGGCCCACCTTTCCACGGCCTTCCGCGGCCCTTTCAACCCTTCCAAGGAAGAGATGTTCCGGGCTTTTTACCTCACCCCCTTGCGGGAGGTGCGGGTGGTGATCGTCGGGCAAGACCCGTACCCCGGGACGCTCCCCTGCGGCCGCTCGGAAGCTTGCGGCCTGGCCTTCAGCGGCAGGCCCGACTACCCCGTCCCTTCTTCGCTGAGAAACGTCTTCGCCGAGCTGACCGAAGACGTCCCGGGCTTTGTGCCCCCCGCCAGCGGGGACCTTACGAAATGGGCCCTGCAGGGGGTCCTCCTGCTGAACTTGGCCTTGACAGTCCGCCCGGGAGTCCCCAACTCCCACCAGGGGATTTGGCTGGGAGTCGTCAAAAAAATTGTGACGGCGGTCACCCAGCACCGGCCGAAAACCATTTTCCTCCTCTGGGGGCAGGAAGCCCAGAAGGTCACCGACTTCCTCGGGGAGAGAGCCATCGTGCTGGAAGCCGCCCACCCCAGCTCCCGCAACCAACGAGGCGGCTTTCTGGGCTGCAAGCACTTCAGCCAGGTCAACAGGCACCTGGCGTCGATGGGGGAAAGGATAATAGACTGGACTCTCTAGAACGGAGTTTTTACTTCCCAGCTAAAGACGGAAAATAACTTATTTTGATGTCATCAAAATAATTACAGAAAGGCATTTTTGCTAAATCAACTCTCCGGGTCGACAGCTCGATGAAAACCCCAGCTGCCTGGCCGATAACGAAGGTGAGCCATCAAGATTAAAATCTCCCGGAAGGCAAGACGCCTGTACTGGCTCAAGAGTGAGATTTTTTTCCGAATTTGTTCCCCTTTCCTCGCGAAGCGCTCCACTCTCAAGAGGCAAGAAACCAGCAGAGGAGAAGAGAGCCCGTTTATTTCGAAGTCGTAAGACAAAAAGGTCACAATTTGCGGTATTCTTTTCATCTCCAGAGCGCGACGAAATATGAAGTGATTGTCGGAATAGGGGTTAGCTCCGGCCTCTAGCAAAAGTTTTATCACTCGTAAATCTCCGGAGTACTCAGCAGCCCGACGAATAGGCTCGTCGTCCCAGATATGAACATCTGCCCCCATTGCTAACAAATATTCAACTACTTCGAAGTGGCCGTTTTTCGCAGCGTGGCGGAGGGCATATTCGCCCCGGTCGTGAAGGTCGGATCCGGCCACCACCAAGATTTTCACCACTTCCAGGTGCCCGTTCTCCGCCGCCCAGCGGAGAGCGTAATTTTGGAAGTCATGAGTATGAGCTCCAGCGGCCAGCAAGACTTTGACCACCTCCGCCTGGCCGTATTCTGCAGCCTCTCTCAGAGCCATATCTTCTCTGGCGTGAACGTCGGCTCCTTTCTCCAATAAAAGCGTCACTAAATTTGTAAGACCTTTTCTCGCCGCCCAGCGCAGAGGCTGGCCGTCTCCGGCTTCAACATTTGCTCCGTTTTGCAATAAAATCACTGCTAATTCGAAGTCGCCGTTTTCCGCCGCCCAGCAGAGCAAGTAATCGTTATTGGCATGAACATCAGCGCCGGCTTGGAGCAAAACCATTACTAGTGACAAATAATTGTTCTTTTCAATTTCGGAGAAAATTTCAGAGTTTCTGTCTAATCTTCTTTCCATTTCTTGCCGAGAAAATCTTAATTCTTCTATGCCTCCTTTTTTGATGGGTTTAGAAAGATCTTTTTTATACTCGGCGTAAATGGCTTCTCTTTCTTCAGAAATTCTTTTATTTATTTCTTCTAGCCTCTTTTCGTGCTCTTGGTAAATGGAGGGATTTTGGATACTATCGGCTAGTTTTCGTAGAAATCTTTTTAATTCTACTACTCGCATCGTCATACTGTCTGAGAACATTTTCTTTCCACTTTGAGTAATACTTTTTCAATTGGTAAAATTATAAAATCTGTACATGGAGACAGGGCGTTTTGTGCTCAAGTCGTCAGCCCAGAAATCAACATTCTGTTCTAGGTTATATTCGTCCCTGAAACGTAAGAAATGTAAAGACTGAAGAGAATTAATAGCTATTTATTTAAAATACTTGTCCCCGATTTCCTCTAACGGAGTTGCGTTTTTATTTTCGAGCCTCTAGCTCGAAAATAAAAACTCGCTGTCGCTCTAACGGAGTTGAATTTTTCGGCCTGTTGATTCGGGGCCGAAAAATTCGCTGTCACTCTAAACAAGTTTGTAAATCCGAAGAGGGAATGCAAAATGAAAATTGAATTATTAAAAAGACGTTTTTAGGAGAAATCTATGGAGTCATTTTTCGAGAGCGCTCGAAACAACGACGTCCAGAAGTTAAAACTCTTGGTCGAAGATGGTTATTCTTTCCGCGGACAGGATTTTTCGATTCTCGAACGAGCTTGCTTCTCAGGCAGCCTAGAGTGCGTCGAATACCTGATTTCTATCGGCGTGAGGTCTTCTCGAGCTTTAAAGGCGGCTTGCGCCGCGGGACAGAGAAGAGTCATAGAATATCTTTTCGAGAAAAACTTAGTGGAATCCGAAGATTTCGTCTCTACTCTCGAACGTAGCGACGTTTTTTGTCCTGAAGATTTTAGCACAAAAACCTTGCTTCACCTTGGGCGTAGCGACTTTTTTTCTCCTGAAGATTTTAGCACAAAAAACGGTCGGCGGGACGTCGAAGATATCCTCGCCGCGAAGCCTGTCGAATGTGTCGATCTAGATTTGGTGAAGTTGATGTATCTTTGGCTAAAAGAACCGCTCGACTGCAAAAGTTTCGCCTACGCCGTAACTGCCTCCTTCGTCTCGGGGAATAAAAAAGCCGGAGAATTTCTTTTGGGGAAAGCCCTCGAAGTTTTCCCGCCAGAGAAACTCTGGCGCAAAATTTTGTCGAGAGCCCTGATAAGAGGCAGTTCGGAGCTTGTTGAAACCGCTTCGCATCGCCTGGGCTTGGGCGCCCTCGGAAAGGAAAGAAATTCAGGCGGCCTTAACTGGAACAAGTTGATCGTCCCGGCCGTGGAAAAAGGCTGGGCGGAAATTTTCAAATTCTCGCTCCCCTTCCTCGACTTGAAAACAGTCCTCCCCGAGTGCTCTTCGCACCACTTGGAAATAGTCAAGGTTCTCCTTTCTCTGCCCGAAGCGGGAAAGTATAAGAAAATTATAACAGATTTCGCCTGTCGGGGAGGGAGTGTAAAAACTATCCGTTTTCTGCTACAAGCAGGCGTCACTTCGAAGTCTATACTAAAGAGACTGTTACCCCGCCCCTTTTCCATTCGTCGGATTTCGAAAAAAACGGCTGATTTTTTAATGGATTACTTTCCCGACTCGCTCCCCGACCCGAAGATGATAAACGAGTTAATCTGCGCGGCGAGAAGAGAAGACCTGTTCCGGCAAAAAATCCAGAAACTGGAATTATCTCTAGAAGAAGCTTTGGGCTTGGTTTTGGAAACAGGTTGGGTCGAAGGCCTGCAGTTTCTCTTTTCTTCGGGCCTGAGCCGGGACCTCTGTCAGGCCGCCCTGAAGCGGCACGCTCCGAGTTTCGAAATGAGCCTCTTCCTGAGCCAGGCCGGCTTCGAACTGAAAGACGATTCTTTTTTGGAGGAGGAATTTGAGCTCCGAATCGGGGAGAGAGACTTGGCGAGAGTTAAAGTCTTGGCCGAAAAATTTAGCGGTCTCTGCGATAGCGGCCGGATTTATTACAATAGTATACTGAAAGTGGGAGGCGGAAACGATTCAGAAATGTTCGAAGTTCTGCGTCCTCACTTTAGAGAACTTCTCCTTATAGGAGCCAGTCAAAATGGTAACTTGGAAAAAATAGAACTCTTGCTCAAACAGAATGATGTTTTTTGCGCTGTTGATTTGGGCCGGAAAAACTCGCTGTCGCTCGAACAGGATGAGAAAGACTTTCGCACGGTCTTCTACCACGCCGCTAAAAATGGTCACTTAGAAGTACTGCAAAAATTCGCCGAACACCTAGAAGCCCCCGAAGTAGGGTTTCTCACTAAAGAAGCTGCTGTAAGAGGGCACCTAAGAGTAGTTAAATTTCTCTACGATATCAACCCCCCCGACACTATAGAGTTAAAAATTTCAACTTTGAGAAGAATAATTATGTCCGATCAATTGGAGACTTTTCGCTACTTGCTAGGAAATATGAACCAAGAAGACAAATCTTCGGCTAGGAAGCGTCTTTTCTCAGGGGAGGCTCTAGAGAATATCGGCGGAGAGATTACCCTTCCCTGGGCCGAATACTTGCTCGAATTGGGGGTAGACGGGAGAAAACTCGTCAGATTGGCAACCCTCGAGTCCTATTTTTGCGAAGAAGCCTTGCAACATCTGCTCTCCAGAGGCTTCTTCTACCCGGGAATTGCGAAGAAACAGATCCAAAAGGCGGCCACCCCCGCTTACCTGATGCGGGTGGAAAAGCCCGTGCTGGAGGAAATCGACGGGTGTTATCCGGAACTTTTCCTTCTGCTGCAGAGGGAGCTCCTAGAAAGAAAGAAGCAAACTTTGTCTCGGTTCCTGAGAGACAAATATTACCAGCCGGGAGGGCCGGGCTCTTTGCTGGCCCGGGATAGTTTCCTTAGCAGAAGGAAAGAAGTAGACGAATGAAAAATTACAATTCGATTGTAATCTCGCAGATTAAAAGAGAGATGTTCGACCGTGAAGCGGCGAGATGAAAAAATATACTATCTAAACGTTCCCGTCTCCCGGATCAAGGACTCCGAACTTAGAGATCTTTTCGATGGAAGAAAGCAGATTTCTGAAATAAAAACCCTACTGTTGAGTTAGCCTGAAGAAGGTCGATATCTTTTTGAAAGCGAGTCTAGGGCTTATTTATTTTATTTTCGTATTATGAAAGATTTTCTACATGAAAGTAATACTTTTTACAACGATTATTTTTTATAATGAATTGGCAAAACTAATCGATGAAGCTGAAAAGAACGGAGAAGATAGCCCAGCTGACGAAAAATACAAATTTTTACAAAACAACATGGACGATTTGTTACAAGGGTTGTCAAGAGTAAAGTTTTTCTTTTTTTTATTTTTTGTCTGAAAACGACTACGATTTTTATTTAAATCTGTTATACGGGATAATAGTAGAAGACGATGATCTTTATTATAATTTTCTTTTCTACTTGCTTTCAAACAACGTAAAAGAATTTTTAGCTAGATTAGATCATCTTAGAAAGATAGCACATTCAAACGAACGAGATTATCAGATTTATAAAACTATTTTATTTTCGAACTAATAACCGAGAATTTTTTCAGAAGAAATAAAAAATATACATTATAACAACCAAAAATTATACCAAAAAATAGTGGGTAATGTTTTTAATATTGATTTCAAAGAAGAATATGAGAAATATTTAGCTAGCCCTTTTGTTATTCGAAGCGGTCAACGTTTAAATTACGAAGACTACGTTGAATTTCTCACGAAAGGTAGATATTTTTAATAAAGGGTAAAATCTTTGATATATTTATCACATTAAGGAAATTTTAATCTCACAGATTGTCGTTATATTCAGTTAACAAATTTCTGGCAGTTCCGATTAATCTTCGATTAATTTATTTAAAATAAATTAAACTCTTTCTACAAGAGGTCAGATTTTCGACAGGAACTTTAACTTCATATAGCCTTTCTAGATGAACATTTGAACAGGGGAAACAAAAAAAGATTTGATGACATCAGAATAACTCAAATTATTTTCGCACCGTTTCCGGGACTATTCCAGTCATTTTAGCAAATTTCAAGCCTTTGTGTTCGGAGTGGCTCTTCCGAGTTAATTTTGGATCTCTATCGTTTACTTTTCGAACAAGTTGTGGATTTGGACTTTCAACCCGAGTTTTGCCCGTATGACTTCTTTTCCTTCTTAATAACGCGAGCGTCGATGTAGCTGGAGAAAATATTGGTATCAGAAAATATTAACACAGTAAATGTTTTCTCGGTTGACTGGTTGGAGGAATCCTGTCGCACAGAAAAAAAATCTATCTTTAGAGGATGAAGATTATCTTTCTTTCTTGAAAGAAAACAAGGAACTGATAAATAATATTTATTATATAAAATACGGTTACCTTTCGGAGATAGATATAATAAAAAATCTAATAGAGGCGCTGAAAATAGATCTCTTATTTAAGGTCAAAAAAGTAGAATCAAAACTGAAAAATGAAAATTTTAGAAAATATTTTCTCGATCTTTTTGGAGAAGAAGCTTATGAGTTAAGAGAAAAAATATTTATTATTTCTCAAATAGAAGATCTGAAAAATTCTATAATCGGTGAAGATGAATACTTGAAAGAAGAATACTTGAAACAAGAAGAAGAGGATTATCTTAACTCTTTACAAGAATCGTTGAGACAAGAAGAAGAAGAAGAAGATTATCTTCACTCTTCACGGAATAAAAAATATTATAAAGAAAGAAATTCTAAGAGTTCGGCTTCGACTTTAGAAGAATCAAACTATTTTAACTATTTAACAGCAGATAGATTTGATGCGGGAGCAGCTTTAGAAACACAAATGTATTTGGATGATATAAATCGCTACCAGGAAGAAGAACCCCAACCACAAGCGCTGGATATAAGACATGACGAAAGACCTTATATGGAAGAATATCTTGATTATGTAAATTCAAACGTTGGACAGCATGGAGATTTCTTGAGTTATGAAGACTTTGTTTATTTACGAGAAAATGATGACTAAACTTCCATTTAGTCTTTTAAATATGGATTTAGTCATCTGACACTTTATCGATCTACTAGTAACTCTAAAATTGTTCTTAACAATTTTAGTCTGCAGGGGCTTATCCAACGAGAACATTTCTGTCTATTCTAACAATTTCAACAAATCCAGCCCCTTTTGTACCTTGAGAGACTCTTCCGCGTTTAGTTTTTGGATTTCATTCGTTCCCTTTTCCGTTCTGGCTGGACTCTTGGGCTTGGGCGAGGCTTTAGTCGCTTTCGGACTTTTTGCTGCCGCTCCAGCTTTAGCCACTTTCGGACTTTGGCCTCTCACCCCGGCTTTAGCTGCCGTTCCCTTAGCCCCAGCTTTAGCCGCCGCCGGCTTTTCTTCTTTCTTGATAGCACGGGGGGGGCCGCCGGTCGGCGGCTTCCTGCCGCGGGCGTCGGTGTAGCTGGCGATCCCGAAGCTGATCTTTTGGCTGGAGCCAGCCCCCACGGTGATCTCGGCGGTAGCCGCGGCCAAGACGTAGGGCGGCCGAGTCTGCGCCAGCCTGTTCATCACGTTGTTGTCCAGACGGAAGACGTCCCCGCGGGGGGAGACGTACTCGGTCTTGCCCCGGTGCTCCAGCACCTGGTCTTTGTACACCCGCTTCAGGATAGGGAGGGCGTAACCGGCGATGCCGCTGCGGGAAATCGGACGCACTTCCAGGCGGTCGCCGTCCCTCGACTCCGAGATTTTCCTGACCACCAGGCGGATGATGTTAAGGAGCTCTTTCAACTTTTGGTTGTTCATGCTGTTGCGGCCGGCCCAGCGGCGGACAGCGTCCAGGTTGCGCTTCTCCAGCAGGTCGGGCACCTCTCCCGAGAGCGCTTCGAACATCAGGAGGGAGCTGTCGAGGTCGTCCTCGCCCACGAAGCGGCGGAGCAAGATTTCGGACATCTTGGCTTCCCGCTTGGCTTCCGGCGGGTCGGTGCTGCGGACCCGGGGGACGAAGAAGTAGCCCCCGCCGCAGTCGAGCAGGGCAGCCACCACAATCCCGATGTAGGGGATGTAGCCGGCCCTCAGCCAGTGCCAGAGGAAGGCGGCGTTGCGGACGCCGAGGGGCAGGCGCGGGGCGAAGCGCCCGAGAGGGGTGACTTTGGGCAAGCCCCGGCGGCCGGGAGTGTTTTCGGTTTCGATCATGTCCAACTCCGACAGCAGGGCTATCGAGTCCTGGATGGAAGCCGGGCTGGCCCCGATCAGGGAGGCGGCCGGGTCGATGCCGGCGTCCAGGAGCTTGATCACGGTGTCGTGCAGGGGCAGACGCTCGACCTCGGACAAGCGGTGGTCGTCCAGCTTGCGGTAGAACTCTTCGGTGCACATGCGGTAAGCGACGCCGGGTCGGGTCCGGCCGGTGCGGCCGGATCTCTGCTGGGCGCTGTCCTTGGCCACGAAGCGGAGGGCCAGGCGGAAGCCGCCGGAGACGGAAGTCTCGCGCCTCTTCTCCAGCAAGGTGTCGATGACGAAGCCGGTGTTGGGCACCGTCAAGCTGGCCTCGATACTGTTGGTGCCGAAAATTATTTTCCTGGTGTTCTCGGGCGGGGGGGCGACTATCGCCTCCATCTCCTCCGGCTTCATGCCGGAAGAGGCTATCATCGCCAGCACGGTGGAAGGGTCTCCCTCTTCCGCCACGAAGGCCAGGGTCAGGGTGCGGAGTTTCTCCACCTCGCTCTTGCCGGGGGCGAAGACTATCACGTGGCCTTCATCCAGGCTGTTGTCCAAGTGGATACGGGCCGCCAGACGGGCTGCTTCGATGTACATCGACTCGACCTTCTCCAGGGGGAAGTCCCGTCCGAAGTAGCGGATTTGGACTCCGAAGCCGCCGGGCGGCATGTTGAACCTGACCGGGGCCACGGGCAGAGGAATCGGGACGCTGGTAGCGCTGGCCAGAATTAGGCGCGGGACCAGCACGCCCTGGGTAGCGGCCAGGGCCCAAAGAG
>Ga0100402_1006232_pt1 | contig 11916 bp, 6 predicted proteins | sample CryGeyme20150102_FD_80419 | JGI IMG/M metagenome (GOLD analysis project Ga0100402, IMG submission 80419) | Groundwater microbial communities from Crystal Geyser aquifers in Utah, USA - Crystal Geyser metaG 2015-0102 | ecosystem: Environmental > Aquatic > Deep subsurface > Groundwater | place...
GAATAATTGCAGGAGTAGATAGAGATGTAAAAGCCTTCATTGATGAAAAACCAAATTCGTTTTCATCGCTTGCTGCGCTTCAAAACTTGAATCCAGACAATGAGTATGATTATTATTTGAAGGTAATTCAAGCGTTGGATGGCACTGCAAATGGCAATGAATACTATGACGCTTTAAGTAGCGAAGTTCTGGCGATGCGAAAACTTGCGCCTGGTTCACCTGCTCCAGAAATTAGTCTTCCTCAGCCAAATGGTGAGATGCTTTCACTTTCTGATTTGAAAGGTCAGTATGTGTTGATTGACTTTTGGGCATCTTGGTGTGGACCATGCCGTAGAGAGAATCCAAATGTGAAGCGCGTGTATGAAAAGTACCATGATAAAGGATTTGAAATTTTAGGTGTGTCATTGGATAAAGCAGCAAACGCTTGGACAGCCGCCATTGCTCAAGATGGATTAACATGGAAACATGTGAGTGATCTTCAATATTGGAACTCATCAGTAGTGCCAGAATATCAAATCACTGGCATTCCGCTTACGGTACTTGTAGATAAAGAAGGTAACATTATCGCTAAGAATTTGAGAGGACCAGCTTTAGAAGAAAAGTTAGCTGAGATTTTTGCGAAATAGCACTATGTTACGTTCGTTGCTCCTTTCGCTAGCAATAACAGCTAGCCTCAATTTTTTTGGTCAAGACAAGAAATATTTCCAACAGCAAGTTGATTACGAGATAGAAGTTTTGCTTGACGATGAAGCTCATGTGCTTCGTGGTTTTGAACGTTTTCAATACCAAAATAACAGCAACGAAAGTCTCGAGTTTATCTACATTCATCTTTGGCCAAATGCTTACAAAAACAGGAAAACAGCACTTGCAAAGCAACTGCTTAGGTTGGGTAAAACAGAAATGTACTTTGTCGATCCTGAGGATTTAGGTTACATTGATTCACTTCACTTTTTGATAGATGGGGAGGAAGCAGCACTCGAATTCGATAAAGATCATATTGATATTGCAAAACTAAGATTGACCAATCCATTGAAACCAGGCGAGCGCATTGAAGTATCGACTCCGTTTCGTGTGAAGTTACCAAGTGGCAGTATTTCTCGGCTGGGTCACATAGATCAGAGTTATCAAATAACGCAATGGTATCCCAAACCTGCGGTTTATGACACAGCAGGTTGGCACCAAATGCCGTACCTCACTCAAGGCGAATTTTATAGCGAATTTGGTTCTTTTGATGTGAGTATTACACTGCCAGCAAACTATGTGGTTGGCGCAACAGGCGATTTGCAAACGAAATCTGAAATTGAGTGGCTCAACGAAAAAATCAACAACGATTCTGCTTGGGTTGCGAAACGCAGTGCCGAAGATGATTGGTCAGAGTTTGCTTCTATGGATTTTCCCAAGTCTGACGAAAACCTTAAAACAATTCGCTTCAAGCAAGAAAAAGTGCACGATTTTGCATGGTTTGCAGATAAAAGGTATCGTGTGCTAAAAGGTGAAGTAGAGTTGCCAGCAAGCAAAGAGAAGGTTGATGTTTATACCATGTTTACTAATAAAGAGGCTAAACTTTGGTCAAAAAGCATCGAGTATATGCATGATGCGATTTACTATTACTCGCTTTGGAATGGTGATTATCCATACCAACAAGCTACAGCGGTTGATGGAACAATTTCTGCTGGTGGAGGAATGGAATATCCAAATGTTACCGTGATTGGCGCTTCGGGTAATGCCATTGGTTTAGAAACAGTAATCATGCACGAGGTTGGTCACAACTGGTTTTATGGCATTTTAGGAAGCAACGAAAGAAGGTATGCTTGGCTTGACGAGGGTTTAAATAGCTATAACGAGCAACGCTATCTGTCTACAAAATATCCTGAAAAGCTCATGTTTGTCGAGCGAAAAGGCAAATTGATTGACTATTCAGGGTTAAATCTATATGGAATAGAAGACCAGCAATTTTTCACCTATTTGTTTACGGCTCGTCCAAATACTGATCAGCCTTTAAATACTCATTCTGCTGAGTTTTCGAATATAAATTATGGGGCAGTAGTGTACGCAAAGTCGGCTGTTTACCTTAATTACATGCGCCATTATTTAGGTGATGAAACGATGGATTCATGTATGCATGCGTATTTCGAAGCCAACAAGTTCAAACATCCTTATCCGGCTAGTTTTCAAAATGCTTTTGCGAATGTTGGCAAGCCAACGAATTGGTTCTTTAATGATGGTTTAAACACCTCAAAAGAGTTGGATTATAAGATTAAAAGTGCCAAGCAGAAATCTGAGGAGCTTACGGTAAAACTCAAAAATAAAGGCGGCATCAATGGGCCTGTCCTTATTGATTTGATTAATGAAGATTCTGTAGGCCAGTCAATTTGGATTAATGGTTTCGAAAAAGACACAATTATCTCCATTGCAGCAAAAGCCGATTTGGTTCGTATTGATGATCGTGGTTATATGCCCGAAATCAATAGACAAAATAATTCAGCTAAAACACACGGTTTGTTTAGAAAAACCGAACCCATTCAGCTAAAATTGATTGGTAGTATTGAGAATCCTAAAAAGAGCCAACTATATACTTTGCCTGCAATTGGTTACAACAATCCGAGTGGATTTATGGCAGGAGCCATGTTTTATAATTCAATTGTACCAACCAAAAAGTTCAATTATGTCATTGCTCCTATGTATTCCTTTAAAGGCAATTCATTGGTTGGAGCGCTAGACTTGGCTTATCGTTTTTCTCCTTCCAAGTCAGTTGTTGAAAGTGCAGAACTTGGCTTGAGAGGTAAGAGTTATTTGTGGTATTCTACAAGTATTCTGGGCGATATTCAGTACACACGAGCCGAACCTTACCTCAAGTTTTATTTCAGACCTAAAGATTACAGTAGTTTCTGGAGACATAAGTTAGAACTGAGTAGTGTGTCTGTTGCGCAGTTCAATTTGAGAGATTCTGGAGTGAAATCGCTCAACAATTTCGAAGTTTTCAATAGGATTAATTATCAATCAGATTTTAATCATCCGGTTTATGCTACCAATTTCAAAGCTCAGCTAGAGCAAAACAGTTTGTTCTTGAAGTTAGATCTTGAAGTGAAAAACGAGACTTATTTTACCAAAAAGCTTCATTTAAAAACCCGTCTTTTCACGGGGACGTTTCTTTACAACAATTCTACCCTTCCATTTTACAATTATCGCATGGATGGCCAAAGTGCTACCAACTTTACCGATTACGCTTTTGATGCAGAATTGTTAGGAAGGAACAACAAGTCCTTTTTGGCAAATCAGTTAACAGAAACGCATGGAGGGTTTAAAATTCCGACTGCTGTTGGTCAATCATCAATGGGTTTAATTGCTGCTAATTTTAAATTGCATTATGGTAAACTTCCTATCGGTGTATTTGCAGATTTTGGTATGAGCAACAATGCCACAGCGGCTGATGCAGGAGTTTTTGTCTCTGTGAGTAAAGGTGTTTTAGAATGTTACTTTCCATTGATGTATTCTGCAAACATCAAAGATGCTGTAGAAGCTAATGGGCTAAAATACAGAGAACTCATTCGATTTAATTTAGACTTAGATCGCTGGAATTTTCTAACCAGAGCAAGAAGGCTAGAATTGTAATGGCGAAAGGATCAAACATATATTTCGCTTCAGATTTTCATTTGGGATCGCCCATAGATTGGGATAATCATGATCGTGAACGAAAAGTGGTTCGTTGGTTAGACAGTATTTCTGCAGATGCAAAAGCCATTTACCTTTTGGGCGATGTATTCGATTTTTGGTTTGAATACAAACATGTTGTTCCTAAAGGCCACGTTCGCTTGTTAGGAAAGCTAGCAGAGCTTGCTGATGCAGGAATTGAGCTTCATATTTTTACTGGAAACCATGATGTTTGGATGTTTGATTACTTCGAAAAAGAATTGGGAGCGAAGGTTTATCGTGAGCCTATATCCATTGAGAAATTTAATTTGAAGCTCTTGGTTGGTCATGGTGATGGATTAGGCCCAGGAGACGAAGGCTTTAAAATGATCAAAAAGGTTTTTACCAATAGGCTAGCCCAAAGATGTTTTGCTGCGCTTCACCCGTATATCGGTGTTTCTCTAGCTCAGTTCTTTTCTAGAAAAAGCAGAGAAACTACAGGTCACAAAGACTCTATTTATATGGGTGATGACAAAGAGTTTTTGGTTCAGTTTTGTTTAGACACCTTAAAAGAAAAACATTACGACTGCTTCATTTTTGGACATAGACACATGGTGCTGGACAAAGCTTTGCCAAATAATAGCCGATACATAAACTTGGGCGAATGGTTTAGCACATGTAATTATGCTAAGCTGTCCAAAGAATATGGTCTTGAGTTGCTAGCTTTTGAGGGCTAAATTTAGGGCTGTGAATTCATTGTTTGAATGAGTTCAACCAAGCGATTAGAATATCCATATGCGTTGTCATACCATCCAACTATCTTCACCATTCTTCCTAAAACTGAAGTTAGTTGTGCGTCAAATACGCACGAATGACTATTGCCAACCACATCTATTGATACAATAGGATCAGTTGTATATTCAAGTATTCCTTTAAGATTTCCTCTACTAGCTTCGTGAAATTTTGCATTGATTTCATCTATGCTTGCTTGTGTATTTAGAATACAGGTGATATCTGTAAGCGAGCCATCGGGAACGGGTACCCTAATACCCGCACCGCCAATATTGCCATCCAGCTCAGGGAATATTTTGGTAATTGCTTTTGCAGCGCCAGTTGTTGTAGGAACAATGTTTTGTGCAGCCGCGCGTGCTCGCCTTAAATCTTTGTGAGGTGCATCATGCAATTTTTGATCTGTAGTGTATGAATGCACTGTCGTGATGTAGACGCTTTCAACTCCCCATTGGTCTTGTAGCACTTTTATCATTGGGGCTGCATTATTTGTGGTGCACGAGGCGTTTGAAACAACTAAATCATCAGCATCAATTAGGTGATCATTCACGCCAATAACAATGCTCTTAGTATCGTCCTCAGCGGGTGCTGATATGATGACTTTTTTTGCGCCAGCTTTAATGTGTTTACTAGCAGAATCCTTCGTTTTGAAAAGACCCGTAGATTCTATTACGATATCGATTTTCAGATCTGTCCAAGGCAGATTACTGGGTTCCTTTTCTTGAAAGAATCGAACATTTTCTTCATTTATTATGACACCATTCTCACTTACTTCAATGTTGCCATCAAATCTGCCATGTACAGAATCATACTTTAAGAGATGAGCAAGGGTACTTTTATCTGCTAGGTCATTTACAGCCACCAGTTTTATGCCTGGGGTATTTTTTAAAACCCTTGTAACGGTTCTTCCAATTCTACCAAAACCATTAATGGCTATTCTTATCTCGCTGCTCATACTTATAAATCTGACTCCAAATGTAAGTGCAATAAAAAAGGCCTCTGAAAAGAGGCCTTTTAATTTTCGTTATATAAACTTTTTCTTAGTTGATCACCATAAACTTGGCAGTCTTAAGACTACTTCCATTTCCTAAAGTCATAAAATAAGTTCCAGTTTTAAGATTTCCAGTATCAAAAGTAATTTGGTTATCACCATTGATCACTCGCTCTTGCCAGTTTTTAACGATACGGCCATTTAGGTCATACACGGTAATGTCTGCAGCACCGTTGATGCTTGATTTGAACTTTATGTTTCCATTGTCCTTCATAGGATTTGGGAAAACGGTAAGTTCTGAAAGAGCTTCTTTGCTAACGGGCGTTATATAATCGTTGATCCCAACCAGGTCATCAGACACATAAAATCCTTTACCAAAAGTTCCTAAATATAGACGACCACTATTTTTGGCTTTATTCCAAGGTAATTCTTGTTGGATCACTGTGTAAGTAGGTACATATCCAGTTTCAGCGCTTTCGTTGCTCCAAGTAGTACCTGAACCTGCAGTAATATCTGCGGTAGCAAAAACACCAAATTCAGTTCCGATAATCACCATGTTTGGTTGATTCACATTAAATGAAGCATCGTATACTGGAATCGATGGAAGATTACCATGAACATTGGTGAATGTTGGATTTGCAGATAAAGCATTTGAACAATAACGAACTCTGTTGTCTCCAAATCCTAACCCAGTTACTACTATTCTATTGCCATCGTTGGGGTCTATGGCAATTCCGCCAATAGATCCTAAACCTGAAAAGATGTTTAAATCAATATCTAAATCAGCTACATCATCAGCTGTGTACAAGTTTTGAAGTCCTGAAATTCTATGCACAGCACCACTGTACGTTCCTACAAAGAGCGTGTTCCCATCTTTTGTGAACTTTAATTCATTGATATTATTGATGCCTGGGATAGAGATTTCGTTTCCTGAAGGATTTGTAGAAGCATTTAACACGTTTCTGTAAATTACTAAAGTGCCGAATGCATCAGAAGCTAACATCGACTGCGCAGGATCTTGAATTTTAATTTGATCACCTGAGTTCAAGTCGCTTTCAAGCCTGTGTTCAATTGTAATGGTTCTTGAATTTGACTTCATATTCTTACTTTCTACATATAAAATGCTGTTGGCTGCGAAGCTCACTTCATAAGACACATCTACATTTGAGTTTTCTGCTGGTGCAACATCAAATGTTACTTGAATAGTAAAAGAACCATTACTATTAAAAGTCACTGTTCCAGTGCCATCTCCTTCGAGGGTGGTTCCATCGGCTCCTAAAGTCAACTCTTGGTTACCAGATTTAACCGACACACTATTTTGATCAATAATTGCATCTGGTTGCACTGGAATCACGGTTTCACTATAAGTTCTAATGATACCATTACTTGTAGCAATTGATTGCACAAAAGGATCTACAGTGAAAAGAATAGAATCCTTACTTGTTAAGTCCTCATCATTTTCCCAAAGTTCTATAGTAGTATAAAAGTCTGTACCAACTTCCCCTGTGATTTCAGCCGAAGGAAGATTTGCTTCACCTCTATAAACTGCCCCATTGTAGATTGTACTGAAATAAATACTGGTAGCCTGAGAAATAGCACAATCAAATCCGTCACCACCCGAAACCTGAATTGCTATTAATGGATCGTTCGCATTATCGTTTAATACCGCTAATGAACCATTGTCTTGAGTACCGCCAATAATTACATCTCCATCAGATGCAATTGCTATGTCATAAAATTGTGTAGAGGTATAGCCTTTATTCAGCCCTTGCCAAGCATTACCGTTGTTGGTTGAGCTTGTTATACCGCCATCGCTTCCAACATAAATCTTGTTAGGATTGTTAGGGCTACTAGTGATGTAATGCACGTCAGAGTGAACATAGGTAGGAGTAATGTCAGCAAACAATGGTCCCACAAATCCGTGAGCAATTCTTGTTAAGTTGCCATCGTATCTCCAAATTTCAATCCCACCAATATAAATTGTGTTTGGGTCTACGGATGAAACATGTATTGCTGCATCATATACGCTTTGACAATTATTATTTCCACCGCTCAACATTGGGTCAAAACCAGGGAAGTTTTCAAGAATTTTTGTCCATGTATCGCCAGCATCTGTTGTCTTATATACATATTGAAAGCAGTTGCTCGGATCTTGAGAAACGTACATGATGTACATTACATCAGGATTTGAAGGAGAAATTGTTACACAAGTTCGGTTCGAACCAGCTGTAGGTAGATTTTTATCCGCACTTATAGAGGTAAAAGTTGCACCAGCATCATAAGACATGTAAGCGCGCCCATTAGTCATGGTTGCAAGAATTACATCATTGGCAGATACAGCAACATCTGCACAGGTTCCAGATTCAGGAATGCTTCCATTTATGGTAAGTGCATTTTCCCAAGTTTCACCTCCATCTGTGGATCTAAGCAGACTCTTATCAGTGGCCGCGAAAATATGCCCTTGGGAATTTGTTTTTATTCTGTTTACATACAACCAAGCATCGCCATTATTTGTAAATCGATCGTTTGGGGTGGTTGAAGTCATGTGAGAAAAGGTAACACCACCATCAGTGCTCTTAAATACTCCAAAACCTGGGAATGACGAGCCATAGCTATCTTCAAAAGAAGAACCACTTCCAACATAAATGATGTTGTTGACTGTGTCTTCATGAATGCATGAAATGATACTTGAAGAGGAGTCGAGGTTTTGAAATTGGTTGTGTGGGCTCCAATTGCCACCGCCATTATTACTTACAAAAAGACCACCTGTTACGCTACCTGCAAGAAGTTTACTTGGCTGCTTGTAGAGTTCCAATATAGCTCTAGTTCTTCCACCTACATTATCAGGTCCATGTTGTGAAAAGGAGATGCCTAGATCTCCGCGTTGACTCATGTGTTTGAGGCGTGCTTTTTCTTCTAAAATTAATTCTGGATTAAATTCTCCTGTAGAAAGATCTACGCGAGCCCACGCCATTGAATGAGGTATTTGCTCGCCTTTAGCAGCACGTTGCTTATAGTTTTTCTGCGAATTACCATTAAGATAAACGCCAGATACTAAAGCGATTCCAACTACTGCGGTGATTGCCGGAATAAGTACTTTTTTTATCATGGTTCTGTTTGTTTTCGGTTAATAAACTGAGGCGCAATTTAAATAAAATTCAACCTTTTGTTAAGACAAATGGGTTGATAGAATGTTCGAATTAGAATACGGTATATTCAGTGATTTAAACTGATTGAATTTTAGGCTTATACAATATATTCTAGCCTAACCCAAAGCGCATTTTTTTTAATTTCTATCTGCTTTCGGTACTTACGAGGAGCGCTTTCCGAAGTGGTAAGAGAGATAAAGTGTCAGAAAAAAGCGGTTATTGTAAGTCTGGGCCATGATGGGAATCTCTCGAATAAAACCGTCAAAGTTTACTCCTGTTTCAAGCGCTTTTATGCTTTCGTCATCTTTCGAGAATTCAAAAGTTAAACCATATTTAACATGAATTCCAATTCGAGGAGAAATCTCAGTAATGCCTTGCATGAATGGCGCACGACCTTTAATTAATGCATTTTCGTGCTTGGCAAAATCATAGCGTTCTATGCGCTCACCACTTGCATCTCTCGGATCTACAATAATGTAAACTGGTTTCACTAAACCAAGTGTTCCGCCAAATAAGAAGTGATAGCTTACTCTCACTCCTTTTTCAACTTCTTTATCGAACATCGTCTTTTGCCATCCAAAAGAAGTTCTAATAAATGCCACTGAGTTAATTTTACCGTAATAGTAGCTTCTAACGTTTTGAGTGCCGATTGAATTTCTCTTGAATTCTTTCGAATGTCTGATGTTTAATACCTCAATATTCAGAATCTTATTTGAAAACGCTGTTTGTCTCCAGCCTCTTCGATAATATGCTCCAATGCCCGCTGTGTGAAGGTAACCACCGTAAACGTTGTGCGATCTGTAAAAAGCGCGCTTTTCTATTGGATTTCCGCCATCAGCTTGACCATAGCTGTCTATGCCAATTAGGCTTACAAGCAAACAGCATAGTATGATGGACTTTTTAAGCATTGTTTTCCGAAAGTAATATTTTAAGCAGAGTTTGAGCGTCTGAAATAATAACGTATTTCAAATACAAAGAGTTTGAATATCAAAAAGAATGAACAAAAAAAAGACTCTTGGAGTGTGATAAGTGCTTATCGCCAAAAGTCTTGGTAGGAAAATCGTGGGTGGAATACCCAGAAATAAACTGGTTTTAGCCGTTAACTTCTAAAGAAACTGATTCTGCCTGGCCGTATGCTGGGCAAGTTTCATGAGATTTGCAAGAAGATAAACTTGCTGAAAGACCCGCGATGGCTATGATAGCTATGATTATTCTTTTCATTTTGTTGAGTTTTTGCTGTATAAGGTTTCAAAAGTAAGTCTTAATGCAAGAAAACGAACCTTTGCTGAATTGGTTTTTAACATATTAATGTACAATGAACAAGTCTTTAATGTTGCGTCTATTATTTGAAAAAACGGCAAACAATGATTGGACGTCCTTATTAAAGAACGAATTAAATGCTGAATATTTCAATGCGTTAAGTGCTTTTGTCAATGAACAGCGCATAAATAATGAAGTGTTTCCGGCAGAAGAAAACATTTTTAGAGCATTCAGTAAAACTTCACTAGCTGAGGTTAAAGTGGTTATCTTAGGTCAAGACCCTTATCATGGGCCCAATCAGGCAAATGGATTAGCATTTTCGGTGTCTAGTGATATGAAATTGCCCCCTTCTTTAAAAAACATTTACAAAGAACTTCAGCAAGATATTAATGGTCAGTTTTATCAATTGGGTGACCTTACACCGTGGGCAGAGCAAGGTGTGTTGCTTTTAAATGCCACACTTACAGTAAACAAGTCTAAACCTGGTTCACACCAAAAACAAGGTTGGGAACGTTTCACTGATGCTGTAATAAAACAACTTTCAAACGAAAAAAAGCACATCGTTTTTTTACTTTGGGGAAATTATGCCAGAGCCAAAAAAGTACTTATTGATGAATCTAAGCATCTTGTTTTGGAGGCGGCACATCCTTCGCCTTTTTCGGCTCACAGAGGTTTTTTTGGCACAAATCATTTTTCGAAAACCAATGAATATTTGCACAAGAATGGCAAGAGCGAGATTAATTGGTGTACTTAGTTTCTTGTTGGTGCTGGGTTTTAAGTTAAAAGCTCAAACAGATTCTTTGATGGTTTTTACTTACAAAGTGCTTATAAATGCAGAAAGTGGAAAAATCAAAAAACATTTTGATCAACGCACTTTTAAGGCTGAAAACTGGATTGATGCTTTAGAATCACTTCAACAAGATTTGTTTTCTTCAGGATACTTAACTCCGGCAATTGAGTTTGATACAATTGATGACCACATTGATGTAAACGTTACACCATCCATACAATACAAATGGATGAACTTACAGATAGACGAAAAGGACTTCTCCATATTAAGAAGATCAGGTGTCAACGTAAATCGCTTTCGCGGAAATGTGGTTTCGTTGTCACAATTCAATTCACTTCGAAAAAAACCTGTAAGATACTTGGAAAACAATGGGTTTCCATTTGCTAAGTTGATGCTTGATAGCGTAGAGATTATCAATGGTGCGCTGAGTGCTAAATTGACTATTGACAATGGACCATTGGTTAAAATTGATAGTGTCGTGATCAATGGTAATTTGCAAATTAGAAAGAGCTACATCACCAATTATATCGGAATCAAAGAGGGTAGTTTGTATAATGAATCTGCCATCAAGGCTATTCCTAGCAAGCTAGCCGATATTAGTTTCTTAACGGAGTCGCAATCGGCTAAAGTCTTTTTTAATAAAGATGAAACGAAGGTTTTATTGTTTCTTAAAGAAAGAAAAGCCAGCCGTTTTGATGGAATTATCGGCTTTCTGCCAGATCCAAATACAGGCGGAATAGTTGTGACTGGAGACGCTAAAGTGCATCTTGAAAATGCCTTGAAGCAAGGCGAAGAGATTGACTTGAATTGGCGCAGACTTCAGTCAAACACACAAGAATTAAATGCTGGAGTGGTTTCTCCATTTGTGTTTAATTCACCTATTTCAATTGATGTTTTAGGTGGTTTTTATCGAAGAGATACCACATTTACAGATTTAGATGCGGAAATCGGCCTGCGATATGTAGTTAGTCAAAACAACTATTTACGAGCTTTTATTTCGAGAAAAAGCACTTCGCTTATTTCTACGTTACAATACGAGAACAGCATTTTGCCACCAGAATATTTAGACCGAAAAATCACCAATTACGGCTTAGGTTTGAGGTTTTCGAAACTGGATTATAAGTTGAATCCCGCCAATGGATATGTGTTGCTTTCTAGCGTTTCGGCAGGAGATAGGCAAGTGGTTAAGAATAGTCGATTGCCCGAAATTATCTATGAAAATCTAACACTGAATTCCATTCAGTTCAATGCTCGGGTTGATGCGTCATACTATTTAACTTATATAAAGCGTGTGGTTTGGCATCAAC
>Ga0100402_1006235_pt1 | contig 11910 bp, 11 predicted proteins | sample CryGeyme20150102_FD_80419 | JGI IMG/M metagenome (GOLD analysis project Ga0100402, IMG submission 80419) | Groundwater microbial communities from Crystal Geyser aquifers in Utah, USA - Crystal Geyser metaG 2015-0102 | ecosystem: Environmental > Aquatic > Deep subsurface > Groundwater | place...
CGCGACAGAGGCCAAGAGACCGCCAAGCCGGTTCAGCGGGTGTCGAAACCACGACGTTTAACCCCATGCCGAACAACAGCTTTCTCGTAAAACGTGGCAGCCCGTAGGGCCGCCATGATATGTGCTGTGATCGTCCGGCAGTAGCCATATATGTCTATATATTAAAAGAAAATAACACCTTCCCTTGTGCGGCATGTTCCAGCATAATCTGACTTGTTCCATGTTGTTCAGGGGGATAAATTGGGGGAAGCGACTGTAAAGGGCAGGCTCACGGCACGGCGTGTCGATACCATCAGCGAGCCCGGCAAATACCATGACGGCGGCGGGGCCGGGCTTTTCCTTCGCGTCTGGCCGAGCGGATCTCGCCAATGGGTGCAACGCATTGTCATTCGTGGCAAGCGGCAGGAAATCGGGCTGGGAAGCCCCCCGGCTGTGTCGCTGGCGGCTGCACGCAAACTGGCGCTCGAAAACAAGGGCAAGGCATTGCAGGGCGGCGACCCGCTGGCCGAGAAGCGGGCGGCTAAAGTTAGACCGTTCACCTTCGCGGAATGCGTGACCGCATATGGGGAAGCCAAGCTACGCGAATTCAAGAGCGAGAAGCACCGCAAGCAATGGTTATCGTCGCTCGAACGGCTCGCAATGCCCGCCCTGGGGGACATGTCAGTGCGAGACATCGGCACAACGGACGTGCTGCGCATGCTCGAACCGCATTGGCGCGAGCGCACCGTCACCGCAAAGAAGCTGCGCGGACGCGTAGAGGCCGTTCTGACATGGGCAACGGTGTCCGGGCATAGAGAAGGCGACAATCCTGCGGCATGGCGTGGAAATCTGAAAGAACTGCTTCCGGCACCGGGCAAGGTGGCGAAGTCGCAGCACCATCCGGCGCTGGCGCTGGGCGACGTGCCGCGCTGGTTGGCTGATCTGCGGATGCGCGACGGCATGGCCACGCGGGCACTTGAATTCCTGATCCTGACCGCTGCCCGGTCGGGCGAGGTGCGGGGCATGACATGGGACGAAATCGACCTCGGAGACGTTGATACACCTCCGACTTCTGCAACACGGCGGGCGGTCTGGACGGTCCCGGCTTCACGGATGAAGAACGGGCGCGAGCATCGCGTGCCGCTCACGGCTGAGGCGGTGGTTCTGCTGGAAGCCCTGCCGCGCCTCGACGGCACGCCCCTCGTTTTCTTTGCGCCGCGAGGGGGGATGTTGTCTGACATGAGCATTTCCGCCGTTATGCGGCGGATGCAGGAGGCCGAGGTAAAGGCGGGCGGCGTGGGCTATGTCGATCCCCGCATGAAGCGTCCGGCCGTGCCGCACGGGCTGCGATCGACTTTCCGGCAATGGGCTGCAGAGCGTGGGTATCCCCGAGACATGGCCGAGATTGCACTGGCGCACTGGCAAGGTTCCGAGGTGGAGCGGGCCTATCAGCGATCCGACATGCTCGACCGGCGAAGGGACATGATGGCCGATTGGGGCGCATTCTTGCGTGGCGAAGCATTGCAGGCCGACAACGTGGTGAAGCTGGGGTCGGCGGGATGAGGGGGCCAAAGCTATCACGCGCGTCAAGCGTGCTTTTTGGGCCAGATGATGAACCCCTGGATGAGCCTGAGCGGATGATTGCCGATTTCAGAGATGAGATCCTCGGAGCCCTTTCGTCAAAGGAAATTAAGAAGCTCAAAGACAATGGTTCATGGGAAGGGGTTTGGCTCACTTCAACGGTCGCGGCACTGTATCTCGCGCGTTTCTGGACAATGCGAAACCCCTGGTGGGCAGACGAAGCCCTGCAAGAGCTCTTTAGTGTGAGTTTGCCAGTCACGAAGGCGGTGTCGTTGGCACATTTCAAGGCGATGCAGATTCGCAAACAGAATTCTGCACGAGAACTGGGCCAAATGCTCCGCCGGTATGAGGATCAGAAGTTGAAAGACGTCGCTTTCGTTCAGATCGAAACCATGAGGCAAGCAGGGATTCCTCTTTCCAAAGCATGTAGCGGCATTGCGCTATGGCTGGACCGGTTTTCGAAGGGAAGCGAGGAAGATCGCGAGATCCTCGGAATCAAGACTGTGCCAAAACGGATGTGGAAAGTTGAAACCCTCGTGAGGGAGGCGCCAAGGTGGCGTGATGATTGGCTTCGTGGAAAGGTATGGGCTGTCGCGATTAAGCGCGACTTTGCTGCGATGGATGAGTCCACGCGCCGTGCCCACGGCGAGAAGTTGCTAAGTCAGCTCGAGGCAATCGGACCCGCAGACGGTCACTTCCGTGGGCAACCACGCTAACCCCCTTTCCGGCAAAAGCCCCCATGTTGTCTTACCGGTATAGTTCCAAGGCTGCGGGCACCACCATCCGGCTGTGACTCAACAAAGCCGGAAGGAACCGACATGTTCGAAACACTGCTCCGTCGCCCTGAGGTGCAAGCCCGCACCGGGCTGTCTCGTTCGACAATTTACGACTGGATGAAGCGGGGAGAATTTCCCCAACCCGTCAAGCTCGGCACGCGCCTTGTTGCCTGGCGAGAAAGCGACATTTCCGCTTGGCTGGAAAGTCGCAAAACTCGGGCCGCGTGACCTGATGGTAGACAGGGAGTGCGCAGGCGCGCCAGGAAAAGTGCCCGGGGATAGCGGATGACCGATGCTCGATCCCTTGCGACGGCGCTGGGGGGGCGCTGGCATGGCCGCTACGGCAGCGCACCTTGTCCTGTGTGCCAGCCCGAACGGCGACGCGACCAGAACGCCCTGTCCCTAGCCGATGGCAGCGACGAGCGGCTGCTGCTTAATTGCAAGAAATCCGCGTGCGCCTTCTCGGACATTCTCGCGTCGGCGGGCGTAGCTCCAAGCGGCTACACGCCGCCAGACCCCGCCACTATCGTGCAGCGCAAGGCCGAGGAACGGGCGCAAATCGAGAAACGTGCCCGACAGGCCGAACGGAGCTGGCAAGAGACCTGGCCGATCACTGGCTCCATTGCGGAGACCTATCTGCGCGGCCGCGGCATCACCTGCGATCTTCCCGGCACGCTGCGCTTTCACCCGTCATGCTGGCATGGGCCGACTGCAACACCGCATCCAGCACTGGTAGCTGCGGTCGACGGCAGTGAAGATTTTGGAATCCACCGCACGTACTTGCGCCCCGATGGCTCTGGCAAGGCGGACATCGACCGGGCGAAGTTGATGCTCGGGGCAACAGCTGGCGGCGCTGTAAGGCTCAACGACGCGCCTGGGCCACTTGTGGTGGCCGAGGGCATAGAGACCGCCCTGAGCCTCGCAAGCGGGCTTCTGAGCCGTCCTTCAACGATTTGGGCTGCACTTTCTGCATCAGGCCTCCGAGGGTTGCGCCTTCCCGCTGTACCGGGGCGGCTTACTATCGCCTGCGACGGGGACACGCCGGGCCGCGAAGCCGCAAATGCCCTTGCCGAGCGGGCGCTCGCCCTGGGTTGGGCGGTGGGAATTCTCGACCCTGGCGACGCGCGCGATTGGAACGACCTTCTGACCACAAAAGAGGTGGCGCCATGAAGATTTTGAAGCCTTCGCAGGCTTCACGCGCACCAGAAGGCCCAACCCCCCTGATCCGCGAAAGTCGATTCTACTCTGCGGCGTCGCTCAAGGGAAAGCCTGTCCCTCCCCGGCAATGGCTGGTGCAAGGGCTGGTGCCGCAAAGGACGGTCACGCTTTTCAGCGGCGATGGAGGCACCGGCAAGAGCCTCTTGGCGCTGCAACTGGCGGTCGCGGTCGCGGCGCAAGCTGCATGGATCGGCAAGACGGTCAACAAAGGGCGCGTGATTTTCCTAAGTGCCGAGGATGACGACGACGAATTGCACCGGCGCTTGCATGACATTCTGATGGCAGAGGGTCGAGACTATGACGATCTGTCGGGCCTAACGCTGCGGTCGCTAGCGGGCGAGGATGCGTTGCTGGCGGTCGAGACACAAATCGCCCTAATGCAATCCGCGCTATTCTAGGAATTGGACAAGCGGGCGGCTGAGGAAGCCCCAGTGCTGATCGTCATTGACACCTTGGCGGACGTGTATCCGGCCAATGAGAATGACCGGGCTAAGGTGAGGCAATTCGTGGGCATCCTGCGCGGTCTGGCGATCAAGCGGAAATGCGCGGTCCTATTGCTGGGGCACCCGTCCCTGACCGGCCTCAATAGCGGCACCGGAACGTCAGGATCGACGGCATGGAATAACTCTGTCCGGTCGCGGCTCTACTTGTCGCGGATCACCGACAACGGCTTTGAGCCTGACCCTGACGCGCGGGTGCTGTCCACCAAGAAAGCCAACTATGGGCGCACGGGTGGCGAGATCAACCTCAAGTGGGAAGCCGGTGTATTCGTCGCTGAGGCGCAACCCACGGGGCTTGATGCGCTGGCAGCGGGCGCACGGGGCGAGCGGGTATTCCTAAAGCTGCTGGACACCCTGACGGCGCAAGGTCGCTACGTCTCTGCCAGCCCCGGCCCGACATACGCCCCGACGCAATTCGCCAGCCACCCCGAGGCTGAGGGCTGCACAAAGCGGGCGCTCAAGAGTGCGATGGATGCGCTTTTCGGACGTGGCGAGATCGTCATTGCCAGCCACGGTAGCGGTGCGAAAGCCCGCTCACACATTGCCAGAAAGGGGGCCGATCATGGTCAGGAATGAGGGTGCAACCCCCGGTGCAATACTGAGTGCAACCCCCGGTGCAACCCCCCGCCAACGCCCGGTCAACGGGGGTGCGACACATACCCCTTTTACCCCGGGCGTTGCACCAGCCCTTTGCGGCTGGGCGCACGCATTGTGGCGGCTTGAGCTAAGGAGGTTCTGAGGGGGAAGATTATTCCTTGAATGAAGCCGACATGATATCACTCGACGGATAACGTATTGGCCGGGGTCGGAAAGTTGGACATTTGTGAACTTGAAGCATTCGCGAATTCGTTGAAAGCGCAACTCTTTTTCGCGGAAGTCGCAGCATGAACCTTTTCAATCGCAAGACCCTAAAGCGCCACACAAAGCCTAAGCCGATCCCACCCGATCACTTGGCCGCACTGGACGCCTGGGCTGACATGATCCGCTCTGGCCGTGTCTACGCCCTGAAGGAAACCGCCCTGCATGGGCAATTCGCGGCAAAGATCATCGAAGGCGTTCTTGGCTATCATGGGCCTGCGGGCGGGGCCGATTACACCGTCGCAACCGAACAGGCGATCTTGCGGGGCAGTGTCGATCTCGCCCTTGGCCGGTTCGGGGGTAAGACCCCGGAAATCCTTGCCCCGTTCGAGCTGAAGGGGGCCGATACCCGCGACCTGGACGCAATCATGCCGGGGCGGAACAAGACCCCCGTTCAACAGGCGTGGGAATACGCCATGAACGCGCGGGGCGTGAAATGGGTGCTTGTCTCGAACATGATCGAGCTGCGTCTTTATGGCTTTGGTGAAGGCACCACCGCCTATGAAGCCTTCCAGCTCGACCGGCTGACCGATCCCGACGAATACGCCCGGTTCATGCTGCTGCTGTCAGCCGATAGCCTGCTGTCGGGCCGCACCCTCGATCTGCTGAAGCAAAGCCGCGCCGAAGACCGCGACATTACCGACAGCCTCTATCAGGACTACAAGGCGCTGCGCCTGAAACTGATCGGGGCCGTCCAGGCGGCAGACCCCGCTATAGCCCCTCTGGACGCAATCGCTGTCGCACAGAAGATCCTCGACCGGGTTCTGTTCATCGCCTTTGCCGAAGATACCGGCCTGCTGCCCGACAACACCCTGTCACAAGCCTTTGTCACCCGTGACCCCTACAACCCCCGCCCGGTCTGGGACAATTTCCGGGGTTTGTTTAACGCCATCGACAAGGGCAGTGATGCCCTTAAAATCCCCCGCTACAACGGGGGCCTGTTTCGCCAGGACGACACGATCAACGGCCTGACCTTGCCCGATGACGTCTGCGAGGGGTTCAAGACCCTTGGCGACTATGACTTCGCGTCCGAAGTGTCTGTCACCGTTCTGGGCCATATCTTCGAACAATCCATCGCTGACGTGGAACGCCTTCAGGCGCAGGCGCGGGGCGAGGAAACCGAAGAAGAACGGACCACCGGCACCACAGGGCGGCGCAAGCGTGACGGGGTGGTCTACACCCCCGACTACATCGCCCGGTTCATCGTGGCCGAAACGCTTGGCGCGCACCTCGAAGAAGCCTTCACCGAAATCTTGCGCGCCCATGCCAAGGCCGGGGCCGATCTGTCCGACTATGCCGCCATCCCGTGGCGCAGAAAATCGGCCGAGCTGGAAGCCTGGCAAGTCTACCGCGACCGGCTGAAGACCCTGCGCATTGTCGATCCCGCCTGCGGATCGGGCGTGTTCCTGATCATGGCCTTCGACTTCCTGAAGGCCGAGCTGGGGCGAGTGAACGACAAGATTGCCGATCTGCAAGGGCAGGGCCAGCACATCCAGGACCTGATCGACCCCGACAGCGAAATCCTGACGAACAACCTGTTCGGGGTGGATGTGAACTCTGAAAGCATCGAAATCGCCAAGCTGTCGCTCTGGATCAAGACCGCCCGTCGCGGCAAGGTTCTGGACAGCCTGTCGGGCAACCTGCGCGTGGGTGACAGCCTGATCGAAGACAGCAACTTCGCCTATCTCGATCACGCCTTCACTTGGGAAACCGCCTTTCCCAGCGTCTTTGCCGAAGGCGGGTTCGACGTGGTTTTGGGCAACCCGCCCTATGTCCGCATGGAACACCTGAAGGCGCTGAAGCCCTATCTGGAAAAGCGGTATGAGGTGGTGTCCGATAGGGCCGATCTCTACTGCTACTTCTTCGAACGCGGCCTGCGGCTGCTGAAACCGGGCGGGCGTCTGGGGTTCATTTCCTCGAACACATTCTTCAAGACCGGATCGGGTAAGCCTCTGCGCGAATATCTACGGCGCGAGGCGACACTCGAAGGCGTGGTTGATTTTGGCGATCTGCAAATCTTCGATGGCGTGACGACATATCCGGCCATCCTGACCATGAAACGCGGGGCCGCGCCCAAGGCGCATGAGCTGCGCTTCTGGAAGGTGGATGCCCTGCCCGAAGCCAACTTTCAAGCCACTTGGGAAGCCGCCGCAGGGCCGTATCCACAAGCCGCCCTTGGGGCTGGATCATGGGAACTAGAGAATAGCCGCCTTCAAGCTCTGCGGGCCAAGATCGAGCAAGGAAAGCCAAAACTCCAGGACATTTACGGCGCACCACTCTACGGCATCAAAACAGGTTTGAACGAAGCCTTCGTGATCGACACCGCGACGAAGGATAAGCTATGCGCGCAAGACCCGCGTTCTGCTGAACTGCTGAAGCCATTTCTCGAAGGCAAGGACATTCGCCGATGGCGGGCAGAGCCGCGTGGGCTTTGGGGTATCATGCTCACGAAGGGCTGGACTAAAGGGCGATATGGCCCTGGGGACGAAGCAGAACAGTGGAAGCATCTTAGCTCCGAATTTCCCGGAATAGCAGGATGGCTTTCTCAGTTTTCTAGCAAAGCCGCCCGGCGAACAGACAAGGGTGATTATTGGTGGGAACTGCGGTCATGCGACTACCTTGCCCTTTACGATGAACCAAAGGTCATCTTTGCCCATTTTCAAAGTGAGCCGCTTTTCTTCTTCGACGACGAAAACTTCTACACGAACAATCGCGGCTACATCTGGCGAGCTGGTCTATTCGAGGTGGCCCTACTGAACAGTAAGGTTGTGTGGTTCTTCATGACAGGCGTAACGTCTTCTATTCAGGGCGGTTTTTTTGAGGCGACGACGCAGAATACTACCAGAATCCCCATACCTTCCACGACAGAAGCACAGAAGAAGGCGCTTGCTGAACTTGCTGCTGAATGCCAGCGCGTGGCTAAGAAACGGCGCGACATAGAAGCCGCTCTTAGACGCCGCATTCCCGATCTCTGCCCGCCTGGCCGTGACCCCAAGCTGACAACGCGGCTTCAAGAATGGTGGACCCTGCCCGACTTCGCCGCCTTCAGGACCGAGGTGAAGAAGGTGTTCAAGGCGGATATTCCCTTGGCCGAGCGTTCCGCCTGGGAAGACTGGATCACCCGCGACCGCGCCGAAATCGCCCGGCTGTCAGCCGAGATTGCCAAGGCCGAAGCCCAGATCGACAGCATCGTCTATGGCCTGTTCGACCTGACCCCCGAAGAAATCGCGCTACTGGAGAGCGTGGTGTGACGTGACAGAAGGACAGAAGAAAATCCCGATCCTGAATCTGTATCTTGACGACTCTGGGACGCGGCACCCAAGCAAGAAGCCCGGGAAGATGCCTGCGCATGGCTGTGACTGGTTTGCTCTAGGCGGGGTTCTGGTTCGCGACGAAGACGAAGATGAAGCCCGCCGCCTGCATACCGCCTTTGTTGGGAAGTGGGATGTCACTACCCCTTTGCATTCGTCCGAAATCCGGTCACGGAACGAGGGCTTCTTCTGGTTGCGGGACAAGAGCAAGGACGAGCAAGCCGCTTTCTATGAAGACCTCTACTGTCTCATGCGGGATGCACCCGTGACTGGGATTGCCTGTGTCATCGACCGACCGGGCTACAACGCGCGGTATGCGGAAAAATACATCGAAAATCGTTGGATGCTCTGCAAGACGGCCTTTTCCGTCGTTGTGGAAAGGGCCGCGAAGTTTTCGATCTCGCAGGGCTACAGACTTCGCGTGCTGCCCGAGAAGTGCAACAAGCCGGAAGATGCCGCGCTGACAGCCTACTATCGCGAGCTGCGCACCGAAGGCCTACCCTTCGATGCCAAGAACTCAGGGAAGTATACGCCCCTGACGAAGGACCAGTTTGCCGCGACCCTCTACGACCTGCGGTTCAAAGCGAAGTCGTCACCTATGGCCCAGTTAGCAGACCTCTACCTGTGGCCGGTCTGCATGGGTGGTTATCATCAAGAAAACCGACCCTATCGCCGCCTTCTGGAAGACAGAAAGCTGATCGAGTGCTTGCTGCCCGAAGCAGACCACGCGACTCTTGGTTCGAAGTATAGCTGCTTCGAAGGCGTTGTCCGGAAAGAATAAACCCCGCCACGGGGGGCGGGGTTGGACGACCGCACAGGCGATCTCGAAGGCTAAGCCTAATTTACAATTACCACGAAGTGATTCAGAAGAGAAGTACAAATGTAAGGCCTCAACAACGGACAGGAGCTCAGCTTATGGCCGAAAGGACGAAACTCACATCCAAAGCTCGCGCCCGCGTCATAATCAAAGCCGCCATGGAAGTGTTGAACGAAGCGGGAATGAGCCTCCTCCAGCGCGATTTCAAAAGGGCGGTGGCGCATCAGTTGGCGCTCGTTGAGCATGACCTCGGCCGCTGTTAAGAGACGGGTTACATCCGCTGGGAAAGCGTCCTAACTTTTGTTCGATCGACGCGGTAATGCTTGAAAAATTGAACCGTCAATTTCTGCCCGATCTCGCGCGCGCGCGAGGTAGGGTAATAGTCGTAAACTCCGAGGATCGAGAGGATTATTGCCTGAGAGTTTGCGGCGCTCGAACCCGCAAGGGCACGCCTTGCAAGGCGAAAGCCCTACCGGGCAAGATCCGATGCAGGTTCCATGGCGGCCTAAGCACAGGTCCCAAGACGCCCGAGGGTCGCGAACGGATAGCCGAGGCACAGCGGCAGCGTTGGGCCAAGTGGCGAGCCAAAAACGGTCACCGCAAATAACACCGCTCCGCAGTTGGACATTCGCTGGCCATCCGTGCCAGTGCAAGGAACACTCGATAGGCCGCCGTCTGCACGCGCTACTCCCCTGCAGGGATTTGCTCGAGCTGTTGCCGAGGTGCCTCATGTATATCGCTATCCGGTGAACTCGTACTGCCAGAACCGTCGGGATCTCTTATATCTGGATCGAAAGGAGGTCTATCAGTGAGAATATTCAAATTCGACGGCTCCGAGATAGGGGCTCTTTCCGACGACCTGTCCAATGGCGCGCTGCTAATGATGGGGCCGTCTCCATCTTGGGAGCCGCCCGACGGCGCGTTTGACTTTGCCAAATGGGTGCGCGACGACGAAAGGGCGGTCGAGCTGGATCCGGCAGACGCCGAGCGGTTACTTGCCGCGATCGGCGCCCCGCCGGTGCCCGAGCTGGAAAGCAAATCCAAGAAAGACTGATCGAGCTCGGCTTTGATCTCCCGCCACCGCGCGTTACCGGTTTTCTGCAGCTCGAAAAGATCCGTGCCTTCCTCTGCGAGCTTGGCCTTGATCGGGATCGTTTTCAGCTTGTGAACCTCGGACGCGATCGCCGTCGAGATCTCGTCCTCGATCGCAATCTTGTTGATCCGGAGCGGGTTCTTGATGTTGATGTAAGCCCTCACCAGCCGCGCCGGGCGCCCCGAAACATTTGATCGCTGGTGGCCATAAGCCTCGGCATAGAACTTGGAAGCCGAGAAGTATGTTTCGCGCCCCGCAAACCCACCGTCAAACCGACGGGCCGTAGGATCGCCCAGAGTGTCGATCGCCAGAGGATCGAATTCGTCGAATTCCAGATCCGTGCCATGATAGACCACGATCGGCTTGCCATACACGGCGATCGCCGTTCCCTGCACCAGCTCGATCGCTTCCTCGTCGGTGCTTACGAATCGTTGCCCCGCAGCATCGCCCGCCGCGCCTTGGCTATCCGCTGCAGCTCCGGGCTCTCGAGGAACGTCTCCCGCGCGTCTTCCCGCAGGTAGATCATAGCGGCTGCCGAGGAGCGGGTTTTCGGATCCGCCTCGATCGAGGATCGGCTTGGGGTGTCGGGCAAACTCGCATATTCTGGATTGTCCGGCATTGCACAGTCAAGCGCCGCCACTACTGCGCGAAACTTCTGTTCAGAAACCTCTCGCGACCTCTCGTCGGCCAACACTTCGCGCGGGGAAATGGACGCCCATGAACCATCATCAGTCAACAGCAGCATGTATCCTGGCCTTGGTTCCAGCGCGGGGTTGAAACCGCCTACCATGAAGAAGCGCATTTCTACCTTGCCCGCATCGGCTTCTCTGGCCTTCTCCATCTGCTCTCTCCGCACTCGCAAATTCTGCTCCGCGTCCAGTCGAGCAAGCTCGGCTCCCATAACTGCCAGCTTGTGAAACCTCTCCTCGGTCTTGTCGCACAGGCTCTCTAGAAGGGTGTCTTGCGCTGGATTCTCGTTGCTTTCTTTGTGAGAGTGTCGCTTCCCGCGCCGAGCGTCCAGTTTTTTGGATAGCTTGACCATCCTTCGCATCAGTGGCTCTTTGAGAAGTAACAGCGATGCAACCTGCGAGAAGATCACGACACCTGCGACCGTTTCGCTGTAGCCTCCTGACCACCTGACAAGGTCTTCCCAGAAGAACCAAAGGGGAATGCACGGTAAGAAAAGCAGTCCGACCGAAATCCATCCTGACCAGCGTTGTTCAGTTCGCCATCCGAGAGAGAAATTGCGGGGCGGTTCCGTCAGAGCCCACAATCGCTCCTGCTCGTATTCGTCCAGAAGCTCCAAACTTGCGTCATCAGCAACTTGCCTTGCGAGTTTACGTGATGGTGTGAGCGGCTGCCAACCCGGTTGGTCGTAACGCCATTTCACGGCGAGATCATCGTGGGAGATAGCGAATACCTGCTCAAAATGGCCATTTTGATTTCGGGATGCGAAAAATTTCATGCCGCGATGGACACTACCATGATGTAACCCTCAACTTCTCCATCTTCACGGCGATTGTAGAGCAAGGCGCAGCAGCCGTCATTCGGTTTGTTCCGGCGCAATCCGCGTTATGATGGGGGATAAACTGGGGGTGAACGCATAGAGATCTCTATTTTAATACAGTATTATCAATATCTTGAAAGAATTAAATGGCAGCCCGTAGGGGAGTCGAACCCCTCTTCCCAGGTTGAAAACCTGGTGTCCTAACCGATAGACGAACGGGCCAAGCACTGGCGTGTCGCGTAACTAGGCAAAACCCGCTGGGGGCGCAAG
>Ga0100402_1006240_pt1 | contig 11904 bp, 9 predicted proteins | sample CryGeyme20150102_FD_80419 | JGI IMG/M metagenome (GOLD analysis project Ga0100402, IMG submission 80419) | Groundwater microbial communities from Crystal Geyser aquifers in Utah, USA - Crystal Geyser metaG 2015-0102 | ecosystem: Environmental > Aquatic > Deep subsurface > Groundwater | place...
CACGGTCCGACATCATCATTTTCACCATAGTCTCACACTTGCTCCTTATCTCGCAATTCCATTTTCAATATTTCGGGTTTCCAGTTCATAAGACTGGATTTGTAACCAAAACCTTCCAACAAAGGTCGGCCCTAGTAAATTGCCGAGTTTCTCCAAACCACCCTACCTAGCCGAACGTAGCCCTAGAGAGCTGGCATAGTCGAGAGAACGCGGTAGCGTTTTTTTTTTTGAAAACCCTAATATGATGGTCACTACGTGCTACAGTACTTTCGCTAGCTAGTAGCTATTAGATCTACCAGCATCACCGAGTAGTAGGTCTAGAGGGGTACGGAGCATGCGATACTACCTTTTGCTACTACTCTAGTAGTGGTTGTAATCAAATATCTCGCTAGTCCACCTTTGCTCAACAATGGTCTTCAGATTACTACAATATTACCTTGGGATTTTCTATGTCATGTATTTCAATGCATGAATGTGTCGGATGACAACAGAGCCACAGACGAAAAGAAAGACGATTCGTCTGTTCTTATGCGAGTACAAGTACGCGAAAAAGAAAGACAGAGTCCCAGTCAAGAACAGAAGACGATACTGCAATCGCGTAGCGGATGCCACTTGCTCCTCTGTTCGATGAAAAAGATCCTGCCCGATTTCATCAGATAAGTTCAAGTGGGCATAGGACAGTTCTTTCATCTTCTTGGTAGGTTGAGACTGCCTATTTTCTTCCAGTTTGCGACTTGCCGGTCGGGACACGGAAACAATGTTCTTACTTAAACCTCTGTGATCTCCATCCCAATACCCATCCATTCCAAGCCAACGCCTCCGTTTTTTTTCTATTGCTGTAATTGATTCTGGTTGTTGGAGTTGTTCTTGAGTATGCTGCTGTCGTTGCTGTCTTCGTTGCTGCGTAGTATACACGTTGAAGTCTCGCTTCTGTAGGTCGTCTAGTATGAAGGCACACCGTCCTTGCTCTTGAGAAGTGTTAAACGTAGCAGCACAATACTCTTTCTTAAAATTGGGAATGTCACCAGCGACCTGCAAGAATCGGTTTACCGCCACTCGGAAAATGTTCTGTTTAAATTTTCCACACAAGTCATGAATGGCACCACCGCATGAATATCCCATGATCCTTCTAATGAAATCATGAGGTTTGATTCCGTGGAAATGCAGAATTTTAATTTTGCGGAACATGCCGTTCTTGGTGTTCACGCCCCAGTAGGCTTTCCAATTCCAGAAATTGGAGATTTGCTGCACTGTGGAGTCATAATATTCTAAATATGCTCCTTGATCGCTCGGGGCAAGATGCTTGAAACTTGTCTGGTTCACATGATCCAAAATGAATTTGAGAAAATCATTATAGGTAGCTCGCATCTGAGGAACATTCATCAGTGTGACTCCTGCGTTCAATAGGTTTCCCCGGTGATGACGGTGTCGCTCTGCACTCATGGCAATGCTGTGTGTCAAATTGAGACCAAAATCATTCAGCGTAAAGGATTGCAGGACAAGAGTATCTGCATCCAAGAGAAGACAATATTCCGTTTCAATAAATCTGGGAATGTCAATTCGTTGCCAAGTTCCAAAATAGTTTCCTTCGTGTGAGAACAAATGCGAGGTATTGGCATATCCATTTTGGCGCATACGTTCAATGTCTCCTCTCCATTTTGGATCATGGGAAAATATGTCAACGTTTTGATCTCGAAGCCACTGTTGAAACTTCTTGTCTTGGTGTCCGTGATACAAAATGGCTACATTGTTCAATGGCATGTGTTGTCGTAGAGAAGAAATGGATGCTTGTAGCATGTATTTTCCCTTGGGATCTGAAAGCTCCGTATATGTGTACACGATTGGGATTTGGTAAATGTTCCATACGTCACCCAATGGAATGCTCTGACTGTTGTACCAGTAGGTTCCTTTCTGCTGTCGTGCTGCAATTTGCAGAGCACTGAACGTTGAGACGCTATTTCCGACAAAGTAAGGCAAACTATTACATACGGAATAATCCATGAGAGCCCAAACATCACGAACACTTGTGCCCGGTTTGATAGCTTGGACAGCCTTCCTGTCATCCTCGGACATGAAATGGTCCTTGCTGAAGATTCTGTACTTCGTTTGATTGCTCAAATCTCGAGGAATGCCATGATCTCCACAGTAGTACACCCACCGATCAGTCGAAGTGAGAGCTCGATCCTCCAACAACTGTACCAGAGTGCGCTTGTTATTGTCGATTTCTTTGCAATTGCCTCGGTAGATTCCATCAATTGTACTCGCATTGCTCCAACGTGAACAGTGTTCGTACCAATCTTGTCCATTACGATGATGGAAACATACACCTTGATCCATATCTTGTTTTTGGAGTGATGACAAGATGGTCTTTGTCAATGCCTTGATTGTACGGGACGGTTGGAACGCCTGCAGGACTTGTAGAACCAACTGGGGATCAGCCGCCGCGATGGAAGATAATCGTTCACATTCCGGTCGTGTTTCCTTTTTCCATCGCACCAGTTTCAATCGAATACCAAGGTCTTCTATCTGTCGTTTTAGGAGCGCAGCGTCAAAGGCAGTCGAGAGGGGAACCGAGTTTTTCTCGGTCGGCATGAGATTATCATCGGATGTTTGTTCTCCATTGACAATAAAGTAATCTGGAACATGGACTATGGTTGCACCACTTTGAATAGCTCTAGCTATACCCGATGCATGCAATAAAGGTTGATTGGACAATCCGTTGCAGACATTGTACCGATAGATGATTTGTGGCCATCTTTCATTGGCAGCAGCAACGTCGGAAAGTTGTCGTTGTTGTTTTTGTACGAGTAGTTGTTGAGCAGGTTGAGCATGAATGCTATGCAGTTGAAAACACACAAAAAACATCAAAATGAGGATAGACACCATGTTGTAACGCATTTGTTCGTTTCACCGATGAAAGAGCTCTTATGTGTGCGTGCGTGTGTGTGTGTTGTATTGATTTCATTATTGTTATTTGTTGCTAGTTGCTAATATTATATATTACTCCGAGTATTATTTTGCGAGGCACCTGGCAAAAAAAGGAAAAGAAAATCAAAAACGAAGGTCGATGCATATTATTTTAAATTATTCGGGTTTAGGAAAAAAGCTAACTTTGCACGCACACAATAACAGCATACTGGTACAATTCCAGTCAAAAATAACAACGAACAACAAAAATCAAACTAACGTATCTTACAGCTTACAGCAGTACAGCTTACAGTACTCCGCAAAGTACAATTGTATGCTTCGCTATTCTACAACAATAATAGTAACTAGCTCACGCATTCATTCAACCAATGACTGATCTTGTGACTCCAAAATTATTCAAGGATGCACGATTTCGAGCTGGTCGAAAATTGATCAAGAATGGACGAGACGCTATTGAAATCTTTGCCACGTTGTTGCAAGACGCAATCGATAAGTACGGTGAAGCTTCCATTGAAACGGCTCCCGCATATTTTGAATACGGCAATGCATTATTTCGGGAAAGTCAACGACAAGAAGAACAACAGCAGCAGCAGCAGCAAGATTCTGAAGCAGTCGGCGAGGAAGAAGAAATAAGTGGAAAGAAACATGCTACCGTCCAATCAGAATCCAACAACAACGACGACGACGACGACGACAAAAAGCCACCTGTAGCCGCAAAGAATGAAAGTGAAGCTCTTGAACCAAAAGACAAACAAGAAGTCGAAGATGATGCAGATCAAGAGCAAGAAGAAGACGATGATGATGATGATGATGATGATGATGATGGTGAAAGTGATGATACAACTTTGGCTCTGGAAATGATGGAGCAAGCCTTTGCCATAATCGACAATTACCTTCAATCTGCTGCAGCAAATATGACTACAGACGCCAGTACAACGTACCTTAAATGGGCGCAACGGGAGGCTTTGCCACGGTATCTTACCAACATTGGAGACGTGTTGTCGTCACTGGGACGCCATGCGGATGCTGCCGATGTGTACACGAGAGAATTAGAGTGTCGGCAGGAGAAACTAAACTTTTATGAAACCTCGGAAGGCCAAGATCAAAAGCTGTCTCTCCAGGCATTGGCGGACAATCGCAAGGCAGCCGAAGCCAATATTCTGGTGGCGGAAGAATTGCTCTCTTGTCCCGAGGGCCAGGATGTGGTGACCACGGAAACCAACGCTTTGCTGATGAAAGCATCCGAACGACTGTCGTTTGCTTCAGGATACTACGACAAGGCACGAGACCAATTGCAGGAAACAGTCTACCTCATGGGGGAAATTGCGGCCAAAATCGCAATTAATGACAAGGCAGCGTTTGATGAGGAAAAGGAAAACGTATGCTTTGCCAGCACTCTTTTGATGGGGGTAGGAGAGAGAATTGCTGCAGTCGAGCAGAAGCAACTGGAAGAGACTCAATCTCTGGAACCAACCAAAAAGAAGGCCAAAAAATAGAATCGCACACAAGAGGGGCACAGTGCAGCAGTTGTGAACGTTGAGCGAGAACAATGAATAAATTGTTTTGCCGATTTTTCAAATAATATAGATATAAAAATGGTAGTATTTGGTAATTGTTACTGGAGTACCATTTCTCAAATATTAATTTTTTCCTTTATTTATTTGTCCTTGGACTCATTACTGACTTCATGTTGTTGACTAATTTCCAGTCTCGCAAGTGCCGCTCTACGCGCTTTTTCTCTTCGGTCTGTTAGATCGTCTACTTTGCTGGCAGCGTTGTTGGCCGTACCTCCTACTTTTCCCAACAAGGATCCCACCAGACCGTCAGAAGAAAAGTCTGTCGTGGATCCTCCCAATTTCGCTCCTTTTCCGGTAAAGGCGCGCATGGTATTGGTTTGAGGTGCCGCGGGACCTCGATGAATGACACTCCCGCCACTCGTAGCACTCGTGTTGTCAGCACCGGGATCACCTACCGGCGCATTCTCCAGCATTTGTCGTGGAAGCAAACACGCGCAACAGGCCCCGACATCGGCAATGCGATTGACGTATCCCGGTACCCGCTGACCAGTTAATTTCCAAATGAATGCAGTAGCAAAATGATTGCAGTTCTTGCGAATGATGTTGTAGTCGTGCGGCCCATACACGTCTCTCAGCTCGTCCAGTGCTTTGTTCAGCTCAGCTTGGCCGCCATCTAGCACACCCATAAATATCTGTTCACGAAACTTTGCTCCCGGTGCTTCCTTTGGAGTGGAATCAAAAATACCAGCATTCGATGCAAAGGAATATTCCGAGCCCAAGACTTCTACACCCGAGTGATGCAATCCCATTCCGATGGGGTACAAAAAGTCGTTGGCAGGAGATATATCATACAAATTTAGGTAGACTTTGACGCCCTGTTATTGTATTGCAATATTGGAAGAAGAAAAAATAAGACTGTATGAGATGAAAAACGAGGAAGAAAAATACAGGACACGACAAAATAAAATCTTACCATCCGGGTTCTTCCTCCATTATAGCCACCGTTACCGCCTCCAAAACTCATCTTTTGCTATCTTATCTTATCTTATCTTATCTATTCGATGCTAAAATACAGTGTATGAGTAGACTTTTTGACTTGTGGAAGTAGATACAGTCCAGTAGTAAATTCGTTTAAGTTGTCGGCGGGGAGTGGCGCATTTTACCACTGGTAATTAACAAAGTGGATAGAGGAGAAAACAACCAGGTTTTACGTTAGGGTCAAGTTTAATCTACTATGAATAGAGCGACGCGGAATTTTTTTGAATGAAGAGCCACGCAACTTTATGATGATAGTTCATCAATTTCGCTGTGCTATCGTCCGAGCTGTTTCCTTTCCTTTGCGAATAAATTGAGTTTTACGATCTCAAAGAAGGCGGAATGGTATGTAGAATCATTCCATCCTGTATTGTGTAGGGTTTTAAATCAGGGCTTTGCTTGGATCACGGCGAAAGAGAAAATCTTGACAACTGTATCCCAAAACAACTGTATTCTTCCCAGGCCATGGCTTATAACCGCACGGAAAATCTGTCGCCTCAATGCTCGGCATACAACCAGGAACTTCATGACGCTTTGAACAACCAAAAACACTGCTCCATTCCATAACGAATCCAGCCTCTTCCAACAGGGCGAACATCATACCAAAATAGTAAATATGCTCGTCACTGTCCATCCAAGCTCTCGAGACATGTGTCTCAACCGATACTTGGTCCAAGGCAAACATGAATCCAGGATCCTCAGCAATGATATCTCTCGCCCAGGCAACTTCACACCCTTCGCAGTCAATTTTCAAAACATCCACATGATCTAGCTTTAAGAACTTGCGGACTGAAGGAAAGCTAACGTCCCACCATTCTGCTGCTCCTCCTTTGTTGATATCACGTTCTTCGTTCGACTTTAACATTGTGGCTCCAACAGAGTGAAACGTGACCAGATCATGGAGTTTGCTGGGATGCAAAACAGTAGGATCGCCGGCAAATCCTCGACAACCCCATTTGTCGGCTAAGGCTTTATCAAAGGAAGGATCGTCGTTGATTCCAAATGAAATAAAGGAACATTTTCCTTTCGGAGGGGGACCGCAAAGCTGCTGGTCCTTTTCACCGGATACTGCAATCAAGTCACAGGTACCGTGCGTAATTTTTTGTTGCCTGGTCGGGCCTCGAGCGCTGGTAATGAGTTTTCCATACTTGTTTAAATATTCATTCGTTTCCTGGAGCGCAGCTTGTTGTTGGTCAGGAGTCATCTCTCCCCACATTTTCCATTTGTGATGCAAAGATACGTTTCCTTGCTTGACATTCGCAGGCTTGCCCAAAATATTTGGTTCACTGTATTAAGTCGTTGGAGTAGAACCCGGTTCTACTGACATTGAAGCGCCGGATTCTTCCGATAGATTCCTGCCTTCTTGGCGGTGAGCTGCTGGGAGAATGAGGGAGGGGTCTAAAGGTTCCACCGGACTCCTGACAATCAAAAGGACTGTTGACCATATCAGAAGCACTCCCCAGGCAGTTCGGCTTTGAAAAATCTCTTGCAGTTTGCTGTTATCATTCGACCTCGATGCTTTCCTGCCTCTTTGCTTCATTTTGTCGCTTAGTTCAACTAATGGCGTATCGGTGACAGGAAGCACTATGTGCTCTCCTAGTCTAAACGATTTTTATTGTCGAATAAATTATGAAGAATACAGTGTGTATTATGCCTCTCCATTTCAACTGTAGCTATTCGAAGAATTATTTTACAATCGTTAAAACAAATTGCGATATATTTCGCTATTAAAAAGATCTAGTGACGTCAGAGTTCTCTCTTCACCTTCATGCTTGACCTGAAGTGATTATTCATGCTTGAGCTGATGTGATTATTTATTATTACTGGAGTATTTCTTTTCATTTTTTTTATCGCCGAAGGCGTCCCCCCCAAGCGCCCCCCCCCCTCCCCCCTCCCCCCAATGATAAATGAAATTTCTTGGAGCGATTTATTACAGAGAGTGAAACCCAAATCACTACAGTGGCTTGCCGAGAATGAATGCTAACAGGAGGTCCCAAACAAGCCAGATGCTTAAGTGCATTGATGCAAGACGAGATCATAGAAAAAGTACATTTCGATGAATGGCAACCTCTTACAACATGTAATCAGAAGTATATGCCAATGACCAATTCAAAGTATTGTGTTCTTAAAATAAATCTTTCCGTGACCAATACGTGGTACTGCCTAATTACACCTTTTCCTGTTATTACTTTCCGATACACTATATGTTCCGGTTCTTCGGCTGGTTTTGATGGTTTTAATTTTCTTAAACGCAATCTTCGAGGAGGCAACTCAACCCTTTCGAAGTTGTGACAATATCTGAAAGAGAATTGCCGATATTCAGCCATTCGCCGATAACTACAGCGGAAACGTCAAATATGGATTCCAAGAATGGAATGATTCCTCCGTACGCTTTGAGATTTTTATCGCCAACGGGAGCCTTTCGTCGTAGACTTTCGGGAACCAGCCACACAATATTGCCTGTGGTCCAGATGTACGACATGCGGTTCACGTGGCTGGGCAAGGGTTTACCTACCAGCTGAATGACCAATTCATTACAAAAGTGGTTACAATTCCTAGTCACGAGATCGTAGTTGTCGGGTTGAAAATCGTCGTGTAAAGTATCAAGGGCATTTTGTAGCTCTCGTTCTTCTCTACCTCTTTCCAATGTACCGATCTCAATTTGCTCGCGGAACCTTACCCCTTTAGCTTTTCGAGGTGCAATCTTAAATATTCCCTTACCTTTACTCGCGAAGCTATACTCCGATCCATCAATCTCCACGCCTGAATGGTACAAACCTACGCCAAGACGAGACAAGAAACGGTTGACAGGATTCAAATCATACACATTTACAAACACTTTTACCTCGTCCTTGGCAGCCTTAGTCGGGATATACAGTGTTGGTATAAAAAAATGCGAGAAAGTAGAAGACGAAGAGAGCACAAATAAGAAATCAAAAGATATAATAAATGCTCATTAAGGTCCATTGGAAGCGTACCAGAGAACAGCTGTCGCCCGAAACTTCTGTGCAATCTGAATCAGTGGCACAAATTCCCACTGGATAGCTCTCAGCCTCGTCCCCTGCCTTGGATACAACAACGGCGTTCATGGTTGGCACTTTCGATATTTGAAACTACTCGTTGATTGAAATTTAAATTGAAAGTGTACTCATCTTTCCTTCCATGTGATGCTTTGTCAAAAAGCAATTTGCGAGTCGTTCGCATTTGCCCTATATCATTTTCGCTGAAAATGGTAAAAATGTGAGGAGACCTTGAGCCTCGACACAGTATTTAAGATCAATCCGTGTTAGAGCAATTAGGCCTCCTTATTCAAACAGCGTCCAGTCGTGACAGAATGCGAGAGCAGTACTTGCATAGTACTCCTGCCTACCAGGTAGCTAGCCTACTACTACTATTAGTAGACTACTACTGTACTACTAGTACGGAGTAATAGCTACTAGTAGTCTAGTAGTAGCTAAGTCAAGTGCTCAAAGAAGTCTACTACCAGTACTACTAGTAGCTAGAGTAGTGGTACTGAGAGAGCGAGCTAAGTACTCTACGTAGTACTGTAAATAGTAGTCTAGTAGTAGTCAAATTAGATCTATGTTCAAGGAAGATGAGAAAATCAATCAACCATGGATATTTTCCATAAAATTGATTGCAACTGGCGGTTGGCGCTTCTACTCGGTCTAGTGGATTAATAAAGCAGGCAACTCAAGAAACCTTAGAACGTGTGTGATATCAGCTTCCATTGCACACGCTGGAAGAACCTGGAGCAAATCAAGACCAATGGCGTACCAAAGCAGAAGCCAAACTGACAAGAGCACTTGCATCGCCATTGGCAAACATACAAGTTTTCAACTCTCATTGATACTTGTTTTATCCGGTAGCGTTGAATGGAAAAAGGTTTTCAGTCGCGCGGGGTCTTCGTTCATTAGCAGGAAACACAGCGCGGTCGGTAGGAGCAAAGTTGCCCATTGGGAGAAGGTATTTCTTCATCAATACTGCCATGCTTTCCTTTGCTTAAAGTTCGAAAATGGTTCAATTGATAGCTCACGCAATGCTGAGTGCTTACCGACGCCTCTGGTGTTTTGTCGTCAGTAAAGGCGCCAAGACAGAAATTCAAAGAAGATTTCATTGCAGCAGGGTATTTATCAGCAAGGAGAGGCGCGCACGAGACCAGGACCTATCATCTCTGTTAGCGTAAATTCGCACTCGCCCCGAGCGACACTAATCTCTGTAACTGCATCTTTATTTGTATCGCAACTAGTAGCACGTACACTCCAAAGCACTGCCCGGAGAGACGCCTTGAAAATCGACAAAATTCCCCTCGTAAGCCCGAAAAGATTTTATCGCTCTCAATTCCGGACAATTTACTTTTTGCAATGTCCGTTCCTGAATCTTCAAGCTAGCCGTTTTGTAGTCTAGCTAGAGCTAGCTACTGTAGCTGGTGCAGCTTGCTTCGTGTTCCGACTGCGATTAACAGTGTGGAAGGCCGAAGAAAGCTAGTAGTAGTCCTAGCTAGCTTACAGGATTCATTCTTCTGTGTACGATAGGGTTAGCTCATGGCAAGAATCAAATTTTGAATTATTGGCCGTTTGTACTCTTTTCTTGAGAGTAAAATTCATCGAGCATGCCTCTCACGAATTGACTCCTCAAAATAAAATATCAATCGTCTTGGTTGAGTCTTTTACTTTTTACAACAGCTCGAAAGTTCCCTCCAGAAATCCAAACGATACCATCACAAAGATTTTCAGCTGCTCAAGCTACAGCTATTTTAGAAAAGAGAGACGACAAGGTCCATACTGAACAAGGTAAATTATTACAGGATAACACCACTACAGGATTCAGAATGGTGGATCAGGTCATCTCCACTATCAATGCTATGTGTCGGCAGGAAGCAGAGGGTTATGCGTGCAGTGACTATCTGCATCAATACAACCACGTTCGTCCTGGTCCAAAGAAGAAGATTGCAGTTGATCGAGATGTCCGCGCCAAGCTTGTTGATTGGTGCTATTCAATCGTAGATTTCTGTAAATTTAATCGAGAAACCGTAGCGATTTCAATATCCTACCTCGATCGATTCCTTCTGAGCGACTTGGGCCTGGTTACTCTACAAGAACCAACTATCTACCAACTGGCAGCAATGACTTCTTTGTACACGGCAATTAAGATCCATGAACCTGAAGCTATGGATCCTGAGCTCGTTTCTAACCTCAGTCATGGAGCATACACCATTCAACAAGTGGAAGCCATGGAATATGCGATTCTACAGGCGATCAAATGGCGAGTCAATACTCCAACAGCCCTCGCATTCGTACGTTACTTCTTGGATCTTCTTCCAGACAAAATCCTCGACAAAGCGACAAAAATGGCAGCGTACGATCTTACGATTAACCAAACCGAATTTGCAGTAAGGGACTACAAATTCGTCACCATGAAACCATCGGCAGTGGCCTACGCATCTTTGATGAATTCTTTGGAGAGCCTGTGTATCGATTCCAAAACGTACGACTATGTCAGTGGCTTGCTGGCGCGAGCCATCAATATTGATTCAGAAGCAAAGTACATTGTGGATATGCAAACATACCTTTATCCAAAAGTATCCGATCACGCCAAAGATGACTCACCCCCCATCAGCCCCAATCGAGGCGACGGCCAAAAGGCAACGCCTGGAACTTCACCAAGAGGTGTCGATCATCGCATGGACTATTTGGGAACAAGTCCTTGCGGTACATTTGACTCGTTGGAACGACGATGATGACATTCGCTACTTTTTTTGCTTGCACTTATTCGACTCGATTTGATGCACTAAAAAATCTATCACAAATGATAGTGATTAGTGACGAAAAGGACTGCAAACTGTATCCAATGGATAGACAACGGCACGTCTTTTCTTTCAAATTTTTAGGGAGCTCTACTCATTAGCAGGAATCGCTTTCGTCGCATAAAATAAGCAAATCAACTTTCAGCTATACAATAGAAAACGTCATAATATATTCTCTACTGGGTGCACCATGATGAATAGAAGGCTTGTACAAAAATTAGTTTCTGAAATGAGAAGCAACCAGGAGCCGCAGAGGTGCGTTCATCGTACTATACCAGCTAACTACGAGTACCAGGTATGTACTTATACTCTGGAGAGCTAGTACTTGTTGGCTGCAGTACTATTAGGTCTCTTATAGTAAAGGCTACTCGCAGTAGCAGAAGAGTAGACCCTAGCTGCTTGGGGAATCGGCACAACACCAATCTTCTCCGTCACGCACACTGTACTTACTCAATCCAACAAGGAAGAAGACAGTCCTCGGGGGACTCATCACTTGGCAAGATTTAAAAATTCAAACGCTCGAAGAGGACGCCCCCCCCCCCCCCCCCCCCCCCCCTCCAAGACAGGAACCGGCACCACCACCCCCGCCATCGCTAAACCGACCTAAACAAATAAAAG
>Ga0100402_1006246_pt1 | contig 11898 bp, 13 predicted proteins | sample CryGeyme20150102_FD_80419 | JGI IMG/M metagenome (GOLD analysis project Ga0100402, IMG submission 80419) | Groundwater microbial communities from Crystal Geyser aquifers in Utah, USA - Crystal Geyser metaG 2015-0102 | ecosystem: Environmental > Aquatic > Deep subsurface > Groundwater | place...
CTTGCGGGGTATAAAAACCCATGCTAACCGCGCGCCTCAATCTGCTGATGACGATACCCATGTCACAGCCGCCGAGCGGGCGTAGCTCAGGGGTAGAGCACAACCTTGCCAAGGTTGGGGTCGGGCGTTCGAATCGCCTCGCCCGCTCCAGTTTTCCTAAGAAATACAACGGACTTAGCGACATTCCCCGCAAGGGGAACCGCATCCGCTCGCACGCTACTAGCACGCACGGTTACAGGGGTGATCGGACGCGAGGCGAGCCGACCGACTTCATCCATGAGGTCGTCCAGCGCCTCACGGGCCTTGCCCAGATAGTCCGGGGCGTACTTCGCATAGCGCCCGGTCGTCCGAAAGTTCGGCATGGAGTGCCCAAGCATCCCTGCAATTTCGAGTTCGGGCACGCCACGCGAGCGAAGCTCCGTCGCGACGGTGTGGCGGATCGAATAGGGCACCACGTCATCGCTGAAGCCCGCGTCGTCCCGAATGGTGCGCCACGTCTTGTTGATCTTTTGAATCGGCTTCCCCTTCCACTGGACCAGATGGCTGTTGGCCGTCTCAATCCACGGGACAAGGAAATCGGGCATGGGCACCACGGGGCGGCGCTTCTTCGTCTGCGACCGACCCGGCGGATTCAGGTCAATGATCCCGCGCGCCGTGTCGCACTGGAATCGGGTAAGCTGCAAAATGGCTTCCGGGCGCGCGGCGGTGCCCAGTAGCAGCATGACGAACATCTGGAGGTGCGGCGGTTCCGTTGCATCCCATAGGGCCGCAATTTCCTCTATCGACAACACGCGCTCGCGCGGCTGGCCTTCGGGCAGCGTGCCGAACGGGACCGGGCGGTCTAGCTCGCCATTCTTCCACGCGAAATTGACGGCGGCCTTCACGGCCCCCATCGCGCGCTTGATGGTGCCGTCCGCATAGCCCTGTCCCCGGAGCTTCCGAACAACCTCCATCTGGCGCTCAAGCGTGAACTCGCCAACGGTCATTCCCGGCGACAGAGCTTCAAGGATGATTGTGAGGTTGCGGCGCTGGATTCCGGCGGAACGGACGTGCTGCCCGTGCTTGTCCTGATAGCGGGCGCAAACGGTCGCCAGCACAACAGAGCGCGGTTCCTCCCGGTCACGGCGACCGTGGAGCGTGTACCACTCCGCTAGGGCCGCTTTTGCGGTTTCAAGATCGCCAGTGCCGAGTGATGCTCTGCGAGTCTGTCGCGTTTCGGCGTCGAACCATGTTCGGCACCACTGCGGGCTGTTAGGCCGTCGGCTGAGCCAATACTCGCCAAGCTCAAATGGCCGTTCGTCTGAATTTTTGGACATGCGGGGACCTCATTCCTTTGCAAATAATCGAGAATATGTTGTTCGGTGTACCGGGGACGGCCTCCAATTTTGACATAGGCAATTTCGCCACGGCTGCGGATGCGCCGCAACGTGTCAGCCGACATCCCCAGCCGCGCGGCTGCCTGCCTTTCGGGCAGTAGCTCCGGGAGCTTGAGGATGTCGGCTGACATCGGATTGACCTCAGAACGTACCGTTGAGGCGGACAGCGACATCCGGGCTAGGGTTAGCGGCGGCTTCCGTCGCCACGCCCAGCTTCGTATTGCCGCTGGCAGTCTTATTCACGAGTCCGGTGGCGGAATCGTAGTAGACGACATCACCCGCCGCGATGGCGAGCGCCGACACCTTGGGCAGGCGGAAAACGCCGACCGTATCGACATCGACAGGCGCGCCGTTCGCCGCGTCGCCATTGGCAACGCCGATGATCGACCCGACGGCGACCACTTCGCCGGAAGTGATTTCCGCCGGAGCGGTCAGAGTGAGCGTGTTGCCCGGCTGGATATAGTTCTTCATCTCAAAGTCCTTTCGAGGTGCGAAAGATGATTGTGGAGGGTGGCCGACCGCCGCTCAGGTTCGCGATTTCCCGGTCCAGAGCCGCCAAGGCGGCCCGCATTTCCGAACCTGAGGAAAAGGCGACCTCCTCCCCGTTCTGGTCCCGGAACGAACGGATTCCGTCGGTCAGGGCCTTGAACAGGGAGTCGCGCCGTTGCTGGAGGTCGGCCAAGGTCGCCATTACAGGTCGTCCTCACCCAGATCGTGATAGGCCCCGCGCCAGTCCACGGCCCCGCAACCGAAGTCGAGGACAACACGGAACTCCCGGCCAAGGACCTCCCAGCCGTCGCGGCTGGCAATCTGCGGTCCCTGTGCGGACGACAGATAGGCATATTCGAGGACGGGCAGCATCGCCGGGTCGGCGAACACGTACCAGTCATCCCCGGACAGGCGCGGTTCGATCAGCAGCGTCATTTTGCCGGAGAACGGATTCTGGTCGTCCACCTTGGCGGCTGCCAGTTCTGCCAGCAGTTTTTCAAAGGTCGTTTCCAGTTCCGGCGCGGCAAGGATGAACTTGGGCGTCGCGCTGATCGGAGACACGCCGTCCAAGCCGGTCTGACGGCGAAGCGCCAGCCGGGCAGCCGACAGCGAGTCCACGTCGGGAGCCGCGCCAGTTACCGACAGGTTGCCATGCGCGGCGGAGAACAGAGCGTTGCCGTCCTCCATCACGGGGTTGCCGGTCAGCAGTGAGACAAGCTGGTCCGCTTCCGTTTCGGCGGCGGCCCGGCCCATCATTTCCGCCCAGCGCGCGAACGCGCCAAGGTCGTCATTAATGATCGCCTTGCGGGACAGGTTGAACATGCCGCCAAACGTCTCCAGCGAATAGCCTTCCTTGGCTTCGCCGGTCGTCAGGGCCTTGATCTCCCCGGCCTCCGTCACCTTTTGCAGCTTGCCAAACTCGCCCAGCTTGAGGAGCGACATGGGGCGGAAATCGTCCGCCGTCCGCTGGCGCGCCAGTTGCTTGAGTTGCGATTCCGCTGCCCGGTATGCGGGCATGAGAATCCGGTTTCCGGTCGCCGTCAGCAAGTTCGGGAAATCGCTGGTCGTGTGGAGCGCGCGGGTAAGCACCTCCTCCCGGCCAAGCGTGGCAATGCCCGCCTGCCCGGAACGCTGGAGCGACTGGCGCGCCATGTCGGACATGCCAAGCGACATATAGGCCCGCGCCCCATCGCTGGGTTCGGTCCCCATCGCCCGGCAGGCGAGAGCTTCCGCCATGCGGTCCTGCACCACGGCAGGATCATCGCCCGACGGCCCGACGCGGATATTCGAGACCGGGACGCTGCGACGTTGCATTTCAGCGAACACGGCGGAACGGGCCTCCTCTACGGTCGCCTCACGGTCGATCAGATCGTTCGCGAAGGCGGCTGGCAGGCGCGCATAGGTGACGGCGCTGCGAATCTGGGCATTGGTTTCAGCCCGCGTTTCGTCTTCGGGCGGGTCGGAAATGATTTCCTGCTGCCCCGTTTCAATTTCATCTTCCATCGTTTGACTCCTGATGGTGGCTTGTTTGTCGGCGGGGACCGCAACTAGGGATACCTCCACGATTTCGAGACTGGTCACGTTTCGGACCAGTTGGCCCGAACGTACATCGCGAGGTGAATCTGTGAATTTGCGGACACGGTAGCCGATACTGATCCCGGTCAGTATGCCGTCGGCAACCAGATCAAAGGCACGGTCGTCCCGGATATGAAGGGTTGCAAACAGCCGTCCCCCTTCAAATCGGAAGTTGTCAGCATACCCGAGGATATTGCTGACGCTGCCCTGATTGTGCGTATCCATGAGAGGGAGTCGAGACGCTACCCGGACAGCCTCAGCAGTCAGCGTCAGACGCTCGATCCGGCCCGGCATGGGAACCGGGGAATCCGTCGCCACAACCGCCTCCACGGTGCGGTTGTCGCGGTCCAGCGTGGACGGCTCAAAGGTCGCCCGCGCCCTGCGGATTTCGATCTTATCGAGCGAGCGGATAGACATTGCCGTCTCCTCTGAATGCTGATTCCGGCAGGGAATAACCGTGGCCGCGATACGCATATTTCAGATGTTCCCAGTCCAGCCGACCGCCCGCGTCAGTGATCCGCGCATGGTCGAGAATGATGCCTTGCAGGACAGGCACCAGCAGGCCGTGGTGGACGCCGACGAACAGCTTTTGTTCGGTGGGCAGATGCTCAATTGAGACGTGATAGCAGGGGTCATGCAGGCGCATCGGCGGCCTCCTTCGCTTCTCCGAAGGACAGGCCCAGTTCGCGTTCGCGCTCCCGGTCGGAAATGATTTCCGCGTCCAGTTCCTCCACGCTATAGCCTTGTGCCGCAACGGCCCGGCGGCGGGAGGTCAGCCCGGCGGCAATCATGGTCGCAGTCGCCTCCGCGTCCTTGGCCGGGTCGATCCACTCTTGCGCGGGCATGATCCATTCGCAGGCGAACCAGTCGTCCGCGTTGGACTCGAAGTCTGGCGCGTCGATTTCACCCGCCAGAACGGCGGTCGTCACGAACCGCTGAAAGATCGGGCGCAACAGTTGCGGGACGATAACCTGAAACTGGATTGCCTCCACGCGGCGGCGGAACTCCAGCAGCCCGGCCCGGAGGGACGAATAGTTCGCGCCAGTGAGGTCGCCTGTCAGCAGATATTCCGGGACGCCCAGCCCGGCGGCAATGCCGCGAAGCTGGAGCTTGGCGAAGTCCACTGTCTGCTGGGCGTTCTGAGGGCCGCTAAACTTGATGTCGAAACCGGCAGGGAGGACCTTGAGGGTCCCCGGCTCCAGCCCGGACTCCATGACGGAATCTGTGCCAATCCCTTCAAACGGGAAGCCGCTGGCGGAGCCGTTCTGGTCGATCAGGAATCCCGCGAACATGGCGGCGACTTTCGCGGCGACAAGCAAAGCGTCGTCCAACTGGTCCAGTTCGCCCGCTCGGATCAGGACAGGCGCAAGCCACGAAATGCCGCGAACCTGCCCCGGCCCTAGCGGCTTGAACAGATGCACCATGTCGGCGGCGGAAACGCGGACGGGCTGCGCATAGCCTTCAAAGATCGCTGTAGGATCGACCGGGCGGACCCAGTAAGCGACCCGGCGGCCTTCCGCGTCAAACTCCACGCCCGCGATGATGCGACCGCCGGAACTCAGTTCGCCGGTCTGGGCGATGTCCACTTGCTCCGGCGCAATGCGGCGGAGGCGCAAGCCTTCGTCCGTCGTCGCGAGCTGGATAAAGGCTTCGCCGCTCACCACCATGTCCCGGACGGCTCCGGCGGTCAGGCCGGGGAAGTCCGTCCGTTCGTCCAGATCACAGACAGCGGCCCAGCGGTTGAACGCGGCTTGCACCACAGGGCGGCTTTCGCTGTCAGGATGTTGCGGCGTCGGGGTCATGCCCGCGCCGACCAGCGCCGTTACCCATGTCGCGCTTCCGTTATTCAGCCATGGGTTATTCTCCACGGCATAGCTGGCCTTGCGCGCAATGACGGCGCTGCCCGCCAGCGTCTCCGGGCCATAGCTCCCGAACGTCGCGTTGCCCCGCTGCCCGCTGGTCGCGTCAAACCTACGCTGGAGGACATCGCGTCCAGCGGGCCGGGTCTGACGGCGACCGAATAGCCGGGAGAGAGGCGACGGCAAGCGCATGTCAGTTGCCCGACACCGTGCCCGCAAGCGCAACACGAATGTTGCTCAGATAGCGGGTCGCATTGATAGACAGGCCGTCGCGGAGAGCCGGGGCCGCTTCGTCGATAACATCGAACCCGTCAAAGCCGGGCCAGACGTGAATGAAAATCGGGCGGTCCTCCTCCCAATAGAGAGGCGGTAACGCCTTGATCGACTTAACCGCGTCGGCGCGGAGGCGGGCGTTATCGTCATTGTTGAAAACGATGGTCGCCGCGTTGTCGTCATTCGGATCGCCCGGACGGGTACGGCGAGCGCCCTGAAAACCGGCAACCTGATTCAGGATCGACGCCACCATTTTCGGGCGGTCGGTCGTGCGCGCCAGTTCGACCGCAAGCGCAAGCTGAGCGACATCGGCAAGAACGAAGTCACGACGCTTGCCCTGACTGCTATTCGGCGTGAACGTCGCCAGCCCGTAGGCGGTGTAATAGCGGGTCAGGGTCGCCGGGCTTGCGCCGATGGCAGCTTGAACCTGACCGCCGCTGAACGTCATATCGTCCAGCCGTTCCAAAAGTGTTTTCTCGACCATGCGGGCCTCCGATTGCTGAGTCGGTGGCCACCATAGGTCAAAACTTCGGATGTGAAAAGGAAAACATCATCTCTGAAATAGTATCTTGCCGTCGCACTGCGAATCGGCTATCAGAGATGTTCCGGACAGGAGGTTAGTCGTGGGGACCGTCCTTTTGTCTGGTAGCTTCGGGCGTCTCCTAACGACGAAGTGATTTCCGGGAAGGCCGGGCAGGGAGTTGGTTACGCCCTGTCCGGCCTTCTTGTTTCTGTTCTTGCTGAAAGTTGGTATGCCGCCCTCCAATGCATTCTGCATTTGGCAACGGGGGAAAGTGGCATGGCGAATATCTGGCGTAAGAAATCATTGACGCTCGCGGAGTGGTCCGCGCTCCAGAATGACTTCGCGAATCTTCAAATGGTAACTGGTGCCCCGGCGAACTTGGCAATGTTCGTTAAGGGACAGGCAGGCGAACCAACGGATGACATTTACATCACCGGACCGGGCATTGAAGCAATTGAGGCGCGATCCCCCGGCGGCTGGGAGGATGCGGACGCGCCCTCGGGCAATGGCGTGTCGCTGCTGGTCGGCGAAGGCGACCCTTGGAGCCTGTTTGGCATCAATAAGCCGGTCTGACGGGGCAACTCAGTGGAATGGCTTCGGATCGGTTTGGCCGCAATCATAACGACGGCAATCTCGGTTGGCGCTTTCGACTATTTTCATCGGCGTCAAAAACGTCGGGAGGCCGAAAACCCGGATCATAAGGAGGACGAAAAGCAGCGCGCCCAGAAAATTGTGGGCAACATCGGCACCGCTGCTGTCCACCTCGTGCAACTTGCGGGGGGATTGGCTGCTAGCATTCCAATGTTCGCGCTACTGATTTTCATCGGCTCTGGATCGAGCCTCCCAAAGATCGAGGACGTTGGTTTTTTCGCGGCCCTATTTTTCGGCGGCTGGATCGTATTCGCGTGGTGCCTTCGGATAACAGACGCACTAGACGAAAAGAAATAGGCTGAAGTCCGGTCGCCTATCGCTGCATCCATTTCGACCGGATGACCGGCGACCGGGAAGGCGAGAGCGCGGCTGGCGTCGATAGCTCCTCCTCCCGGCGGTCCAGATTGGCCGTGACAAGGTGACGGGCGGCGAAGGCATAGACGACACAATCGAGAGCTTCCGCCCTCATTCCCGGCTTGCGCTCAAAACGGCGGACAGGTTGCCCTCTGACATACCGGACAACGCGCCTTTCGCTGGCAAGCTGCTCGTACCATGCCGTCTCCAAGCTATCGCTGAATCGGATTGTCCGGCCCCGCGACAGGCGCGTAAGAATCTGCGATTTCAGCCCATCCACGCCGACAAGGAATAGCCGGACGCCCTTGGCTTGCGACGCCGTGACCGGCGGGCGCGTTCCCGCGACGCCCTTCCCGGCCATGATCTTGCGACCGAACCGGGGACGGCAGAACGCATAGACATGGGCGGTCCAGTCGCCATCGCCGGAGTCAATGATGGCCGAGTCCAGGCGGAGCGTTCCACCGCGCGGATGCGGCCATGCCGTTTTCAGCAGTTCGTCCAGTTCGGCCCATGTCGTTTCGTCGCCAGGGCTGCCCCAAATGACGACGTGCCCCAAGATCAGCGAAGCGTCCCGGCTCCAGCCGATGAATGTCACCTCTAGCCGGTCGTCCTGCACGTCCACGCCAGCCGTGACGACAAGGACCTCCGGCGGGATGTTATCGAGGCCCCACGGCTCCGCGCGGGCCTGCAATTCGCTTTCCTCCAGTTCGTCGGCTGCTTCCCTCCAGCCTTCCGCCAGAATGGTATTAACGAACGTGCAAAGCATGTCCGGGCTGCCCTTCGCGGCAAGGAACTCCGCTGCCAGTTTGCCCCACGCCGCGTTGGCATGGGGAGAGACCAGCGCATTGATCCTGAAACCGGCATGGCCTTGCACCTCCGGGCGCGTGGCGCGCCAGCAGCCTGCGTCGATCATGGCGGGCTTGTGCCGTTCGGAAATGATTTCCGCGCAAGCCGGGCAACGGAACGCCGCCGTCTCCGGCTGGTCCGGCTGCCATTCGATATGCGACCACTGGATTTCCGTGAACGCGCCGCACTCCGGGCACGGGACCTCAAACACGCGCTGGTCCGACTGGGCATAGGCGCGCAAGACATTGCTGGTCGCCTCAAGCGTCGGCGTACTCCCCATGATGATCTTGCGATTGGCGAAACTGAGCGTCCGGCGCTCCGCCAGCAGGACCGGGCTGCCTTCCGCTCCCGGTTCCATTGCGTCCGCTTCGTCGATCAGCAGGACGCGGACATTGTGGCGGCGGAGGTTCCGGGGCGACTTTGCCGCCACCACCTTGAGCGACCCGCCGGGGAAGCGCCGGGACAGCAGCGTGTTGCGACCGCCTTCCGCGCTATCGTCGCTCAGCAGTCCGGCAAGCGCGGGCGTGGCGGCGAAAATCGGTTCCATGTCGGAAACCATGAAGTCGCGGCAATCGGCTTCTGTTGGCAATAGGAGCAAGATCGGGGACGGCTCATTCGCCGCGAAGCTTCCGACGGTCGCCGTCAGCAGCGTGGACAGGCCAACGCGGACGGACTTAACCAGCGTCACGCGCTCAATCGTCGGGTCAGACATCGCGTCCGCAATTTCGCGCTGGAACGCCCACAGCCGGACATCGCCGGGGAGCGCCGAAACGTCGTCCGGTAGCCGGAGATTGGACTCAATCCATCGGGACAGCGGCAAGCGCGGCGGCGGCCTGAGCGCAGACAGGGCCTCCATGCGAACCGATAACATGGGACGGTCAAAGTCCATTGTTCGCGGCCTCCTCAAGCGCGTCCCGAATTTCCCGGTCTATGATGTCGAGGTCATGGGCGGAGAGGTGCCCTAGCTTTTGCTGAATCCGGCTGGGCGTTGCCAGCATCCGGGAACGGACCAGCCGGAGAATCGAGGCCCATTCATCGGCGACCAATTTGGCGGAAAGCAATTCGCGCCGGGTCGCCGCATTCTGCATCTCCAGCTTATCGGCCTGCCCACGCGCAATGCGTTCGCGCTGGGCGGTCAGGCCCGCCGATGATGCACCACGTTGGGCAGACAGTTCCCGGAGGTGACTGGTAACGGCCTTCACGGATTCCCGGAGCTTGAATTTGCCGGGCGCACTCCGGGCGATGATCCCCTTGCGGGCATAGTCGCTAATTGCGCGTTCGGAGACGCCCAGCCAGTCGGCAAGCTCCACTGCTGAGATTTCAGAATCAGAATGGCGGCTATCGGAAGTCTGAATCATTTTACTGCCCCGATTGAAATGCTGCGGCTCAGCGTCCCCCCAACGGCCCCCCGGTGAGAGGGACCCGCTGATTCAGACTCTGAGGATGTCGGAACGGCGGCCAGCATCGGGGGCGGGAATCCGGGAACGCCCCTAAAGGGGCGATTCCCGTTCCTTCCCGGCTCACCGCCGCTATGCTCATCGGGAACAACCGGGAAATTCCCGGCGATTCCCGTTCCTTCCCGGCTCACTGGTCGTCCTCCTCATCGTCCACCCATGACTGGAGGGGCTTCACCGCAACCCGGCCATCATCGCTGATCGTGATGCGCCCGGCATCGAACAGCTTGTTTCGGGCAATATTGAAGGTCCGCTTGCGGCTGTCCCGCTCATCGGACTGCGACACGCGCCGGGACTCTATGCAAGCATCCCGCCATGCCTCCTCCGCTACTGGCGCGTCACCCGCCTCCAGTTCTTGCAGGATCGTCAACGCCTCCCGCTGTGCGCGTGGCATGGGCTTGCCCCGTGGAACAGAGCCGGGGGCAAGCGGGGCAGCAACGGCAGCCGTCTCCGCGTCGCCATCCTCATCCCGGCCCAGTTCCTCCGACGCCACGCGAAACGCGATGTCGAGGTCACAAGGACCGTTCCGATTCTTGCTGAGCCTGCCCCGGATGATACCATCACTGTCGGGCGGGAGAAGCTGGACCGCGACATCAAGAGCGCCGTTCAGGACGCTATGCCCGCGCGGGGTTGATCCCTCCGCCTTCGTGCCATGGTGGATCATCACGACAGCCGCGCCATGCACGGTCAATGAGCGGGCGATAGCGACAACCTTGTTCATGGCCGCCGCGTCGTTCTCCTCCAGTTCGCGGAAGCTCATGGCGAGCGTGTCGAGAAATATCAGGGAGGGGCGGCGCGAGTCGATCAACTCCAATAGCGCGGCAAGGTCCGGGCTATCGTCGTCCAGCAGATCGGACACGCCGCCAATGACGCGGAAATCCGGCTCATGCCCCATCTGCCCGACCAGCGCGGCAACACGCCGTCTCATGCCATGCGTGTCCTCGGGAGCGACATAGAGGACCTTGCCCGGCTTCGTCCGCAAACCGAATACGGACTCGCCCCGTGCAACATGGTAGCCCAGATACGGCGCAATGGTGGACTTGCCGCCGCCGGGCGCTCCAAAGATGCACCCGACATCGCCGGGAGCGATCAGCCGTTTGATGACATAGCCGCGCGGCGGGGCGTTCAGGCAATCCTCAGTCGTATATTCGACCAGCCGGGAAGGCTCCCGTGGCGCGGCGACCTTGGCGTTCCAGCCTTTTTCCTTCGCCATGGCGTAGAGTGTCGCAATGGTGACGGGCTTGCCACCCTCGCCGCCGAACGACGCCCAGTCCTCCCGCTGATCGCGTTGCTTGCCGTGTTCCGGGCTATCCTTGCTCCAGTCGTTCCAGAGGTCGAATCCTTCTTCTCCGCCGCGAAACGCATGGTGCAGGGCCATGCCCACGCGAAGCCACTGGTCCCGGTCGTCCCGGACCTCCGCCGGGAGCGCCGCCAGCGCGCCCCTGATCTTGTCGAGATTCGGGGTAGGCCAGATGTCCAGATCGTCGCCGTCATTCTCCGGGGCCTCCAGCAGCGCGGGCGGGACGAACATGAAATGGTCCGGGTCAATGGCAGCATAGGGCTTGCCCCGCTTGTCGAGCGCGCCAGCGTCCAGCCGGTCCAGCGTGTCGATCCCGGCCCCGTCGATCTCCAGCGTCTCCGGGACCGTGCCGCCCTCCACGCCGCCGTAATAGTAGCTCTGAGACAGGGCGAAGGACTCCGGTGCCAGCGCGCCGCCAAGGACGCCCTGCAACCGGGCGCAAAGGCGCTCCCGATGCTCCGGGGACATGGACCGGGATAGGGGCGCAAGAACGCGCCAGCGGGGACGCTCAGGCGTATGCGAGGGGCTGGTATAGATCAGGGCCGCGATTCCGGCCTGCTGGAGCCGCTGGGCGGCCTCAGCGGGCGTCACGGTCCCCGCGTCATGGTCGCCCTCAATCCCGTCTATGGCGGTCACGTTGCCATTGTGGCGCAATGACCCTTTCCGACTGGGCACGTCCCCGAACGTCGCCAGCTTGAGCCACGGCAGCCGGTCCTTGCGTTCGGCCCGGCGCTCCACGATTTTCGGGGCAAGGCCCCTGAGCGGGACTAGGTGGCGGAAAGCCCGTCTAGCGCCCGCGTCATTGAATCGAGTCAGGGTGATTTCCCGGTCCAACGGGCTTGCCGCTGAGGGGCCGGAGTGGTATTCAGATACCGGTCTATCCGGGGGTTCGGCATAGCTCTGGTTGGACTGTAGAAGTACGGAATCGCCGCTCCGGGGACCATCCGGGGCGGCGTTTTCCTTTTCGGCTGCTAACACGCAATTCGCACGCAACATATGCAAAAACCTTACTTTTGCGTGCCAGTTTTGCCAGCTTTTGCGCGGCTAAGCCGTTGTTTTTCCTTAAGTTCCGTTCCCTTGCCAAGGTTGGGGTCGAGAGTTCGAATCTCTTCGCCCGCTCCAGTTTTTCGGACAAAATGACAATCCGGCGGATTGTCATCCGAAAAACTCCCGACCGCAAGGGAGGGTGGCTTGCCTA
>Ga0100402_1006249_pt1 | contig 11896 bp, 12 predicted proteins | sample CryGeyme20150102_FD_80419 | JGI IMG/M metagenome (GOLD analysis project Ga0100402, IMG submission 80419) | Groundwater microbial communities from Crystal Geyser aquifers in Utah, USA - Crystal Geyser metaG 2015-0102 | ecosystem: Environmental > Aquatic > Deep subsurface > Groundwater | place...
AGGCTGCGCGCGGTGTAACTCGATCCGCTGACGAGGAGTGCCCTGTTGGGCGGTGTGGTGTCGGCGATGACGGACTCCACGGACTTTCCAGCGAATGGGGTCACATAGCCAAGTTCCTCCTTCACGGCGTCGACGTAGCTGTCGTTGTCGCGGGAGGCGAGAATCTTGACACCGACGATGGTTTTCAGATCAGCCGTGAGACCAATCATCGCGGCGGTCGGCCCCTGGAATCCGATGTGCTGCGTCGGGCAATCGGTGGTCAGAACGATCAAACCGAGCGGTTCCTCGCTGCCATTAATCATCCACCAACGCTGGTTGGGAGCACGGGTGAAACTGGTGGCATCGGGGAAAAGGGTATGCACCGCTTCGAGAGTGATCTCACCGGAGAACCACGGTTCGGCGGCTCGGTTCTGAAGTCGTGCGGCGATGCCTTTGGCAATGGCGTCGCTGGTGAGTGACGCGCCTGAAACGATGGGCATTTCAGCGGGCAAAGTGGCGGCGGTTTTGCCATGCCAAGATGTCGGGAAGCCATTGGGAATCATCGCAAGGTGACTCGGTGTGTCGGCACTGCGGAGCACCCGAAACCCGAGAATGCGCTGGTCGGAATCGAGTGCGACGAGTACGTTGGTCGGCCCGACGTAGCCGATGATTGAATCGGACAGGGGCGATGTTTGGAGAACACTTCCGAGTATAACTCCAGAAGAATCCATTACCGCGCGGACTCCGAGATCGCCTTGCGGGGGGGCGATGGATGCGGCGGCGGGGAACCATTGAGTGACGGCGTCGGGGGCGATCTCGAAGTTCTGTGACCGGCGCACCTGCCAATGATGTGCCATCAGCCCGAGACAGACGAAGGCCGCCGCAAGCACCGTAGCACGGTAAGCAGCTAGACCGATTCGAACATGAGCGCGGCGGGGCATTGGGCGAGTGGGTGCGGGAACCAGGGAACGAAGTTAGTGTAAGTTCGCGAGATTTTGAGAACCGCGAATACCACCCAAACGGGCGAGACGCCCGCGCTCCTTGAAATTACGCGGCGTGATTATTTTACCTCGGTCTTCAGTTTGGTTACGGCGGCTTCTGTGGAATTGAAACGGGTTGCGCCCGGTGCGCGCCATGAGGCTTTCAGCAGATCGAGATGGTTTTCGTAAAGCTCGCGTGGCGTACAGTCGAGCTCGGTGGCGAGTGCCGCGGCGCGACCGACGACGACGCCCATCATCCCGATGGTTTTCATAACGCGGATGGTGCCCAACGCTTCATGAGTAACGCTGATGTTGCGCCCCGCCATGAAAAGATTGGGGATGTTCCGAGAGTAAAAAGAGCGATACGGAATCGGGTAGCCGGCCTTGCGGTCGACGGTGCGGGTATGGATGGCTTCGGCGATGAAAGGATGCTCGGGATTCACGTGCTCATAGGCAGGATTGGGGATGTGAAGATCGATCGTCCATGTGGTGAGCACACATCCATCCGGGAATGCTTTTTTGCTCTCGATCTCCTCTTTGGTGAGTACCACATCACCGAGAATCTGCAAAGTCTCGCGGGTGCCTCCAATGTAAGCGAGCCATGTGAGACGTGCCTTTTCGTAGTCGAGTTTCTGGGGGTCGCGCTCGGCGTAGGCTCCGTGGTTTTTCATCGCGCTCCATGCGGAGTATGAAGCAACAAGATTCCAGTCGCGGGTGATTTCCAGCTCGTCGATGGGGTGTTTGTCGAAACCGCTTTCCCAGAACCATTGCGCGTGGTGATCACGGGGGAACGGAAAATCGCCCTCTTTCAAATCGAGCATCCATGGCTCGTCGGGGAAGGTGGATGGGGCGGTGGCGGATTCCCATGCCCACATGTTGGACATTCCCATGCGACCTTTTTCGAGCATCTCTGTGTCGGCACCCGACCAAAGTCCGAGGAAGCCGTGACCGGTGCAATCGGCGAAGAATTTTCCACGAATCATCTTGGGCTGACTGGTGGGGACTTCGAAGACTTTCACACCAGCGATGGAGCCATCCTTCATTTCAACACCGTAGGCGTGATGGTTGAGAAAAATGTCGATGTTATCCTCGGCGCGCAACACCTGGTCTTTTTTATCATCGCCGAACTCCTCGCCCAAGGCTGGAGATTTCGAGGCGGCGTCGGCGACTTCGTGGACAATGTCACCCAGCGCGTATTCGGACGGCGGGGTGGTTCCCATTGCCCACACGCGGATTTCCGATGAACCGTTGCCACCGAAAACCGGACGGTTCTGAATGATCGCGACTTTGGCACCCATGCGAGCGGCGGAGATGGCGGCTCCCATGCCTCCGTAACCACCGCCAACGACGACGAGATCGTAGCCGTCGAGTTCCTGTTGGGCGTCAGTGTGACCGAGTAATTTCGCGCGCCATTCGGCGAGTGGGGTCGAGTCATTCTGCGGGGTGAGTTGGGCGTCGCTGGTGAGAAGCACGGCATCGACCCGGCCGTTGAATCCCGTCAGATCGTGAAGGGCGAGTTGGTTCTCGCCGGCGGGCAACTTGAGGCTACCGGCTTTTTGCCAAGTCCAGTTTGGCTCGCCGTTTCCCAATTCCTCGCCGACCTGTGTGCCATTCAGCGAGAGCGCGAAACGCCCGGCACCCTCGGCGCGTCCGAGCCTCTCGCTCCAATCCACGGTGCGCACCCACGCCGTGTATTCGCCATCTTCGGTGATGGTGACAGTGGTTTTCGCATCGCGAACCGGCACGCCAAGACCATGTGCCAAAAGATAGGGCGATCCCATCGATTCGATGAACTGCGTGTCTGTTTTCCAACCGCCAAGATCAGAAAACGACTCGGCCTCGATGAAAATTGTCTCCGCCTGGGCAGGCAGGAGTGCGGAGATGGCTAGGGTGAGAATGGTGGATATTCGCATGGCATTTCGTGATGAAGATTAAGACTAGGTAACCCCCATACGCATTATTTCCAAACTTGTTTCAATGGGTTCTCCACAGCGCCTTCATCCTGCCCAAAAAACCGAGATTCTTACTGATTTTTTTTCTTCGATTGGTAAAATGTTAGCCCATCTTTACTGTGATACTTTGAAATGAGAACCGTATCGTTTACAAAGCGATGCGGTTGTATTGGGGTCTGTGGGATATCTACGGCTGGCCGTATTACGATGAAGACCGCTCCCCGGAAGCCTACGCCAAGCGCCTCGATACATTGGTTACCCGTATGAAAAAAACCGGTGCCAAGCTGATCTGGGCGACCACCACCCCGGTTTGCCCCAGCTCGGAAAAAAGCATGCTTGAACGCCACAAGAAAGAAGTCGTGATCACCCGCGAGCAGCAGGAGAAATACCGCGAGGCCGCGCTGACAGTCATGAAAAAACACGGTGTCGAGATCAACGACCTCTACGCCCACATCCTCCCCAACCTTGAAAAATTCTCGCCCTCGCCGGACAACGTCCACTTCACCGGCAGCGGCTGCGGCCACCTGGCGAAAAAAGTCGTCGCGACTTTGGAGGCGGCTCTGAAAAATCTGGAATAAACTCACGATATTCGGAATGCCTTCCTGGAACGGGTTGTTGTGCAGGGTGAAGAGGCTCTCGAAGATGATGATGGTGTTCTGATCGACGCCGCGCTTTTTCAAATCATCCAACAGCTCACCAATAACGTGGTCGAGGCCGGAGATCATCTGATGGTAGCGGATATGGTGCTCTTTTGTATTGATTTCGTGTTTCGTGTATGCATGAATGATCACATGAAGACGATTACATTGGATGAGGACGCCTACGAGCGGCTGAAGAGCTGGAAGCGTATGCGCGGCGATTCGTTTTCTGCAGTGGTAAAACGTGTGGTTCCCCGCGCGGGCACGCTGGAGGCGATGGCGAGCTTTGCCATCGAACGTGCGGCATCTGTCAAGGGGCGCGATGAATTACTGGAATCGACGATTGAGAGCCGCTCGGCAGCCAAACACGATCCATGGACTTGATCGCCGACACCACATTTCTTGTCGGACTCTGGCGTCGCCAGAGCTGGGCGCTGGATTTCGCGACGAGCAACCCCGGCAAGGCGCTGGGAATTTCCTGGGTGGTGCGCGGCGAGTTCTGGCACGGAGCGGTGCGGGCAGGGCATGATCCGGCGCAGGTGGAGCGCTTTTTATCGCTGGGTCTGCCGCTGGACGACGCCCCCGCCATCGTGCCCGTCTATGCTCACGTGGCCGCCGCACTTCAGGAGAATCATCCCGATGTTTACCTGGGCATTGGCCAGAACGATTTGTGGATTGCAGCGGTAGCGGTACAATCCGGGTTGCCGCTGCTCACGCGCAACCGCCGCCACTTCGAGCGGATCGACGGACTTTCGCTTCTGGTGTTAGATGCCTGATCGAGAGATTCAGCAGTTTTAGGGTTCACATCAGAGTTCAATCTTCGACTCGCGGCGGGGCAGTGGGTTGCCCGGTGCCGCCCCGAGCTGCTGTTTCTGAATCGAATGATTGGATAAGCTCGTGCAGGGAATTTCTCATGATTGATGGGTCTTCTGTTTTTTCCATATAAACTGACACCCATAGGAGTCAGCGGCTGCGGCCGGATTCGATGATTTCGGCGAGGTGGGCTTTGAGTTTTTCGGCCACTTCGGGGTGTTCGGTAATGATGTTGCTTTTCTCGGCGGGATCTTCGGCGAGGTTGTAGAGGACGAAGGGGGGCATCCCGGTGTTTTCGAGTTTGCGCCCGACGACGATGTTACGGGCGCTTTTTTTGTCGTAGCGGGGACCAACATTAGGACACCCAACTTTCACTCCGGCATGTTCGTGGTTTTCGTTTATCTCTGCAAGCCATTTTCTCTATCCAATCTATCCAGCAAGCTCTGCCATGCGCCTAACCGGTGAAATCAGTCGTGTAGAACCCCTTCGCTCCGCTTCCCCGGCAGAACCATTTTCTGCCCGTTTGCTTGGCCATCTTTGCCAAGCGAACCCGCCTCCCCATCATCCGATGGAAGATGGTGCGATACCTCTCTACTGAGCTGACCCACATTTCCGCCGGTAATTCCAACCGCGTCAACATCGGTGACAAATGATTGGGAATCGCACCGCGTTTGTCCTCTCTGATCATCCTGCCCGTCACGTCGACCAGTTGGCGTCGTAGAGTGGGTCACGGGCTTCGATGATCTGGCCGCGGGTGTTGTAGATGTTGACGTGAGTGGCTTCGTCGTCGGTGCGCGATGCGGGTGAGCAGATCGCCTAGGGTCGAGTAGGTGGTGACGCGACCGAGGCGGTAGGTGGTGACGAGGGGCTGGGTGAATTGGTTGCGCGAGGTTGAGGTCGTGGTGCCGTCGGCATGCTGATTATCCAATATCACATGACTGATGTCACGAGCATGTCCATTTAAGCGCTTACGTTGCAGAGGTGAAAATTGTTAAAATCTCTCTCGATTACGGATAATCGTGCTAGACAAAATCGAGCTAGAGAACTGGTTGGCTATGAGGGGTATAAGTTTCAGTCCTTTTCACTTCCGATCACTCCCGCCGACGCGAATCCAGCGTGATCGTTACCGGACCGTCGTTTACCAGTTGCACTTGCATCTCCGCGCCAAACCGCCCCGTCGCCACCGGGCCGCCCAGGGCGGCTGAGGCTTTATCAATGAACATTTCATAAAGTGGCACTGCGTGTTCGGGCCTTGCCGCACGGATGAACGACGGGCGATTTCCTTTCTTCGTGCTCGCGTGCAGGGTAAACTGACTGATCACTAACAACTGCCCGCCTACGTCTTGCAGCGACGCATTCATCTTGCCCTCTGCATCAGAAAACAGCCGCATCTTCACCAGCTTCGTCACCAACCAATCCACATCCGACGCATTGTCCGCTTCCTCGATTCCCAAAAGAACCATCAAACCACCGCCGATCTCACCGATGATTTCACCGTCGACGCTTACCCGTGCCTCGCTCACCCGTTGAATTACTAATCGCATTCGTCAATCCAAGCCAAGCACGGCTGCTGGGTCAACTCAGATCACGCTCGACAACTCAAATCATCCAACCCTGCGCTAACTTTTCGCCTTCAATTTCTGCCTCACGCGTTTCACCATCTCGGGCGATTGTTCTAGCTCTGCGATTAAGGCATCGAACACTCGCAACGTTGGGCCGGAAATGTGGTGCTCCATTCCTTCTACATCGTCGTAAATCGTCGAGTCATCGATTCCGAAGAGTTCCAGAAATCGCGTTAACAGTTCGTGTCGTTGGCGGATGTAGGTGGCGACTTCTTCGCCGCGATCAGTCAGGGTCATGCCGCGATAGCGCTCGTAGTTCACTAGTCCTTCGGCACCGAGTTTTTTGACCATATTGGTCACGCTGGCTTGTGAAATTACAAGACGTTCGGCTATGTCGATGACGCGAGCATAGCCCTTCAACTCGATGAGTTCGGAGATCTGCTCAAGGTAGTCCTCCATGGCAATGGATCCCACGCGCTTTGGTTCGGATGGAGAGGGGTTTTTCGACATAGGAATAAAATTATCGAGTTGCGCCGCGCACGGGGTGAGGATCGGGTTCGCTTCTTTCTGGACGAGTGAACGCGGTGTGATCATCGTCCATGACATCGTGATGACGGCGCGATTTTTGGCGTTGAATCATACGCGTAATTCGTGTTGCAAGCCAAGTAATGAAGAACAGCCCGACACCTGCGGTCACCATGGCGGCACCGGTCGAGCAATTCAACCACTGACCGAGATGGAAGCCGATCACACTGCCCAGCAGTCCGTGAACCAAAGTCAGCGCCAACATCATCGGCAGTCTTTTCGACAGAAGATATGCCGTGGCTCCCGGAACGATCAGCATGGCGACGACCATGATTGCACCCACCGCTTTGAACGCCGCCACCACGACTAGCGCCAGCACCGTCATTAATCCGTAGTGATAACGCGTGGTGCCAATTCCCAGCGATCGCGCTAGACCGGGGTCAAAGGTTGTCACCAAAAGTCGTCTGTAGAACGCAGCGAGCAACACCAGCACCAAGACAAGGATGATCGCCATCGAAAACGCCGGTTCAGGCATACCTGCAACCGTGGGTGACCAGTAGATCTGACCGATTTCTCCATACAGCACGCAGTCTTGATCCAAATCCACTTGGTTGGCATAGCGACTCACCAACAACACGCCAAGTGCGAAAAGCGCGGAGAAGCAGATGCCTATGGCGGCATCCTGTTTGATCAAACTTCGACTATGAATCAGCTCAATGAACCAAATCGTAAACACCCCGGCAACTACCGCACCGACAAACATGACCCAACCACTGCGAGAACCGGAAATGAGAAATGCCACCACCAGCCCCGGCAAAATGGTGTGCGAAACCGCATCGCCAACCATCGCCATTCGTCGTAGAATCAAAAAGCAGCCAACCAATCCGCATGCCCATGCGACCATGACGCCCATGCCGGTCACCCACATCGTTTCGACCCATTGGCTTTTTGACCATGGGTCGACGACCACCTGTTGCCAATCGAACGGTGGTATCAGTGACTGTAGATTTTCTAACATAGTAGATTAGGATTTGGCAGAAAGTGCGGGAATCGGGCTGCCGTGAGGGTCGACGCTGGGGAAATCGAGACGGCGTTCGAGATCGCGCACCGTCGCCTCACCGAGGATATGCTCGATGCGCTCTGCATCTTCGTGCACATGATCGGCGGCGTAGTCGGCGGCATTTGTTAGGTAAAGTTCCCACAACCGGTGGTTGCGGACTAATTGCGCGGCACGTGACATTCCGGCAGTGGTAAGATAGAGCACATCGCCGTCGTGGCTGAGCGTTGCCAAACCACGCCGCACCAAGCCATCCACATCGTGTTGAATCGTTTCTAAAGTCTGGCGTTTCACCTTGGCGAGGTCGAGAAGCGTCATCCCATTCTCGCCAAATTCTTGACGCTCCGCCGCGTGATAGACAGCCTTCAGAAGGTTCTCAAGCACCACACGGCGGCGGCGATTTACATGGCGGAAGTGCTTGATGACGATCCCTTGCTGGGGACTAAAACAGAACACGATTGTGAAAATCACACTCGCCGTCAGTACCATCAGCGGCCCCGTCGGCAAGCCGCTGCCAAGAAACGATAGCAGCGCGCCCACCGATCCGGAGAGCATTCCAAAGCCCGCCGCCCATGCGAGCATGATGTGAAATCGTTTTGTCAACAAATACGCCGAAGCCGCTGGTGTGACCAACATTGCCGAAACCAAAACCACACCCACCGCCTGCAATGCCACCACCACGGAGAAGGTGAGCAACAGCATCATCAACTGATGCAACATGCGCACCGGAAGCCCCAGCGATGATGCGAAACCTTCGTCAAAACTGAGCAGTAAAAACTTCGGATAGAGCAGAGCAACAATCAATAAACTCACCCCCGTCACCCATGACATCGCGCGGATGTCGAGATGATCCAGTGCCGCGGCTTGACCGAACATGAAGTGATCAAGCCCGGCCTTGTCGCCAGCTTCGAGACCGAAAACCATCGTCAGCAAACACGTCCCAATCGCGAAAAACCCAGAGAGAACGATACCGAGGATCGCATCCTGTTTGAGTTTCGTTGTGCGCTTTAAAATCGTCACCACCGCCATCGACAACATCCCTGAGACAACCGCCCCGATAAACAAGTGGAGTGGATCTTTGGTCAGGTTCCACAAGAATCCAAGCACGACTCCCGGCAACACACCGTGCGCCAACACATCGCCCGCGAGCGCGAGCTTGCGCACCACCATGAAGCTCCCCAACACCCCGCAACCAAGCCCTAACAACAGACTGCCACCAAGCACCAGTCTTACGCCTTGGTCACGCAGCGACAGAAACCGCATCAACTGATCCCATGCGTCATTCTCAACAAACTCCGCCGGACGCGCAGCATGCGCTGAAGGCACTACCACACAAAAAACCACCAACATCAGAAGAGCCCAAGATAGTGTTCTCATTCGTAAAATCGGCTTCCAGCCGTTTCGTTTCATTGTCCTGGTCATTCCTACCCCTCCCTCCCCATCGCCTCGGCGATCTCACTGAGAATCGTCAAACGACCGCCGTAAGTTTTCTGCAAATTTTCCTGCGTGAACATCTCTTTTGTCGGACCGAAGCCAATCAAGCGCATGTTCAACAACAACAGCATGTCGAAATAATTCTCCGCCGTGGGAAGGTCGTGATGGACGACAAGAATTGTCTTTCCCGCATCGCGCATTTCGTGAAGTAAGGTAATGATCGCGCGCTCCGTTGCCGCATCCACACCGGCGAATGGTTCATCCATCAGATACAAATCCGCTTCTTGCGCAAGCGCTCTGGCGAGAAAAACCCGCTGCTGCTGGCCGCCGCTTAGATTGGCAATTTGCCGGTCGGCGTAAGGTAGCATCGCGACTTTTTCGAGACACTCGCGCGCCAACTCTCGATCCGCCTTCGATGGCCAGCCAAACCACTTCAACTTGCCGTAGCGACCCATCAAGACCACATCCATCACCGTCACCGGAAAATCCCAATCCACTGATTCACGCTGCGGCACATAGCCGATGCGCCGCAGGTTGTTCTTCGCGTCCTCGCCGAAAATTTTCACCCATCCCGCGGTTGGTTTCAGCACACCCATCACCGCTTTAAGCAATGTAGATTTGCCCGCGCCGTTGGGACCCACGATCCCCACCAACTTGCCCGCGGGAACTTCCACATCGATCCCGTAAATCACCGGCTTACTGTGATAGGCGACCGTCAGGTCATGCAACTCCAGGGGAAGCGATCCGGTTTCAACAGTTTCTGTTTTCTTGATCATGATTACATTTCACTTCCCTGGAGACGCAGACTTTCCAACTAGAATCTACACGTAAACCCGGTGAACCCCGCAAAATCTTCCGCAGAATCATTCAGGCCGAAATACGCACCGACATCGAGTCGGAAATTACTATTCACATCATAGGTAAATCCACCCGAGAGACCTGCTTCGTAATCACTTTCCGTCACCATCCCCACATATTCCACATAAGTTCCGAAGCTGCCTCCAAGATCAACTGCAAGTGCCACCGTATGCCCAAGAGCAAACTGGTGATCATCCGAATCCTCGTCGAACAGATAGGACGGCTCAATCTGCGCACCAAGCGAAACGCGGTCATTCAGATCCATCGCTGCCGGAAGCACGAAGCCGCCCTCGATCTGCCCGTTGGACAACTCGGTGCCTGTCGGAATCTTTACATAAGGCATCGCCGCGACAGCGACCGGACTTTCGTCATCGAAGCCCAGGAGATTGTGCTTCCATCGTATCACCACATCGCCAAAACCTTCAGCGGAATCGCCAGCGGAACGTTCACGGGCATAAAGATCGAATCCAATCTGGATATCGTCTCTGCCAGTCAGACCATATTTCATGTTGATTTCCCCGAAGCTCCACGTCCGGGTGGTGTCCCCGTCCGCTTCATCCCGCGACCAGCCCGCAACCGTCATTTCCAACTGCCACATGCCCTTGGGTACCGTCATGGGACTCTCCGTCACATCGGGGCGATCCGCTTCGAGCGGCGGTAAATCCCAAACAGTATTTACACTCAACATGGAAGCCTCTTCATCGGCGTTTCCATATCCAATTATCCCCACCGCCATAAAAGCGACTACTGTTTGTATTTTCATGTTTTTCATAAATTTCATTACATTCTTCCTGTTGATTCACCGTTTCACTTCAGATTCTCCACGATTGTATTCACATTGTGCTTGATCATGCCGACGTAGGTCGACACGTCGTAGGTCTCGCCGCCTACCGTTTCCATCACGCCTTTTGCGCCGGTTGAGTCGGAGAACAGCTCGCCGCCGACCTTCACACCCGCATCGCGTTTTACCGCGTTGATCAAATCGGGCGACACACTGTTCTCGGTGAAGATCGCGCTGATTCCCCGCTTTTTAAGCAAGTCTACCGTGTTGGCAACATCCGCCACGCCGGCTTGCGATGCTGTGCTGATTCCTTGAATGCCCAAGACTTCGAATCCATAAGCACGACCGAAGTACGAAAAGGCATCGTGACTCGTCACCAGCAGTCGCTTGTTCTCGGGAACTTCCGCCATGCGCTCTTTCGCCCATTCATGAAGCGCGATCAACTCCGCGTCATATGCCTCGGCACGGACGCGATACTCTTCCGCATTCGCGGCATCGGCGTCGATAAATGCATCCACCACCTCAACCAGCGCCAATCGCCATAACTCCACATCGCCCCACACATGCGGGTCGGGATGGTTGTTCTCATCGCCCGCTCCGATCAGCTTACCGGGAGAAATTCCAGCGACAACTGCATGCACTGGCTTGCCACGCTCCTTCGCCTGATCAAACAGCGCCGCCATTTGACCTTCGAGAAGCAGACCGTTGTAAAAAATCAGATCTGCATTTGATAACGCCGCCCGGTCAGACGGACGCGGTTTATACAAATGCGGATCCACCCCGGGACCCATCAGCACGGTCAACTCAACCCGATCGCCACCCACCGCCGCGACCATGTCGCCAATCATCGTCGTCGTCGCGACCACATGCAGTTTATCGCCCGGCGCTTTCGTCGTCGACTCTTCACCACAGGAGCCGAGCAGCAGTGTAATCACGCCGATTTGTCCCACCAAGGCACACCTTTTCAAGAGAGTTCTTCGTTTCATCATGGAGGAGAATAAACAAGGATGAATTATGCGCAAGAAGAAATATTAGTCAAAGCTAATTTACTTTCTTGCGACCCGATCATGTAACTGCTTTCGTGAAAAAGATGCTCAAGCAATCCTGTGCGGCTATAGCCGTTTTACGGGATGGGCAGGATGATGCGGATAGTTTTGAGCAGCGGAGTCCACCCCATCCACGCTTTCACAAGCGTAGCTAGAGCCTGTCCCATTGACTCAAAGCAATTACAGACAGGGGGTTGGGCGGTTTAAAAAGAGAGCATGGGAGGCAAATTTACCTCCCATGCTCCAAAAATGGTGCTTATAATTTGTTTAC
>Ga0100402_1006253_pt1 | contig 11894 bp, 13 predicted proteins | sample CryGeyme20150102_FD_80419 | JGI IMG/M metagenome (GOLD analysis project Ga0100402, IMG submission 80419) | Groundwater microbial communities from Crystal Geyser aquifers in Utah, USA - Crystal Geyser metaG 2015-0102 | ecosystem: Environmental > Aquatic > Deep subsurface > Groundwater | place...
AAATTCATATTTATGTATATAATTTAGTCATATCTAATTTTTGTTAATAACAAAATTTTATTTGTATATAAAGAATATTAAGTATTAATTTAATTATAAATAAAAAAAATGTAGCGATACACTGGAGTCTGTGGATGGAATGACTCAACAATTAAATGTTTAGCATACCCATGTGCTACCACTTATGCAACTGCTTGTACTGCTTGTTCAGTTGCTCATGTAGAAAAAGTAACTCCTGGTGTATGTCCAGCTGTTGGATCTAGTCCTCCTACTCAGGAAGGTGAAACTCCTGGAACAGGAAGTACATCTAATGGAAATTTATTAAATTTCACTGTATTCTTATTATTTGGATTAATTCTCTTTTTACTATAAAGAGTTTGAATATATGAAAGAAAATGATATATTTAGTATATATAGTGAATGTTAAATCGTTCATATATAGTAATAAAGGATATTAAATTTTATATAATCAAATTAATATACTTATTATACAGCCTATTTAAAGACTTATCGTTAATTTATCGATATTTTTAATATATATTATCTAATAATTTTATTGAACTTAATTAAGAATTTTACTTTCTTTCCACTATTAACTATTGTATTTCAACTTGCCATCATAGACTAAGCATATAAACATATAATTATATAACGTATTACATTAAATTATTAATTTATCTATAAAATATATTACAGAAAGTAATAATGAAATTGATCTTCCATTATAATAGAAACAATATAAAACAAATAGATAAAAAATCAACTTATTGAAGCATATATAAACTTTTATTCATTATTAATAAATATTACTTAACATATTACTTAACATATTTTAACATAATTTACTATTTTAATTATTTAGCAATTTAAATTATCTAAATAATTTAAATTATTTAAATTATTTAAATTATTTCTTATATTACAATACGTGTCAGTAGATCATGCATATATAATACTTATTGTATTTAAGATGAGATTTATTATTTATAATAAATTAAAATGGTAAAGTTATTAGTTTTCTTGTTACTAATCAACATATTAAGAGAATCTAGTTCAAATATCACATACCCTTATACATGTGACACTACAAATAGACCTTCAGTTTGTACTGCAGATTATGTTGGAGTTTGTGGATGGTTTGATGATAAAACTCCCTGTTTAAGCTATCCATGTGCTTTTAATTCTTCAAATTCCTGTACTGCATGTTCGATGGCAAATGTAGCAAATGTTACTTTAGGAAGTTGCCCATGGAAACCTCCTACAACTAGTGTAGGAAACTTTTTAAGATTTTCAATATTTTCGTTATTAGGACTATCCATCTTTGGTTTACTTTAAATTAAAACTGATTATTATATTGGAAAAGATTAAATAGGAATTTATTAAAATTTATATTATTAAGTTTACTTTTTATATATATATAGACAAAATATTATAGATAATATATATATATATATTCTAAAAATATATCAATAATAAATAAGTCTTTTTAAATTTACAATAAACATTTATATATTCTTAATTAATAAACTAATTATCACAAATAACAATTAATTATTACTTTTATTATTACTTTTATTTGAAATTAAATAAATAAACACAAACATAAACTTAATCATCATCAATATGAACATTGCAATATATCCAAAATAGACTATGCAGCAACTAATGAAATACTCCTATTACAATTATAAATATAATATATTATTAAAATGTATTAATATTACTTTCTAGGCTCATCAATAATTTCTTGATTAAACATCTCTTTTCCCCTATGCTTCTATTAGTAAGTGATATGTTACTTTTTTTGTTGGTGTATCATTTGCTGCTGGTTGAAAACCACCTTTAGCTCTATCTATATCATTTTCAGTATCTATTGTATTTGATATTCTATGTGATGGTTGTTTATCATTATTAAGCTCATGGGTTTCAAAAAATTGATTACAATTGCAAGATAACATCTCTCCCATTTAATTTATAAACTATTAAACTAATTTAAATTGAAATAAATTAGTTAATTAAAGTTTAGCAGTTTTATATAATATTTTAAATAAATGCTTGAAAATATTATTAATTGCATCTACAAACTTTACTTTAATATAGCAATCTTTTATTATTAGAACTTATAATCTACTTATAATTATTTAGTTATAAATACTTATCTTATTTAACTATAGTAACTTTTTCCTTATTACTTATAACTTATTATTACTCATTACTTGTTTCTTTATTATAAATCATCTCAACCTAGTTGATTATTTACTAATATATTAATTTTCTCTCCTTTATCACTTAATAAAAATTCAGAATTCATATTTTCATCTAATATTTGTATTTCTAACTGTGTATTGAAATTATTGAATTATTTATAAGTTTAAATAATTAATACAAATATATAAATAAACTATTTGATTAATTATACTTACCCAAGAAGTTGAGCACTTTTCCTTATATGTCATATGTAATTTATATTTATTAAACACATCCTCATTATATTTATCAATATTCTCTAAGAAACTTGTCTTTGCCTGGGCTACACATATTCCAGGAAAAATAAAAGAAAGTCCTATAATAATTATGTTAATTAAAAATTATAAAAAATGATTTATAGATTTTCATTTAAATTAAGAATCTTTACCTAAAGTAAACAAACTCATAACATAACCATAAAAAAAACAAAAGCAGCATGGCCACATTAACATAAGTTCTTCGTTTAATTTATTCATTATATATTCGAACTCTTTTTCAGAAATTCTCCCTCGTAACTTAGGATTATATGTATTATCGTATGTATTTGCTAATCCGTCAATAAATGTTTTTGCTTAATATTATTTTATATTTGAATTACATATAGGTGGTAGTATGACTATTTTATCTGATTCTTGAGGGATTTGCTTATTAAATAAACAATCCATTTTTATCCATTTTGCATAAATTCAATTATATTTGATAATATAATTAATGAAATTTATTGTAATAATTATATTCAAAATAAATGAATTCCAAAGAAGGTAACGATAGCTTTACTACATTCGTTAGTGAAAAAAATAAGTAGCTTATTTATAATAAAATCAATAGAGAAACTCAAACTAAGTCTAATGGTTCAAGTGAGAGAAAAGGAAGAACTGATCTTAGTTTATATGAAAGAACAAGAAATATGGTAAAGAAGTTTTTTGATAGATCAAAACACTTCTTCTTCTTTTTAAAGAAATTTTCATTTTTTGTCTTCTCATGTATAGTTATATTATAAAAAATATAGTTGCTGTATTTATTGCCCTTCCTGCATATATTGAATACGAAAATCATTTATTAAGAGAATATGTAAGAAAGTATGGAATGAAACAAAGAGAAAAAATGGAAATGAGACCTTATTAAGATTGTAAATGCAAAGATTTTACATAGGAGAATAAATAAATATAATTATAGTTTAATTTAAAAAAGTACTATAAAAAATGAAATTTAGTATTAATTATATATAAGTATAATATATAAGGACTATTATTATTTTAATGAGTATTTGAATTATAATATATTAATTGAACTATTACAGTAAAATTAAATTAAGTAAAATTAGATGAACTTAGGTAAAATTTAATATACTTTTAAGTGATTTTATTCTTATTTTTGTCAATTTATATTGTAAACTCTTAGTGTACATATTTTTATTTAAAACGAATATAAAAAGAAACTTAATAGAGACAAAAACTATTAATTATACATACTTTCTTTCAACATTACTACTCAATCTGATTTTACATTTACACATTTCTACAATAATATGTAGAATACAATAAATCCCTCCTACTCAAATAAATAAAATATACAACATATACAACAACTTATAATTTATTAACTTACATAGTTTAATTTTAATTACAAATATGAAAAAATATCATAACTCTCAATATATAATCAAAACATTCATTATATTATAAATTAAATTATTATAAATATGTCAAAAAATTTAAGATTAACAACAAATGTAAAACTAAATACACAAACCAATATTTCTGATAAAGACCGTAAAAAGCTATCATCAAATAATTTGAATTCTAAGATTTACAACAATATTTATCTTTCTCCAAATAAAAATTTAAATTATCAACAAGATGAAGAAAGAAATAATTATCGTTCGAATAATAACTATAACTCAATTCATACAGAAGAGTCGAAGAACGAGGTTAGATCAAACTCTTATAATAAAATGAAACCTAGTAATTATTTTTGCTTTTTCATAACTTTTATTTTATTTAGTTTCTCCTTTGTTAAATGGGCAGAAAAAGCCTAATGTAATTACAAAATCATCGACTACTACTAATGTTAAAGATGGAATGAAAAAGAGAATACTTTCACCTAATAGCACTTCACAACCTAAATCAACAGCAAACTACGACCGAATTGTGACGGAGCCAAATTATATAAATCCATTAAGTTCTAAAACTCCCAATTGTATATTAAGCCATTTAAAATAAGTTAATAATAACTCAAATAGGGTTAATACTCAAACAAATTCAAATGAGTACACTACCGTTAGTAAAAATGTAGAGACAATAAATGTTGCAGATCTTCTCGGAGCTCAAAATAACGTACCTATATCAATCAATAATTTAAATGTTCACTTTCCAAACTACGAAAGTCCAAAATGTTCTGTCAAATCATTAACGACCGTTAAAGCTTACTCTGCTAATACAAATCAAGGGATTATTAGGTAATAGGATTAATTAAATATAATAACTTACTTAATAATAGAACATACAACGAAGACAGAGTATCAATAATATTAAATATTGTACGTCCTACTTCTTTTAAAGGGGATGTCTGGCCACGATGCTCATTCTTCGGGGTCTTCGATGGGCATGGTGGAAGTAATTGTGCTGATTTTTTAAGAGATAACCTTCATCATTATATTATTAAAGACCCAAATTTTCCAGTAAATCCAACTGAAGCTTTAAAAAACGGATTTGAAGCGGCAGAAAAAGACTTTTTGTATAATCATGCTTTAACTGAGGATGGAAATGAAGTCGCTGATAGATCCGGATCTTGTGCAGTAATTGCAATTTTAATAGGTAATATAACATTATTAACTTAGTAACTTAATATGTTTATTTATTAAATACTTTTCTTATTTAATATCTTTAACTTTTAGACGAAATGTGTTATATTGCTAATGTAGGAGATTCTAGGGCTCTACTGTCAACTGATTTAGGAAAGAATTTTACTGTGTTAACTAATGATCATAAACCGAATGAAGAAGGAGAGACAAAGAGAATTGTAGAAAATGGTGGAAAAGTCTACCAGTAATTATATACATTTATTTACATTCATATCTAATTATATCTATTTAGAACCCAGACTCCTGCTAAAAATTTAAATCTTCCATTTTTACAGAAAAACAGTAATCAAGTGTTAGTTGGTCCATATAGAGTTTTCCCTGGTAGACTTTCTGTATATATTAAATATATTAAACTTTATTTATTATATTAGGTGTCAAGAACTTTTGGTGATGTAGAAGCTAAAATAGTAAAATTAGGAGGATTACCAGGAGTTATTACTGCAACTCCAGAAATTACAAGTTTTAAAATTAAAGATGATTGTGATTTCTTAATGCTAGGATGTAATTAATTAAAAAAATAAAATATGAAAATATTAAATAATTATGAAGGTGATGGAATATTTGATCAAATGAATAATAACGAAATTATTGAAGGAGCATGGATGACCACAGCAGAAGGCGTTAAAGCAAAAAATATCCATCTACAATGCGGTCTCGCAGTTGATATGATTATCAAATCATCATTAGTCAAGAGAACATTTGATAATGTTACTGTAGTCTTGGTAGCATTTAAAAACTTTGAAACAATATTCGAAGAAGAAAAAGGTGAAACCAAAAAGCCTTACTTATCCACTCATAATAACTCATCTAGTCATCAATTAAAGACATTAGAAAGTACCCATTCAGATAATAATTTACTACAAAATCAACGTACTAATCACAGTAATTATAACAATCATACTGAAAAACCTAAAAGTAGTGGAATAATTACTAATAATAGTAATTCTAACAATAATACTAACAATAATACTAATACAAATATTACTGGTAATTCGAATATTTCAAGTGTTAATAGTATAAAAGGACATGCCCCTTCTTTGTCAACAAATATATCTTCTTTAAATTATATTAGTAGTGGTAATAATACAAATTATAATAACAACTATAAGAATAATAATATGAATACTGAACAAAATAGTAAAAGCAATCAAAGCAGTCAAAATAACTTAAATAACTTAAATTCACAATACACTACAAATAATTATTTAAGAACTGACTCAAATACATCTAACTTACAAGATAAAATCCAAACTATGATAGACAAAAAACCTAAAATTCGTAATTTATCAGAGATTATCGATAAAAATAACTACTTTAGCAATAATAAAGTATTGACAACTACAAATAAAAACTCAGCATCAGGGAGCCGATACAAAAAAAGCGAAGAAAACGTATTGCAATATTTTACTAAACCAGAAAGAAAATATGATGTTCAAAATAAACAAGGTAGTAATAATCTAAATACCGAAACTAATATAAGTAGTAATAATACAAGAGACAGAGACCGAGACAGAGATAGTAGAGACAACAATAATAATACTAGTAATAATAACCGTGATGAAATGAACTACTATAGAGCAAACACTGAAGCAAGTGCAAGTGACTATAAAGATATATCTAGATCAGGAAAAGGAAGCAGCTTAACAAAAATACTTAATAATAAACCGATGTTAAAAAGTGGCTTAATGGTTTCGAATTCGACGAGTACTGTTCAAAAGACTGCTTCGATGAACAGCAAAAATTTCAATATGATTTTAGGAGGTAATATGGGAGTCGGGTTAAATCTTACTAAGCCAAGCAATAATTCAAGTATTAAATTGAAGACGATGGATATTAAAAAGAAAAAATATGACGTTGTAGATAGTTTTGAGTCGTTAGGGGCTAATAAAAAGAAAACAGAAAAGTTAGACGATAAAAAAATTATGACTGATTTTCTAAGTAATTTACCTTCTACAACTAAGAATACTAATATATTAAAAACAAAGGAGAATACATTTGAAAATCTAAAGAAGAGTATTCAGCAACCAATCAAGTCTTATAGTTATAAGAGATAATTTAGAAATATAGATAATATAGATAATAAAACTACTTAATTTTTAATATATAATATAATATAAATATCGCGATTAAGTTATCTGTTATCTTATATTAACTTATATTTTTATAATTTAGTTTAAATTAACTTAATTATTCTAGAGTTCTATGATCACATTATTTAGTTTCTTTTACTTTTTAGTTGTTTATTCTATTATAAAATTCCTCGAGTTATCATAAAAGCAGCAAATGTTCCACCAAAGTTAGCATATTTACCTGTTAATAAATCCATTCCAACTACAAAAGCTCCTAACCACTTAGCTTGAATTTGAATAGGTAATGGGAATAAAAAAAACGACGCGTTTGGATTCATCAATACAAAATACATAATTAATCCTCTTAATATACATTCTGTTTTAAAAAAGTAGTCATCTTTATGCATTGTAACTAATAATAAACTTCCTAGTCCAATAGATGAAAAAACTAATTTCTTCATAATAGCACTTCCTACCATTGTTTCTAATTGAGTTCCAATTAGCCCTGTTATAAGTCCTTCAAGGAAAAAATCAAAAAAGTTTGCTTTAGCAAAGTGAGCAGTAATTAAAACATGCCATTTGTTATGTTTTAAAGCATATTTATGATAGAAAAATTCCATAATATATTGTTGATTTGTCATAAACATTCCTATTCCATATATTAAACAATTACCAATAAGAATATTTCTTGTTATTGGTGCAATTCTACTTAAAGGGTTGTTATTATTAAAGTTACTAAATTTCTTTTTTGATATTTTGTTGAAGTTAAGTTTATTCATGTTGTTTAAGTTGTTCATTGGTTTTTTAAATAATAGATTGAGTTTAAGTGAATTACTAAATAGTCTTTGCATTTATTAGAATATAGAATAATATTATTTATTATTTATTATTTATTATTTAATTTATAATATTTATTTGTGTGTGTTCATGTTACTAATTTAATGAATAATTCAAATTAAAAAATGAAGTTCTTAATTTTTTTAAGTTTAGTAATATTATTAATCAGTGAATTATTTGGAAGAAGACATAGACGAACAAAACATAAAAAAAATACAGAGGAAACCCAACCATGCGCTGATGGAACAACAAGAAAGATTAAAATGAGTCATGAAGAATGTAAAACTGTTCGTGGAAAATTCTTTTTTTATCCAAAGGATAATAGTACTATTTGTTGTGTTCCAAATAAACAACCCCTTGCAGCTAAGGCTGGAGCTGCAAAAGCTGGAGCCGCTAAGGCCAAAGCTCCTGCACCAAAAAAAGGAAGAAGAATGAGAAGAAGAGTATAATTTGAATTATAATATTCAATAATAATCAGTAATTATCATTAGTAATCAATAATATTAATCAATAATCATTAATAGTAATTATTTAATTAAAATAATAATTAATATCATTATTAGTAATATTTATTAAGTATTATTAATCTTTAGCATATATTAATTTGTGTTTGTGTATTATCTAGTTAATATTAATTACTTTCATATATACTATTTCTATAAACTTTTTTAACTTATTTATTTATTTATTCCTAGATTCTTAATAAGTTCTGATCCTAATACAAATATAAGTTTAATTTTTATTAAAATTGAATTTGAATAAATAACAAATTCTTAATATTTAATTAAAATACATAAATTATAATTATAAATTTGTAATGTTTAAATTAATATAATAAATATTAAATAACTTCTAAACAAATATGAATCCATCTATTGATACTTCTATTTATCAAACATATATGCCTCATTATACTGGTCATATTCCAAAAATACAAAGGGAAGAAGTAATTCATAAAATAAGTTATAATAAACATATTCCAGGTAAAATAATTACTTTATCCAAATAATATAATTAATTTAGGTTATTGCGGATATATTCCTAGTATTAAATCAGAAAATAAATTTGCTGAGTCATTCGGTAAAACAACTCATCAATCATTACATGGGCAGATTACTAAAGGTCAAGATGTTGAACCTCATTTACGATGGACATCTACTATGAGAGAAACTTATATTGATCAAAATAAGGTTAGAGTGAGTACTTTAGCTGAACTTTTAGGAGTAGAATCTAGAACTGAAGTTTATAAAAAGGTAATCTTAAATTATTAACATAAATTTTAGCCTATTCCAATTGATACTATAAATAAATTTTGGGGTCTTGACTCAAAAGTTGATCCAAATAACGAAGTCTTACAAAAACAATCATTAAGCCAATCAGAAAAAAACATGTGGTCATTCGTAGAATCAAATCCTTTAACAATGAAAGAACCAATCAAAGAAGATTTTAGTAAATCAAATAACGACTACTGGGGAGTTCGCCCTGAAATACAACAAATTCATCCAGGTAATTAATATAATAAACATAGCAAATTAACTAATAACAAAATAAATACTTACTTACATAATTACATAATAACCTTACTTACTAACTTACTTAACCATTTTAGAGTTAAAATTCCATCCAATTCCAGGATATCAAGGGTATAATAGTTCTATTGGCTCTGAAAATATTTATGGGTTAACATATGAAGATTCAAGAAAAAGAGCATTAGAAAATCAAAAATCAATAAATTTAGGGAGAGCAGAACAGTTAATGAAAAGTTCAAAGTTTAGATAATAAGATAATATGTGAATATTCATAACATTTAATTTAGATAATTATATTAGATAATTATTTTTATAAAATACTATTAGTTATGTTATCAAACTAAGTAACTAAACTATTATAAATAATGTATATAGTATTAATTTTTCCTTACAATTTTAATGAATATTGCATTAAGTTTCTTTTATGTTATATTAAATAAATTATGTGTATGTTATTGTATTAATTTACGTTATGTTATTATTTTATTTTGTTGTTTATGTTAACGTTAACGTTAAATAATTTTATTTGATAATATTTAATTTATTAATTAATAACTTATTTATTTGTTATTTAGTCATTTATTTTTTAAAAATTAAATAAAAAATGAGTACGACAGTTACAGATAATCATAATAAGTAATTTTATATTAAATTACCTTTAAATGACGAAGAAAACCAAGAATTATTTTCAATATCTGAACCTGATCCAGAACCAGAAGAAATAACTAAAGAAAATATTGTATCACATATATTTGTTAATATATTTTCTTGTTCATTCGGACTACTCTGCTTTTCCTTTTTCGAAACTCTCAACTTGATTTTTATGGGATATACCAGAAATAGCGAAGTTAATATGGCCAGTGTAGGACTAGGAAACATTTTTTTGAATTTCTTTGGAGTATTAATTGGTTTCGGAGCTTTAGGAGGTTTAGACACAATGGGCTCATTCTGTTATGGAAAAAAGAAATTTAAATTATTAGGTATATATACTATAAGAACCAGAATAAATTTATTCTTACTATTTTTGTGTATATGCGTTCCGTTTTCTTTTTATGCTCATAGAATAGTGATTTATCTAAATAATTCAGAAGAGGTTGCAATAACTTCAAGTATTTATGTCTGGAATATGTTACCAGCAGTATTAATGACATTCAACTTTAATCTAAATATTCGATACCTGCAAGTAATGCAAATCTACTTTCCTCCTACTATAATAGTATTTGCCGGTAATATATTATTCTTTACAATAATTTTATTTATTTTATATTAAGGTATAATCCTTCATTTCGGACTATGTTATCTGTTTGTTATCGTTTTAGAATTTGAAATAAGAGGAATATGTGTAGCTACATTTTTATCATTAACAAGCATTTTTCTAGCAAGTTCTATCTATATTTGCTTGCGAAAGAGATGTAGGTCATCTCTTCTATTATTTGACTCTAGAGTTTTAAATATTAAAGAATTTTCTGATTATTTTATGCTTTGTATATATTCTGGAATACAACATTATGGAGATTATATTGGGTATGAGGTTGTAACACTCTATGGAGCTTTTCTCAACGTCGAAAGTTTCATTGCTACAATCGTAGTACTCAACTACGCAAACTTAGTTTCTTATATTTATGTAGGATGTGCATATCCTCTATCTCACTTTATTGGCTACTTCTTAGGACTAAGGAATTTCAAAATGTACTACTATGTAATTGAAATATTTTTCAGAATATTCTTTTCACTAGCTGTAATCATCGGATTTTGTACAATATACTTTGCGAGAGAAATAGCTTCGTTATATACAGGGAATCCGGAAGTTATTACATTAGCAGCATCTCTCTTTTATATCTGGGGTGTCGGAATCGTCTTTGATATTTTTAATATGAAATTTCAAGGAATATTAAGAGGAGTTGGAAAACAAAAGATAGTAAGCATATGGAATTTAACCATATCATTTTTCTGGATGATACCAATCAGTTATTTACTTTGCTTTACATTTGAATATGGTATAATAGGTTTATATCTTGGATGCTTTTCTTATGTGTCTTTTCTGTGTTTTATAAACTGGTTTTATTATGCTACTTTGGATTTGAATGAGGTTGTAAAAGTATTAAGTAGTGCAAATGATGATGAACCTGAATTAGCAATAAATGATTGAGTGATTTATTGATGATATTTATAATATAAATAAATTAGTATAGATAATTATTATGAATATTTATAAATTAACTATTATGAAAACATATATAAATAATTATATAAATATTTAGTAATTTGATAAATTTAAATAATAACTTAATCAGATTTTATTAAAATGTTTAATTTTAAGAGCAAATATTTGTATTAGTATTAGAATTA
>Ga0100402_1006254_pt1 | contig 11892 bp, 16 predicted proteins | sample CryGeyme20150102_FD_80419 | JGI IMG/M metagenome (GOLD analysis project Ga0100402, IMG submission 80419) | Groundwater microbial communities from Crystal Geyser aquifers in Utah, USA - Crystal Geyser metaG 2015-0102 | ecosystem: Environmental > Aquatic > Deep subsurface > Groundwater | place...
AGATAATTTAAATAAAAATAATATAAAACTATATATATATATAATTCACATTAACATATCATTTACTTATAACTAATAGCTTGAAGACTTTTTCAATTCAGATTTTTACTTTTCTTCATCAACACTATTCAACCTAATAATCGATGTACTTATAATAACTCACTGGGGTGCTTGTTTCTTATACTATCTAGGTGAAACTGAATGTACTAATTATGGAATATGCTGGCTTACCACACATTATGTTATAGAAAGTAGTAATTATACAAAATACATATCAAGTTACTACTATTTTATATTAACAATGACAACAGTAGGCTACGGTGACTTTACTCCTGTAACCTTCAATGAAAAACTATTTCAAATATTAATTATGATGATTTCAACATGTATATTTGCATATATAATCGGGTCTGTTGGAAATATTATATCATACAATTATGATTTAGAAACTGATTTCCAAAGTAAAATATTAATAATCAATAACTACTTGATTGAAATGGACATAAACGAAACATTAAGACTAAAAGTAAAAACTTATTTGGAAAATGTTTTAAGAACAATGCTTGAAGAGCGTATTAACGACTTTGAAATATTAGGACTAATTAACAAAAATCTTAGAGAAGAAATAATTTTAGAGTTAAACGGTCTAATTGTAAAGAATTGTGAATACTTTGGCGGTTATGAAGGTTCAGATAAAGTATGTATATTACTTACAAGATTGATAAAAGATGAAATATTAGGAAAAAATGATATAATATTTGAAGTAAGTATTAATAATATATACCTACTATTAATATAATATAATAAAATAATGTAAATATATTCATAACTTATTAAAGAAAGGAAATATTAGCAACAGAATGTATTTTATATTAAAAGGAACTGTATTGATTACTCATCATGAAACAGGTTTAATCTATAAGGAATTATCTGATGATAGTTTTTTCGGCGATATCGGCTTCTTTTCTAGAGCTAGACGATGTGCTCAGGCTGAAACTATTACTTTTGTCAATATAGCTTATCTTGATATTGAAGATTTTACAACACTGCCAAAAATAAATTCTAATAAAGAATTTGAGGTATGCATTAGTATATATTAATCATTATTTATTATTTAGAAACATGTAAATAATATAAAGGATCATATTATTTCTAAGAATTTTAAAGACATTAATATAAAGTGTTATATTTGCAATAGTCATTTGCATATTGCTCCCTATTGTGAAAGGATTGAGTCAATAGATGAGCTTAGTAAACTTCAATTTAAAAGTAAAGTTAAAGATACAAAAATACTATTTATATTTTAATATACATTAACCATTAACTTACTTTTAGACAGAGTATACCCATCTGAGTCCGAAATCCTAGAGCATCAAAACTTACTCATATCTGAACGTTATAATGATAACTTTGAATACAAACTAAACTTCTTTCCTTTACTAAACACATATAATAAAAAGAAAAGCAGTTTTAACTATAAACACTTTAAAAAATCAAAAAACAGTATGCGTCCTCACTTTCATCAAAGTATTGACTTTAAACATTCGAGTAGAACTACTAGTAGTCTAGACGAGTCCAACGATAATAATATTACTAACAAATATAAAAGATACCTAAATGATACAGGAATACTCGAAGTAGATGAAGATAAATATATCTCTTCAAATAACTTAAGTAGTAGTAATGATGAAGATATCATAATAAAAAGACAAAGTCGTAAGAAAACAAGTCCAAGAAAGTCAACTTTGTGGAATAATAAACATATTCCAATGATTAAAAATCATTTGAAGAAGACTTATAGTATTGTAAACTTAAAATCGAATGATGATGAATATAATTTAGTAGATATATTTAATAAAGATAAACCATTACCAGATAAAAGATCAATATACCTCAAGAAATCTTCATCGTCATTAAAACCTAATCCGAAATATAAATATTTAGGACAAAAGAGCTTTTATAATAACTCAAATAAAGAAATAGCTTTAAAAAGAAATAGTCTTAGTAAAGCATATAAAGAAGATTTGTTCGCATTTAAAGTAGATAATGATATTGGTAATTGTTTTGATAGTCCTAGTCTTATTTATATTCCTATTACTGGTAGTTATATAGAAAGTCCATCAATAGTAAGTTATGGAAAGAGTGATAAATCAAAGGCGTTATTAAACTTTAAAACGATATCGTTCTCAAAAAGTAATGTTAATGATAATGTTAATGATAATGTTAATGATAATGTTAATGATAATGTTAATGATAATGTTAATGATAAGGTTAAAGATACTGTTAATGATAAGGTTAATGAATCAAAATTAAGACATAAAGTTCTAATGACTAAAAAGTCGTTGCAAAATCAAGAATATGAAAATATAGAAGGATTACATTCGTTAAGATTAGCATCGTTTAGACCTGAGATTATATCAAAATATTTAAAAAAGCCTTATGACATTGAAGAAATTTCTGATAATACTTTAAAATATAAGAATTATAAACGAAACGATACATTAAAAAAAGTAAAATTCTTTCCAACTGAAGATGACTATAAAGAAAAATTCTTTAGCCAATTATTCGTTCCTGGGCTAAATAAAGAGCAGGAATTTGAACAAATACATCATCAAACACATAATAATTATACCAATAATCTTATTAGCCAAGCCAATTCGAGTAAGGTTAATAAACATGCAAATTTTGTTAAAACTAAATCAAAATCAATTAACTATAATGAAAACAATAATAACTATTATAACAATCATAACAATCATAATTATAATTATGCTAATGGAAATACTAATCGCATACTTAATTATAGACGTAAAACATTTATTACAAACAAATCACTTAAAACAATTAAAGAAACGATGAAAGAATTCGCTTTAGGAAAAGATAATGAGTTTCCATTTTATTCTAATGAAATAGAGAAGTCAAATATAACAAATATAACTAATAAATCAAAATCAATAAAAGCAAAGCTGTCAAGAAATAATTCAAGTATATTCGGAAGTCAAAGAAGTCGTATTGATTTTGATTAGCAAATTTCATTGATAACTGTTAAGTGATAACTGTTAATAATATATGTATATAAGTTTAAATTAGTCAATTTTGCAAAATATAAATATATTATTTGTATTAGTATTGTTATGATTAAATGTTATATATTAATATATAAATTTATGGAAACAAATTATAGTAAATTATCTTATATTAAGTTATATACATTAAAACATTAATTATTTTCAGCATAATAATTCACATTCACTTTTTCGTTTTATTCTTATATATTAAATCTCATTTATTTCATAGTCATAAGCTTTAATAACTCAAAATAATTAAGTCTACCATTTTCATCAACTTGTGCTATTTTTTTTAATGCTTCGACTTCACTTTCCGTTAATGACTCAGCCACATTTGATAGCACATGTATTAATTCTTTAAAATCTATTGTGCCTACATTTGTTCTATCAAAATACTTAAAAGCCTTAATGAGCTTATCATGATTTTCATTTGTTTTTCTCCATTTAGCCATCAACTCTAAAAATTCATGGAATTCAACAAAGTTATCCAAATGCTTTGAAATATCTTTAAATTCAGCATCAGAAAAATTTTGTCCTAAACTTCTCATTAAAAAAACCATATCCTCTGTAGAGATTCTTCCTTGTGACTCTTTATCAAATAATGAAAAGGCTGCTTTGTATTCGTTTATTTCTTCCATGGTGAGTTTAAAGGCCATATTTGATTGTTTATTTTATTATAAATTAAATTTAAGTTAGGTTTTATTAAACAATTTAAATTGAAATAATAGTAATAAGGTAATAAGGTTATAGTAATTGATTTATAATAATAATAACCTTAATAATTAATAACTTATTAATACTATCATGCACTAATTTATATTTATTTATTAATTTATTTATTATGAAATAAATAATTATTACAAATAATAAATAAATGAAGCTAATAAATTTCTTCGTGTATACAACTTTAATATTTTATGTTATTCTAAACAATGTAAGTTGCTTAAGATCAACTCAAAATGTACTTGATGCTAAAACAAACATTTCTAAAGACAATAAAGAAAAAAAAGTTGAAAGTGAAGTAGCAAAAAAACCTGTTGAGAAAAAAACAGAAGTAAAAGTAGAGAAACCAGTTGAGAAGGTTAATGAAAAACCAGTTGAGAAGGTTAAGGAAAAAGTAGTTGAGAAGGTTAATGAAAAAGTAACTGAAAAAGTTAATAACAAAAAAACAGTAACTAAACCAGTTGAAAATAACAAAATTGAATCAGCTGCTAAAAAGCCAGCTGAAGTCCAAAAAAGAGTTGCAGTAACTAATGCTGATAAAGATGGACCAGTTAAACAAGAGTCAGAAACACAACAACCAAATATAAGTTATGGAGCAATTCATAGAAAAAGTGAAACTCCAGCTCCTAAAAGAGTTGTTCAAGATAAGAATGGCCCAGTTAGACAAGAGTCAGAAACACAACAACCAAGTATAAGTTATGGAGCAATTCATAGAGTTAATACCAATACTAATACTAATACTAATACTGTTAATAAAGTTGGTACTATAAAAGAAGATGAAAATGGACCCAAAAAAATGAACGAATATACAGCAGCTAAAATTGAAGCACCAGTATTGAAAAATCAAACACCAGTAATTGAGGTATATTTAATTAATAATTTAGCCAAAAAAGAAAGCTTTTGAAACACCAGCAATGAGAACTTATGGACCTACCGTATCAAGAGCTGAGAACTTTTCAAGAGGTTATACTACAAATGACGCATCTAAAATTCCCGTCACTAAATTTGTTAAATATTTAAGAAAGGATGCCCCAGTACAAAAAACAGCTATTCCAAGTTCATTCCAACCTACTGTTATTGTTAAAGAACTTAGTGAAGCTGGTAAAGCTGCTTTAGAAGCTCAAAACTCTGCCGGGTAATTTTAATATAAACAATATTATATAACCCATACTAACATTAACAATATCATTAACTAAATAACATACATAAATTTTGTTATATTACTATATCTAACATAATCAATTATTTATTATTTAGACCAGAATATAACGCAATATTAGCTAAAAATTACGAATCACCAAGAATGACAAATTCAGTAGTATCCCAACACGTTACTTCAGTCCAAAAAGCAGGAAGAGTCGACTACTTATGGGAACATCCAGGAGGTGACCAAGATAAAAACTTATGGCAAAACGTTGAATTTGTAAGAAATTAATATAATATTTAATATAGAATAGATATGGAAATAATATCCAAAACACACATACATTTAGCACTCCAGCTAAATTCACAATGGATGAATTCGGTAGCACTATTGTTCATGCCCCTCAAGACTCTGGTCTCCAAGTCACTGCAACAGCCCCTACTATCCATAGTTATGGGTTTTTAGATTTAGAAGATACTAATAGTTATGTTTCTCCAGTGGCTGATTTTAAAGTTATTGATACTGATAAAGAAGATATTTTTGCAAAATATACTCTTGATGGGGAAGAAATGAATTAATTTGCGAATTTACTTAGTTATTATTAGTTATTAACTATTAAATAATTAAAGATGATAATTTAACAAGTTTAAAGATTTAAATTTGATAGTGAAGTGAAATTAGTTATTTATTTACAATATTAATAATATTTTATCTTTATTTATATTAAGTAAATTTTAATATACACACAATGTTTATGTTGAAATTTTTAATACTTAATATATTATATTATTCATTTATTCATTTAATCATTTAATCATTATATCATTTAATCATTTAATCATTTAATCATTTATCATTCAGCGTTATAATTTATTAGATTTATATCTAAGCAGGTTTCTTTAATAAGTAATATTTAAAATACATAACTATAATACATAACTAATATAAACATTATTACATTAAATACTATAAATTATGAGTATTATATATTATTCCTATTTATTTCAAATATAAACCAAATATATTTATTGTAATTATTGAATTTAGTTGATTATAATGATTATAAACTTAGATTAATTTATCATTGCTTCATTCTATCTTGCTATATATCGCAATATTTCTACTTCTTTAATTATCTAATTCTTCTTGCTTCTCTTTCAGATTCTAGCAAGACTAAATTGTTTAATTAATAAATTATATTAAAGAGTAAAAATATCAAATCATAATAAATGCTTAACAAATATAATTACTTAAAATATCTCTTTCTCTTACAGGTCCAACAACATTTCTTGTTAATGTTCTTGTTTTATCATCAAGGAATACAACTTGTACTTGAGTAGTTCCTCCTCTTGAACCAGTTCTTCCTAATATTTTTTCTACCATAGCATATCTGGGTTGTGTGTCCATTATTGTAATATATAAAATATAATAAATTATTTTTAATATTAGACAAATTGAAAAATAGTAATTTTACTTAAATACTTTAATTTTACTTTAAATTTATATTTAAAAGATGTCAGATAAAAAGCATGAAAATGCAGATGTGGATGCAATTATAATAGAAAATATTGAAAGTTCAAGAATTCCAGTGAGAGAAATTGAAATGAAACAACAAGCTGAGAGACCCAACGATAGACCCAACGATAGACCTGGGGATAGACCTGGGGATAGACCTACAGATAGACCCACAGAAAGGCCGAGCGATAAGCCTGCTGAAAATCGAATGATGCAATTCTTTAATCAAGAATTCTTAGATAAAAAAATTGATTTTAAACCAAAGTAAATTAATTGAATACTTTATATAATTTTTACTAATTTACTAACTTATTAAATAAAGAAAAGCATTAATTGATCCAAAAGAACTTCCTGATGATATAAGAAAGTTAATAAAAAATGCAAAAATATATGATAAACTACTTGAAATTGAAAAAACTATTGATGAAAAGATGTACAAAACTCGTTTAACAGTACAAGAAAATTTGATAATACCTTCACCGAAAATAGTAGCTACATTACGAACACATATTTATAGCTATTTCAAAAAAGTAAAAAGTAAATAGAATAAATAAAAATAATTCAGAGGCGCGCGAAGTTAAAGAAATTGAAGATCCTTTAAATCTTAATCCTGATGATGAATTTGAAAATATATGGATTTTACGTATTCAAGGGAGGATTATCCCTAATTTAAAAAACGAAGAACATGGACTATATAAAAAGTTTTCCCACTATATTCAAAAGGTTGAAATTAAGTTTCTAAGTTCAAATTCAAATAATGAAGAAGTATATAAAGACATTGAGGTAATATATAATTATTATAATTAATAATATGTTGAATATTATATACTAAAAACATATTCATAATATCTTAGTGGACAAAGCAACCTGGTTCCCCAGATGTAGACGGTTTCGAAGTAAAGCGACCAGGGACATCCGATGTTAAAATTAAAATACTATTTTATGTACACTCGGCTAATGTTGAATATAAAATATCAAAAGAATTATCAGATGTTATAGGAGTAAAACTGGAGACCAAAACAAAAATACTACATTCATTATGGCAATACATAAAGGTAATTACATAAACAATAAACAATAACATATTTAATTATAGCTTAACAGACTCCAAGATGTCGATAACTCCAATATGATTAGCAACAATAAGGAACTTCAAGCTATTTTCAAATGCGAAAAGATGGATATTACTTCATTACCCACAAGACTTATTGATCATCTAAAGAGCCCTGATCCAATCGAAGTTATATATACAATAAGCTCAAAAGAAAATTGGAGCGAACAACAAAGATTATATGATATTCTAGTAAATATGGAAGATCCAAATTACTATAGTATAGGAAATTTCTTATCTAATGCTGATAATGAAAGTATTCTATTTCCAAAATCTTTATTTTATAATAAAAATGAATCGAATAAAGGAGGAGATGGAGAACGAACTAGCATGGTTGATAACTTTTACCAAAAAATTAATGAGTATGAATCAAGTATTGCTGACTTACTAGAAAAGATTAAAAAACATAAACATAAGCATGATTTTTTTGATGCCTATGCACAAGATCCTACTAAATTTATACACAACTTCCTAATTCAACAAAATTCATTATTAAAAATAATGAAAGACGAAGGATCAATTTTAGAAGCAAGATGGGATTATCAATCATCGCAGTATTATAAGGATTATGAAGTAAATTTATTATTTTTAATCGTATTATTTAGGATATATTGAAGGATAATATTGATAATTATATAAATAAACAACAAGGTAACAGTAACAATAATAAGTGATCAGTAAGTAATTGATGAGTTAATGTGATGGAATAATTAAGAATAATTAAGATTAATAGGTTGTCAATGGATATAATATAATAATAGTCTTATAATTTATTACTCATATAATAACTAATATTACTTATGGTTTACTTATTATTATACTTATTGTTTACTAAACTTTAACTTAAAATTTACTATATAGTTAACTTTAATTAATTGTATTTTAAACTAGATAACATTCTTCTGAGCTAAAAAGCTTCTGAAACTTATTATATGATAAATTCCTATGGATAAAACTAATACAATTTGAACAAGAGTAAAAATCATAATAGTTTTCGAGTATTGTATTAGTAAAAGTGATGATTTATCTTCATCGTTTAGTTCTGTTTTTTGTACGCTTAATATTTTATTTCCCTAGTTATAGTAATAGAATATGATAAGTAAGTAATTAAATATATGTATTTACTTTATTTAATATTTTTTCTATCTTTTTGTACATTGGAGCAACATCGTCGTGACTAACAGATGTTGATATATCCTTTCCTTCATTTTCATTTACAATAGAAAATTCCATTTCAATAAAATCATTTCTTATAGTATAATCTGTTGGAATATAATAAGCACATATTTTATGCATGCCTCCTCCTGCTGTTAAGTGTAAAAATTATTTTATCATAATAATAGTATATAGTAAATTAATACAGTTATCAATTTTAAAGGCTATTTTTTCATTATGTTTTCCATATTGCTTTTCGTATACTTTTTCATTATTTTCATCTTTAAACGCTTTTAAATAAATAGAATTTAGAAGTTTTTCATTTCCTGGATCTTCATGAATTTGTGTATTAATTATAACCATCTATGAATATTTAAATATGTTATTAAGCGTTTTATTTCTTCTTACATTTCCAACGTATAATTCTTCGTAAAAGCATCGCTCTCCATGTTGAGATAATCGAAAGATAAAGCTGTTAATTGAAGCAACTAAGAAAAACAAAATAATAGTTTTCATTTATATAAGTTAATAAAAATAATTTATTTATATAATGTAAAAATAATAGTAAATTAAAAGAAGTTAAAGTAATTAATAGTATTAGTAATAGTAATAGTAATAGTATTAGCAATAATTTATTTAAGAATATTTTATGTTTTTCTTATGTTTTATGTTATGTTATTGTAGATAATTAATGATTAATGACTTATGCATTAGTTCTTTTCGCTATTAACCTTACAATAATCCTTACAATTTTAAAATACTTGCAAATGGTGAAATATTATGTTTATCCTTATCAGAAAACACTGTAAGTAGTAACTTTACTTCCTCTTCTATCTTTGAATATTTCCTTTTATCTCTTAAGAACTCGTTGTACAATTCATGAAGTTTCTTTTGAATATTTTTCTTAATAAGGAGATCAACCATTTCAGGTATAATTATTTTAGAAAAGCTAGAGTATTGATGATCATCAGTTGTCTCTTTCTAAAAGAATTTAAATATAATTATATATTATATAATTATATGTAATTAGTTAATTGCATACATAAATAAGATCTTGTATTGTGGATAGTACTTCTGATATTATATCCACATCTCCTGAGTTAAGAAACTCAAAACTTAGATTTAAGCCTCCGTTCTCTACGAAGTATTTTCTTAAGTTTATATTTTTAACATAAATATTTTTTAATATTAGGAATCCTGCCATAATATGCTCTTTGAAGCTTTGGTATTCTAAAATAGTTATTGATAATAATAGAGTTAATATTAAAGTTAATATTAATTACTGTCAACTCGAAAGCTATCGATATGTTTTATTAGTTGTCTAATTATTTCTTCTTTAAGAAGTAAGTTATATGTAATAGTATCTGAAAATCATAAATAAATTATAAATATTTATAACTACTTACAACTTGATAAATAAGATAATATTAATATTGCTAAATCCCTTTTTGTATTTGATTCAGAGGATAATAAACTTATTAAAAACTCAATAAACTGTGAGTTCTCTATTTTCTTACACAAATTTTCTTGTTGCTTAATAATATTATTTAAATAATTCTCTTGGTATCCATTTACATCTTGCTTAACATTAGTTGAACCAGGAAAGTAATTTTGACTTGAAAGAACTTCTTGCTCTACTTTAGTTTTTATAAGGTCTAATGTTTTTGATAGAGTTATTTCTCCATAAGTATTTACATTTCCAACCCAATCATTTCTATTATTTTGCTTAGTCTTTTCCTTTTCGATTTCAACCTATTAAAATAAGTGTAAATATATTAATATTTTTGTATGGATTATTTATTATTTTATATTATTTACCATAGTATCGTTTCCTACTAGTCTTTTGATTAGTTCAAAATTTTCGTCCTTAATTGTAAAGTCTAAATATCTATTATTAAGTTTAATATACTCTAATAGCATTGATCCGTTAAGATTGACATCGTTTGATTTGTAATCATCTGCTATTATTGATCTAGTTTTATTATAATTTTAATACTCTGAAAATTTTTGATAATTTTTATACTCGTGATTCATATCTTCGATTGACATGGGTCCATTCATAGTTTCATTCTATTTAATATTACTAGATTAATTTACTCTTCTATTTAACAAACAGCAACCCATCTTTTATAAAAATTAAAAAATAATATTATCAAAATAATATTTATTATATTTAATTTATTATTAACTATATAATAAACATTATAATTAACATTATTTTAATTAACTCTATAGGTAAATTTAAATAAAATATATTTCATTTAATATATCAATTTGTGTTAATTATTAATTATAATTTAAAGTTTATTAAGAAATTATAATCAAACAATGGCAAAAATTTTAAACATTTCTCTTCCTAGTATTTTTAATCTTATTCTCTTTCACTATCACCTTAGCTTCTAAGGTAAAAGAAAGCTCAAGAAGACAATTCCAAAACGACCAAGAGTTAGTTGAAGAAGCTTCATTCGAAGACTCAAATGATGAATCTGAAGACAGAGCCTATACCGCTAAGTTTACTTGCTACAAATGTGGAAAAAAATGCCGTACTGGATGCTAAAGAATTTATTAGTTATTTAACTTAATAAATTTAATAAACTTACTTAAATTAAAATGTTTTTATTTGCTATATAATTTATTTTATTTTTATATGAAGCTTTATAGCTTTAACATTATGAAAAGTTAACAAAAAAAATATTGACATGTTTAAAGTTTGGATACAAACACGATTTGTAAGACAATAGTACACTTAAATGTAGCATTAAAAATATTATTTGATAGGTATAAACGTTTACTACAATTATTATCCGCAATATTTGTAATTTAAGCTTCAGTGAAAGCAGTATTTGATTTTGATTCTAAGTCTTATTAATGAATATATAACGTAACATTTTGATTTAATTAAAGTTAATATTTTAAATAATTTAAATATACTATTAATTAATTTTCTTATATGGACTTTTGCATTAACAATACTAATAAAAAGAATATATTAATACTTTAATATTTAATTATAAAGTAATAATATTAAATTTATAATTGGGCATTGGGGATTGGCTATTTCGGATTGGGCCCAATCCCCAATCCCCAATCCCCAATCCCCAAAATGATTATCTCAAACTCGTAATGATAATTTTGTTATTAATTTAATTAAAATATTAATAAATTATTATTATTCA
>Ga0100402_1006256_pt1 | contig 11890 bp, 6 predicted proteins | sample CryGeyme20150102_FD_80419 | JGI IMG/M metagenome (GOLD analysis project Ga0100402, IMG submission 80419) | Groundwater microbial communities from Crystal Geyser aquifers in Utah, USA - Crystal Geyser metaG 2015-0102 | ecosystem: Environmental > Aquatic > Deep subsurface > Groundwater | place...
AAGATTCAAACTTGCGACCAATGGATAAACAGTCACTTCAGGCGCCGCACCTGGCAACAATCCACAAACTCTAATAACAACTAATTTAAATGGTTAGAACTTTCTAATTTATTGCTGAGCACTTTTGAAAACTGCCAGGGTTTGTGCTCGAGTGTGCCGAAACTGTGCCAAAAAAATGAAGTACGGGAATTTTTAGGGATCTTCCCTATCTAGAATCCTCTGAAAAGCTTCCTGGTAATATTGATTCAACAGCTTCATAGCTTCATCAGATCCCCCTTGATCAGGATGATTCAGCTTTGCCAATCTGTAGTACTTTTTTTTTGAGTTCTTTAAGATCCCAAATTCCATCGAAGAGTCTTTGATTTTTGGATTTCACCTTTTCTGAAGCAGTTAACCGGAATAGGCTAACCTAACATCACTTTCCATAAGATTTTGTCGGCAACCTGAAATTGGCAAAGAAGAATAGTCGTACGGCTAATAGTCTCTTTAAAGCTGCCAGTAAAAGGCAAGGATCTATTTTAAATATATTTATTAAATCACAATTTTTTGTATTAAAAAACAATTACTTTATATAATATTGAATGAAATGAAAGATAAAAATACTTACTGGACTATTTGTCCGAAATGTTCTGGACGCGGCAGAAAAAACTTGAGGCTTCGTAAAAAAGCAAGACTCCGCTACCAAATAGCAACTAATGAATTTGAAAAAAATCAGGCCGAAGGAAAGGATTCGATTCGTCCTAAGATTACTCAATATTTATGCAATAATTGCAGCGGATCTGGCTTGATTGCTGCGACGCGTCATCCCATAGTAAATTCAAAAAACTATCCACACTTAGCAATTATTGGTGCAGGGATAGGGGGCGTCGCGCTGGCTGTAGCTTGTTTGCATCGTGGCATTCCATTTACCCTTTATGAGCGCGATAGCAGTTTCGATACGCGAGCTCAGGGCTATGGACTTACCTTACAACAAGCAAGTAATGCAATTAAAGGATTGGGTCTTTTCTCTTTGAAAGAGGTGAGTTATTCGACACGTCATGTGGTGCATACTACAGAAGGAAAAAAAATAGCTGAATGGGGATTAAGGACCCATTCAAACATTAATAAGTCTCCAAAGCGTATAAATGCCCATATTCCGCGACAGGCCTTGCGCTTAGCGTTGCTTGAGCAATTGGGCGACCATGATGCCGTGCACTGGGGACACCGCTTAGTTTGCTTAAAACAGTGTGAAGATAAAAGTGTTGAGCTAAGCTTTCAAATTAACGGAGAGATTAAGACTGCCAAGGCAGATTTGGTAGTAGGTGCCGACGGTATTCGCAGTGTGGTGCGCAGCCTCTTGATTGGTGAGGATGTTACTCCTTTACGTTACTTGGGTTATGTGGTAATTCTGGGCATTTGTTCTTTAGAGTCTCTTAAGGGTGTTGAGAGTTCTTTACTCGACTCAGCCACCGTATTTCAAACTGTGAATGGCCATGAGCGAATCTATATAATGCCTTACTCTTCAGACTCAGTAATGTGGCAACTTAGTTTCCCTCTGCCCGAAGAAGAAGCTAAGGCCTTGAGTGCACAAGGAGCTCAGGCACTGAAAGAAGAAGCGTGTCGTAGAGCAAAGTGGCATCATCCCATTCCTCAAATTTTATCAGCGACCCTGCCGAAAAAAATTTCAGGTTATCCCGTTTACGACCGAGAACTACTCAAGCCTGAATTATTAGAAAAAATTGGAGCATCTACTTTGATTGGAGATGCAGCTCACCCCATGAGCCCATTTAAAGGACAAGGTGCAAATCAGGCTCTGTTGGATGCACTGGCACTGGCTCGTAACATTTCAATAGCATGTACCCCCTTCTCTCAATGGAGAGAAATCGGAGTGAGAAAAAGTGTACTCATTGAATTTGAAAAAGAAATGTTAGAGCGTAGCTCTTCTAAAGTGAAGGATTCAGCTGAGGCTGTGAAATTTCTACATTCCGAAGGGGTGCTTCGTGAAGGTGATGGACCTAAAGGACGGTGTTTACGAGGATCTCGTGAGTGGCTCGGTAATAGTTAAAGAAATGGATTCTGTGAAGGACGGCAAAAAGAAACTCCGGGTGCAAGATTCGAACTTGCGACCAATGGATTAACAGTCTTCTAAGCTGCCGTACTCCACAACAGCTCAAAACGTGTAACAGCAATAATTTTAGGGAATTAGGGGGATTCTATTCAAAGTGAATTTTAGCGAGATGTTGCGAGATATTGCCGGCTACTGGAGCATTTTTGGAGCATCGCACTGCCTGTGCACCGTGATTTCACTTGAGGGGGCTTTTGGCTGGATTAAGAGACTCCCATATATCTATCTGATGTAAAGTTATTTATTTAATTGTCTGGTGTTTACAAAAAAATATTCATCATCTAGGATCGCAAGCTATTCTTTGAGGTTTCTATGCGTTGGGTTATCCTTCTCACTTTTAGCTTTAGACTTTTTGCGGGGTCGTTTGATGATGTTACTCCTTCGAGCTCTGAAGAGATTCTTTCTCTAACAACCGATCTTTTGGTTGATGGATTTGTTTCGGTTACCTCGGGTCAGATCTCGATCTCTGAGATTGACTTAACGGTGAAAGGTGCTCAGGATTTGAGTTTAAAAAGGACTTATGTACCACCTCGCATTTTGGGGCGTTATGACGATAAAGATAAAGTAGATCGTCTAGCTTTGGGTAAAGAGCTTTGTCAGCTAGAAACGAAAGGTTGGGTTGTTCATCCTCATCTTTGGGCGGGCTACAATCACAATTCTCAATATTTTCAGGTTCGTGATCCTCAAGGATTCGTTTTAGAATTTCAAATCCAGGGTAACAAAGGGGTTTTGAAAACAGCTTCCTATGGTTGCTCTAATTTAAGAGGAGAAAGACCCAGCAGTTCTGCAGATATTCGCAATATTCAGTTTTTGGTCGAAGGAGACTGGGTTAAAGTTACTTGGCCTGATGGACTCGTGCGTCACTATTTAAGAGGCCATCTGGGAATCTGCCGCCTAGAAAAAGAGATCCTTTCCAATGGGAAAACGATTCGATATGAGTACGACTCCCAAGGCCTTTGTAAAATAGTATCCGCCGATCCAACAGGTAAGCTGAGATATGCTTCGATTACTAGAATCGGAGATCATTATGTAGGTTCTGACGGAAGAGAAGTTGATCTTGCCTATGAAAGAAGAGAAATTAAGGGGGAGTATAAAAAGAAAGGATTTAAGGAAACGGCAACTTTTCAATTTCCCGTAATGACTAGAGGATCTAATCCAACCTATGTGAATACGGTCGGTTATAACGATAGAACCCTTCTCAACTGGTATGATGCGAAAAATTATCCTGTCTCATGTGCCTATTTTCAGGATAAAAATGTACCTGCTCGTATTAAAACTTTTTCAAATCCAGCGGGCTCTTTTTCTTTTTCCTACGATCCAGCGCTTCCCAACCAAAAAGGAGGCTCTACAACTGTCACCCATCCTGATGGCGTACAAATAGTCTATCACTTCAGTAAACTCCTACTTTTGGAAGCAATTGAAAATTGGTTTGCTGGCAAATTAATCAACAAGAAGGCTTTTGAGTACGATCACAAACAGCATATCAAAAGCATAGAAACTCTAGACGGAGACGGACAACTTCTCATAGCCAAGCGATTTGAATGCAATGATGCAGGGAATGCTACTCTAGAAAGGACGGAAGGAGATTTTGGTTCTTTTAACATAAAACGTAAATTCGATAAGAATCGCCTGGTCTTTGAAGAATACGATGATGGCCTTGCATTTGCATTTACCTATCTAGGAGATACGAGGCTTGTTACATCTAAGACAACTCTGGAATCGGGAGTCCAGCTTCGTAGAACACTCTATTCTTATGATGATGCCAATAATCTCGTTCAAGTTGAAGAGGAAGGTAAGACAAGAACGACCTATACGTTATACCAAACAGTTTCTCATTTGCACCGCATTGAATGGGAAGAGCAAAGAGATTGGGAAAGTGGGCTAATCTACAAGATTCATTATGGCTACGACCTCTGGGGAAATACGAACAGAGAAGAGCATTTTGGATCAGATGGCAACCTAGCTTATACGATTCAGCGAAATTACAATGCAAAAGGAGAGCTTCTCAACGAGACCAACCCTCTTCATGAAACAGCTATCTACAAATATGACTTAAGGGGCAGGTGCTTTTATGAAGAGCCTTTTTCTAATGGATTGGTGATTCGTAGCACATTTGATAATAAAGGACGTCTAACTTTTCTTCAAGAAGACGATCACGAGACACGATTTGACTACAACGCATCCGATGAGCTCATCAAAAAAGTCGATTATCTTGGGACTACAACGACGTATCACTACCATCCCGTTCATGGAAAGCTAGATCGAATAGAGGAAGAATCTTCTATAACTGAAATGAGTTATGACCTTTTTGCTCGCCCAGTTGTCACGATAGACTCAATGAATGCTAAGACGATAAAAAATTACAACAGCTATGGAGATGTTGTTCAAATCACCTATCCAGAAGGAGGCCAAGAGTCTTTTACCTACTATCCAAATGGCCTTCTCAAATCACATACAGACCCAGACGGTTTAATTACTACCTATAAATATGACGCTCTTGGCCGCAAACAAGAACAAACCGTAGGAAAGTTGATCACCAGCTATGAACACGATGGATATAACCTTTGTCGAACGATTGATCCTGCAGGCTTTTTCACAACATATAAATACGATTTCGTTGATAGAAAAATTGAAGAAAATCGAGAGGGTCGAATCACACGCTATGGATATGATTTCTTAGGCTTGCTAAACAAAGAAGAAAAGGGCGAACACAGAACTGACTATACAAATGACGCTTTAGGTAGAGTCCTCACAAAGTCCGTTGACGGTGTTTTAGAGACTTCTTGGGAGTATGATGCTGGGGGGAATGTCGTCACTATCCAGCAAGGAGGAATGAATTACTTCTCCTATGATTCTCATAACCGATGCATAGAAAAGATCGATGAAGAAGGAAATAAAACGGTCATTTCCTATGAGAAAGGACCTAAATTCCTCATCAAGAAAATAGCTGATCCAATGGGAATTGAAACAATTCTTACTTACAATATCAAAGAGCAGCTTTTGACAAAAATGGTAGCTGATCGAACCATTGAAGAGTTTGAATATGACCCACTTTTTCGACTACAAAGACAAGATCATATTCGTTTCGATCACACCCCAAACGGAAATAGAGAGCGGATACAAGAAGCAGATCACCGCACTACTCATTGGACTTACACGCCAGGCAATCTAAAGCTCTCTAAGCAAAAGCCTGATGGTATTGTCCTGCCTTATAGTTATGATGAACAGCTGCATTTGACAAATGTTGGATCTAGAGAATTCCGATATGACCAGCTAGGCAGGATCATTGGGGGCACAGGATTTTCTAGAACTCTTGATCCCTTTGGTAATATTTTGCGAGAAGAATGGTCTAACGGTCTCTGGATTGAAACAGATTATGATAAGCTGAATCGTCCGCTTGTGCGAAAGCTACCAGATCATAGTCGAATTGAATATGAGTACTATGGGCCGTTTCTTAAAAAGGTATCTCGATTTTCAAGCCAAGGCGATGAGCTCTACTCCCATAGCTATGACGATTATGATGCCAAAGGTAATCCAAGAATAGAGAAAGGGCTCTTTCAAACAACTTATGGGTACGATCAGAAAGGGAGAAGAATCAGTCAAAAAACCCCTTACTACTCTGAAAGTATTGAATACAATCCTTCAGGAAACCTCGTGCGAAAAGGAAATATAACCTATACCTACGATCCTTTATCGCAGATGACCTCGGAGTCTGGCAAATTTACAGCTTGCTATGATGCTCATTATAACCTGAAAAAATTCAATAACCAGTCGATCGAAGTCGATTCACTCAATCAAGTTGAAGGGCTCCAGTATGATTTAAACGGCAACTTGATCAAGCCTGGATTTGTTTATGATGAATTCGACCAGCTGATTGAGGCGGGAGGAGAGAGAGTTACGTATGACGCCCTGGGTAGAAGAATTCAAAAGGGGAAAACTGCCTTTCTCTATGTCGGCAATGAAGAAGTAGGGGCATTCGAGCAGGGTCTAGCAAAAGAGCTCAAAATTCTAGGGGAAAATACACCCGTCGCTATTGAAATTAACCAAGTGCCTTACGCTCCGATTGTTGACGTACAAGGGATAATACGGTTTTTAATTGACCCACGCACCGAGGAAATCTTCAAACAAAATGATTGCGATGCGTTTGGATCGGGCTTATCAGAAGAAATTCCTTACGCTTATGCAGGGAAAAGATACGATCCAAAAACAGGGTTGCTCTATTTTGGCAAACGCTATTACGACCCAACTTTTAGAAGATGGTTAACCCCTGATCCCATTGGACCTTCTAATCATTCTAATTTGTATCAATATCTATTTAACAACCCTTATTTGTACCAAGATAATACTGGGGAGTTTGCATTTGCTCTCCCTCTTTTATTTTGGGGTGCAGAACTAGCTCTACCTACTATATCTACCTGTATTACTGCGCTTACATATACTGCAGCAGCCAGCGCTGTCGCCTATGGTGGGTATAAAGTTGTAGAAGCTATAAATGAAAGGTCTTTTGATTCAATTCTATTTAAAAATTTATCAGGTAATTCTCCGCTTCCAGAATCTAGCGATAATCCTTCAGGAGGTACCGATGGAAGCGGAGGCGAATCTCCGAATGGTTGGTTAAAGCCAACTATAGGAGCTGGTGGAGCTCATAGTGTTTTTAAAAGAAATTCAAAAGGTAATGTTACCAAATATGAAACCTATCAACCACAGAGTAACCCTAGAGATCCTAAACCTTGGGAAAGTGTTAAAAGATATGATGGACCAGGCAGTCGTTCTCATTTTAATAAAATTTCAGAACAATATGTGGATTCACCACATGTTCATGACCCATCGTATCCTGGAGGCATTAGGCCTCCTTCAACATGGGAAATACCAAAATAAAAGAGTAGATTATGGAACAAGATAATTTGAAATGGCTCCAAAACTGGTATCAAAATCACTGTAATGGAGATTGGGAACACAGTAATGGAATCAATATTAAAACTATTGATAATCCTGGTTGGTCGATTAAAATAAATCTCCTTGATACAGGATTGGAAAATAAACGATTTGATAAGATTCACATTGAGAATTCTGAGAATGATTGGATATTTTGTTGTGTGAGAGAAGATCATTTTGAAGCCGCTTGCGGCCCGTTTGGATTGTCTGAAGTTTTGAGAATATTTCGTGATTGGGTTAAGAATTCTCACTGAATTGTAGATGAAAAAATGTATTTAGAGCCTTATACCAAGATTTAATAACAATCGTAACAATTCATTAGGGTGGGTGACAGCTGGCAAATGAGATGTTTGAAGCTCGATGTAATCCCAGTTTTGTCTATCAGAATCATTTTTTTGTTTGGTAGAGCTGTAACTGACCATCAGAGTGAAAAAATTCATTTTTCCAAAACAAACCCATTTTCAAAAAGATCCCTGCAACTTCTTCAGAAGAAATAGATTCTGGAAAATGGATTTTTGGAGAGAACGTTCGTACCTTAGGATTTTATCCGTATTCTCCTCTTGAGGAACCATTCCAAGCATCCCGTTGAGCTTATCAGCCTCAATATTCGCCAATTTATTCCCCTCTAACTTTTTGATCTCCTCCTCTAAGGATTGCCTCTCTTCTTCGTAGATCTCTATGAGTTTCGTTGAGATCTCTTTCTTTGAAGAGTATCCATTTTTTGAGACCACTTTTTTCAACTCTTCATAGGAGCAATCATCGTATAGGAGCCTATCTCTCTCATCACGAGACAGAGTGTCTATCGTTTTTATGATGAGAGAAAAATCGTCGACTATATTGCTTTCAACGTCTTCTCCTTCCCAGGTTGAGCTGTTGAAATTCACTTTTTCTCTTTTGAGACATTCTACATAGCGGTCAATCCAGTCGATATATTGTTGTTTCCCCTTTATTTCTTTTTCGATCTCCAGGTTATTTTTTTTACCGTATGTGTAGAACTCTTGGAAAATCGTTTCGAGATATTTGCCAATACTCCCCGCTTCAAATCGAATCACACGCCTTAGCCTCCAAAAGTCGATAGCAATCTTTTCAACCAGCAGACTTTCGATTTGATTCTGAGGAGACAAGGATCTGACGAGATTGCTCAATAGCTCTTCATATTCTCCCTGATCTTCTTTGCCAAAAGAGCACGATACGATTAAATCTTTAGTGAAAATGCCGTGTCTTACTGCATTCAAAGAGACGACAGCCTTTCCACCGTCCGTTATAGGCCCAGTGGAAAACAGAGCATTGGTTTGATTGGCTTTATTTTGTTTTGCTGTAGTCATAACGACCTCTTGTTATTGTTGTTTAGGGTTTAGAAATTTCTCTATTCCAAGAGAAATCCAGGTTTTAATATCTAACCCCTTCAGAAAGGCATCACCGATACTTTTCTCGAAAGGAGTCACCCAAATGGATAGAGTTTTGTACTGCTTTTTCCACCATGCAAAAGCCTTTATTCCAGCTTCATCATAGTCTAGAGAAAAAAGAATCAATGGAGCTTTCATCAAAATCGAATGCAGATATTCATCGGGCTTTTTAGAAACACCCCCAAGAGCCGCTGAATTGCATACATTGCCCGCTTCTTGCTCGACTAGCATTGCATCCAGCTCAGACTCTACAATGATGATAGGCTTGCCTTGAGTCATCGTGTAGATGGATGGGGCTGACACGCTTCCTCTTATTTCTAGATATTTTGGGAACTCATCCTCTGGAGTCCAGTCAGTTCTTCTGATTTTTATTTTTTGAAGACTTTCATCTCTGAATGAAGGGATAACAATGCCCTTGGGAAGCCAAATCTTTCGTTTTGGGGTTTCATCAAGCCATTCAGCAGATAGGGATATCGGATTCCAGCCAATCTTGAATTTTTGGGTTGAGTCCAGTGAAAAACCCCGATTTTTGATCAAAGTTACAGCCTCAGGATTTGTTAAGATGAAACCATGAGACTCATCAACGAATTGAGTGGCTTTGAGGAGCCATTGAGGATCGGGAGGCCCGAGTTTCAGTGGAGTAAAACCCTTGTTGCCATTGCTTCTTTCTCATGTTTGCAGTTAAAAAAACCACATAAGACGATGTTTCTTATGGCTACACGATAATACGCAATAGAATATCGGAAACGACATATAGCTTATCGGACTTTTGAGGTGTCCAAACAAGGCGTTTGCGTATCTGAATTGCGTTACTTTTGAGAGAAGTGGAGCATTATTGGAGCATTGAGACTTAGAAGCATAAAAAAAGCAGGTAAGTTTTGATCCTAACTGCTTAAAAGACAAGAACTCCGGGTGCAAGATTCGAACTTGCGACCAATGGATTAACAGTCCACTGCTCTACCGCTGAGCTAACCCGGAACAAGAATTGTTCAAAAGAAGGTCCAGTATAATTTTGAACCCTTTTAATTTGCAAGGAAATTTCCTTGTGATTGAAGTAGAGAGTATGTAAAGTTTTTGTTCATGGAAGAAAACCTAACCGGATACGTCGACGCGATCGTTTTTACCAATAAAGACAACGGCTTCACTGTCGCCCGTTTGAAAGAACCCAAGAAGAAGGACCTGACGGTAATTCTTGGGGTTTTACCTGGATTACAGGCCGGGGAAAATGTGACCTGTAAAGGGACCTGGAAAAACCATGCCACTCATGGCAGGCAGTTTGAGGTAGCCGAGTACACTGTTGAATCCCCCTCCGATGTCATCGGGATCCAAAAATATCTAGAGTCAGGTCTTGTTAAGGGGATCGGCCCTGTCTATGCAAAGAAAATTGTAGATCGGTTTGGAGCGGGTACCCTTGACATCATCGATCAAACTCCACATAGGCTTCTAGAGGTAGAGGGACTGGGTAAAAAAAGGATTGATCAGCTCAAAGAGTGTTGGAATGAGCAGCGCTCCATTCGAGAGGTGATGGTCTTTTTAAGGGCACATGGAGCAAGTCCCGGATATGCCCAAAAAATCTACAAGGCCTATGGTGATGAGAGTATTGCCAAGGTTAAAGAAAATCCTTATCAGCTCGCTAAGGAAGTCTTTGGTGTGGGCTTTAAAATGGCAGATACCATTGCTCAAAAGGTAGGATTTTCTCTTCACTCCCCTGAGCGTCTTGCTGCCGGTATCGAATTTGTCCTTTGGGAAATGGCTAATGATGGCCACACCTGCTACCCAATTGCAGAGTTTATCCCCCTTGCTACTGCTACTCTAGATGTTGACCATACGTTGATTGAATCCTCACTCAAAGCGCTGGTAAACACGCAGCTGACCGAGCAAGATGACCATATTTGGCTAAAACCCTACTTTGCGTTTGAGCAAGGGATATCCAAAGACATCTTAAGACTTAAAGGATCTCAGCAGGCTATTCGCTCAATTGATGCAGTAAAGGCTGTTGATTGGGTGCAAGGACAACTCTCCATCCAATTTGCCGAGCAGCAGAAAGTAGCTGTCATCCAGGCCCTCACAGACAAATTTCATATCATTACAGGGGGGCCGGGTACAGGGAAAAGTACGATCACAAATGCCATCCTTACTATTGCAGGAAAATTAACGGAAAAAATTCTCCTCGCAGCCCCTACGGGAAGAGCTGCTAAAAGGATGACACAGATTACAGGGAAGTTAGCCTTTACCATTCACGCCATTTTAGAAATGGATTTCACCTCTAAAGGATTTAAAAAGGGGCGGGACAACCCACTCGACTGCGAACTTTTAATTGTAGATGAGGCGAGCATGATCGATACCTCCCTCATGTTCCATTTACTAAGAGCCATTCCAAGCAAAGCGAGAGTTCTCTTTGTTGGCGATATTGATCAACTTCCAAGTGTCGGGGCTGGCAACGTTTTAAGAGATCTTATTTTATCAGAGCAAATTGGAGTCACAAGGCTCACGGAGATTTTTAGACAAGCAAAGGGCTCAAAAATCATCACAAATGCCCATAGAGTCAATCAAGGAGAGTTCCCTGAAATCAACACCCATGAAAGGAGCGATTTCCACTTCATTTCCGCTGAAACGCCGGAGGCAATCAGCGATATCATTTTACAGCTTGTATCTACTGAAATCCCCAAATTTTGGAACTTAAATAGGGTGGATGATATCCAAGTCCTCTCCCCCATGAAAAAAGGGACAATAGGGGCTGAAATGCTCAATGACTCCCTCCAAAACCTCCTCAACCCAAGCAGTAAACCCATTTTAAGAGCCGGAAGACGCTTTCATCTTCATGACAAGGTCATGCAGATAAAAAACAACTACGATAAAAATGTATATAATGGAGATATCGGCCGGATTTCTGAAATTAACGAAGATTTTATATTAGTCAAATTTGATGATAAACAAGTTGAGTATGACTTTGCAGATTTAGATGAGCTCATTCTAGCGTATGCAGTATCTGTTCATAAGTACCAGGGAAGTGAATGCCCATGTGTTGTCATCCCCGTTCATACATCTCACTTCAAACTCCTCCACCGCAATTTACTTTACACTGCAATTACAAGAGGAAAAAGACAGGTATATCTTGTTGGATCGACAAAGGCGCTAGGTATTGCCATCAATAATAACCTAGTACAAAAAAGATACACTGGTTTGGAAAAAGCTATTAAAGAAATGGCCAAAACCTATAGACCCGATACCCATCATCAACTCGAATTTGCCTAACGGGCCGTTCTAATGTACATAAGCTTTTTCCCAATATGGGTGGGTTAAGTCTTTCTCATATTGCCCAGTCAAAGAATCATAGATCTTCGCAGGGGCTAGGTTTTTATCATAAAAACGGTGTAAATATTTCTGAGTATCATTTGGAACATATACAGAAATTCCATCAAAAACCGCTTGTTTTAATGGAAAT
>Ga0100402_1006261_pt1 | contig 11886 bp, 12 predicted proteins | sample CryGeyme20150102_FD_80419 | JGI IMG/M metagenome (GOLD analysis project Ga0100402, IMG submission 80419) | Groundwater microbial communities from Crystal Geyser aquifers in Utah, USA - Crystal Geyser metaG 2015-0102 | ecosystem: Environmental > Aquatic > Deep subsurface > Groundwater | place...
CTTTACCCTCAATTACTAAAACGATGCTGTTGTCATTTCGTTTGAGCCATTGGCTGCTTATCGATTCGGGCAGAATTCGCCAATCGCTATCCAACACCTGGGCATTGCTATCGGCACTTACCATATACCCGCGAACATAGGCGTTGTATTGCCATGTATCCCAATGCCAAGCCATGCCTCCGGCACTCAAAGCAAAGAGCACCAAACCAAGCCAAAGCCAAATGTTGCCGTGCTTTCGCTTCATGCCCGCTTGGTTTAAATCACTGATACCAAAAGTGGGCGCCACGCTTTCTTGCTTGGCAAGAATTTGTGCAACTTCGCTTTCTTCCACCACTTTGTTGCCATAGGAATCGAATTCAGTGTTGCAGCGATGGCACACCAAAATGGCATTCTTAATCATTGCGCTCACCTGATAGGCAGCGTGACATTCGGGGCAAACAATTCGCATAAGCGAACACTGACAAAGTTGTGAACGCTTGCCTACTGACAGCATGCAACTGTGCCGTTACGGTTAGGCAATGAGCGAACAAGAAACAATGATTCACATGAGTAATTTGATGATGCGTTACCCTACGGGGAAAGTGGCGTTATCGGGTTTGAATATGGATATTCCGGCTGGTAGTTTTGTCTATCTTATTGGCGAGAGTGGTGCCGGTAAATCTACCCTTATGAAAATGATTTATGGTGGGTTGCGTCCAACTTCCGGGCAGATGAAAGTACAAGATACTTTGATTCGTGGTGCCACAGAAAACCAAGTGCGCGCCTTGAGGCAACGGATTGGTATTATCTTCCAGGGCAACCGTCTTCTTTTTTCGCGCAATATTTTTGAAAATGTAGCCATGCCGCTGCGCGTACAAGGTTGGGATGCTCAGCGTTTGTTGCCCAGGGTAAAAAAGGTACTCTCCTTTGTGGGTCTGGAAGATCGTTTATGGTCGTATCCTGAAACACTTTCCGGTGGTGAGCAGCAACGTGTGGCTATAGCCAGGGCGATGATTTCTAATCCACCCCTGATTTTGGCAGATGAGCCAACAGGCAATTTGGATGATGATACTGCACGACATGTGCTGGATTTATTAACTTCGCTTAATAAGCTCGGTACCACTGTACTGATGGCAACCCATGATTTGCACCTGCTGACCACCCATCCTGGCCACGTCGTGCAATTGCACCAAGGCGCCTTAGTAACAGGTCAATCCGTAACAGGTCAATCCGTAACAGGTCAATCAGTGGCGGGGCAAACATCATGAAACTGAAAAATCGATTGAAACGTCAAGTGATGGATAAATCACAAGTGGCCGACCGTAAAGTTGAGCAAATTCAAGAAAATATGCGTTTGCCCGGCGGTTGGCAGTTGCCGCCTTTTGGTGTGCATCAAGTGCTGGCATTGGTCATTGTAGCTGTTGCACTTTGGGCTGTGGGTTTGATTTGGTTGGGCTTGCAAGGCGGTCAGCAATGGGTGGGATCTTGGCAAGAGCAAGTGACTATCCATGTATATGTGGAGCAAAAACAAGTTGAGATTGTAGAGCCACTGCAAAAAGCTTTAACCAGTATCGAAGGGGTTGATCGGGTGCGTTTGGTGCCCAGATATGAAACCCAAGATTGGCTGCAGAAATGGTTGGGTGGCAGCGATTTGGATGCTTCAGGTTTTGCCAAGTACTTGCCGGATAGTTTGGAAGTGAGTTTGGCAGATACGCGTGATCCAGAAGTGTTAACACGCATCCAAGAAACTGCGCAAAAATTGGGCGGAAGCATCAATGAAGCAGAGCTAAGTTTGGCTGATGCTTGGGATGTGATGGAATCGATTCATGGCTTGGCATGGTTTGCCACCATTGTGATGGGTATGGCCATGGCGTTGATTGTCTCCAATACTTTGCGCATGATTTTATTGGCGCGCGCTGAAGAAGTGTATTTGATGCGCTTGATGGGTGCCAAAGAGTGGTTTGTGCGTCTTCCTTTTGTGCTTGAGGGCTTGGCGCTGGGTGCAGGGGCTGGGTTTCTTGCTTGGTTGCTGCAATGGCCATTGCTGTGGTTTACATCCAGTTGGCAGGATAATTTGGGCGTAGATTTAAGTGGTTGGGTGATGTTGCTACCTTTACTGTTTTTTGGTGCTTTGGCCGGATGTCTGGGGGCATTGATTGCAACCATGAACATCGTTTCGCCAGAAAATGAAAAGTAGATTGCAGCTGACTACAGAGGTGTATTGATGGAATCTTGGAAAGCAACAACGATTTGCTGCGTGCGCAAAGATGGGCAAGTGGCTATCGCAGGTGATGGTCAGGTTTCTTTTGGTGATACGGTCATGAAACACGGTGCGAAAAAAGTGCGCGCCATTCGCGCTGGCGCGATTTTAACGGGTTTTGCAGGCTCTACAGCCGATGCGATGAACTTGTTTGAAAAATTTGATGCCAAGCTTGATGAACATGGGACCAACTTAACCCGCGCTGCTGTTGCCCTGGCCAAAGATTGGCGTACTGATCGGGTGCTGCGTAAATTGGAAGCCATGATGATTGTGGCTGATAACGAACGCACATTAATTATTTCGGGTAATGGTGATGTGCTTGAACCTGATGAGGGTATTGCTGCCATTGGTTCTGGCGGTGCATATGCACGCTCAGCGGCCACGGCATTGCTGCGCAACTCTGATTTGGATGCTGAAGGCTGCGTGCGTGAGGCGATGAAAATTGCTGGCGAGATATGTATTTACACCAATGATCATGTCACCGTTGAGGTGATTCGCTAGTTTGTCCAGTTTCCTGATGTTGCCTTCGCGCTTTGTGGTGTTGGGCATTGTTTTTTATGTGTTCTTAGAGTTGTTGGCCTCGTTATCATTTGAGCTGCATATTATTCCAGAACAACAAACCCAAGGCTTGATGTTGGCGCTGCGATTGCTCGAGTTAATCGGCTTTATCTTTTTAATCCGTTATTACCGCATGTTTGATAGTTTGGGTTTGAGGCAACCAAGCAACCGCGACTGGCAACGGTTTATGTTGATTGCGGCCGGTTGTGTGGCTGTTGCTGCAATCTTGTATGTAATTGAACCAGTTTGGTTTGCGGCGGTCACGTTGCCAACTTGGTTATCGGGTTTGTATGGCTTGTTGCTGATGGTTGTGATTGCTCCTGTTGTTGAAGAGTTCGTGTTTCGTGGTTTGGTGTACCGCATGCTTCGTGAGCAATGGGGTGTTGCGATTTCTGTGCTTGTGAGCGCTGTGTTTTTTTCACTGATGCATCAGGGTTTGCTCATCTCGCCGCAATTGGTGGGAGGCATTATCTTCGCCTTAGCCTATGAATGGACCAAATCTCTTTGGGTGGCGATAGGTTTGCATATGGGAGCCAATGCTAGTGTGTATCTGCTGGCAACATTGGCCTGAAAGAAGTTTATTTGAAAAGTAGTAAAAAGAGGGGAAACAATGAGTAAGAAAGTATTTTGGGGTATTATTATTGGTATCATCGTGTTTGCGACATTAGCAGCCACGCGTAGCGCTTGGATGAATATTGATAATCTGACCTTTTTGCGCAGCTATATCAAGAAAGTGAATATCTTACCGGAAGAAAAAAATCTAACCTTTGAAAAATCATGTTCAGCTTGTCATACGCTATATGCACCAGGCTTGCTGCCAGCGCGTTCATGGAAAGTGATGATGTCGGGTTTATCCAATCACTTTGGTGACAATGCTGAGATGGAAGCGAAAAACCGAGATGAAGTGAGCGCTTATTTGCAACGTAATGCAGCCGATGTGGTTGAGAATATTTATAGCGAGCAATTGTTATTATCCATCAAACCAGATGAGTCGCCACTTCGCTTTACGGACACAAGCTACTTTAAACTTCTCCATGATATTGTTCATCCTGATATGGTGATTGGAAATCCTGATGTGAAAAGTATTGCACGCTGTGATGTTTGCCATAAAGAAACATTGGAAGGACGCTACAACCGTTTTGCGGTGCAAATCCCTAATTATTACAAAGAAGGGGTTTGGAAGAAGGGCGTAGCGCGGCCTTACACTGAAGGGGAAAATACGGGCGCAGTCCAAGGTTCTGAGCAGCGAGAGTAACAAAAAAAGCCAACGTTTTATCAACGTTGGCTTTTTCATTTGTATCCGATTTTTCTTTTAAATTAAAACACAAACTCGCGATTGACTGCCAAACCTTCCATGGGCAATAAACGCGTTTCGGTGATGCCCATTTTTCTATCAATGCCATTGATCCAGCGATGATGTTCAAGCGTGACAATGTCTTTGCCGATAAAGGCGATAAGTTGACCATTTGGCGCCAATAGGTTTTGGATGTGCGCTGGAATAGAAGTTAAGCCTGCGCCCAAAACAATCACATCAAAACCGCTGCCGATTTTTGCAGCAGCTAGCGCTTGCTCATCCATGGCGTTTACAGTCATCACTTTGGCATTAACGATGCCATTATCGCTTAAGTTTTTCTTGGCCAAAGTGGCCAGTTCATCATGAATTTCGCAGCTCACTACTTCATCTGAGAGTAGTGCAAGCAAGCCAGTGAGGTAGCCAGCACCAGTGCCGATTTCTAGCACGCGCTCGGTGCCTTGAAGGCCGATGGCTTGGAGAATTTGTGCTTCTTGTAGGGGAGTGAGCATTTCTTGATTGCATGGAAGTGGCACAGAGCCTTCCATATAAGCCAAGCTGCGTACATGTGTGGGTACATACTTTTCGCGCGGAGAATTGATAAGCATATCAATCAATTGCGGTTCTAATACTTTGCAACAACGTATTTGATATTCGACCATATTACGACGTGCTGAGTTAAGCATTGCTGCATCCATCTGGCATCTCCCTTCCAATTGAGTGGTGGAAGAATGCAGGATGCGGGCGTCGGATTCAAGTTCGGGATGAGATAAGCATGATTGTTGAATGGATTCGCAATTTTAATTCTCGGCGATAGTCTGCGCCTCATTTGAAGGAGATGTACTGATGTTGCTTGCAATTGCTTTTGTGATTATTGGTTTGGCATTGTTGGTTTGGGGTGCTGATAAATTTGTGGATGGTGCGTCAGGTATCGCTAAGAATTTTGAAATTCCGCCGATTGTGATTGGTCTGACTATTGTGAGTATGTGCACATCGTTACCTGAAATGATTGTCTCTGGTATTGCAGCAGCGGCTGGCAATAACAATCTTGGTATTGGCAACGTCATTGGTTCCAATATCGCCAATATCGGATTGGTATTGGGCATAACAGCCTTAATTTCTCCCGTTTTTGTCAAAGCAAAAATTCTTCGTCGCGAATTTCCAGTGCTTATCTTGATTACTTGCTTGGCTTTGGGTTTGATGTTGGATGGCGAGCTTGGCTTTATTGACGGTTTGGTGCTTTTGACTGGTGTAATTGCATTGGTGTATTGGTTGTATGTCACCGGCATGAAAGAGCGGGATGCAGCCTTGGCTGCTGAGTTTGAAGATAGCATTCCCCATGATATGACACTCAAAGCATCTATTGTTTGGTTGATCATTGGTTTGCTTGTGATGATTGGTAGCTCGCGCATGGTGGTTCAGGGAGCTGTTGAAATTGCAACCATGCTGGGTGTGAGTAATTTGGTGATTGGTTTAACCATTGTAGCTATTGGCACGAGCTTGCCAGAAATGGTCGCATCGGTGATGAGCGTGTTAAAAAACGAAGCCGACTTGGCCATTGGTAATATCATTGGCTCGAATATGTTTAATACACTCGCGGTATTGGCGATGCCTGCGTTGATTGCACCTGGTCAATTTGATGCAGCAACGCTGACGCGCGACTTCCCTGTGATGCTTGCTTTTACCGCCGCTTTGTTTGTCGTGGCATTTAGTTTGAAAGGTAAGGGTAAGGTCACGCGCGTTGAGGGCGGGGTGCTGCTTTCTGGTTTTTGTGCATATTTGACAGTTTTGGTGTTGCAAGCCTGACAGTTGATGTTGAAAAATTGACGTAATCGTTGCCCGTTTGGGTAAGAATATGTTGTTATTTTTACTTGTATTTCTCATGTAACTATTTGTTTTCATTTTCTTTTCTTTTTTTCGTTCCGTCGTTGGCATGGGTTCTGCTTTGGTTATATCAACAGCAGTTCGTTGTACTGGCTTTGTGATTTATTGTGTCAGAGCCGATATGCACTGAACGGGAGTTGAATTTTTGATTGTGTGCGTCCCTGGATTTGGGATACCTGAAAGTGGAAACAAACGCCCACCTTGGCTAAAAGGGTTTTTGTTCGCATAAATCACAATGCCAGTGCAACGGACAAACTAGATAAAGACCTTGTCAGTCATATCCCCCCTTTCCCCCTCCCTTGGCTGACAGGGTCTTTTATCTCCTTCTTTTGTTGTTGCACTGGCTTTGTGATTTATTGTGTCAGAGCCGATATGCACTGAACGGGAGTTGAATTTTTGCTTGTGTGCGTCCCTTTATTTGGGATACCTAAAAGTGGAAACAAACGCCCACCTTGGCTAAAAGGGTTTCAGTTCACATAGATCACAATGCCAGTGCAGCGGCAATACGATTCCAATCACTCGTAATCATTTACCTAACTTGAGATACTGGAAACGCTGTTTTACTGATTTCAATTTCTCCTGATACATCCACGCGAATGCGCGATTCGCCCGCTTCTAAAACGGGTAAACTTTCAGCGCGCATCATCATTGGCGCTGCAGAACGTTGTTGCATGATCGGTTCCAAGAAAGTGCCTGAAGTTTGTAGCTGGTTCACTTGATAACTCGAAGCAGACATAGCTTTGGCAACATCGGCAGCTTGTTGTTGAAATTGGCTTATGGCTTGTAAACGCAACATGGCTTGGGTGCGCTTGTGCAACTCATCGCTCACTTTGAATTGTAGTCCTTGCAGTAGCGCGCCTTCTGCTTCAATGGCTTCCAACCAATGCGGCACAGCATCAAGCTTGTTGCTGGTGATGCTGCTCATTTGACTGACCATCCAGCCATTACGTTCCTGACCGTTTTTGCCTTTGCCATAAGTGGGGTCAGTGCGGCGACTGGTGGTGGTGATGCTCACGCCATTTTCTTGGCTAAGGGCTCGGATAATGTTTTTACTCATTTTATCCACCGACTCACGCAGCTTGTTGCTATCTGTGCCACGAGCTTCCACACGAAATTGAATCAATACTTCATCATTGCTGACTAAAGTTGAAGCCTGCTCAGATAATAATATCTTGGTGGGCTCATGGTTGTTGCTCTGGCCACAAGCTGTAAGCAGCGCCAGACTTAATAATAAGGAAGAAAGAGTATATCGCATGGCGTAGGTATAGTTCCTGCTTGGTCTGCGCGCAACTTTTAGAGGAAAATTGAATTTGATTTTTGACTTGGCAGTAGCTTGAAAGTTCAGCTATGCTCATAAAAAGCTAGTTGAAATTAAAGAACGGAACGAGGTACTCATGCACAACGAAGTATCAGTAATGAGCACGCATCAAAAAGGGTTGGTATTGCTTGTAGATGACGACCCAGTTGTGCATATGATCGCTGAAGAAATGCTAAAAAGTGAAGGGTTCTCGGTGTTGTCTGCCAATGGCGGCAAGATGGCTGCAGACTTGTTTCGAGCTCATGATGGCGATATTGACCTTGTGCTGATGGATGTGTCTATGCCCGACCTCAATGGTTTTGAAACCATGGGTTTGATGCGCCGCGTGAATAGTAATGTTCCTATTATTCTCATGTCCGCCCGTCATGCCTATGCCAACATGCATCCCCAAGCCTTTGAAAATTCATTGGCGTTTATAGGTAAACCCTTTGATGCGGAGAAGTTACGAGAAACTGTAATGGCTTATATATAGCTTGTTTTGAAGCTAGGTAATCATTCGTGCCACCATGGTAAAAGCATATTTTAGCCCAGTTACTTGCACAACCTAAGCTGGGTTTTTGCTAGGAAATGACTACCTTACGCGCCTATGCAGCAAGCTTCTGAAACCCCGAGTATCATTTTAGCCACCCTCAATGCGCGTTATGTGCATAGCGCGATTGGGTTGCGCTGTTTATTTGCCAATATGCAGGAGCTCAAAGCTGCTACAGTGATTCGTGAATTCACCATCAATGATCAGATGCAGGATGTGGCTGAGCAGCTTCTTGCTGATAACCCTGAAGTGATTGGGCTTGGTGTATATATTTGGAATGCTGAACAAACTGCTGAGCTGGTGCATATTCTCAAAAGAGTGTCGCCAGAAACCGTGGTTGTGCTCGGCGGGCCTGAGGTAAGTTATTCGCCCATGCGTGTGGATTTCTCGGCTGCAGATTTTGTGATTCAGGGTGAGGGCGACGAAGCTTTTTACCAATTGGTCAAAGCAATTCAATCGGGATTAAGCCCAACAGAGCGAATCATCAAAGCGCCGCTGCCGAATGTACTGACCATGGTGATGCCTTATGATGAATACACCGATGAAGATGTGGCGCATCGTTATATCTACGTTGAAGCATCGCGGGGGTGCCCGTTTCAATGTGAGTTTTGTTTGTCATCCATTGATGAAAAGGTGCGCAATTTTGATACGGATTTGTTTTTGGCTGCCCTTGAAAAATTATGGGTGCGGGGTGTACGTAATTTTAAGTTTATCGACCGCACCTTTAATTTAAATATCAATATTGCCAGCCAACTGCTGGATTTCTTTTTATCCAAACCCATGCCGTATTTTGTGCATTTTGAAGTGATTCCCGACCTTTTCCTGCGGCGCTGAAAGAGAAAATGTCCAGATTTGAGCCAACATCCTTGCAGCTGGAAATTGGTATCCAAACACTGAATCTGGAAGTGGCCAAAACCATTCAGCGCAATTTGAAGCTGAAAAAAATCGAAGAGGAACATTGCCTTTTTAGAGCAAGACACCAAGGCACATATGCATTTGGATTTGATTGTGGGTTTGCCGGGTGAAGGTTTGGAAAGTTTTGGTAAGGGTTTAGATACCCTAGCAAGCTGGACGCATTCGGAGATCCAAATAGGGATTTTAAAAAAACTGGCTGGCACCACGCTGGATAGACATGATGTTGAATACGGCATGGTTTATTCCGACAAACCACCGTATGACATCCTTAAAAACAAAAATTTGAGTTTTGTTGATATCCAAAACATGAAACGTTTTGCGCGGTTTTGGAATCTGTTTTATAACAGTGGCAACTTCCAAAAATCCATAGATTCGCTTTGGCCTAAGGGTGATGTATTTGACCAGTTCTTCGCTTTCTCTATGTGGATTTATGGGCAAACCCAAAGCACATGGAAAATATCGTTGGAGCGTTTGGCTGAATTGTTATTCAACTACCGCGTGAACGAACAAGGCGCAGACGATAAGGAAGTCGCTGCCATTTTGCTTGAAGATTTATTAAAGCTTGAAGGCAGAAAGATTCCACCATTTCTTAAACCTTATGCTTATGAGAATGGCACTAAAGATTCAGTGAAAAAAGTGGCGGCGCAGGGGCATAACAAACGCCAACAGCGCCACCAAGACTAAATGAACAACATCGTTAACGGTGTTGTTTAACCGCCACTTTCTTTTCTAAATATTTTGGCACTTTGGCACCCAAGGCGCGTCGCTTTTCCAATTTGCGCTTTTGCGCATCTTTAATCGACATGCCCAAATGGGTTTCGCCGCGTGCTTCTGCCAATTGTTTTTGCTTTTGACGCTCTGCCAAACGGCTGCGTTTGTCTTCAGACAACACATCAAAACAACGATCGCAGCAAATGCCTTCAATGTAATGCTCCGATAACAGATCCTGCGCACTCAGCGGCCAGCGGCAGCCACGGCAAAGGGTGTATTGGCCAATTTTGAGGCCGTGGCTAACAGCGACACGATCATCAAAGACAAAACATTCACCTTCCCACAAGCTTTCTTCTTCGGGCACTTCTTCAAGGTATTTTAAAATGCCACCTTTGAGGTGATAAACTTCTTCATAACCTTGCTGCAGCATAAAAGACGATGCTTTTTCGCAGCGAATGCCACCAGTGCAAAACATGGCGACTTTCTTGTGCGTTTCAGGCGCATAGTTGTTGGCTACAAATTCAGGGAATTCGCGGAAGGTTTCAGTGTTGGGGTCAATGGCGCCTTTGAAGGTGCCAATCAAATATTCGTAGTCATTACGTGTATCCAGCACCAATACTTCGGGGTCAGAAATGATGGCGTTCCAATCTTTGGGCGCCACATAAGTGCCCACGCAAACATTGGGGTCTACGCCATCAATGCCTAGGGTAACGATTTCTTTTTTGAGCTTTACCTTCATGCGATAAAACGGTTTGGTGTTGGCAAAGGATTCTTTGTGTTCCAAACCTTGTAAGCGGGTATCACTTTTTAGATAAGCCAATAAATCATCAATGTCTTCCTGTCTGCCAGCAACAGAGCCATTGATGCCCTCATGGGCAAGCAATAGCGCGCCTTTGATATCGTGGCCATCGCAGAATGCCTGCAATGGCTCACGCATAGCCACGTAATCTTCAAGTGTAGCGAAGTGATAAAGTGCAGATACCACAATGGACATACCGATGCTCCTTAGCTGGCAGAAGTGCGCGAAGCGCCCTGGCGGCGGCGATTGCCGTTGTTGCCACGCGGCTTGGCTGCGCCCGGATTGCCAGTGTTGGGTTGGTTGGATGTGGCGCGATTGCCGCTACGTTGACCATCGCGCTGCGCAGGGCGACTACCTTGCGGTTTACTTGCGCCAGATGCTTGTGGGCGACGATTGCGTTGACCTGTGCGTGTAGGTTTGTCTGCGGGAATAGCATCCAATGCATTTTCTTCTGCGGATACTTCAAAACCTGGCAGAATCACTTTGGGAATATCGGTTTTAATCAATCGCTCAATATCACGCAGCAATTTATGCTCATCAGCGCTTACTAACGACATGGCTTCACCAGAGTTGCCGGCGCGGCCTGTACGACCAATACGGTGCACATAATCTTCAGGCACATTGGGCAATTCATAATTAATCACATGTGGTAATTGATCGATATCAAGGCCACGAGCGGCGATGTCGGTAGCCACAAGCACGCGAATGGTTCCGTTTTTAAAGCCAAGCAAAGCGCTGGTGCGTGCTGATTGACTTTTGTTACCATGAATCGCTGCAGCGCCAATACCATCATCTTCGAGTTGTTTGGTCAGGCGATTAGCGCCGTGTTTAGTTTTGGTGAACACCAATACTTGTTGCCAGTTGCCTTCTGAAATGAGCTTGGAAAGCAAGGTGCGTTTTTTCGATTTGCTCACCGGGTACACCACTTGCGTGACTTGATGCGCAGTTTCATTACGCGCCACTTCAACAAACGAAGGATTGGTTAAGAAACCACTGGCTAGGGTTTTGATTTCTTGCGAGAAAGTGGCAGAAAACAAAAGGTTTTGACGTTGCTTAGGAAGAATTTTCAATATTTTACGAATGTCATGGATAAAGCCCATATCGAGCATACGGTCGGCTTCATCAAGCACGAAAAATTCCACGTGTTTCAAATCGGCTTTGCCCTGGTTCACCAAATCGAGCAAACGGCCAGGTGTGGCTACAAGGATATCAACGCCGCGTTTAAGTTTATCAATTTGCGGGTTGATACCAACGCCACCGAAGACGATGGTCGAGCGAAGCGGTAAATATTTGCCATAAGTCTGAATGCTTTCGCCCACTTGGGCTGCGAGCTCACGGGTGGGGGTAAGTACCAAAGCGCGGATGTGGTGGCGTTGGTGATTGTCTGGGCGACCTTGTTGCATCAATTGCAACATGGGCAGCGTAAAACCTGCTGTTTTGCCTGTGCCTGTTTGGGCGCCGGCTAACACATCGCGGCCAGCTAATACCATAGGGATAGCCTGGGCCTGGACGGGTGTAGGTGTGGTGTAGCCTTCTTCATGCACGGCTTTGAGGATCTCTTTCGATAATCCAAGTTCTGTAAATAACATGTATTGTTTTTTTATGTGATTGCGCCCAAAGATTGCAGTGTCACTGACGATAA
>Ga0100402_1006265_pt1 | contig 11883 bp, 10 predicted proteins | sample CryGeyme20150102_FD_80419 | JGI IMG/M metagenome (GOLD analysis project Ga0100402, IMG submission 80419) | Groundwater microbial communities from Crystal Geyser aquifers in Utah, USA - Crystal Geyser metaG 2015-0102 | ecosystem: Environmental > Aquatic > Deep subsurface > Groundwater | place...
ACGGCCGCCGCCAAGGTCGGCGAATGGAAACCCCGATAGGTCAGCGCGAACGGCAGCCACTCCAGTTCCGGCAGGGCATGGCGATGATCGCCGGGACGATTGGCGGCGAGCAGGGCCAGCGGCAGGCCGGTGGCCTTGTCGAGCAGCCAGAGTTCAACTGTGTCGGCCAGGGCAAACGGCAAAGCAGGTCTATGCTCCAAGGCCGCCAACAAACCGGGATAGCGCTCGCCGACGCCAGCCTTGAGTCCTTCGCCTTCGACCCAGATACCGACCGGGCGCACCCAGCCCATGCCGTCGTCAGCGCGCAAATACCAGGTCATGCCATCCTGGCTGCGGGCCTCGGCGGCGCCAGCGGCGACGATCTGGACCACGCCGCGATAGGGATTGAGACGGCGTAGGGCATAGTATTGGGCAGTCATGCGGCGATTATCGCCCAAGCCGATCCGGATTTGCTCGCCTATCCTGAGAATCATGAACATCGAAACCATTACCGCCGACGCCATCCGCCCATGGCTCAAGCCACGCGCGCGCGATAGCCACAAGGGCGATTTCGGCAACGTCGGCATCCTAGGCGGCGCGCCAGGCATGGCCGGGGCGGCCATCTTGGCCGGGCGCGCGGCCTTGCGGTTGGGCGCCGGACGGGTCTATTGCGGCCTCATGGACGACCGGCTGGCGCTCGACCTTGCTGCGCCGGAGTTGATGCTGACCACGCCAGAGCGGGCGCTGGCCATCGCCGCGCCCGCTTGTCTGGCGGTCGGCCCCGGTCTGGGCCAGTCGGCCGCCGCCCACGACTGGCTGGCACAGGCCATGAGCACCCCCCTGCCGCTGTTGCTCGACGCCGATGCGCTGAACCTGATCGCCACCGATTCGGCGCTAGCCGAGGCGGTTTGCAGCCGCGCTTCGGCCACCCTGCTCACCCCCCACCCCGGCGAGGCCGGACGGTTATTGGGGCTGAGCGCGACAGCGGTGCAAGGCGACCGGCTGGCGGCCAACGCGGCCATGGTCGCCCGCTACCGGTGCGGCGTGGTGCTGAAAGGCGCTGGCAGCTTGATTCATTTCCCTGGCAGCCCGGTCTGGCGCAACGACACCGGACATCCGGGCATGGCCGCGCCGGGCATGGGCGACGTGCTGGCCGGCATGATCGCCGCCTTGGTCGCGCAAGGATTAACCTTGGAGCAGGCCGCCGTGTTCGGCGTTCATCTGCATGGCGCGGCCGGTGATTGGGTCGCGCAAAACGGCGCCGGGCCAGTCGGCCTAACGGCCAGCGAGGTCAGCCTGGCCAGCCGAACCATACTCAACCGATGGCTTTACCCCCGCCGCATTTGCACGGCTCGCAAAAACGGTTCTTGAGATACTCGGCGAACGCCTCGGCCACTTCTGGGTGTTTGAGCGCATATTCCACCGTGGCCTCAAGGTAGCCGATCTTTGAACCGCAATCGTAACGAGTGCCTTCGAAGGTATAGGCCAGCACCTGTTGCTCCTTCAACAAGGACCCGATCGCGTCGGTCAGTTGCAGCTCGCCGCCGGCGCCCCGCTCGATCCGGCGCAGGTGATCGAAGATGCGCGGCGTCAGCACATAACGACCAACCACGGCCAGATTGGACGGCGCATCCTCCGGCTTGGGTTTTTCGATGATGTTGGTCACCCGGCTCAAACGCTCGGACAGGGGCTCGCTGGCAACGATGCCATAGGAGCCGGTGTCTTGCGGGTCGACGTTCTGGACGCCGATGATCGGGCACTGATACTGGTCATACTGGTCGCACATCTGCCGGACCACGCTGGGCTCGGCGTCGATCAGGTCATCCGCCAATATCACCACGAACGGCTCGTCGTTGATCGCCGGCTGAGCGCACAACACGGCATGGCCCAACCCCAGCGCCTCGGCCTGACGGACATAGATGCAATTGACATTGCTGGGCAACATGTTGCGCAGGTCTTCCAGCTCCTCCAGCTTGCCGCGTGACTCCAGCTCGACCTCAAGTTCGTAGGCCTTGTCGAAGTGATCGGCGATGGCCCTTTTGGTGCGGCCGATAATGAAGATCAAGTCGGTAATGCCGGCCGCCACGGCCTCCTCGGCCGCATACTGGATCAGCGGTTTGTCAACGATCGGCAGCATCTCCTTGGGGCTTGCCTTGGTGGCCGGCAAGAATCGGGTGCCCATGCCGGCGGCCGGAAATACTGCTTTTGTGACTCTTTTCAATTTAATGACTCCCTTGTTGCAGCAGCACTAATAAGCCGTCTTCATCTAGTACGGTAATACCAAATTCTAGCGCCTTTGTGAGTTTTGATCCCGGCTCGTCCCCGGCAACGACAAAATCGGTCTTTTTCGAGACACTGCCAGCCACCTTGCCACCGGCCACTTCGATCATCGCCTTGGCCCGGTCGCGGGTCAGAGTGGGCAGCGTGCCGGTCAACACGAAGGTCTTGCCAGCCAGATGGCCGGCCACGGTGGGCCGCGCCGCGCCATCCTGCCAGGCGCCCGCTGTGCGCAGTCGTTCGATGACCGCGCGGTTATGTGACTCGCGGAAAAAGGCCAGGATCGATTCGGCGATGACCGGACCAACCTCATCGACCCGCAACAACTCGGCCTCGTCAGCCGCCATCAAGGCATCCAGGTTGCCGAAATAGCGGGCCAGGTCCTTGGCGGTCTGCTCACCGACGTTGCGGATACCCAAGGCGAATATGAAACGGTGCAGCTCGCGGCCCCGGCTGGCCGCAATGGCCGCCAGCAGGTTGGCGGCGGATTTTTTCGCCATGCGTTCCAGGCCGGCCAGCGCATCCAGCTCCAGGGCGTAGAGGTCGGCCGGGGTTCGCGCCAGACCCTTGTCGACCAACTGGTCGGTCAGTTTGTCGCCCAGGCCCTCGATGTCCATGGCGCGGCGGCTGGCAAAGTGGGTAATGGCCTGCTTGCGCTGGGCCGGACAGCTCAAACCATTGGTGCAGCGGGCCGCCGCCTCGCCCTCGATGCGCACCACCGGCGCGCCGCATTCCGGGCAACTTGTGGGCATCGCAAAAGACTCGTTGAGTGGCGTGACTAGGTCGCGCATGGGCCGCCGTTCCAGCACCACCGAGACCACCTCCGGGATGACATCGCCGGCCCGGCGAACGATGACCGTATCGCCCACCCGCACGTCCTTGCGCCGCACCTCATCGGCGTTGTGCAGGGTGGCGTTGGTGACCGTGACGCCACCGACGAAGACCGGTTTCAGACGCGCCACCGGTGTAATGGCGCCGGTGCGGCCAACTTGGACCTCGATGGCCTCGACCTGGGTCATCTCCTCCTGGGCGGGGTATTTGTGGGCCACCGCCCAGCGCGGTTCGCGGGCGACGAAGCCGAGCCGTTGTTGCAGATCAAGCCGGTTGACCTTGTAGACCACGCCGTCGATATCAAACGGCAGACTGTCGCGGCGCGCCGCGACGTCGCGGTGAAAGGCAATCAGCGTGGCGCCGCCGGGGCCGACCACTCGCTCCTGGCTGACCGGCAAGCCCAACTCGGCCAGTGCGTCCAGCACCTCGCCGTGGCTAGCGGGCAGGTTCCAGCCGACCGTCTCGCCGATGCCGTAGCAGTAGAACGACAATGGCCGCCGCGCAGCAACGGCCGGGTCCAGTTGACGTATGCTGCCAGCGGCGCCGTTGCGCGGATTGACCAGGGTCGGTTTGTTTTGCGCCCGCTGCCTTTCGTTATACCGCTCGAAATCGGCGCGACGCATAAACACCTCGCCGCGCGCTTCCAGCACTGCCGGCGGGTATTCAGTCAGCAAGCGCAGCGGGATGGCCTGGACGGTGCGGACGTTCTGGGTCACGTCCTCGCCAGTCTCGCCGTCACCGCGAGTGGCGGCCTGGACCAGGATGCCGTGCTCGTAACGAAGCGACATGGCCAGGCCGTCGAATTTCAGTTCGGCTGCATATTCGACCGGCGGTTCGGCCCCGGTCAGGCCCAGTTCCTTGCGCACCCGGGCGTCGAAGGCGAGCGCCCCGGCCGGCGTGGTATCGGTCTCGGTGTGGATGGACAGCATGGGCACCCGGTGGCGCACTGGCGCGAAGGCTGCCAGCGGCCGGCCGCCGACCCGCCGGGTAGGTGAGTCGGGCGTTGTTAAATCGGGAAATTCAGCCTCAATGGCCTGCAATTCGCGGAACAGCCGGTCATATTCGGCATCGGGGACGACCGGGTTATCGAGTACGTAGTAATTGAAGTTGTGGCCTTCGATCTCGGCCCGGAGCTGGCGCAACCGGGCCTCGGCGCCGGCGCGGTTCATACGAACAAGCGCAGTGCCCGCTCGCCGCCGCCTGGGATGCCTCTCTGGACCATGTGATCGTAGATCATCTCCAGGTATTTGCGGTCTTTGGCCAGGCTTTCGCGGCTAACTCGCCGGCCGCCGTCGTCGACCAGTTGGCCACCCAGGTGCTGGGCTAGATCGAAACCGAGTCTTGCCATGCGGTCGAACGCATCCAGACCATGCGCCACGCGGGGCACGTCGAACAACAGGCCCAGGCCGACAACGCCCTGTCGGTCGTTCTCGGCGGGATTCGGCTGTTCATCGTGGAGCGCCAGCGTGAACAATAGCTGGCCGGCTTCATCGCGCAGGCCATAACGGCCATCAGCGCCCTGGACGAGGCCGGCGGCGCCGACCTGTTCCTGAATGGCGTGGCTGGAAAAATCGAGTCCAGATTCGGAAATTATGTTCAGGCCAATGAGCATATCAACCTCGGCGCAGAAGGCATCCAGCGCCTTGGCCCGCGCCAGCGCCGCTGGTTTGTCCTGGCAAGACACGGCGCCGCCATGCTCAGCGGCAAACTCATACAAGCGACGGCAAAAGGTATCGAGTTGCACTTCGCTGGCGGGGCCGGTACGGTCGGCCAGCAATAGGCCCAGCTCAACGGTGTCATAGGTCCGGCTGGCATGGGCCAGCACCGGCTCCCAGTCGCCATCGGCGCGCCGGCCGAGCAGCCGAATCGGCTTGCTGATCCGGCGCAGGTTATCTTGTAGCGCAGCGAAGGTCAGCGCCATCGGCTGGCTATAGCGCAGTCGGGCGATATATTCGATCTCGCTATCGAGTGGGCTTTCCGGTTCCAGGTCGGTCCGTTGCCCGGTCGTCTCCGGCGCTGGGCGCGCCGGCTCGGCGGCGGTGATCGGTTCTTCCGACCCCGACTCGACCGGCGAGCTATCGCGATCCGCCACCAGCGCCTCATCGTCGGCCAGGTTGATGCGCGGCTCGATGCGCGTATCGCCATGGCGCACATACAGCGATCCATCGGTTAATGAAATCGGGTCAGCGATGGCCGCTTCCGTGGCGAGGGGCTGGTGGCGCAGTTCCCCGCCATGGAACCCGAATATCCGCTCCGCCTGCTTACGCGAACGGTGTTCCTGGTAGGCGTTGTAGATGAACACGGCAACCACCAGGCAGACACCCAGGACGATCAGTGTGTAATGCAACGAGGTCACGGCTTGGCCTCCTGGTTTATCGCCGGGTTGTTGGTTGGTTCTGTGGTCTGGAAGAAGGTCTCGTCCTGGCGAATCATGCCCAACTCATAACGGGCGCGTGACTCGATGGCCCCGTAACCGGTCTTCAAATCGCCAACCTCGGCCGCCAACTGGTCGTTACGAGCCAGCAGAATGCCATTGGCAATCTGCTGCTCGGCGATCTGTCGGCGCAAGTCCCATACCTTCAGCCAGCTCCCCTTACCCAACCAAAGGGGATACTGCAAAGATAGTATCAATAACGCGAGCACCCAGGTCAGGGTCTTCATCTCACCTCAGTTGGTAAAAGGCCCCCAGCCCCGGATAGTCGGCCATATCACCTAGTTCTTCCTCAATGCGTAAAAGCTGGTTGTACTTGGCGATACGATCCGAACGGGACATGGAGCCGCTCTTTATCTGCATGACGTTGCTGCCCACCGCCAGGTCGGCGATGAAACTGTCCTCGGTTTCGCCGGAACGGTGGGAAATGACGTTGGTCCAGCCGGCCCGTTTGGCCATCTCGATGGCGGCGAAGGTCTCGGACAAGGTGCCGATCTGGTTGACCTTGATGAGGACGGAGTTGGCGACGCCCCTTTCGATGCCCTGTTTCAGTATCTTGGTGTTGGTCACAAAGATGTCGTCACCGACCAACTGGATGCGCTTGCCCAGCTTGGCGTTGAGCGTTGCCCAACCGTCCCAGTCCTGCTCGGCCATACCGTCCTCGATGCTGATGATCGGGTACTTATCGACCCAGGCGGCCAGGTAGTCGGTGAACTCGGCTGAGGTCAGTTGCAGACCCTCGGCCCGGATGTGGTATTTGCCGTCTTCGTAAAACTCCGAGCTGGCGCAATCCATGCCGATCAGCACGTCCTTGCCCGGCTCGTAGCCGGCCCCGGCGATGGCCTCGATGATGAACTTGAGCGCCTCTTCGTTGGACTTGAGTTTGGGCGCGAAGCCGCCTTCGTCGCCGACGCTGGTGGTGTAGCCAGCCTTGGCGAGCAGTTTCTTCAGGGTATGGAAGACCTCGGCACTGGCGCGCAGAGCCTCGCGGAAGCTGGCCAAGCCAGCCGGGATAATCATGAATTCCTGGACGTCGATACCGCTGTCGGCGTGCGCCCCGCCGTTGATGATGTTCATTTGCGGCACAGGCAGGCTCATCGGCGCCGCGCCGCCCAGATAGCGGTATAGCGGCAGACCGGCCTCCTCGGCGGCGGCGCGGGCGCAGGCCAGCGACACCGAAAGCAGGGCGTTGGCGCCCAGCCGGGATTTGTTTTCGGTACCGTCGAGATCGATCAGGGTGCGGTCGATGAACGATTGCTCTTCGACATCGAGGCCCATGACCGCCTCGGCGATCTCGGTGTTTACATGTTCGACGGCATTCAGCACGCCCTTGCCGAGATAGCGGGATTTATCGCCATCACGCAACTCGATGGCCTCACGGCTGCCGGTGGAGGCGCCCGACGGCACGGCGGCGCGACCGAGCACGCCAGATTCCAGCAGGACATCGGCCTCGACCGTGGGGTTGCCGCGCGAGTCGAGAATTTCGCGGGCAATGACGTCAACAATAGCGCTCATGATTTTCCTCAATAGCAGGGCGGCGGGTTACCGCCCGGTTCATAAACGGGCTTCGATAAAGCCCCTCTGCTTCACCAAGGCATCGATTTCCTTCAGGGTGAAGAGTAATTCTTTCATCATCGCCAGCGGCCAGGCATTGGGGCCGTCGGACAAGGCCTTGTCCGGATCAGGGTGGGTCTCGGCAAAAAGGCCGGATACCCCGCTGGCCACCGCCGCGCGGGCCAATACCGGGATGTATTCGCGCTGGCCGCCGGAATGACTGCCCTGGCCGCCCGGCTGCTGCACCGAATGGGTGGCGTCGAAGACTACCGGACAGCCGGTCTCGCGCATCGCGGCCAGGCCGCGCATATCCGAGACCAGCGTGTTGTAGCCGAACGAGACGCCCCGTTCGCAGACCATGATGGTGTCGGCACCGCCGTTGGCCTGCTTGGCCTTGTCGACCACGTTCTTCATGTCCCAGGGCGCCAGGAATTGACCCTTCTTGATATTCACCGGCCGGCCGGAGGCGGCGCAGGCCTGGATGAAATCGGTCTGCCGACATAGAAAAGCCGGGGTTTGCAGCACGTCGACCACCTCGGCCACGGCCGCGATTTCGGCTTCGGTATGGACGTCGGTCAACACCGGCACGCCGATCTGTCGCTTTACCTCGGCCAGAATCGCCAGGCCGCCCTCCATGCCGAGACCACGGAACGAGGCGCCGGAAGAGCGGTTGGCCTTGTCGTAGGACGATTTGTAGATGAACGGAATATTCAGTTCGGCGCAGATTTCTTTCAGTGCGCCGGCGGTATCGAGGGCCATCTGGCGCGACTCGATCACGCACGGTCCGGCAATCAGAAACAGGGGTCTGTCGAGGCCGACCTCGAAGCCGCACAGTTTCATCACGCCACCAACCTGTTCTGAGCGCGCAGCAAATCGACCTCGCCGGCTTCACCATTGTCGAAGGCGACATAGAGCCGGTATTGACCCCGATATCGAACTTCAGTGGTATGCAGAATCATCGTCATACTCCAGGGCGGGTCTTTTGCTGGGCGATAGCGGCCTCGACAAAGGCCTTGAACAGCGGGTGGCCGTCGCGCGGATTGGAGGTGAACTCGGGGTGGAACTGGCAACCGATGAACCAAGGGTGCTGGTCTTGCGGCAATTCAACTATCTCGCACAGATCAGTGCCCGGCGCCCGACCGGAAACCTTTAGCCCCTTGGCCTCCAGCTCGGTCAGCAGGGTGTTGTTGACCTCGTAGCGATGCCGGTGACGTTCGATGATCTCGGCCTTGCCGTAAACCGCGCGGGCCAGGGAACCGTCCGCCAGTTTGCACAACTGGCCGCCCAGCCGCATGGTGCCGCCCAGGTCGGACTGTTGGTCGCGTTTTTCCACATGACCGTCGCGGTCCAGCCATTCGGTAATCAGGCCGATGACCGGATAGGGCGTGGTCGGATCGAATTCGGTGCTGTGCGCCTTGGCCATGTCGGCCACGTCGCGGGCGAACTCGACCACGGCCAGTTGCATACCCAGGCAGATGCCGAGATAGGGCAGCTTATGCTCGCGGGCGTAGCGGATAGCGGCAATCTTGCCCTCGGTGCCACGTTTACCGAAACCGCCCGGCACTAGGATGGCATCCATGCCATGTAAGGCCGATAGATCGCCCTTTTCCAGTTCTTCCGAATCCAGGTAGTGGACATTCACCTTGCTGTGGGTGTGCATCCCGGCATGGATCATCGCCTCGGTAAGCGACTTGTAGGACTCGGTCAGGTCGACGTACTTGCCGACGAAGGCGATGTCAACCTCGTGCTCGGGGTGTTCCAGGGCCGCCACCAGGCGCTTCCAGACCGACAGATCGGCGGCCCTGGCCAGGATACCGAGCTTGTGGCAGACGATCTCGTCCAGCATCTGGTCATGCAGCATGGCCGGTATCTTGTAGATCGAATCCGCATCCAGCGCCTCGATCACGGCTTCCGGCCGAACATTGGTGAACAGGGCGATCTTGCGCCGTTCCTCAGCCGGTATCGAACGGTCCGCGCGGCAGAGCAGGATGTCGGGCTGGATGCCGATCTCGCGTAGTTCCTTGACCGAGTGCTGGGTCGGCTTGGTCTTCAGCTCGCCGGCGGCGGGGATGTAGGGCAGCAAGGTCAGGTGGATGAAGCAGGTGCGCTCGTGACCTTCCTCGATACCCATCTGACGGATCGCCTCCAGGAACGGCAGCGACTCAATGTCGCCGACCGTGCCGCCGATCTCGACGATGGCCACCTCGGCGTCGCCCGCGCCCTGGCGGATATGCAGTTTGATCTCGTCGGTGATATGGGGAATGACCTGGACGGTCCGGCCCAGGTATTCGCCGCGCCGTTCCTTCTTGATGACCGACTCGTAGATCTGGCCGGTAGTGAAGTTGTTGCGCTTCGCCATCCGGGCGCGGGAAAACCGCTCATAGTGGCCCAGGTCCAGGTCGGTCTCGGCGCCATCCTCGGTGACGAACACCTCGCCATGCTGGAATGGCGACATGGTGCCGGGGTCGACGTTGATATAGGGGTCCAGCTTGAGCAGCGTGACGCGAATGCCGCGCGATTCCAGAATGGCGGCCAGGGAGGCGGCAGCGATACCCTTCCCGAGGGAAGAAACAACGCCGCCAGTAACGAAAATGAATCGGGTCATCTGGAGTATTTGTGCGGGTGACGACGAATTTTACCGGAACCGGGCTCGGACTGAAAACAACCAGTCCATTGCCCGGCAAAAATAACCCCAAAAGACGCAATGGCGCAGCGCCGGCAAACAGCGCCCCGTTCAGTGCATCCCGGTCATACCGCCCATGCCGCCGAACATTCCGGCCACCGCGCTGAGCACCAGCGACACCACGATCGCGCAGACCACCACGACCGCCGTATAGGCTACCGATTTATCCTCGGGCGCCTTCATCAGCGTCGGCAGACCAAGATAAAGCAGGTACAGGCCATAGAGCGAGGCCAGCAGCACCAGCATACCGAGCATGGGAATGACGTGCAGAACGCCCGCCAGCCAGGCCGGCGTATAGGCATAGGCCGATAGCTTGAGGGCCTGAATCTGGTTCTTCTCACCGCCGAAATTGGGCGCTAGGGCGTCGATGATGAGGGCGATGATGAAGACCCCCGCCAAGGCCATCACATACGACACTAGCGCCATTGAAAGTCCCGAAATAAAGGGCATCTTGATCGTTCCTACCATGGGCATACTGACCCCGACCAGAGACATGCCCAAAAACAGGGCAACAGGGCCGATGGCGGCCAGCGGGATAATGTAACCCTTGTACAATTCAGCAACGGAGGTTGATTCCCCAGCGATGACTGGCCATTCGCTTTTGGGTTGAAGGACGATGTTCTTGGCACGTTCGATCAAGTTCATGATTTCTCTCCCAGAAAAAACCCTAAAGACACCGCCGCCAGACAAAATTGGCTGGCTTGGCGGCGAAAGAATCATATGCCGTTCCGTCGAACCGGGAAACAATTCTTGCCCATGACGAATATAACGACGCCAATTTCTTATTTTTAGTCGCTCGCTCGCGAGCAGGAGCCTAGTCTAGTGTTGCACGTTGTTTGGCACATACGCGAACAAGGAAAGACCAATGCATCGGACGGAGGTCGGGATTCATCCCGACAACCCGGCCCATGGAACCCGCGTCGTCGGGATGAATCCCGACCTACAAAACCCCGCTGACATGCCCGGCTTGTCGGGATGAATCCCGACAAGGGCTTACATATAAGCATTCCAAAGAATGCGACACTACACTAACCCAGCCACTTCCGGGCATTGTGAAACAGCCTGAGCCAGGGGCCGTCTTCTTTCCAGCCGTCCGGCCGCCAGGAATGCTGAATAGCGCGGAATACCCGTTCCGGGTGCGGCATCATGATGGTGAAGCGGCCGTCTGCCGTGGTCAGGCCGGTGATGCCTTTGGCCGAGCCGTTGGGGTTGAACGGATAGGTCTCGGTCTTGCGGCCGCGATTATCGACATAACGCAGACAGACCTCGGCGCGTTTACGCTGCTCCTTGGCCGCGAATACCGCACGGCCCTCGCCGTGCGCGACCACCACCGGCATCCGCGAACCGGCCATGCCGTCGAACAGGATGGACGGGGTCTTGGCCACCTCGACCATAACGAAGCGGGCCTCGAACTGTTCCGATTGATTACGCTCGAAGCGCGGCCAGTCCTCGGCGCCGGGGATGATGGGCGCCAGGCGGCTCATCATCTGGCAACCGTTGCAGACGCCCAGCGCGAAGCTGTCGTCACGCTTGAAGAAGCCCTCGAATTGGTCTCCTGCCCGAGCGTTGTGCAGGATCGACGCGGCCCAGCCGCCGCCGGCGCCAAGCACATCGCCGTAGCTGAAACCACCGCAGGCGGCCAGGCCCTTGAAGTCGCGCAACTTCACCCGGCCGGATAGGATGTCGCTCATATGGACATCGACGGCGTTGAAGCCGGCCTTATGGAAGGCCGCCGCCATTTCGACCTCGCCGTTGACGCCCTGCTCGCGCAGAATGGCGACCTTGGGCCTGGCCTTGCGGGTCTTTACATAAGGCGCGACGATGTCCTCGTTGAGGTCGAAGCTCAGGTCCACATGCAGGCCAGGGTTCTTGGCCTTGGTCAGCCCTTCGAATGCCTGCCGGGCGCAGTCCGGATTGTCGCGTAGCGACTGCATCCGGTAGCTGGTCTCGGACCAGGCCGCCAACAGATCGGCGCGCTTTTCGTCGAATACTCGACGACCTTCGCGCAGGATGCGGATGCGGTCTTTACGATTGATGCGGCCGATGACGTGGAACTCGTCACGCAAGCCCGACTGGAAGAAGGCGTCCATGACCGCCGTGGTGTCGGCGCGGTGCACCTGGAGGACGG
>Ga0100402_1006266_pt1 | contig 11882 bp, 11 predicted proteins | sample CryGeyme20150102_FD_80419 | JGI IMG/M metagenome (GOLD analysis project Ga0100402, IMG submission 80419) | Groundwater microbial communities from Crystal Geyser aquifers in Utah, USA - Crystal Geyser metaG 2015-0102 | ecosystem: Environmental > Aquatic > Deep subsurface > Groundwater | place...
ATATCTATATTCATGCAATTTATTTTTAAATCTTTGATAATAGTAAGTTGATGGGTCGTAAGGGCAAACACAGAGTTATTGAGGAAGAATAACTTCCCAAGAAAAAAATGATGATCAGCGAATAACAACTCATGGACAAGTCCCATATGGACAAAACTTAGTTTATTCCCTTCCTGCCTTCAGAAGCACTCTACCCTCCTTTTATGTACAACCAGACCAATGAGGCTGCTCTCCTCAAGATCGTCACTGACCTCAACTATCTTCTCTACACCTCCTTTAAATAGTTCTGGACAACAGTGCTTTATAATCCGATGCTCAAACGCACCCTAGTATCTTCTTTGTCATTTATGCATCGTCGCTGGCTCAATCAATATATAAATTCCAAGCTAAAAGAGGAGGAATTCTAACTTGATTAGAACAACCAGCATTCATATCGTGTCATAAAAGACTCAGAAATGTACGAACTGACTGAAGGATTAAATCAAGTACTTTTGGTTATCTTTCACAGAATGGTCAGCTTTAATAGCTAGAACAAAGAATTATCTTCATTCTACAAAATTGGTGAATAGCTCAGTAGCAAGTACCTTCTTGACATCCCGAGATTGCTGGAGCTGTGTTAAATTTATGGAGCAACCAATCCCGATGTAGTTAGATATATTGTCAAACATTTCTCAGAAACATTTGTCGCAAATACCTTCTATCAGGATCTAACCTCGAAAGCATTACCTTTGTTGTTCAAAAAGGTTGAAGACACTCTCCGAGCTGTCAGGAATCAGACTGACAAGGAATAATATGGAATGAAGTTCACTTACAAGCGTATGGTTGGTGACCAATTGAGTCAAGGTGAAGAATAACTCCAGAAAAAGACCAGCTACCTGTTTTAGTTTACCAGCTTCCTCAACATCATTGACAATATCATCAACTTTTTCCCCGAAAACTGCAAAGATTATTGCTATTTCAATTTGGCAGTTGGAATGCTGATCTAAAACATCTTTCTGGAGCTCTAAGTAGCCTACAAAGTCTGGAACTATCAAGAACAATAAACAATATTACTTCCCATTCTCAACAACGTGCTATCCAGATGTGTAACATACATGAAAAACTACTTTGAGAGATGCTATGATGTTCTCATTAACAAATCTGTCAAGACATCAGCTCGAGGTTCATATGTCATCTCCCTTGAGCGAGTATTCAAAGATTTTGGTAGACGCTTGACTCAGAACAAAAAAAATCCAAGCCGATCTCTTCTGCTTTACAAAATTATTCAAAAGTAGTTTGACTTTCACAGTATGCTGTATGAGCTAAGTAAAAAACAGTATGAATAGATATAAATTGATGGAGAAGCCGAGTACGACTTCAACATGGATTACCTCAACGACATTACCATTACCTTTGACAACTAGTTCAAAGAAGAGTATATCAATTAAGACTAACCTCGACAAGAGTAAATTGAGGAAGAAACTCAGGCATAGCTAGCAAACGAAGATGACATTGATGAACCAGAGGACAACAGACAATAATAAAAAGAAAAGCCAGAGGCAACACAAGAGCAAAGGCAGTAAGAAGCGCTGCTGGAAATTTTGGTTCCCAAAAGAATGAGAAGTTAAGACTACTATCAGAAATTATATCAAGACTATAACAAGAAATTCTACAAAGGATAATATGAAGATGACTATGACGAAATCGCAGACCATGATAAACGTCCGATTTTCTACGAAGAATAATCATCAAGTGAGTCATAATCTGAAAAGGAAAAGCACTTGATTACGAATGAACAGTACCTCAATCATATCAACGCTCTTCATCATCAGCGTCTGCAAATCAACAGATAATAAGCTCGGAAAAATAATGCTAATAAACCAACCTTCGGCCCTTCAAATGCTCAAGGTGGCAACAAAAAGTATGCTGCAAAAGATGAGAGAAAGCAAGAAGACGGCCCCAAGAAAAAATATGTTGCTAAAAATAATGATAAAATACCTGAAGAAGATAATGATTTTGAGGGCGGGTAATCCAGTAAAAGGGGCAGAGTTGAATTTCGTGAGAAAGAAGGTACTGAAGAAGAGCCTGAGAAAAAAGGAGGCCAGGGGTACAAGAAGAGCAGCAAGAGCTATAGATACAAGCCAAAAGAGAAACAATAAAATCATGACAAAGGAAGGAACACAAATAAGCAAAGAGATCATGACAGAAGGAACAAATGATTATAAAAAATTCAATTATACTCTATCAGAATTGGAATCCATCAGACATATCGTCATTGTTGTTAGGCCCTTATTATGATTCGATCATCTCCAACCTGAAATTTCTCCCGTCATTGGAAGGATCACGAAAAGGTTCATGAGGATCATGACTCATTAAATAATACTCTTCATCCAAACGATTGAAATCTTCAGGCTCTTCCAGACGATTATCCTCTTCATCATCCGCCTCCTCTTACTCTGGCTCATATGCTTCGTCTTGATCGAAAGGTTCCTCTGGGTTGCTCTTGTCATTGCCTTTCTAAGACTCCTTACTTTTGTTTGTTTCCTTATTGGACTTCTTTATCCTCATTCCAATGAAATTACTCAACTCTTTAAGAATTTTTCCGTCAAGCTTTTAAAGGTCAATTTAATAAACACCCTCATCATCTCTCGATTTTAATCTTTTGTTCCGATAGCAAATTTAAATAACGTACTTCAAATCCAGATTCGACAAGGAAGCTATTTTATCTGCCAATTTCTTTTTCTCAGCGGCAGTCACTGTGGTAAAGTTTGTGAAGTTCGGATGCTAATTTTTGTGCATTGCTTTTTGAGATTGCTTCGTTATTTTGGCCTTTGGAAATATAAACTATCCTAATTTTTTGACCACGTCATTTAGCCGTTTTTGTACATCACTATAAGCTTTAGCTTTCTCATTTTATGCTTGAGTCGTTTCTTTAAGCTCCTTTATTTAGCTTGGGCTTTCAAATACATCTCCCTTCTTATGTTTCTACTTCTTCTCTTTATTTTTTTTCTCATGAGCCACCTTGCTCTTGCTCTTTTTCATGTTCTCCAAAGATACTGAAAACTCAGGGTCCCACTAGTTTGACTCTTTATGTTCAACTTTAATCTCTTTTGCAGGTTTTGATTAGCCTTGCTCATTTTTGCTTGGTATTTATTGCTTTATTTATGCCTTTATATTGTGGCGTGGCTCTATTTTAGAAGGTTTTTTTTAACTCTTAATTTCATATTTTGGCTCAACCTTGATCTATTGTTTAGGAGGAGGCTAGTGATGATTTTTTTGCTCAATAGGAGAATAGAATGTTTCAAAGGGGTTTATGAAACTACTTTCGATGTGTTATTGTTTTATTTTGAAAGTGTCATCATGTTTTTCAATATCCATTTTGTCTTTATCCTTCTCCTTGTGAGCTGATCTTTCTTTATCCTTGCCATCTGGTTTTTATGATTTGTCTTTTTTCGTGTAGTGGCGAACAGTTTTTGTTTGAGGAACTGGCTTTTATACCTCCATGCTTGTTAATCCTTCTGGAATAATAGGCTAAGACACAGCTATCTCCTCCTGTGTAATCTTTTTGTCAGGAAATTTAAGTTTCCCCTCCTTGGCATCCTTGACAATCTTTATGTACTCCTCCTAAAAATCAGCTGTTGTTTGAAATACTTCTGAATTTTTTTGATTGAACTTATAGCTGTTCATCAGCATCTTATATATGTCTCGATGAAATTCAGAAGGATGACTATATACTTACTTCTTAAGGTGATCCTCCATCGTTCTCAGATCCATAGGCTCCTGAATTACATTCAAGTATTATGGGATCTTCAATGCTTTTGGATCGACTGGAACCTTAAAAGGCCAAGAATAAATACTCTTCTTCAACTTCTTAAGAATAAGGTAACATTCCATAAATGCCTATCCTCCTGGAATTCCTGATGGGTTCTCAGGTTTTTGACTTGGCGGGTCTTTAGGAGTACGCGGGACATATGGAGCTGAGTAATCAGGATCCTTTTCATCCTTTACAGAAAGAGGTTGGTGCTTCTCTTCATATTGAAACTCTTACTTTTAAGTGGCCTGTTCTAAAGGGACTATTAGTCAAGAGAGCGTGTACTTTTGTATGGCTGAAACGAGTAAGTTTTAGGCAGGAGAGTGTGAATAGTTCGTTGCTGCTACCTAGTGAGGCTCACCTTAAAAGTATTGTAGTATGCCGAAAGGTTTGACTGATGATCAAAATCGGTCATGGAGCTTTCTTGTAGATAAATAATAAATAACATAAAGATGATCATAATTAGGAATATTTTCTCGTTTCATTGTTCAAGATTTGCTCAGTGTCTGCCGAAAGGACCTCCACTTCTTTTCTAAAATTATCATAAAATTTCATTTTGATTGCTGACTAGTTCATTTTGGCTTTCTTTTTTAGCATCAGGTTTTCTTTGCTCTATTGATTTTGAATCAACTATTGGTTATCATCAATATCCTCTTCTTCAGCTATATCTGTCTTCCGTTCAATAAAAGGATGCTTTTGGTATCTTCTGTATATTTCATCGTAAAATCTATTGAGATATCTTTTATTTCCATAGTTTTTTATACCTCCCTTACATTCCATATTCTCTATATATGTCGCTAAGTATTTTTCTAAAGCAGATCTATGGTTCTCACCTTCTGCCATATTTATCTAAAGGCAATCAGTTTCTTTGATGACTCGCAGAGCTGCTAATTTTATCTTTTTGAACAAAATTTTTTGAGTTGCCTCCTCTTAATTGTTTTCTTGATAAATATTTCTGATCGTTTGAATCACTTATCTGATGGTGACGCTAAGTGTAGTGATTTAAGGTATATCTATAGTCATACTTTCAGAACTTTAGTCGATATTTTTCTCAGATGGTTTTATTAATTGTCTGCTTACATAAGATAGATTAATTTTCTTCATCAGTATTCTTGCATCCTTTCTTGGTTCTGGACATCCGAGAAGAAATCTCATTATTGCTTATTTGGTATGATTCTTAATAATATGATAGCTACTTCTTCCGGGCTTAGGAACTTAAAATATTTTGTCTATATACGCCTGCCTTCATCATTCTTTTTCTTCAGTATCCCTGATGAATTGGGCATTATGACTGAAGAGTTATAACTGCGGTTTAATAGATGAGAATTTTAATCGACTTGAGATGACAAATGAGATTGGTATTGGGACTTCCGAAGATGGTGCCAGTTCTTTTCATTCTCTGCCTTTCTTACAACTTTGGGGAGCAGAAAGTCTGTTTGGATACCGATTTGTTGATGTTTCTTATCACGAGGAAAGAGAGAACTGACCTTAATCATCGTATGTTTATGATAGAAGAATACTCAAATTACAATTAGTTGATTTAATATTTTTTTACCATGAGCAAAGTGTTAGACAAAAGACCTGCCTACAGAGCTAAAGATTAATTCCCCGTGCGCTTTGGCTTCGAGTACAACTAAAATGCCATCAACTACCGCACAGAAATTCCTCCTCTCCCAGAAAAGCCAAAGCACAAACCTGATGAGAAGGCCAAACAGAAAAAGCTCAATGACATTGAGGAAAAAATCAAGAAGGTCAAAGAGGCCAGACAAGAAAAAAAGGAAGCTATCAAGAAGCTGAACAAGGAATACGACCATGAGATTGATGAATACAAGAAAAAGGTTGAACTCGGTAAGAGGTGTATTCTTGTTCTTGAGTACGATATTGAGGTCATCAATGATGAGATTTACCGCAAGACAGGAAAGATCAATCGACTGCAAACGAAAGTCAATGATTTGATTGGACAGATAAGAGAGGTTAAAAATAGGAATAAGCCCGCCAAGAGGTCAAATAAAAATTATGAGGAGATGACCAACTGGTAACTTGATGAAGAGAGGAGAAGGATCGAGCAGATCATGTCCACTAAAATTCTCTCGAAAAAAGAAGAATCTTAACTCAATAATCTTCTGACTAAAATAACAAGAGCTAAACTTGAAGCCAAAAGGCCTTCTTCAGAAACTGAGCAATCAGACAGCAAAGATGGAAATTTTGAAGAGCTTGAGGAAGATTTGGCTCGAATCAAAGATAAAGAGAATAAGATAAAGGCAGAGAGATTTGACCTTTACAAGGAACGATAATAAATTGAATTCAAAATTGAAGATATCAAAGAGGACATTGCCACATTTTTTGACAAGATGAAATAGATTGCTTAAGTTGTTGATGAGAACACTTAGACAAGGCACCTCTCTGAAGAGTCTAAAGCTCTCAAGGAAAATATCTACAAACTCAGGGAAGAATTAGGCAAAATCAACAATGAATATGATGAAAAAATGAAATAATACGAAACAGAGCAAGAAAAAATAAAATGGATTGGATGGGCTACCAAGGTTCAAGAGAAAAAGAGATAATAGTGGGAATAAGAGAAAGCTGAAAGGAAAAAGCAGAGATTAAGAGAAAAAAATCCTGATGGAAAAATTACAGAAGGCTAAAACAAATAGCCTGAGCAAGGAGAAAAGGATGAGAAAATTGAAAGAAAGAGACCGAACAGAAATCAAAAAGAGATTGATACGTGTGCTTTCCTTGTTGATTACTGCAAAAGGCTTTATCCTACAACTGAAGAAAAGCAAAAAAGAGAGGAGAAGAAAGATGTCAACATCAAGGATGAGCTGAAGAAAGGCCAATGGGCTAAAGAAAAAGGAGTTGAGGTTATTCAGCCGAAAAAGTCTAAACTGGATGAGGAAGACGATACTCCCAAAACTAAGTACAACAAAAAGAAACAGCAAGCTCAAAAAGAAGAGTAAATTGTTGATTCAAATCGTTTGTCTCACGACTACTTTGTGGCTCAGTCATTCGATTCAGTTAAAATTATACCTCCTCAGAACGTTGAAGAACTGGACAAAATTATCAAGGACCTTGAAGATAAAATCGAATACTACTTGAGTCATCCCGAAGATAACATCTAACAGAAATTTGCTAAGGACAAGCAATACGTTCAGAAAGCAGGATACAAAGAATCTGCAAATATTAAGAACACAAAAAGCAGAGGAAACAAGGGTGTCATCAACACTGAAGATTTCCCATCCCTTTGATCAAATAATTGAATCATCAATATCAATATCATATATTTAATTTTGTTTTTCTGATAGTATTACTGGGAAGTAGTTCACTGAGTAGCTGGAACTTATGGATTGCTTCTTATTTTCTCAGGCTTAATCCCATTTTTTTCCATAGCAGCTTAAGGTCCTTCTTGGCAATTGAAGTTTTCATGTATTTTTTGTAGAGGTACTTAATATTTTATTCAGTAAGGCCGTCTTCCAAGTCCTTGAAAATAAAATCAAGAGTTGCTCCAAGATCGCTACATACTTTCAGCAGCTATACCTTAAGGCTGTTGATTTTTTCCTAATTAAATGCTGCTGTGGCAATAAGCTCGAACACTAATCTTTTTGTTTCCACATCAATGTCGCTCAAAGACTAAACAAATCTATTTTTTTAGATGAGATTGAACTCATCATCGCTGACGTCAAATATTGAGCAGAATCCATTGAATGTTAATTTTCCACTTTCCTTTGAGTACCTCTTGAACAGGAAATATATTTGATTTAAATCAAGATGGTAGCCAAATTATTGGAGATGATCTTTAAAATTCGATGCTAATACTGTTCCATTTCTATCTTTTGGGAGGATGTCAAAGAATAAGACTGAGTAAAAGTCAGTACAAAGGCATAGATCTATTCTCAGCTGTTATGTCTTCCACTCCACATCTATAATCTACTTTATAGTTTGCAGAATTATACTGATTGTAAAATGATGTTGACTCTTTTGCTTTTTAAGCTTAGCGACGTACTTCATTTTATGATTGGCATCGATTCGATGCAGATGCTTTTCTATCGACTTTTTCTTCCTCAGTTCGTTGTCTTCAGCAATCATTGGTCGATTCAAACAGTCAAAGAATTATGCTCTCATCGTGGTCTATTTCATAGATTTGCATGAAAATAAAGACTTGGGGCTTGTTGGTGAGGTGATCTGAGTAGTAAGCCTGTTTAATTTTGTAGAAGTATCTATCTGATCGAGAATGCTATCTTTCGAATCCCCAATCCACAAATCCCTGAGCCTTTCGGCTGTAATATTTCCTGTTGTTTTCAGATACCTAACAAACAGTTCTCCTTCTTCTTCTTTTTACTTGTCATTTTCATCAATGAAAGAATTAAATAGGTCTAAATCGAGGTCACCTTCCTCATCAGTTACATTCCTTATCCATTCTTCAAGAAGGAAATGACTGTTTGGCTGGATTTTTCGGCAAAATTAATGGACTGATAATTCGAGCAACAAAATTCTTCTGATGAGATCTAGCAAATAATTAGGAATTGCTCCTAAACATTCTCTCTCTATTGCCATCTTCGCCAAGAGGCGATCCTCTTTGCTTATAAGTAAGGCGGAAAATTAAGCAAAAGACAAGCTGAATAACAAAATTGCTACTTCAAACTGCTATTGTGACTGTTCCATCGAACACATCTCTGTAATTGGTATGATGGCTATGCCAGATTCAAATAGCTAAGGAGTCTTTTGTATGTCAAAGAAGTTTGATCTCCCGCGATGGCTAGGTATGTATCTTTGAGATTGAAAGTGATCTAATGGTTGAGCTCTTGTCTGAGAATCTCCATTTCTGCCTCTTTTTGGCCAATCCAGGCGATAGTCTCCATAATATTTTCTTAAATTCTGATACTGTCAGCCATGTTCTGTATTTTTAAACGATTATCAAGCATAACATAAAACTAAATAATCAGGGGTCTAAACAATTGACTAGCTTTACTCTGTAGCATTGGAACAAACCTTTCATCGCTTTCTTGAGAATAATTATTCCCTGCTCCTCCATTTACTTCAGTAAAGTCAGCAACCCCGTTGTTGTGATTCCGTGTTGTCCTAAAATTTATTGAAGTTCTAGGGAAGTGCTCTCGCCATTTCGTTTCTTCAGCAAATCAATTATCTCATCACGAATTGTTCTTTAAGGTGGATTGTTCTCTTTGTCAGTTGTTTTCAAATCCCATATTTTTTGGACAGACTCAATTGATATTTTCCCAAGTTTTCCATTTTACTCATGAGTTATGACTGCCTACCTCAGGACTTCCAAGACTGTACGCATATCTCCATTGAATGATGACAATTTCTTGGAAACATAAACGAGCGCATTTGCTGCAAAATATTTGCAACCAATCAACCTTTAATTGATGATTTATTGAATTTGCTAGTAAGTGTAGGGAGTGAAGACCAGCCGATTATTTCCCATTCTTGAGGTGACTTTTCCTGACAATTTTTATGGAAAGTCCATAGTGTTAGCTATCAATATTAGACTTAATTTAGAAGTGACGCTTGATGCCCATTCAAACAGATTGTAAAATATTTTTTGATCCTTAGTCACAAGGAAGTCAACTTCGTCGATGACTATCAAATGATTTGTTTTTATTTTTGCAATTTTTTATTCTATCCTTGAACAGAGGTGCTTGACAGCTATATTAGTTTAGTTCTCTGCTTCTTTTGTCAGAAAACTCCATATCAGCTTATAGATATCTTCTTGCTTTTTTAGAGTCAAAGCGTTGATGAAACTTACTCTGAAATTTCGCCCGAACTGTTTTTCTTATTGACGGACAATTTCCATAGTCGAGGCGGTTTTTCCAATCCCTGGGATTCCAGAAATGTCTAGGTTAATTATGAATTACACAATACTTTGCTATTGATTCGATTCATCACACAATTTTAGACAAACTCAGCAATGACTGCTTTTTCTTTGTCACGACCTATAATTTCATTTGGCACATAGTTAGTGGCCAGTTTCTCTAGTGTCCACACCGGATTCTTTTTCTGCTATAATTTAATGCTATCTGTGGCATTTGTTAGTATGTTTGTGGGAAGAGATTTAGAATGGTCGTTGCAAGTTTTTTTAGCTCTTAAACCGCCTCGAGTTTTCATCTATTATAAAATTACCTCTTTCATTAATTTTTGTTGAATCATGTTCTTTGGAGGAATGCCTGGTGGCATGCCAGGAATGCAAGGACAGACTGATGAGCCTGAAAAGAAAGAATAAGTTAATACTACTGAATTCTACGAAATCTTATAAGTTCCCAAAGATGCAACCACCTAACAAATCAAAAAGGCATACAGAAAGAAGGCCCTCAAGGAACACCCTGATCGAGGAGGTGATCCCACTCGTTTTAGTCGACTCAAAGATGCCTGCGATACCCTCACTGACCCTGAGAAAAGACAGCTTTATGATGAGTATGGAGAGTAAGGTGTCAAGAACGGAGGACCACCTGGTATGGGAGGCAACATTTTTGATTTTTTCAATCCAAAGCAGAAAGACAACAGGCCAAAGAAAATGAAGCCAAAGCTGGTAAAAGTTGAGGTTACTTTGTAATAAGTATACGCTGGAACCATGAAAGAAGTGACAGTTACTAGGTACCGAGTATGTAACGATTGTGATGGTAAGGGTGGCAGCAACTGTTTCAAGTGCGAGGCTTGTAAAGGAAGTGGAGTCAGGATGAAAGTAATGCAAGTAGGACCCGGAATGATGACTCAAGTTCAGACTCGATGTGATCAATGTGAAGGCAAAGGGGAGACTATGAAGTAGGAAGATAAATGCAAGGGGTGTGGAGGCAAGAGAGTAAAATAACAGGAAAAGGTACTCCAAGTTGCTATCGATGCTGGAGTGCCTGACTCTCATGACTACATATTCTATGGCTAGGCTGATGAATTGCCTGACATTATGGCAGGAGACGTGTATGCTCGTGTCACCATCCTAAAGCATGATACTTTCGAAAGAAGAGGAGCCGATTTAGTTGTCATCAGGGAAATCAGTCTCCTTTAAGCTTTGACAAGAGTGACCACTACAATCAAACATCTTGATGGAAAAGAGTATTTAATTGCTACTGCTCCTGGATAGATTCTTGAAAACAAGGAACTGAAGACCATTAGAAATTTAGGAATGCCCTTCTACAAAGATTCGATGTCTCATGGTAATCTTTATTTTGAATTTCTTGTTGTCTTCCCTAAGCAGGGGTAAATAGGAAAAGACCATCTTGAGGCGATCGGAAAGGCTTTTTCATACAATAATACCAATTCTGGCTTGGAAAACAAAGCTGATGCCTCTGCCATGGATGATTATTCTGATGATCTATTGAATCCTAAATGTCGCAAAAATTAAGAAGAGTAAGATGAAGAGGAAGAAGGCCAAGGAGTTCAGTGTCAGGGTCAATGATGAGTTTATGCATTGATTTAAATAATAAACATCAATATAAATAATCATCAGAGATGCTACTTAGCTCCATTGTTTAGTAATTTTTCAACTACTTCCACCACTCTTTGTGAGCTATAATTTCTGACCCTGTTTTTCCTATGTGTTGAACTCGCATTTATTATTTTGCTTCTAAAGTAAGAGGGAATATTGTTATAACCAATGATTGCTCCCACCATCCCAAGCGCAATGCTCCCGTTCGTATCGGTATTGTGACCCTTTGATATTACTCTGACACTTGAGTCAATGAACTGCTTTTTCATGTCTTTATTCTTGTCAATCTCCAACATTTAATTGACTGCATACACGAAAGGAAACTGTAATTTCTGAGCAGTAGCTGATGTCATTTTGAGTTAAAGGTTCTCCTCGATAAAATTCCATATTTCCACCATCTGTTCTGAGCCAAAATTGTAAACATATTGAGATGCCTGATGATAGGCCAACATGTGATCTCCTGTCTTGATGATGCATCTCAACATAGTAGCGTATACTATGGAAGATTCGCTAACAAATTAGTTGGGTGTTATTAGCTTCATTTACTCTGCGATTAGTCTTTCGAACTGGTAGTCTTCCAGTTATAAGGACCAAATGACTAGAGGAATGAGTCTTATCAAACCTAAATTACTTTCTTGTTTCATGTTTCTTAAGGAG
>Ga0100402_1006270_pt1 | contig 11879 bp, 9 predicted proteins | sample CryGeyme20150102_FD_80419 | JGI IMG/M metagenome (GOLD analysis project Ga0100402, IMG submission 80419) | Groundwater microbial communities from Crystal Geyser aquifers in Utah, USA - Crystal Geyser metaG 2015-0102 | ecosystem: Environmental > Aquatic > Deep subsurface > Groundwater | place...
GAGATACAAAGTCCACCTGAGTGATCCCCAGGATAGCGCCAATGGCCACATCGTGATAGCATCTCTGCGGAACCACAATTCTTTTGCGAAAGAGAGCCTACTTGGCTAACAAAGCTAACAACTTCAAGGAGTCATCCTCGTCTTCGCCCTCATCTTGTTCTGGCGACTTTTGGTAACTTTGGTAGACGCGGCGGTCATTGGTTCGAGCTGTTTTCTCAATTTTGATTGCATTGGGGTACATCTGGCAAGATTGCGTTTTGCGCGACAGCTGATGTATATCGAACTGAGCTGCTCCTGTGCTCCTGTCCTTCTTGGGTGCCTCATGCAACCCTGGCACCCTGCGGGTGCCAAAGTTGTAATCTTCATAAAGTTGATGTTCTATTTTTGTGTGTTCGATGTATATCCAACTGAGAACGACATGGCCATCTGTTTGCTAGTCTAATCGCATCCAGCAAAGACAGATGTGAATGGCATAAAATCACAATACTGGCACAGCTTTATGGGAAACAATATCTGTCACATTTATAATTATTTTCTATTCAATATATTCTATTCTATTTGCTGTGCCTGTCCTGGCATCGAAATCTTTACAGCATGTTGGCGATGCAACCCTAAGTTGCTGCTCAATCCGAAAATGTACAAGAACTAATCTCCTTCACGAATATTCATAAAACTCCTCAAACGTTTTTTCCCAGTTCGTATCGGACACAGCTAGAACAAACGACATGCGACTTTGCATACTGGCATCAGCAGCATTGCTGAGTCTTTCGTGAATGGTGCAAATGTAAGCATCGGCGTCAGCATTGGATTGATATGTGTCGGCGTCGTTGGCGCCGTTGAAAGTGACGGTGTGGTTTGGAATGCTGGCGTTGACAACAGTAGTGTTGGGGTGGGGTATTGGTAAATCCGAAAGAGGTTTGAGAAAAAGATGAATCATGATTACTGAGTGGCAATGGAGTATCATCGAAGGCAACTTCACATGAGTCACTGTCGTCCTTTCGTGCGCATAGTGGAGGCAGGTGTTGAACAAAGCTTTCTCGGAGCAAGGCTGATGGTTGGCTCATTCTGTCGAGTTGGAGCTGGGAAGAATCAATGCGTACTTTTAAGTGAGTTCATTCTCTTACAAGTTCGAAAATGTTTTCCTTTTAGGCAAAACTTACGGATGGCAAAGGTTCATTTATGTTGACGTTGATGTTGTTGGATGTATTTGGGCAGAGCTGCAAGTATTCAGAGTACAGAGGGCCAGTAAGCTGAGTGCGACACATTTGCATTGTCGTCGATACAGTCTTTCTCTTTTCAGCCAGTATGGCTCTGGATTTAACCATCTGATGTTCGCGAATGGCTTGCCCGACTTTTCTCTGACGATGACACAGTACACATATAAAAAAATTGGTTGAGATGTGTTGCGAACACGTCCATAATCACGAAAAACACGGATACATGCTACTACAGCCGTATCGTACCATTGCGGCTTCACAGCCGATATCGAACCACTCATTAGTAGTGGGATCTTGCTTCAGGAAACGCCCAGGAGGATGCATGCTTCGAATTTGCATCACGACTCCGCTAGCAATACCGTTCTTCTCGACGTTACGAGTGTTCTTTCTAAGGTACTCGTCTCTCTTTTCCCCGCAAATGCGTCGAAATTGAATATTGCCACTGTGCCTATTTACCCTAGCTCCACGTCCACATAACACATCGTTCGGATTCAAATCGTGAACAGGTCCGATGTCCTGGGGATTTACGAGAATAGTGCCGGGAAACTTCCCAAGAGTAGATCCAGAGTCGCTTATAGATGCATTCATTTGTGTGATAAATCTTATTTTATGGTTTTGGTAATTGTGAGCAAAAATTAATGAAGTTTCAAATTTCTCGGGACAAATAGGATCGGTCATTCTTTCCTAACTAGCAAAGACATTTGTGTTTACCGGTAAAATATTTCTTAAACCCTGAGAGTCCCTTTTTGCTATTCAGCCATGCTTGTTGTCCCCTCCTCCATCCAGTTCCAATTTCCCAGCTGTTTCAGCGTTTTACAATCGGAACTGCATGCATTTACTAGAGGACTTTCCTTGAAGTTTCAAACCACCGGCATGGGGGAACTGCAGCCTCCTAAAGGCAGCACTAATTACTTTGCAAGTTACTTCAATTAAGTGTCCAGATTTACTTGAACTTGACATCTTCACTTGGAGTCGATTGTAATTACTGATTGGTGTTGAAAGTTGACAGGCGTTCGTCACTTTCAACTTCCAGCACCTTCTGGCTCCAATACAATGTTTCGTTCTTGCCCGTGGCAAGGTTACTACCTGATACCAGCACTTTCTGCCTCGATAGCCTGGCTCTCTCCTCTCTCATCCTTCAGCGTTGCCATCAGGTATCGGATCCAAAGTCGGTCTGGCTGGGCGATCGAGGGCAAGGCCACCTCAACTTTGTGAGACGGTAACTCCGGTGGAACTGCAGAGGGTGGAGATGAACAGGTGAACGTGAGAAGTCCAAAAATAAAACAGGGAACGCTCCGGTGCCTTAGAGGACCACAAGGTTTGTACTCAGCAAGCCCCGTTACATAGATCCCCGCTAATGCTACCCCCCAAAGAAAGTATTGTTACATAGAGCCCTACCTCTGAGCAACCCACCAAAGGCAGCGGCCAGCCCGTGTTTTTCCGACTACATCTGTTCCTGCAGCTCGCTCTACAACCTTTGGACCTAAGCGTGGGTACGTATCTTTTTCCACTTTAAGCCCTACCTTGGTCCCTACAAGTCGGCCTACTTCTGGACCTACAAGTGGGCCTGTATCTGTGCCGACAACTGATACTCCCACAGGCGGTCCTACTTCCGGACCAACCGTGGGTTCTGTCTCTGTACCAAAATAGAACACCATCAGTCAAGCTACTGCTGCTACTAATTGAGATTTTCATAATGAAAGCGGTTTGAAACAGTATCGTAGCTGTATTGTATCGATCACAACACTTGTAGCAACCTCGAGTAACAGTACTTGTAAAACAAAGCAACATAATATTGTAGAGTACTCGACATAGACATGTACGAGTACGGAGTATGGACAGCTCCTTCAATGAACTTTTCCGTGATTAGGGGTAGGGATCGACTCCGCATTACCACCGGTACCTGGTACTGCATCTCACGTCTTCCCCTCCTTCTTTGTAAGAAAATTAACATCTGAGTCCGTCCTATCGGCTTTAATAGCGCATATCAAAACAATGGTAAACGCAAAGGATATGATCAGACGGCTGCGAGAGGAACGCAAAGCCAAGAATAGTCTTTCAAAGGGAGCCCAGGTGATAGATGCTGGCACAGCAAAACATAATGTCTCGCAGGCCCTACTAGCCTCAGCAACAGCGCCATCTGATCAACAAACCCAACAAAAGCTCCAATTATCGATCATGTCCGCTAGTGGCAAGATTTGGCAAGAAGAATCCTTATTTGAGCGTTGTGTCGTCCTCAAAGAAGGAACAACACAAGAAAAAAATCTGCGCCTTTTAGAGGATCCCATGGGGAAACTTGCGGGGGGCAATGGAGCTACACTTTGGGATTGCAGTGTAGCCTTGACTCATTTTTTGACGGAACATTACAAAGACGAGTGTCTTTCACATAAAACAGTCCTCGAACTGGGAGCAGGACTTGGTTTGGTTGGAATGGCCATGGCAGCAACAACGGGAGCATCTGTGGTGACTACCGAACGGGAACTGGCCCTACCTCTTTTGAGAAAGAATGTGGCAAAGAACGAAGCTACAACATCTGGTCGGGTTGAAAGTGCTGATCTTTCTTGGGGAAAAGAAACAACAGAAGCACTCCTGGCACAGCGTGAACGCATGGGCCTGCAGTCATTTGATATTGTTGTGGGAAGCGACCTGGTCTTTCCGTCCAATGTCGAAGCCTACTCCGCATTAGCTGACACAATTTTTGCTCTACTACACCACCACCAACAAAGAGGTGCTGTTGAAATGTGGCAAAGTCACGAGCCTCGGCGGCCCGAGGTGGAGGCGGCGTTTTGGACTATGCTGGAGGAAAGAGGAATCCTGGTACAGCAACTTTCAGCCGCCGATGGACTTCCTGCCAGTCATCCCAGTGATATTTTGATCTTGCGATTGACATTGGAGCTACATAATTAGGCTGAAATTCCTTTATTGACGTTGATTTATACGGCTAGTCGACCTCTAGCAAATAATATGCACATGCCATGAACTAGTACCACACGGTACCAGTTACTTTATTACTCGAGTAGCTATTAGACCCCAGCATAGATCAAATGTGCGCTTTATTTCACATTTGGACGTATATTTGATGACAATGAACACGCACTCTGATGACGAAGTCGTGAACAAAAATAAAATAAAACTTCGACGATACGATACAGACATCTTTTACACAAACAAACAACAGGTGTCAGTAGAGTGTTCGACAACATTATACTGTTTGCTCAGCTCATAACATCAACAAATGCGCTGTGTAATCATCACTGTTATCTGATTGAATCACACATATTTTCAGCTGCCAAGAAGAAAAGAAAGTGTCCCACTACTACCGCACACATTTGATTAATTTACTACACGCAATTTCATTCGACTTACATTTCAATCATTTCGATACGTTTTGTCAAGAAAACAAGCATGACAAAATCCCTAATTCAAACGCTTCTATTAATATTCATGGCTTCCATGGTACTATCATCGCAGGCTTTCCAAGCGATGCAGCTGTTCGGTGGCAACCAGCACCAACATGTTTCGCCGAGAGTAGAAGCAAGTAGAAAAGGCAGGACAACTGCATATTCGAGTGGAGGTGGATTTGGTAAGGATACTGAGGTCAGCAAAATCAATGACAAGAAGCCATCATTGTCTTCGCCTGCTGGAGATTTTGCCTATCAAGAAATGCTCGTACTGCTGAGGGCTATGCAAAAACAGGGCGCCACAAGTCGGACGATGGACCCCGCCAAACGGAGTGAATTGGAAGGCTACGTCCGTACTGTGCTCGAGAATAATCGACACAAGAGCCTGCCGCTCAAAGATATTGGTCGTGCTCTGGTACCGTCGTCGGAATGGAAACTAATGTTTAGTTCGTCGGAAGCCGTTCTCGAATCCTTGCCGAATGATGCGACCGTCTTTTTGAATGTTAAGGATGAAGAACATTTAGATTACATTTTGAAATTTTCCAAGAAAACATTGGGATTGGAATCCTTGACAGCCGAGTGCACGTATACCTTTGACGTAAGTTTTGATAATTCTTTTCATCTTAATTTAAAATATGAACATCTCACCTCATAGTGTTTCCCTCGTTGATATACATCCATCCTAAAAAATGAAGTCGGGCCCAGTACAGCCAGGACTGTTGACATTTGTTTACGACAAGATTACCACGAATGTCATGGGATTGAAGAATCTTGGAGTGGGATTTTTTGGATTGCTAAAGGGAAGAGCCAATTATGTGGAGAGTGCTTACTTTGATGGAATATTTTGGATTGAACGCGGTATGTCGCCTACAGGCAACGGAGATTTTGTCAATGTATACATGCGGTTCGATAAATGAATAGAGAAGAAAATTTAATGAAAATGCCGCATGATGCTCCAATCCTCGGTAAATTGAGTAAACAATCATTTTAGAACCACACAAAACGAGGAAGAAAATTAGGGGAAGTGTTGATATGCTGTATTATCATGAGGGAGCCGAGACAACTATATAAATGAAGTAATAATACAAGACTACACTGGCTGGGCAATCTTGGAGACGGCGCCCATTCCACTCAGCACAGCAGCCATGTTCACGTGCTCGGCAGTATGCGAAAAGCCAGCTGCTCTCTTGGCGAGGTCTACACCACCATCATTTGCGTCGTGGATTGCTTCCATGGTCCGATCCCCATTCGTTGTACTGTCGTTTTTTATCGCAGCAGATGCCACTTTCGAGGACGATGAAAGTGACAGTTGTTGACGATGTTGTTTTTGACGATCCCTAATTTGAGCACTGGTGTTCGCATCCAGTTTATGAGATAGTGAGGTCATGGAAGGCTTCATAAAGGCAGGCACGTGCTTGCCTTGGCTTACTCCTTGATTAGAGCGAGCCATTTTTAGCAGGTAAAATTCACGAGACTTTCGATCTTCCACAAACTCGCTCTTGACGGCGTCAGCGTCAGACTGCCCAGCTGCCAGGGCCAAGTCACGGGCCCAGGATGTGTTGTGGATAGAGACAATGCGTAACTTCTCCGGGTCTTCGCGCATGTATGTTTTTTGCCGCCTTAGTTCGTCCAGCGTTGCTTTAATTGCATGCCGTACATTGGCTTGTCGTTCAGCTCCCTCCTTCATGGAGGCAATATGTTCCAGTCCACGACGAGAATGTCCAAACTTGTGCCACCATTTATCACCTGTCGTTCGAATAATATCGGCTGCCGAATTATTTTCGCCGCCTCCTTGCTCTGCGACATTCATGGCGTTCTTGAGGGTTTCGCTCTTACTAGCACCCATGTGCTGCCACGATTGATTGGATGCCAACCAAATCTCGCTTCCACCCTCCAGCATGGCACGAGTAATGATGCGGCCTGTCTTTCGAAAATCTTCGTAATCCCATTTTTGCCACCAGATCTGCGATTTTTCATCTTCTGACATGTCCTTTTGCGATTTGACGGTCACCACTCGCGCCATCGGTGCAAACTGAACATTATGCTGATTCTGCTTTTTGGGTCGATTCGTTTCGTAGACAGGGAACAGTGACCTCCGCCGGCCATTATTGGCATCTTTTTGCGGAACGAGAGGCTTCTTGGTCACCGAAGTCCGTTTCAGAATACCCTTGATGTAACTACCGTTGGAAGTCTCCGATGTGCTACCATTGTCTTTCAATGAAGGGTTTGGTATCTCGCTAAGAAGTCCCTTCTGGTGTGTTGTACTGTCCTCTGAGCATGTCCCATTGGGTCCAGCTTTGTTAAAGGCCCCCGTTAGTCGCTTAGGATTGTCTGGTGAACCATCTGGTTGTGCCAATCGTAATCTTGCCAAGACAGCTTGGCGTTCTCGATCCGATAGCTTTTCGCCCAGTTTGGAACTTCCAACAGAAACATCGCCTACAGACATGTCATCTTCCTCGCCAAGTGAACTCGATTTTCGAAGTGAGCCGTTGGCGTCTTCAGTCTTGGTCTTTTCCAGTGAAGAGTCGTCCTCGGCGTCTTTGATACGAGAGTTGAGGTTGTTGCCTGTCAACCAGGGAAAGAGACAACAAAGAAATCCCGAAGAAGCTTTCTTGCCCCCCAAGAGAGTTGGAGTATGGCTGTAGTGTATTTGATAAGGGTCATAGTCGTAAGCATCGTAGTCTGCTTTAAAACCGGCGTACATTCCAGTGGGAGCAACATCTTGCTTCTTTTCCTCCTCCTCATCATCGTCGTCATCATCTTCTTCTATCGTACTGGGGCTCCTCGTAATCCGAGCATCTTGCGGAGCAGCAGCCTGGATACTCCCGTTTGCATCACTACTGCTCTCGCCAATCATGGATAATCGTTTGGTCAGCTCTTCCATTTCTTCGCTGGGTGGTTGTTGCTCTTCCTCCACTTCTCCCGGTTTTACTGGTCCATGTGCGATGAGTTTGCTGTATTCTCTTTGGCTTCCGGTTGACTGACCGGTTGTGAGAAGACTCACTGTATCTTCTGCCTGCGATTCATCTTCGTTCTCTTTCTCATTTACCAGATTTTGCAAATCTGCCATAGAGTCTCTTGTCATTCCGAGCGCCATAGTGTAGATGGATGCGGTGTGTGCTTCAAAACTCAAAACCAGCTGCTGCTGCTGTTGTTGTTGTGTTAGATAAGGAGGCAACGAAAAGATGGATACGGAGATCCTACTAGTAGATTGAACCTGATAGAGACAATACAGGAATAACAAGAGATGCAGTGTAGGTTCAGAGTTCAGATTTAACAGGGGCCGTAGATAATCGCAAATTGATAAACGCGCATGTACAAGCTCTGCCGTATTTTAATCTGAATTTTGGCAGACCTATTCTATGGCTTCTCAAATTGCAGAAGCAGGAAACAGTATACTATCCAGTGCAGTCCAGTGGGGAATTCAATCGAAGAAATTTAATAATCTCAAACTCTGGTTTATAACTTACCTGTATTATCGTAGCAACTAAACTGCTGCCCTTTCCTTGAGGAAAGTAGATAGCAAGGCACAATCCTCAACCTCGAAGAAACGCTTCCGATACAGGGATGATAGTACCAGTACCAGTATGGTGTAGTATGGTCTCCCAGTAGAGAGGGCCGACAAGAAGATTTTTCTTGCTATCAACCTGCTGTTCAGCTAGTAGTTAACTCTAGCTGGTAGTCTAGTTGGAATGCTTCTTATTAATAGTAGTAGTATTTAGACCGAGATGTATGCAGTAGCAGCAGTCCAACTAAATGCTTATGGGAATGAAAGAATCCTCCTTCTCGAGTTATCTAGCTACGTCAACTATTAACGCCGTAAATCGTGTTGTGGTGCTGACGCGTACTGTACCTACTTGGGCACCACCTGTGGCTGCACCTTGCCTTGTTTGTTGCTTGCTGTTGAATTGAATACTACTAGTACCAACACTGTATAATTTTTTGTTTAAAGGTATTGGGGGTAAATTGACAAACTAGGGGTAGTCTTTGGGGAACATTTGCGAACTCGAAGAATCATTTCCAACGTCATCACTTCTAGAGACTAGACTACTATCGAACTCCATATAGTGCACGACTGGATTTTCTAAGTAGCTACCAGTAGCTACTTGCAGACAGGAGGTGTAGCTAGCTACTACTACTACTACTGGTAATCGAGTACGTACGGAAATAAAACCAGTACTACTAGTAGACTTTAGCTAGTAGTGCTGCGATACTATTAGTATTTAATTTAATAGCATCAGCAACAGGAGTGTGCAAGTAGAGCGTAGAGCCAGCAACTCTGACTGAAAGAAAACTATCTAATAGTAGACTACTAATAAATGGGCAATTTACTCCTCCAAATATTCCAAATAAATACATACAGTATTTAACTAGCAGCCTCACTGGCTGGCAACTGCTGCAGCCTGTGCAACGTTGCGATCGAAACTCGAAACACCATGGTGATCCCTAATCCTTTCAGAAGGAGGCCCTAGCTTCGGCAGAGGTACAAGCTACATCAAAGTACTCGTGCAGTAGTAGAGTAGATGTTCTAGGTACTGCATGCGTTATTTTTTTATAATGTAGCTAAACTTTTTCGGCAGTAAACTGACGAGTAAACTGACGAATGTGCGTAATGCGCTTTCAGGATTTCGATCTCGTGGACAGGTGCTAGACAGAGTGAAGGAAAACAACACGCATCTTGTTGCCGTCGGCACCGTGTGATTGACTATGGATTGATGGAGGAAACCGTAATGATAGTAGGAGGAGAATCTTTGCCGTTCATACCCTCGAGTTCCGTCTGTTCCGTATTGTGTCGTTTCAGGAATGGCCCCTCCATTGGGAACTGATGAAGATTGCTGCTGTTGTCACTGATGTCATTTTCAGTGGCAGCGCTGTTATATCCGCTCACAGTCTCGAAGCCGCTATTCAAGTCTGGTAGTGGATCGGGGAAGGCTTTCTGCCACTTGGGCTGAAACTTCATTTCGCGGGGCATTTTCAGAAGAAATTGTTCAAAGTCTTCGACGGTAACCTTGCCGGTATCGGATATATCAGCGCAGGCGTGCACCTGCTCAGCTAAAGTCTTGTAATTGTCATCAACGCTTAATCCCAGAAGGTCACGAAGAGCGTAGTGAATATCATTAACTGTCAAGTACCCATCGTCGTCGCGGTCGAGGACCGACAAACGAAGCCTTCCCTCGATGCGCTCCATGTTGACGGGATGAGTGGCGTCCTCGGCGACAATTTCCGGGTCCGGAATTAGCTCTCCGGCGGCTTCCCAGAGCTTACGGAACATTCCGCGCGCAAAAAATCCCATCAGCTCACCGTGAATGTTAATGTACTGACCCTTAGAGGGTAACAGCTGAGGATTCTCTTTGAAGTATTTTGTCAGAGGTGGACTCTGTCCATTTGTCAAGTCTTTGATTTTGGTTGCCACGCGGTATAGCTTGTCCATTTCAATCGGTTTGTCATCTACCATAGTCACCTTGCCGTTCTCTTCCTTGATACCATCATCGTATTGGAACCAACCTGGAATTGGTTCGCCAGCATGCGTTGCCTCAATGCCAGCGGCCAAGACATGCCCGGGCATATCGACGAATCCAACGACTTCATCACTCTTTATCTCGGCTTCCAGAGTCTCTAGAGAAAAGAAAGAATCTTCAGGATAATCTTCGTTGCCTCGAATAGTTCCGCCCATCAAAATAACGGCATCAATGTGAGCGGTAGAATGGGATTTAGTTTGCCACAATGACTGCTTGAGCATGCTGCAAACCAGCTGACCCATAGTGCACAGGGATCCACGAGCATTCTTGGATGTCAAGGGTCGGAACGTTGGCAAGATAGAAGCCAGCATGGTGTTTCGGAGCGGCAATAAGACATCGTAGGCCCTGTCAGTTCGTTCCTTGAGGACAGGACAAGGGTCGAAGCGACTCGTCTCGACAAAACTGGATCGAATCTTTGGGTCACTATCTGGAGCATTTGTATCCCAAACAACTTCCAGGACTGTTGCAAAGACGCCGTCCATGCCCGGCTTAATGAGACGTGTGTTATTTATGCGTTGATCAATGCGATGGTGATCATGGCCCGACAGAATAATTGGGAAGTCAAACTCTTCGCAAGTCTTGGTGTTTTCCGGAACATACTAGAAAAATTAGAGTGTGGAGCAAGCGCGTGAGAGACCCAAACGATCGAAGATGGTCGCGCCACAAGTTAAACTCGTGACGAATATTTCATTACATACCATATGCTCCAAGGGAATAACGAGATCGCAACCGTGGTCCTCTTCTAGAATCTTTTTGTATTTTGTCAACGTCTCCCAAGGATCCTCTATTTTCGCACCGCCAAAAGCAGGTTCCTTGAAGTGACTGTACAACTTGGGGTCATTACTCAACACGGCAATCATTCCAATCTTACGTGTTTCTTTACCATCGGCACTGGAAACTTCAATGATATGATAAGGTACACTGCAGTCGTATTTCATACTGTCGTGGGATTGCATATTGGAATTGATAAACGTTCCCTTGTAATGTTTCACGTGTCGGCACACTTCCTTGTGAGAAATATCGGCTTCGTGATTACCCCACGTCAATATATCTATGGGTGTCTCGTTTATAGCATTCATCATGCCCTGTCCATTGTCAATACTCGACAACAAGTACGGAGCAAGAAAATCTCCCGTCAACATGGACACAACTTGATCATGTTCACCTTGAGAGGTACGAATCGTTTCGAGCATAGTCTTCAGAGACGCAAAGTGATCAAGCGTGTACACATCCGTAATTTGGACAATGGTCAACCGGGCTTCGTGGTTAGCCGAAGGTTGCAACCAAGTATCCTCGTTGGCGTCGAGGGCTTCCTGGTTGGGAAGATCAGGACGGCGACCTCCGCCGCGATTGAAGAGGCTGCTAAAAATGGACTGAAAGCTATCGAGAGACATGATGGTAAGGAATATAAAACGTAAAAGCTGGGGAAAATTGTGGGGATGTGAAGTTTGGTGGTCCTTGTGTGGATTTAAGATTGGGTGCATAAAAGAAATGGTTGAATTGTGATAAAAGCATTCCGATGGATTTTCCTTCTGAGAACATCATACCACATTTGATGATGATTCTTCAAGCAGAATAGTCTAGTTGATTATAGTAAGATTAGGAAGGAAAACGTTAGAGGACCTCGCAGCGAAACTCGAAGAGGACGAAAGCGAGTCCCGCAATTGCCCTGTTAATTTCTGCCCGTACAAACAAGATGATCGCACACTGTACTTTAGGTCTAGTATTGGGCAGTCAAAACA
>Ga0100402_1006274_pt1 | contig 11878 bp, 11 predicted proteins | sample CryGeyme20150102_FD_80419 | JGI IMG/M metagenome (GOLD analysis project Ga0100402, IMG submission 80419) | Groundwater microbial communities from Crystal Geyser aquifers in Utah, USA - Crystal Geyser metaG 2015-0102 | ecosystem: Environmental > Aquatic > Deep subsurface > Groundwater | place...
CGTTTTTTTAAGAAAATGGCTTTAAAATTGACTTATTCAAATAGTATTTTGTATTAATCTGTATTTTAAATCCTATCAATCCTATCAATCCTTAACTATCCTACCCTACAAAAAAATAGTAGGATACAGTACTAAAGAAGTAAAAGCCGATGCGATGTTTATTTTTATTGGAACAAAACCTCATACTGAATGGATAAATTCGGACGTAATCAAAGATGAAAAAGGTTTTGTAGAAACAGGTAGAAATCTTTTGGCTTATGATGAAATAAAGAAAATTTGGAAGCACAAACGAGAGCCTTTTTCTTTAGAAACGTCCGTAAAAGGAATTTTTGCAGTAGGCGATGTACGTGCAATAGCGATGAATCGTGTAGCTTCGGCAGTGGGAGAGGGCGCAATGGCAATTAGTTTTGTACATAAATATTTGGCTGAGAATTAAGAAAACTTATAGTTTAGAACCATTTTTAATCTGCTCATTCAATAAAATTTCTTGTTCTGAAAAATAAACTTCTACATCATCATACGTAGTAATTATTTTCCATTCTTGTTGTCTTTGTAGGTTTTCTAATTTTTCCAAGAGTTCGGATTCTTTTTTCTGTACTTTTAGAAGTAGTTGCTCTAAAAACTCAACATCGTTTATAGATTCAATATTGTAATCAAAGGCAATTCCTTTTTCTAACTTTTCCAAAATTTCATTCAATAACTCTTCATTTCCATCTTCAAAAGCCTGTTGTGCTTTTTTGAAAAGTTCGGTGGCTGCTTTTTCGTGTTTGGGTTGTACTTTGTCGGGGTGGCAGCGTTTCACAATTTCTTTGAATAATTTTTTTAGAGAAGCTACTTTTTCTTTTTTTTGATTAGAAATGCTTTTTTGTTTGTAGTCTTCAAAGGCTGATTCAAAGTGCTTTTTATCTGATTTGGCTTGTTCCCAATTTTTATAATCTTCTTTTTTTTCTGTTTTGATTGCAATTTCGTGAGCAATTTTTTCTTTTAAGTCGATTAATTTTTTGAACAAATGATCCAAACGCAAATGTAAAAGATGAATAAAATGATTTATCTTTTGTTCGACGCTTTGTTTTTCTGTTTCAAGTTGGCTAATTATTTCCTCCAAAAACTTGATTTGTTGGTGCAAAGAAATAATTTTTAGATTTGCTCCCAGCTCATTTTTATTTGTTGTTCCTGCATATTTTTGACACAAAAATTCAAATTCATCTAAATACGGTTGTATGTATTCTGCATCTTCTACAATTACTACATTTTCTCTATTTTTTGTTGCTGCTTTATTTGTCCAGTTGTATGAACCTGTCAAAACTACTTTTTTATCAACGATACAAAATTTATGATGCACCAAAGTTTCAGTAATTTTATGAATTTTAGCTCCTTTGTTTTCTAAATTTGTAAAATCAAGACCATAATTTCCAAAATTTATTTCATCGTCCACCAAAAAAACACGAACCTGTACGTTTTCATTAAGTTTATTTTCCAAAATTCTAAAAAAAGTCGAATCCGTAAACCACGCCACAGCAACATAAATAGAAGTCGTTGCTTTTTCCAATTCCTGACAAATAGCAGGACGGATATTTTCAAAAAGAGTTTTCATAAGTATTTAGTAGCTGATAGCTTCCAAGCTATCAGAAAATAAAATATTGATATGTTCGACAGCTTGGAAGCTGTCGGCTACGGTTTTATAATCACACACGTATAATCATCACTTTCCAAAACACCCAAATTATATTTTTCATAACACCATTTTTCAAAACTTTCTTTTGATTCCATTATTTCCCATAAATTTTCTAAAAAATCATTTGTAGAAATAGGTTTTTCAATTTCATCGATTTTACTGGCTAAATTCCCTATTTTACTATTTTCTACAGTCAATTTTTCAAACTCTTCTTTTTTCTCTACTTGCCAAACTTTCAATAAAATATACAAAGAAAGCGCATCGCTCGTTAAGATAATAAAATTTACATTTTCTTTCTCAAAACTTCCCTTCTCAAAACCTTCTTGCAAACACTCTTCTTGAACATTTATCAAATACGGATAACCATAAAATTGTGAAGGCAAAGAATAAGGAAACATCTCAAAAGTGTTATCAATCTCATTTTTTGAAAAAATGCTGATACAACTATCGCCATAAATTACCCATTCAAAACGATTTTCTTTTTCCCAAAGTGCAATCAAAGTAGCTGCACTTCCTTGTTCGAAGAATTTATTTTGAAAATCACTCCCCAATTTTTCGGCTTTTTGGCTGTATCTATCATAAAACTGTTCCCAAAAAGTGCCTATCCAATTTGATACACTTTCTACATTTTCGAAAGGCTCATTTGGTAAGTTATCTACTAATTGTTTTGACCAATCGGCAGCAAACAAACCCATTCCACCAGCACCATCGGAAAGAGCAATTTTTAGATTTTTATTGTGTTTTAAATCAAAATTAGACACAAAAAAAGCATCTTCGTTTTGACGATTTGCTTCTTCTTGGTCTTCTTTATGAAGGTATTTAGTACAGGTTTGAGAGCGTATCATAAGTAGGCGACAGCTTCCAGGCTGTCGTTATGTAAATTATTATAATGAAAATGCCAATATTATTACGATAGCTTGGAAGCTATCGGCTACGGTTTTTGATATGACCATTTCCAATCTTTTTGGTCTTTACACAAATTTGCTTTTACAGGATTTTCTAAAATGTAATGAATAATATTTTTTAATTCTGTGTCATTCCTCACTAATCTATCATAACTTTCGTGTTGCCAAAACTCTCCACTTAACCCTAAAACTTGATTACACTTTTTTGCCGAAAACCCTTTTACAGAGTGCATAATTTGATTCAAATATACATCTTGTTTTATTTCTTCATTATCAAACAAACGAAAAACTACATGTACATGATTTGGCATAATGCAATAGGCTAAAAGGTCTATCTTTTTTGTATCCCAAAAATGCCATGATTGTGCAGCTTCTTTTGCAACTGCATCTTGTTTTAGATAAAAATTTCCTGTTTTTAGTGTGTCTAAAAATTTATCTCGTTTTACAAAATTCCGTTTATTTAGGTTGTCTAGTTCATTCCATTTTGCATTTTCCTTTGATTTTATTTCCTTTTTAGTCTTTTTATATTCCTCGTTCCATAATTCTATAACTTCTATAGGAATACAACCAGAAAGATTATAGGTTACAAAAAAAGTCCCTCCTAAAGGTTGTAAGTGAGGAAGATTGGCTCTATAAAAATGTGTTCTGTACTCGTCCATAATATAATGTAGCCGATAGCTTCCAAGCTGTCGTAAAATAATAAAATGTAAATGATAATTGTAGCCGATAGCTTCCAAACTATCGGAAAAATATATTGGTATTTTTATTTTACTGTGAATATACAATTTTTTTTCTATTTTCAAACTCTTATTCGACTTATCTTCCGACAGCTTGGAAGCTATCGACTACTTCCGACAGCTTGGAAGCTGTCGGCTACTTCCGACAGCTTGGAAGCTATCGACTACTTCCGACAGCTTGGAAGCTATCGACTACTTCCGACAGCTTGGAAGCTATCGACTACTTCCGACAGCTTGGAAGCTGTCGGCTACTTATCTCTACCAATCATAGTACGCTGCGAACGAGAACCAATATCCAACATTCTTACCAACGCTGCATCATCGGCTTGATAAACCATTGCCGAAAAAACAGAATCCGTCGGAATATCTGTTTTGCGTAAAGTGGCTACATCGACAGCATATTTTTCGGGCATATCAGAAGATAAATTGTACATCAACTGAGCATATTTATCACTAACAGGTAACTCGCTGCGAGAAGAAGGAAAATAAATCGGTTCTTTTTTAGAAGTAGAAATATGACAGTTGAAAAGCAAAACATTACCATCTTCGGTATGTAAATTTTTGAGAAACTTCGCTTTTTCTACTAAATCGTCGTCCGAACAGTCGGTTTGCGCTCCGTCGGTAAAATTAAAAACCGTAGGGGGATAACTCGTGGGGTGGTTCGCTATCCAGTCGGTCAGTAAAAGAGAGGCGTGTTCTAGGGCTGCTCCCATAGGCGTAAGCGAAGAAGCAACTGGAGAAAGCCAATATTTTACCGTTTTGGTTTGCGTTTTGGAAACATTATGAACGAGTTTTGTTTCTGTAACTTTTTCGCTGCCAAGTGGAGTAGCTGCAAGTTCGGTAGTAGAAACCCACGTTTTGCCTTCTAATTCGCCTTGCCAACACACCGACGAGGTTTTTCCATCGCCAAGACCACCGTAGCCTATCAAAACAATATCCATATAATGACGAACTCCCTCGGTACGAGTACAGGTACTGATAATCTCACGCATAGCTTGATTGACAGCACGAGCCAAAAAAACAGCCTTACTTTCGCCTACACCCTCCATCGTTTCGGACATAGAACCCGATTGGTCTATCAAGAAAACCATAGCCGTAGGTTGAGAACGACGGATTTCGGAACTATATGTTTTTTTGTTGTTAGGAAGAACCACCGAAGACTGCAAAGCACTCAACATAGAAATTCCTAATTGATGATTTATTTTTTGGAGCATGAATTAAAAAAGTTTGACTTCACAGTTTGGTAGTAATTTTTGTATATTTCTTTTTTCGTAAAAAGGTATATCGGTATCTCCTATATCTAATTGAGATAAATTAGTTAATTTTTCTATGCTATTTGGTAGTAAAGTAATTTTATTGCTTCTCAAATTCAATTCGTCTAAGTTTGTCAAATTCCCTATACTTTTGGGTATTGAATTAAGTTTATTATTTTGCAAATCTAAATTAGTTAATTTAGTTAAATTTCCTATATTTTCTGACAATAAAGCAATTTTATTATATGACAAATCTAATCGAGTTAAATTTTTCAATCTTCCTATACTTTTTGGTAATGTAGTAAGTTGATTATCCATTAAATTAAGTTCGATTAAATTAGTTAAATTTCCTATACTCTCAGGTAATTGTGTAATTCGATTACTTTTTAAATTTAATAAAGACAAATTTATTAAATTTCCTATACTTTCTGGTAATAAAATAAGTCGATTATTTGATATTATTAATTCAGTTAAGTTAATTGAGTTACCTATATCTTTTGACAGACTAGTTAATTCATTGTCGGCTAGATTTAAGATAGTTATTTTAGTTAAATCCCAAATACCTTTTGGTAACTCTTCAAGTCTATTCTCTTCCAAATTAAGTTCAGTCAATTCTTTTAATTCTTCTATCCAATATAACCAACTTGGTAAAGTTCCAAAGTCAGAAGCATTTAATGTAGTTAAATTTCTTATTTTATCAAAAAAATCTAATTCGTTTTCATTTCCTTTGATTTTGTCTTTAAAACGATAATGTGCCATTGTGTGCAATCCATTCCACCACATTTTATCAAAATTAATTTTTCTTTTTTGATTTAATGGTTTACGCATATATTTCTTTTTAAGAATTGCTATTCTTTCTTTATTTATTGAAGAATGAGAAGATTTAAATAAATAATTATCATTAACATTCATTCGTGTTAGCACTTCAATTTGTTTGTCATTTATTTTTTCTAACTCTTCTTCTATTTTTAAATCTATTTCCATTTCAAGAAACACCCCAATTTCCAAAACACGCAAGTTATTTTGAGTAACACTATTGAGCAGCATACTAAGTAGGTGTTTTAGTTGTTCGTCTTCTTGCTGCCACAGGGTTTGTAGGAGTGGGCTTTGCATGGGATTTTTTATGTCGTTATCTGTCAGCAGGAGGTTTTCGGTGTGGTGGTCGTCTATGAGTGAGGGCAAGACAATAAAGGCACGCAGACTAAGCAAAATGACAAGAATAGAAAAATCGTCTATGTGTTTTCCCCAGTCTTGTGCTGTTCGTTTTGGGTGTTGGTAAGCGTGTCCTCCCAGTTCTTGGGACGAAATATGAGCCAGTTGGGGCAAGTACATACCATCGTAATCTATCAAAATAAGGTTTTGGTCTTGCGTAACCAAAATATTATCGTGTTTGAGGTCGCCATGAGCAAATTCGTTAGTGAGTAAAAAATGAGCGAGTCGTAAAAATTCGTCATAAATTACTTTTATTTTTTCTGTCTTTCGTCCTTTAGCAGCCTGATGTATGTATTCGCCTAGCGTTTGTCCCTCAATCCACGGCATGGCGAAGGTGGGATATTCAGCATCTCCAGCCAACTGACTACACACCCATAACTCGTCTGTATAGAAGTGGGTTTTGATAAAATAACTTTCGGTTCTTTCTTGTAGGAATTTAGAAAGAATAGTTAGTCTTTCGTTTCGGTGTTTGTCTTCCTGCAAAAAGCATTTGAATGCCCAAAACTCATTGTTTTGTTTTACTTTAAAGACACAGGCAAATCCCCCAGCCACAAAATAGGGTTCGTTTGCATCAAATTTTGAAGGAACGCTTTGTAGCTTTAGAGTTTTGAAATAATCGGTCGTTTCTCTGAACGAATCTATGTATTCTTGTATCGAAGGTAGCATTTTTTGTTTTGTTGGTCGCTCGTGGGGACACGAGCAACGGATGGATGGTTTTTGGCTTCTCTTTTCGTCTTCGACGAATGTTTTTTTGTTGAAAATAATACTTTTTTGTATTTTTTCAAAGTAAAATAAAATTTACCGTTGCTCGTGTCCCCACGAGCGACCTATCACAAATATAACACGAGCAACACAAAATATCAGAACTCATTATGAGCGACCATTTTTACCTAAACCACGTCCCAAGACTGCATGAAGGCAAAATCAGACTTTTTCAGTCCCAACCATTCCAACGCCGAACCACTCAATAATTGTTCTTTCTTTTTATCATCATAATTCATGGAATGAATCAGTTTCCCTGGTTGAAGTTCGCCCAAAGGAAAAGGATAATCTGTACCCAAACAAATTTTGTCAGCACCCATAAGATTAACTACATAATCCAACATTTCAGGACTATGAACCAAAGAATCTAAATAAAATTTACCTAAATAATCTATTGGCGAAATAGGATTATCGACAGCACACAAATCTGGACGAACATCAAAACCGTGCTGAATACGTCCGATAGTTGCAGGAAAAGAACCTCCACCGTGAGCAAAAGCAACTTTTAGATTGGGTAATTTTTCAAAAACACCACCAAAAATCATCGAACAAATGGCCAAACTTGTTTCGGCAGGCATTCCTACGAGCCAAGGAAGCCAATATTTAGGCATTTTGCTTGTTCCCATCATGTCCCACGGATGCACAAAAATAGCTGCACCAAGTTCTTCTGCTGCTTGAAAAATTGGAAATAATTCGGGAGCATCTAAATTCCAATCCATAATATGCGAACCAATTTCTACACCAGCCAAACCCAAATCTTTTACACATCTTTCCAATTCTTTAATGGCTAAATCGGGAGATTGCATCGGCAAAGTTCCCAAACCAATAAAACGGTCTGGATAATCTTTTACAATTCCTGCAATATGTTCGTTGAGCATTTTGGATAAATCCCACGTATGTTCTGGTTTTGCCCAGTAGCCAAACATCACAGGAACAGTCGACAAAACCTGCACATCTACATGTTGATGATTGCATTCTTGCATTCTTCGCTCTGCTGACCAACAATTATCTTCTACTTCACGAAAAAAACGGTCGTCCATCATCATACGAGCGCAACAGGGTTTGTGATGTTCCAAATGAATAAAACCACCATAACCATAACGCTCACGCAGATTTGGCAAACGTTCGGGCAAAATATGTGTATGAATATCTATTGTGAAAAGTTTTGATTCAGGTGTAAAAACCTCTTTTTCGCTTTGTTTTTGTAATGTATCTGGAGTTTTTGGATTGTCTGTGTTTGGTGTGGTGTCTTGTGGCATTCTTTATTTTATAAAAAGCTATGTTGTAAAATCTTAAAAGTAGGCTAATTTAAAGAATTGCAAAGGGTTTTCAAAAAAATGGTTGCATAAAAAAAACGAACGGCTCACTAAAAGTAAACTGTTCGTTTGAAACTAAAGCTGTTTTGAAACTTTACTTTACTATTTCTTTTTATTTGGAGAAGCGAGTTGCATCTCTTCGCAATCGTTAGAAACTTTATAAACACTCATTTTTTCTTTAATAGCAAACCCCATTTTCATTCCTTCAAAAATAATATATACTTTCTCATTATTTGATTCTGTTTCTAGTTGGGCTATTTGTTTTTGTCCTTTTGCATCATTGTAAGTCAAAACATATTTGTTATTTTCTTTTTTTACAGAAACAAGTTGATACATCATAATATCATACAATCCTGCCATTACAAACATAGGTTCGCCATTACTAACATCAAAATAAAAAGTGCTTATCGGCTCACCACACTGTGTATATATAATTTCTACATTATCTTCTGTTGCTAGACCAATATAGGTTTTATCTTGAAAAACAGCTAGATGTTTGTTTTTATCAGCATTTTGAGCTTGAGCTGAAAACATCGAAAACATCAAGAAAAATACTAAAAAGACACTAAAAATAAATCCTAAAGATAAGATTCGTAAGATTTGTAAATTTTTGTTTCCTTTGTTTGTATCAGATTCTAGATTGAGAACGACTACTTTTGCAGAAGTTGTGGCAGAATTATTTGTGAAATGGTTCATTAAGGTATAGGATTTGAGAGTATAGAATTTGACTATTAAATGTACAACTAAAATAAATGTATAGCTACATTTGAAAGAGAATTGCGAAATGATAAAAATTAATTTATATTAATTTATATTAATATGTTTTCAATAAAGTGCGAGTAAATAGCGTTGTTTGGGTAAGTCTTTTTGGTAAAACAGCAAAGACATAAAAACAATCTTAAAACAATCTATAAAACGAGCAAAGATTGATTTATCAAAATTCAAGCAAATTTTGAGCAAATTTTGAAAGATAGGGCAAGAAAGTGCAATAAAACGCAATAAAATTCTTAATTTTACGAATCATTCTATAAAACTATAATTAATTTAGATAGTTTTATATTTTAGCAATGAATTATGAAAAATTAAAATTCAAACCCAATCAAAAAAGAATTTGAAAATTTAGACAACTCAATAAATGTTATCACGGTTAGTTTTGTAAAATTCATTTTTCCATAACAATAAATTTACAAACCTATCGCTATGGAAAAATAAGAAAAATAAGTGCAATTTGATTTTTAAAAAACTGTAATAACATTTAATATATAAAAAACAAAATAAAACAATCTCTATTCCATATTATGTTTGCAACTATGACTTCAACTTCTTTATTTACTCCCTTCAAAAAAATAGGGACATTTCTGATGCTCTTTGTAGCATTGCTATTATTTTCTACTAGCCAAACACAAGCTCAAGTAAGCATGAGCGTTGCAGGACGTTATCAAAAATTTATTGGAGGCGAAGACCGTTTTCCTTTTGGTAAAGTAACAGATTTTCCTTCCTTTGCAGGTGCAGAGCTTCGCTTGAATATCGGACTCAACTACAAAACAGCTCTTTCTTTAGAGGGTTCATATATGATGGGAACTAAGCGTGGTGAGTTTGTATATTCTGACATGATAACTACAAAAAACATAGCTGCTGAATTAAATGCCAACCTACGTTATTATCTTTTTGGTGCCTATAACGACAGAGGTGGATTTTATACTTATGGTGGAATGAGTGGTGGAATGTACAACATTGACTGGACACTAGATGACTATGAAAGACAAGGAGGAAGAGAGCTTTTTCCTGAACCACAATATTTTCAAGATGTTCAGTTTTGGCTTCTAAGTGTAAATGCCGGACTTGGAGCAGAAGTTTATACAGGTTCTTTTTATATTTTTGCTGAAGGTGGTGCTTCGTATCGTTTCAAAGATTATGTTTCTAATGTAACAGCTTATACACCTCAACTACATCATTATTGGAGAGCTAATTTGGGTGTACGTATTCCTTTTGGAGGAGGACCTCAATAAAAAATATTTAATACAACAATAATTTATGCACATCATAAAAAGCATTCAGAAAACTAATTTTTAATAGCCTATTCTATGAAATACTCAAATCTAATAAACACAGATAAATTTGTATCCAAATTTGCCTACATTTTTTTAGCTCTCTTTGCCTTTACTGCTCTTGCTTGTGAATCTAATAATGAGGATAATCCACTTGCAGTTTCTGTTATAGAAGGGTACATTTCAGATACTAATTATTGGTACACTGCTACACCCCAAGTGATAAGCTCAGGTAGAGATTCTTTAGGAAAAGATACACTCTTAAACTTAGACGGTACATCTAGTGTAGATGGAAGTTCTATTTCTATATTTATACCTTATCCTGCTATTGGTTCTTTCTCAATAGCACCACTTGATACAGCAGATACAACAGGTGCTTTAGTTCCTAGTATTATGTACCAAGGCGCACCAGTACCTAGTGGCACCGTTAATATTACTCGTTTTGATACAGTTCGTTATATTTTGGAAGCTGACTTTAATTTCAGCTTTGAAGGAATGGTTCAAGGTGATAGTGGAACAATAGATACAACTTCTATTGAGTTTACAAGAGGAAAAATCAAAGCTGCTTATCTGAGAAGATAGATAGAAGAAAAATATTTTTATACACTATAAAGCCTTTTCTGTTTTAGTTTTAATCTGAAAGAAAAGGCTTTTTTAGGGTTTAAAATTTAGTTAGATGGAATGGGTGCATCTCAAAATATCGCTTTATTAACTTTATAGTTGTAGGGAAATGGCTTGCCTTTTTCTTTCATACAGTCATTTTTTCAATTCAAAATGCTAGTTTAGGAAAAGGCTTGCCTTTTCCCTACTGAAAACGACATTTTGAAATTTAGTTAGATGGATTATGTCTAAACAATTACTTTTTCATCGAAGACATTTTTAGCTTGATGAAGTGCTTCACCAAACTTTATCATATCCAATCCTGTTTTTATATCATGCATATTGGCAAAAGCTAAAATTGATTCAGTTGGAATATTCCCCGTTAGTTCATCTTTTGCCATCGGACAACCTCCAAAACCTAACATAGCACCATCAAAACGCCTACAACCTGCTTTGTAAGCTGCTTCAATTTTTTCACTAGCAGTTCTGAGAGGAGAATGAAAATGCGCTCCAATTTCTATATGCGAAAATTCCTTACTGAGTGATTCGAATAAAGGAATAATATTTTTTTCTGTAGAAGAACCAATCGTATCAGAAAGTTGAACAATTTTGATTTCCATTTTATCTAATTTTCTCATAAAATCTCCTACAATTTCTGGGTTATAAACCTCTTTATAAGGATTTCCAAAAGCCATTGATAAATAGACAACTAAGGTTTTATCATGTTGCAGACACATATTTTGTGCTTCACTTACCAAATTTAAAGCCTCTTCAATCGTTTTTTTTGTATTTCTGATTTGAAAAGTTTCTGAAATAGAAAGTGGAAAACCTAAATAATCTATTTTATCAAATTCAATAGCACGTTTTAGTCCTCCATATCCAGCAATAACGGCAAGTAGTTTGGTATTGGTATTCGATAAATCTAAATTTTCTAATACCTCAGCCGTATCTTTCATTTGAGGAATTGCTTTTTCTGAAACAAAACTTCCAAAATCAAGCGTATCAAAACCTACTTGTAAGAGTGAATTGAGGTAATTTATTTTAATATCAGTATCTATAAAATGAGATAATCCTTGCATTGCATCACGAGGACATTCAATAATTTTAAGCATGTGAATTATATTTATTGGTGGTGTTTATGTAAAAATTGGGAAGCTCTTTTGAGCTATTTTGTTATTCAAAATACAAAAAAATCAGATGATATTATAATTTAAGGTTTTATAACTTATCTCTTAAACTAAAATAAGATGGTTATCTGACAATTTTTGTGGAAAATCACTAGTAGGTATTTTTAAAATGTATTTTCTATTTTGTTCAAGTCTGTACCGAAGGTCTGACTTGAACAAAATAAGCATTTTTACTTGTTTCAG
>Ga0100402_1006275_pt1 | contig 11877 bp, 7 predicted proteins | sample CryGeyme20150102_FD_80419 | JGI IMG/M metagenome (GOLD analysis project Ga0100402, IMG submission 80419) | Groundwater microbial communities from Crystal Geyser aquifers in Utah, USA - Crystal Geyser metaG 2015-0102 | ecosystem: Environmental > Aquatic > Deep subsurface > Groundwater | place...
ACTTCAATCAACCAAGTACGATAAGACTCGTCTACCATGAAATCATATCCAAACACCTCAAAACATTCCTTTCGGCCATTTATGTTTATTCTTCTTCTGGCTGAGCACATTGACAACCATATCATTTCTCTTATTTTGGCTTGAATTTTCATATATATCTCTTCAGAAGGAAGATGATCTTTGAATGCTGAAAGGGTGATCTGATTTCCTGAACCTTCATCAAATTATGTGCAGTGCTTCTGAACTGAGTTGTTGGTCAAGTGTATGAATGGATTTTTATGGTTGTCAGCTGAGTATTTGTGAGATGAAAAACGGAGGTATCCCTCTTTGAAGAAGTATATCTCATAGTTGTGTGTCAACAAGGCCCATACTCTTATGTCGAATTTACGTTCATTGATCAGCATGGGACATTCGATGTACTTTTGAGCAATGAAACTCAACACTCTCAAGTTATTGACCTTTTCAGCTGGTTTAGGTTCTGCCTTAAGAGAAGAACTTGACTATGGCTTGAATTCATTCTTTTCCTCGATTTTAGTGTCAGATTTTACTTCTTCTTTAATTTCAGGAGCAGACTCTTCTTTCACTCGATCTCTCTCAGGCGATAATTCTGTATTGTTCTGAGGTAATTAATTCTTTGGTGGAGATGGAGATAGTTATTATTATTTTTGAGGAGATATTGAAACTCTTTGCTACCTTAGCTAGTTTGAATTACCATCGTTGTTTACTTGGACTTCGACTACTTCAGATACTCTGTATAGTTCTCCGATTCCCTTTTTATCTTCATAATCTTAAAGGCCTTCTCCTTGGTAGAACTGCCATATTAATTTTTAAAATTCGCTGATATTGCCAAAAAGAGCTACACCTCTTCCTCTGTTCATGAAGGTAGGCTTCAGGATCCATAAGTAGGTATTGCTCTTTCCAAAGAAGGTCTTGGGACAGGTGGGCTTGCAGTAGAAGTTTCCATGACCTTTCTTTTTGAGTTGGGTACTGTTGTAAGGCAAGTGTTTCATCTTTGGGAGTAAGATAGATTGTACCTTTTGTCCTGTATACCCTTCAGGAATATTTCTATTGTAGAATTTCAAAAATCCATGAAGAGCCATATCTTACTATCCTGTAGTTAGGTCGATGATGAAAGTAGTGGGGATATAGCTAAAGGCATTAAGTTTATTCGATTAACAAAAGTTTATCATATTCCATACGAGTCTTTGTTTATTTGATATTTATCTGTGGAATTCGAAGTGGTTGAAACACAAACATTATTTGCCAAGCTTGTGGTATTTGAATCCAAATGCACTTTGGGTCCATTTGAACAAAATCCCTTCATGGTTCATTGATTAAACCAGATTCTTGCGTTGAGATAAAGCTCTTCTCACAGCTTCGTGGTTATTTCCCCGCCCAAGATAGTAGTATCTTACACCTTCCTGCCACTATTTTATTGGCTCCATCAGGCTGCCTGTCATAAGAGGGTTATCAATTCTCTCATCTTTTTTGGCAACACTTTTGCTCTACCTTTGTCCGAGTTTATTGACAGATCTCTTGTTAGGAGTTTTTGATCTTTCTTGTGAGTAGTTTTTGAAGATAGGTTTTCTGAGGGTGCTACCGAACTGGGAGTTTAGAATCATTTATAATTTATTGCAATATAGGAATTATTATAGTAAGAATTACTCAAGCGATATTTAGAACATAGATAAATATACAAACAATTCAGCTGAAGATACCCACACGAGCTGATCTTAGCAAACGACCCTTGATCGTGTAGCCTGTTCGCATCACCATTGCCACATTGTTGGCTGTGTATCCAGGAGGAGTAGGAATCTGGAGTAACCCTTAGTGGAGGTTGGGATCATATTCTTGATTTATCGGATCGAATTATTCGATTTCATATTTTTTCAAGATGGCTTTCAAAAGTTGCTCAGTTTTGACAACATTTTCAATATAGCTGTCTTTTATCTCGTGCTCGGCAGCGTACTTTTTGCAACTGGCGATGCAATCGGCAACTTCGAGAAGCTCCTTAGCGATCTTAGTGACAGCATAGTCCTTGCTCTCGTTGATTTATCTATCTAGAAAGAATAATACTTTTCAGCTCTCTTTTTAGCCAGTACAAGCTCCTATTCGTATATAGCCAAATTTTCTGCAAGTTTTTTCTCCTTCTATTTGATATCCTCTTCAATTTGATCAAAAAACTTCAAGTTTTCCTTCATTTTGTCTTGTTCAGCCTGGATTTATTTCAATTTCCGAGCTTCATGCTCATACTTGTGATTGGCAAGTTTCAAAGATTCCTCCGTTTTGAGCTCGATCAACTATTCAAAGCTCATTTGGTTCAACTTATGCTGATGAGTATGATGGTCATGAGCTTTGTGATGCTCGTGATGTATGCCATTCTAAGGATGGTTCTCATCTTTGCCTTCGCCTTTCTGGACATTCTATTCGTTTTGTTGCTTTCCTTTGGCTGTTTGATCTTCCTTGGTATGGCTGTGTTGACTATCTCTTTTGGTTTAGCAGAAACCAGCCATATTCCTGTTGACAAGACTACCATATCTCTTAATTTGGGGTACGAAAATGGTTCTTTTGGCACAGAGACCAAGCATTCTAAGTGAGGACCTGAACATCAACTTCTTAACTTTTTATAATTGTGATATAATTAAACAAGCTCTATTTATCCAACCACAGATAAAAATTAAGTCAGAAAAATAAAAGCTAGAAGTGTTATCTTCTGTTTTATTACTACTGGTGGTAGGAGAAGAGCCAAGAATCAATACTGATTATATTGATTTTTAATGTACTACGGTGCAACACCAACCTACAATCTGGGAGGACAAATGCCAATGTATGCTCCTCAACAACAACCAATGATGATGATGGCCCCACCACCTCCCGTCTACTATGCGCCTCCTCCAGTATATTATGCTCCACCTCCTCCCCCACCTCCTCCTCCTAGCAACCAGCAAGTCATCGTGATCAAGAAGCAGGACAACAGTAACAAAAGCAACTGTCCTCACTGTAGTGAGCTAACTGCGAACATACCAAGAAGGAGGGTCGGTTTTGTGGCTATCATATGGTGTCTTGTGCTTAGTACCTGTGGCCTTTGCTGTATTCCTTTGCTGTGTGCTGACTCATGCAAAGATGTTGAGCTGTTATGTGTGAAATGCCAAACTAGGAAAAGTAGAATTCAGGCAAGTTGCTGTTGAATGATCGTCATAAATTTTTGAAAACAGCTTGTCAGAATTAACATAACCATTTGATTAGAGTTGAGATTACTGAGGGAGACTTCCCCTGTTGATACTTTTATCAAGGATCGGAAGGTTTTTATTCCAACTCAGGGATAAAAGTTACAGAGACAATTATAACAAAAGGTCTTTCATACTAAGGTGTATAGATCAGGGAGTTCATGTTTACGATTTGGAGTACTATAAATGGCTTTTGAATTTTGAGGAGTGTAGAATTCAATAGATTTGTTCTCTTTGTCAGGAGTTGCACCTCTCGATAGAGAGGGAAGCTTTTTCCTCGATATTCTAGGGAATATATTCTATTGAGCTGTGTTTTGTTAGCACATGATCCCTCTGGTACCTGAGATAAAGCAAGAAGGTCCTTCCCATCCTCCAATAGGACCGAACATTCTTTCCTGACACTGACTGTACTTTATTATAGCCTTTTGGCTGACTTGAGGAGTAATGGGTACCTGATAGTGTGATTGCTGCTCGTTGATTCTGACAAATATCTTTCTGTTCTAGCCAGTTATCTATTCAAGTTTGCTTTTTCTGACCTTAAAGAGTGAGTTCAGTCTATTTTACCTGACTCTCTCAACATGGCTCCAATTTTATGATTCTACATATTCGTTATTATACCTTTACTTAGCTTGCTATCTCTGGACATTCTGCTTTCGATGGTGGAGTGTTTATAGCGACGGTCTGAGAGATAGTCGGTTGTTGGTTTAAGGCGTCTAGGGGTGTGGAGTATATCGTTGTTCATAATAAAAATTAAATATACTTTTACCTTTTTATTGAGGTCCTTCATTTTTCATTCAGAAGGATAAAGCTCGTTACTTTGATTAAGAAGAGGCCAGAGCATTGTATAACCCTCAAAGGTATAGTATAATATACTAGACTATCAACTATTAGTGTTACCAATATTTTTCTTGCCTTTCACGGCTGTAACAACTACTCATGGTTGTCCTGTAGTTAATAGTTGCAGAATTCAAATAATTCTTTGGGGCGACAAAGAAGCAGCGGATAGCTCTAGTTTCACTGGTTGCTTATAATTACAAATAAAACAAAATGACAAACACCTTAAGAGTAGAATTTCTCACTCAGCAATACCAACAAATCATCAATAAAAAATGCCCATCCAAAGTTAAAAAACTCATGCTTGAAGGACTAGTCAGCTAGCTGAGAGAACTTGACAAACAGGTCAAACCACCTATGGAACTTTAAATCAACAGCTTTATCAAACAAGACAAAACAGTAACTGCCATCACCTCAGCGTCAATTCTCACCATTGGTTCAACCCTTCTAGAAAAAAGCAGCAACTACTAACCGTCGATGGACATATCGAACATGAGGCAGTAGACTCTTCTGGACAGTATTTTGGAGAAGCAAAGGATGAAGTGTATCCTGAACGAATAGATTGAAAATCATGAGGATGACCTTTACTAGCTACAAAAGATATTGCTAACCAAAAAAGATTATGAGGAAGAGCTAGAGCACAAGATCGCTCGACTTTCCTATGATATCGGGAAGTTATCAGTGCAGAAGAGTGCCAGAGAGGGTGAGAAGAAAAATCTCAGTGCTCGCATCAGGCATTTTTTCCATATGTGATATTTAATATCTTTTGTCTTCCACTGTTTATATTAGACTAGGGCCTTCAGAGAGCTTAGCTGTCATAATAAATATAGATCAATCAAAAAGCTATTTAATGACATTACCACGTTTTTGCTCATTCCTCAGAATATTCTGTATCTTTTTGAAGTATCTCAGGTTCTCCTTGCATACTTCTTTCTTGAAAACTGAGGGTTTGATCTGTTTAACGGTCATTGTTTTAACATCTTCAAGCAGAGGGATTTTGATCTGTTGGTCTTTCAGTATTTTTGGAAAGGATCTTGAATGTTCTTTTTTGTCTTCTTATTTGAATGAGGAAAGCTTTTTGGGTTTGTTGATGGCTTAAAATATTTTATTTGGAAATAATTTTTCTTCTTTCTTTTTGGCCCTTCTGTGCTTTTTGTCAAGGATGTCTTAATTTTCGTCTGACTCAAGCTAGCTTTGCTCAAGAAGTTCAATTTCCGGCTCTGGTGGATTGTAAGTAATTACTACATCTGGCTCTGGTTCAATATCTTCCTCAGGGATTATGATATTTTCCTGGGCAACTGGCTCTGGTTAATGGAACACTGGCGCTGAATTTTATAATTCCATGTCAACAATTTCTCCTTCTTAGAAATTCAATGGCTCAGGATTAGGAACTGGAGGAAGTTGAGGTGATTATATTTCAGGAATTTCCTTTTCTACTTCTGCCTCAGCAACTTCTGGCTCAGGCTCGGATACTATTTTTTCGGGTTATTCTACCTGAATAACTTATCTATCCTGATTTTCTTACACAAATTCTTGAATTTCCTGTACTTCTGGCTAAACTTCACTTACCTCTTAGACAATCTCTTGGCTTTCCTATTGACCATCTTCAAGCTCAATAACTGAGAGTGGTTTTCTTACTTCTCGGACAGGCTCTCCTTCTTCCAATTTTACCTTTTGAATGGGGATAATTTTATCTGTCTCTATTTTATCAACATCGATATTTTCATGACCTTCTTCACCGCTTTCATCTGAGGCCATAAACCCAGCATCGGTCCAATAGTATTTTCCATTTTGATTGACAATCACAGCTGTTCCTGGACAGTCATCTCTCAGCATATCATAGATCCATGTATCAACATAAGGTTCGTTGATCTTTTCCTAGCAAATTGGACAATTCCACTGTCGGAATTGACGATGAGTGGCAACAAGAGTCAACAAGCAGAAGCAAGAAAAATGTTTGCAGTATTTGCCTCTAACAGGTATCTTGATTCGTTCTTTTGTGTAAGGACATACCAGAATTATTTTCTATTGAGTTACCGATACATCCCCAGAAGTCAAGAGCTTTAGAGACTGTTTTTTTTACAGCCTTCGCTTCTTGAAGGTTTCGGCTACTAATTCTTCAGTAGTGAGTTCGCATATAGAGTTGACAGCAAAATAGTAAGTCCCTCTTTCCTAACATTGATAGTTTTAAGAATACTGAGATTTATTGAGAAGTGGGATATAAAATTTAAGGTAATTTGTTCCCATTTTCAAATATCTGTGAGGAATAACAAAGAATTCTTCTTTTCTGGTCTTTCTATTGGAGTTTGACTTGAGAGGTCTGAATTAATGGATGGGATTCTTCTCGTTATTGATGTAAAGAATGCCTTGCATGGGCCATTTGAGAAAATTTCCACCAGGTTTCATTCCTCTCAATTCAATAGGATGAAGGATGTCATCATTGTTGACCGTGAAAGATAAAACCACAAGATTCTCGGTATCGTAGATTCCCTCTGTTCGAAAGTATGTCTCTACACAAATTCTTCTAACCAAGTGGAGAGGGTCCAGACTAAGATTGAGACATGAGGCACATTAGAATTTATAATTTGGTCGATTGGGCTTTCTTTCAAGGCAGTTGTGAATCAATCGCTTGCATTTGATGCAATTGAAGCCGATTTTTTCAAAATCGTTGCAGATGCAAATGAGAGTGTTTTCCTCTGAGCTGATAACCTTTGTATGCCTGTTGTTTTTGTTGGAGACAATGCTATATGGTCTTAAGACCGAACCTGTGAGTTGAAACATATTTGCTGAAATTGTTCTGAGCTGTGCATAAGATGATAAGTGCTTATAAATATGGAACTGATAAACCACAATATGCATAAATCACACGTATAAGTGAGCATGAGTATCCTCCTTGGTATCTCGGTCGCTTGGCTTGTTCTCCTTGCTGAGCCATTTCTAAGCGACACTCAGCAATCCTTCTCGATTGCTGACTATCTTTTTATCGTTGATGGCTCCCAAAAATTAGAGCCAACTGTACTGCTTTCCTTGATATATCTTTTCAACCAACTTGGATATGATTTTTATGCACACCAGAGGAATTCTTTCAATGACATCCTTTAGCGTAGATTTTGTTATTGTTTTGGTGTTTTGACTCAGCAGGTAGAAAAATTGATTCAATGTTTGATACTTTTGTTGCTCTCTTTGCTTCTGGATTTGACTATTGGAAGGTTGATGATGAGGAAGTCTCATGGATAAAGATCTGAGTTCTTCCTATAGCTCTTGCTCTAAAGATTATCTTTATTGTATTTTGCTAAATTTGATCAAGGCCAGCTCCTGGCTCTTTTGACTGATGGTCGGTCGAAAAGTCAGCATATTCATTTTTTTGTATTACTAATCAAGGACCTGTTCTATCAATCTCTTCTTTTCCTGCTTTTTGCTATCCAGATAGAGATACTAATGAACTGTTATATTTTTGAATTTCCTGTGCTTCTTACCACTGTCATCTCTGACAGTATCATTGCCTCTCGTTTTGATTCGAGAATGCCCTCCCCTAGTGCTGATATTCTAACTGATCAAAGACTGTCCTGTCACCACTCTGCTATCTGTTCTGTTCCTTGTCGATTTTAATCTTTGCTAGCAGGTGTCTTTATCATTTCTGCTGAAACTCATTCTTTGGAAAGACTAGTTTTCTTTGTTACATCTTTCCTCAGTATTGATTCTTCCGTTCTGAGCTGTGATGCTGTGGCCACTGCTTCCTAATCGTACCTTAGAGTAAGTACTATTTGCCAGATCAATATCATCTAATTTGTTGAGTTTGTTCAGAATATTGTAATATTTTTGTTCGTTGTGAGCCGTGCTTGAGTGTTGAGATTCTATTGGAGCAATCGATGTCCAACCTGGAGTATTGGTGTGATCTTCCTGGATTTCTTCTTCAAGCAGGAAGGTGTTGATAAGTCTGGAGCTGGGTGGTTGTAGTTTGTAGTCAAGGGTGAGCTGTTAATGTTTGGGCATGCTATTATAACAATCAAAAATATATTCAAACACTCCAAGGATATAATATTCAGATCAAAATTAACCGACAAATGGGCAAAAAGATATAAAACTACCTCCTAGATAACGTGATCGGCTAAGGATAGTTCGGCAAAGTATACAAGGCCGTCAATGAGAAAACAGGTCAAACTGTGGCCATCAAAATCATCAAAATCGAGAAGTTCAAAATGAGTCCCAAACTGGAAGAGTTCACCATCAACTAGATTCAAACTTTGAGCAAAATAGAAGACACGACGCATGTTGTCAGGTTCATCGAAATCCTCAAAACTGCCAATAACTACTACTTTGTCTATGAATTCTGCAATGGAGGTACCCTGGAGCAGGAAATCAAGTCTCAAGGAAGGTTCGAAGAGGCAAGGGCTCTTAGCTACTTCAACGATCTGCTCAAGGCCTTCCAGATACTCATAAAGTCGAACATCATGCATAGAGATATCAAACCTAGCAACATTTTGCTCAATAACGGGATCATCAAATTAGCTGACTTTGGCTTCTGCAAACCACTAAAAGACGCAAGGGATCTATCTCAAACTATGCTGGGTTCACCGATCTACATGGCTCCATAAATTCTCAAAGGAGAGATTTACACAATGAAGGCAGATATATGGTCTTTGGGTGTGGTACTATATTAAATGTTGTATGGATTCTGTCCCTTCTAGGAGAAAACCATTGCAAGGCTCATTTCACTTATTGACTAAACCTCCCTCATTTTCCCTTCTAATGTCAAAATATCAAAAAAGACGGAGTAACTGATCAAGAGGATGCTCGTCAAGGATCAGTTCAAAAGGATCGGCTGGGAATAACTGTTTTCATATGATTTAAGATGCAGCAGAGAGGAAGAGACTATCAAAAACCTCTCAGAAAATAACCCATTCTCCAAAAAAAATACCTTTACTGCTTTGATCACATAGGAGGTTAGAAACAGATATTTGGCTCCATCCGAAACATACAGCCCCAACAGCACCAATTCTCTTGGTAGTTCCAATAGTAACAAATCATACAATAACTACGACATGCGTAAGAAGGAACAAAAGGTTAACACACTCACTTCGTCTGACAAAAGAAATATCCAAAACTGTCTCGAACTCAGAACTAAAATTTCACAGGGTATTAACTTACTTAAACTATACCTTCATGACAATAGCTCAAAATTAGCTGTATCTTTGTGCTCATTTTTGGCCAAAAAGATTCTATCTCTGACAAGATAAAAAGGTGAACTTTTAAAGAACATTGTTTTTGACAAAGAAAACAGAGATAAATCAACAGAACTCAGGAAGTTGGTGAATTTACTAACTGAGTAAAAGCAAAAAATTGAATAGAAGCTAGCTCCTCTATAAAGCGAACACTAACAGGTCAAGTAGCCACAAGACATTATTCTTTTGAAATTTGCAGAATAGTAATGTTTGACCCAACAGCGTGAAACCTTATTACAGCTAATCGAGCTTTATGACTATATCAATAGCAACAGGTCAGCCGATTTCTCCCACCTATCAAAGAAAGAACTGATGGAGTAGTACGAGAGGAGGATTTGCAGAAGAGCATGACAGTGATGTTGTTATAAATTAATATCGTAATTAATGTTAGCATAACTACCTCGTAAACCGGTATTCCCCGAGCACAGTAAGACTCCACTAAAACAGTCATTGCCACAGTCAGATCTAAAATAGAAAGCGATGTCTAAAATTAAGTTATTCCTGTATCGGCAGGCATCTATTCAGAGTACAAGCTCAAGGAAAAATTGGGAGCTATCCCTAAACCTACCCTTGTCGATTACGAAGACCGTATCTCTCATCATAGTCAGCCATCTTCTACTAATTAGCAGACATTCATAGTATGCCTCTCAAATTTACCAAATGTCCTCTCTGCAACACAGATTACAATAATAAGAGTCACAAGCCAGTCCAATGCAAATTTTGTGGAGTATGGAACTGCGTCGAGTGCATTTGTCCCAGGAAAAGATATCATCCAAGGGCAAAATAAAGCAATTCTGAAAGATATGAGATTTGCTATCGATGCGATGACAAATTTTTAAATCTCATCCTCAACCATGTACAAAAATAGCTATCCAGCCTTTCTACGAGAATCAGTGCCTGCTTGAGGAACTCATCGGCAGGGTCAGAGCTGAAAAGGATGCCATAGAAGATGAGCTGATCAAGGATGACGAATAATCGACGAGTATAGAGTAGTCGATCAATAGCAACAAAAATAAAATGATAGAGATAAAACAGGAAAAGAAGGAACTCAAAAGATAAGTCAAATAGCTGAAGGCTGACATCAAAATGCAAGCCTGTAGAAATCAAGAGAGAAGTAAGTATTTGAAGCAGCTCATGGACCTCAAACAGCAACAATAACTCTAAAAGTTACAAAAAGTATAAGAGGATAAAATGAAACAGATGAAAATAACAACTTAAGTATCGGTGGGAGACAACTAAGTACAGGAGAAACCAACTCGAACCCTGAGTCACAATAAAGTACTATCGGAAGCAATATATCAATAGCCTGCCCTTTAACAGAAAGAAGTGGTTCCTTCCGAAACAAGAGTGCCTTCAGCAATTTATTACCCTGAGCCAGAGGATTCATAAGATAAAAAACTCAATTTTTTCAACTATCATGAGTGGGGACGGAATTTTTAACAAGAGCCAGAAGAAGATGACTATCAATAGACGCCAATCAAGGGACTTGAATCAGATGCAGGAATCCGGACATATGCTCCTTCACCAAACAGCTAAAATTAGATGTAACAGAGCGAGGCCTTGACTCAACATAAACAGGTATAGATCTTCGCAAAGCCTGAGACTCCTCAAATCAATATGGAAACATATGATATCGATGATACCTCTTCATTGGATGAGGAGCTTGTGGAAATGAAGAAGAAGTAGTTGGTGAAAGCTGCCATTCGCAACTCTCAGCAGTAGAGAAAACTGAATGAGGGAGCAGAGCATGCAGCCAATACTCCTCAAAAGTGTACTTGTTAGATATATTGATATTTTCATCTTATTTTTGTTTTTATCCTAAAAATACTGACTTGTAGGAATGAGGTCAATGCTCAGAACATGCGATTCCTAATATACTGGCGAGGAATGTGAGTTTCTTCACTGGACATACGTCCACAGGTAGAGTGCTATCAGTTACAACAGTTAAAATTTAAGATTCTTTGCCTGGACATCAGATAATTAAGGATCAGCAGTGACGACAATCAACCGATCAACACACATCATATGCGTTTGATGATCAGTTCTTACCTCCCCTTTGATCCATTTTCTTCAATTTAATCTATTCATTGCAAAATATTGAGAGTAACTCGTGAGGATTTTTATTGTGAAGAATTGTTGGAATTCAACATAATATGCCTTATAATTGCAGAATCATGGGTAAAAATCAATCATATACTTTAGAATCTTAAAATATCTTGTTGAAGCTTAACAATAATATAATCAAATAATATATGAAAGCATAGACTACCTGTGATTCATGTCGACAGCAGAATACCAAATGGGTCTACTTCGAAAAATCTGTTGATTTGGAAGCTTTCACCTACAAGACCAATAATGAAACCATCATTTGATTTGACCAGGCCATCTCCCATAATACAATGGTCAGAAAGGCAAAACTGATTCTCTTCCTGAGAACTGGATATGAAGATACAGTTAGTTTTTATACGAAAATTCGTGTGATTGATGGTGACGATGAGTTTGTTCACTGGACATATGGCCACAGATACCCTCAGAATGCTATTAGCTACAACAGGGAAACAATTGAGATTCCTTGCCTGAAGGCCCGATAAATA
>Ga0100402_1006279_pt1 | contig 11872 bp, 11 predicted proteins | sample CryGeyme20150102_FD_80419 | JGI IMG/M metagenome (GOLD analysis project Ga0100402, IMG submission 80419) | Groundwater microbial communities from Crystal Geyser aquifers in Utah, USA - Crystal Geyser metaG 2015-0102 | ecosystem: Environmental > Aquatic > Deep subsurface > Groundwater | place...
ATGATTCAGGTTGTCAGCTGAATGCTTCTTGAGACTTTATAAACAATTTTTGATCTACTCTTAATTCTGAGTTGTAAGGATTTGAGTAATAAGAGCCAAAGGCCAGATATTACCGGATGGAGTATGAGAACTGCCAATTCCTCTGATTTAACCATTCATAAAAAAATACGGATTATTTTGAGAAAGAATATGATTTCTCGTATTTTTGTATATCTCATCATTCTCGTCCACAAACTGCAAATATGAAAGTGAAAGTAATGAAGGTAAATTAGCATCGTCAAAAGTTCGAGACTACCCCAAACCATTGACCTCATAAGCAAATACTTTCATCTTATTGACTTCAACAACTCCATATTAGAATATAGCTGTCCTGATTGTTTAGGAGGCCTTTAGCATTCTTTGCTTCAATATTGATAGTTCTTCTGCAAAGACAGATGTTTTTGGGATTTTTTGTAAAATTTATTTTGCTACTAGATCCATGTATGTACAGAGCATTGCATTTCCTGGAATATTGAAAGCAAGATCGTTAGGGTCATCTGATGGTCTGAAACCTGTCTTTACCATTCCCGTCCCAAAAGCAGGTCTAATAGTGCCATCTCTTAACTCAGTAGGTGTGCGGTAGAATGTGTAAAATAGAGACTTTCTTCTCTTCTCATAAGCACTATCTTTTGTCTGCTACTCCACTGTGGTCATGATCCGCTTTAGGGCTTTGAAAAATCGAATGCCAACAAAATCAAGAGTATCGTAACGACGATGATACTCATAGGCAAGGCGAAGAAATGATGCTAGAGAGTCAAGTTAAAACTTTCTCTCCCAGATAGCTTTGGTAGCAAACTATTTATGACGAGAAAGATCCACTGGTACTCCTAAAAAGAGCGTCTATGTTTTGTCATTCAAATAAGAATGTCTCTGAGCTGAAGGATTCTCAAATTTTTTGAAAGCATTCGTATATGCATCTGTCATAATCAGCTCAGCTTGAGTATTCAACAGTCCTAGCGCTAGCTGTTTGATTTGAGGACAGTTTTAAGTAATTTTCATGTACGGCAGAAATTGATTCGTTGAATCTCTCAACCACATAGCCTCAATATCTCCTGTGATGATATATGTTGATTAATTTTGAGGAGTGAGATCGAAGTGTTGGACAGTCGTGCTGAGAGTATTCGGATATGATGCTTTGAACATATCGAATAATTTGGGATCCTACATCAGATAAAACAAACCATGCGGGGTCGAAAGGTATCGATGTAGGCATTAAGGCAATTGAGTGCATCTTTCAGACCTTCTGCTTGTTGATATGTGGTTATGAATATGCAAAGAATGATGATTATGGTGAATTGCATATTTTAAAATATACACCATCATGATCATTTTTTCCTGTTTTTGCAGTACTACTTCAAAGCAGTTGAAGCCTTTTACTTGGCTATCAGTATCTTGTTCATGATCTCTTCCTGGTTATGATTACCTTTGCTCGCCTCATGAAGCTAGGCTTTGATTTAATGGGGAATTGACTTTTTGTATTATTCTTCTTTCTGAGCTTAGATAGCAGTTTGAGGATATCCATGCTGCTTTCTATACTCTTCTAACTTCTCCTGTGCCAATTTTTAGATATTATCACCGTCCATGCCTTCAAATTAGATTTACTGACATGTGATGATCTTCATCTTGTATTTGCTGACCATCTCAGTTGTAATTTGAATTTTGTTGTTGCCTTCTGCGCTGTGCATTCTTTTTTCTTTGTCACTCTCCCCACTTCTGTTGTTCTCCCCGCTTTGCCGACTTGCTTAATTCTCTCTATAGCTACCTTGACTTTTGTCAGTTTGATAGCTGTTATTAGAACGATCGTTGTTGGATTTTGGGTTTGCACTATTTGTCATTTTTTACTAAATTGGTTTGAACAAATTAACATTACCTGCACTATTTCTCTGTGATGGCTTTTTCATCAAGTTTAAATCCTCATTGCTACTGTTAACTTTGATGAGACCTGTGGCTATTGGTCTATCAGACTGATCAGTATCTCTGACAGATGGTGTTATTGTCTTTTCTTCATGTTTTTATGAATGCTGGTATTATGATTGTTTTTAGTTAAGGCCATATCTTTTTGGTTTGTATGAGCTTTGAGTTTATTTTTTATTGTACAATGCACCCAGAATATTCTTAGAAGAGTCAGGATTATTAATTTAGTGAGCTTTTTAACTTCCTTTTCCTGACCCTTGGCGAGAAACAGTATTGCTGTGTGTGCCATTTTGAGTAAATACAATTTTATTGCCGGAAATTACAAAACCGGGGCTATTTTATTCCTTGTTGTCTGCATCGTCAACTGGACCTTTAATCTGTTCCCACAGCTCCTACAATTCGAAGTGCAGTCTTGTTTTTTCGGTAGTATAGAATTATTAGAGATCCTATTGGTTCAAAGGATCGTCAGCATCAGGCATCACAAATAGCTTAATTTTGCCCTCATCAGTTACAGCCACATTTTATATCCGAATATCAACCCTAACCTTGGCCTATTCCAGACACTTTAAAGCACATGAAATTTCCTGTTAAATTCGTTTGATTTAACTGTGAAGATGTTTGGGCAGATAATCATTCAGTGATTTATCCTGATACTCATATATCATATGGAACTGCTATTACTCCCTTAGTATTCTGAAAAGTTGTATAAGGTGCGGACAATGTATTTTTTTATAAATTTTGCTGAACTATTTAATCCGAGCTGCCATCTCTTTGCCAGTGTAAGGATGAAGGTGTTAGACTGATGTCTGCTCATCTCCCATTTTGCGATGATAAGGGAAGATTCCAAATTTGGTACGGTAAAACGTTTCCATGAAAAATACTATGATTATAACACTCAAAAGAAACAACAAATTTCCATCAAAATATGCAATACTCCTTACATAGCTTATTGTAATACCATACCTCTCGATTAATAAAATCATATCGTTGATAATATTTCAAATGAATAACAGTCCTAACAAAGTAATGGCATCCTTTATCTAGATCAGCAGTCTCCTTAATCATGATTTTCAGGATAACTTTGCTAATAAATACCTGAGTGATAGCATTTAGGAGCATCGGCCTGAACTCATCAAGGAACATCTTGAGGTATAGGTCAACTCGATCAATGCCACCCTTGCCAGCCTATTCTCAGAAAGACCTCGACTCGGACTTCTCTTCTCCTCTGACCCCTACGAAATCTAAAAGACTATTGATGTGTAGTTCAGAAAATATTCAGAATCAAGCTTCTTCTTTCTCAACGTCAAAGAGATATCGAAAGCAAGAATGAAGTATACGCAAATATGCGAAAAATCTAAGGCTAAAAATCACAAATCGCGGTCCAATTTGAGAAAGTTCAACGTGAGCTCAAAAGAGTGGACGCAGAAAGGTAGAATTTATTGAACAAGCTGAAAAATCTCTAAAAATCATTCAAAGACAGTGTATAAAGGCTCACCAGTGAAAAAGATGAATGGACCAAAAAATTCAAAGCAATAGAAGCCAGATAAAACCAATACATCAACGCCAGCAGAAAGCAAGATCAAACTATCAAGAGTCTGCAGGATAAAATCGGAAGAGGTCAAGACAAAGGAGGCTTCAAGAATACCTTTGATGTGATGCAGCAACTACAAACTTATGGACCTACTTTTGTCATGGTAAATGGAGAGCATGAATACAATCAAATGGTTGCCAAAACAATGTAAGAAAATTACACCCAAATTTCCAATGAAAACCAATTTCTGAAAGACACCCTTCAAAATATCCAAAAATAACTACAGACTGTCCTTGATCTCAAATGTTAGATCCTAAGAAGAAGACGTGGCTATGATTCTGAATTTGACTCAGCTTTTGAACTCACTCCTCTCAAGCCTCAATTGCTTAACATGCCTCAATCTTTCACAAGACAACCTGTATCAACTTTGCATGATAATGTTAGTAGATTCAAAGAAGCTATGAGGGCTGGTCAAAGTATTGATGATAAAGAAGCTGACCAGAAAGTTGCGTGTGTGAGCAATGTCAAAAACCTCATCAAAAACTACAAAAATGTGATCGAATCACAAGAGCAACTTCTTGGCAGAGTGATCCTCAAAGCTAAGGAGTTCAAATCAAATTAAATCCAAGCAATCTAATCACGAAATTCTAAGGCTATGGATGAAGATTAGATCGAGCGAGCAAGAAGATTCATCTAAGAGCAAAGCAGTTACCTTTAAGGAAAGAACAAATAATTGGAGCTGACCAGAAAGGCTATGCAAACAACCATGAGAAAGGTGGAACAAGAACGTGAAGAGTGGGTGAGACGTTCAGGTCAGGCTGGTGAAGAAATTCAGCGAGTGAAGAGACAAATCGAGCAATTACCTGCAATGGTGTAGCAATAACTCAATAATCTATGATATGCAATTTGTTATCTTTGATTAATAATGTCGAAAAAGAATAGTAAGAGTCAACAACAGAAACATGAGTAACCTATCGATCTCCCTAACCTAAAAGTTGCATAAAGTGTCTCTATTGTCCTTCCCAAAAGTATTTCCATCAAGCAACAGAACAATCCTTTGCTTTAGGGTTATCTGAGAGCAAAACTCAATAATAAAAGAATCTCAGTTGGACAAAATTTTGTAGCTCTATTTAAAGGAAAATAATAGACATTTGTCATAGCGTAAATTGATAACCTTAAGCAATCGAAAGATCTCATGAAGTCAGAGGCAGAAGAAAAGCCACCAAAGCAAGAACTGTCTTTCATTGTGAATACCACAACTGAAATTAGACTGATTGAGCTCAAGGATGAAGATAAAAATGAAAAGAAAGAGCATCAAAGCTCCTTTTATGGATATCTGGAAGAATTGAAAGATTTGCAAGATGGTATCGTTCACTCACTTTTCAATAGATAGGTGCTCATCAACAATGGACTTGGACCTCTTCGAGGAATTCTTATAGGGGGTTACTCAGGAGCAGGAAAAAGTGCCTTATTGAAGGAGACCAAAAATCGTCTTCTGGCTGAACACCCCACTGTTCACTGGAAATAAATATCCTCAGTGTAAATGCTTTCTCGAGTAGTTGGAGGAGCCGAATAATTCATCAGAGGTATTTTCACAGATCTCAAGAAAAACCTACCTTGTGTGCTTGCCATCGAGGATGTTCATTTGTTATTTGGAGCCAAAGAAGTTTCATCTCATTAAACCACTCTAGCTACCTTGCTATCAGAAATGGAGAAGGCTGAGTGGGAAGAAATAATAGTTGTTGCGACTTATAACTCTGAAAGGTAACTTGCTAAGAGTATTCGATCATCTGGCAAATTTGAAAAAGAAGTTTTGGTTGGATTACCTAATCACACAATGAGGCTTGAAATATTGCAAAAAATGGTCGGCAGACTGTCTCTTAAACAATAAATCGAGCTTGAAGCTCTAAAAAAGATTAATCTCAGATTGAATGGATTTACAATCGGAGAGGTCAAACAAATTCTCAGATAAGCTTTTAGCTCATATGGATAGGATCTGACAGGAGAGAGATTTGAATAACTTCTGAAGAAATTCAGACCTTCAGAGATCAAATAACTGATCGTTGAGATTCCTTAGGTATTTTGGAATCAGATTGGTGGCTACGAAAACGTCAAAAAATAAATTCGTAAAGTAGTCGAATTACCACTTCAACATTCAGCTAAATTTGCCAAATTTGGCATTGAGCCCAGTAAAGGCATCATGCTCTATGGTCCTCCAGGTTGCAGCAAAACTATGATGGCCAAAGCGATCGCCACCTAAAGTAAACTAAATTTTATCGGCATCAAGGGCCCATAACTATTCTCGAAGTATGTTGGCTAGTCAGAAGCAGCAATCAGAAATATATTCAAGAGGGCTAGAGCTTGCAGTCCTTGTGTTATATTTTTTGATTAAATCGATGCAATTGCTACCCAAAGATCTGGAAAGTAAAAAATTATGAATATTTAGTACTGAAGTATCTGAAAGAGTCCTTTGTCAATTGTTAAATTAAATGGATGGAATTGAAGGATTGAAGGAAGTCGCTATAGTAGCAGCAACTAATAGACCATAAATTCTCGATAAAGCTTTGATGCGGCCTGGTAGATTTGACTATTTGATCTACATTAACCCTCCAGATGAAACAGCTAGAGTGGAAATTTTCAACATTTATCTCAGAAGTAAATCATTATCCAATTTAGAAAGCGTCGTAGCTGATAAAGTAGCCTAATTCAGCCAAAAATTGGCCAAACAAACATAAAACTACACAGGCGCAGAGCTTAGTCTCATTTGTCGAGAAGCTGTAGTGATGGCTTTGGAGGAAAACCTCGAATGTTAAACAATTTAATTGGAGCACCTCTAAAAATCACTCAAAAAATTCAAAAAGAGATTGAATGCTTTTGAAATTTCCAAATACGAACGATTTAGCGAATCCCTCAGATAAACCATTAATTGATATGAATCGACTTAGTATTATTCTGCTTCTGACTTCAATCGTGGGAGTGATGACCGTGGGAACGAAAGCAGGTAGGCGAGGTGCTCATGTGGGCGAAGGAGAGTAAGAACTGATGCCTGAATTTTTCGAAGACAGTCGCAACACAATGATGCTCTTGGTCGGTCTAGGCATCATCGTTCTCTCTGTGATAATCGCACTGCTGATCGTTAAACTACGTGCAAGGTCGGCAGCCTTTGAAAACAGCTTGTTCCAAAATTTGTAAGATTAAGCCTAGTGATTGTATCTACTGCGCATCTTTAATAACATTTTTTAAGATTTATCAAGCATGATGGAACTGGTTGATCTGTAGACTTTCAAGACAAAAAAATGTGACAAACAACATCAGATGTAATTGTCAAGCCTCCACCTCTAATGCTCTAACTACCACTCCCGAGAAGACAAACGACGATCTCCATTTGTTAACAATAAAAAATCTCTTGCTTACTCCAGCAGCTATATCTAAGATTACTACAGCACACAAATGTCTTCAAATTTAGTATAGTATCTCTTCCATCCTGATATTTACAAAACTATCCCTTGTCGTAACCGCTTCACCAAAAATTTTCAAAAATGTTAGAAAGAACCGCAGTAATGTCGAGTTAGATGGTGTCCATATTTGCATGAAAATGAGAATGTGATTAGTTTGATCACAATTAGATTCCTACCTTTGCTTTCTCCCATTGAGGAAAATTATTTGGAGACAACCGAACCGGTGGATGATCTCAAAATGCTCCTCAAAGGAGATTAAGCTTAAATCAAGACTAAATTTGCTGATAAGGTATCTTCCTTCAAAGAGCACCTCAAAAAAACTGCTGAAATCCCCGAAAAAGCTCCATAAACTTCTCCTTTAATTATGCCAAAAATAGAAATCAAGAGTCCAAACCTTACCAACGACAAAAAAGCGCTGAATTAGTGGTACACCGAATACAAATATTTCAATTTTGGCTAGAAACTCCCCATAATCGAGGACAGATACCATTAGTTCAAAAACTACAGAGACATTGTCAACAATAACATAGCACCTATTGTCATGAAGTACATTGCTGCTTTTTTGAATTCAGATGGAGGTGTTTTGTATGTAGGAGTTGATGATAACTCAGTTGTTTATGGCTTTGAAATGAGTCAACATGAATTCGATCGCTTTTTGATCAACATGGATGGCTAGAGCAAAATGAATATGCTACCACCCCTTATGCCTCATAAGTACTCGCTCAGACGGATACCAGTACTTAAACATCGCAGAGGCAAAGAACTATGGGTAATAGAAGTCAAAGTGATGCCTTCTGAGAATGAAAAAAGAAACAAAGTACTAACGACCTACAACCGCTAAGCATACATACGAATGAATGCATCCACTCATAAACTTGATGCACTAGGCCTGATATAATATCTCAGACATAACGAATAGGAGCGCAAGGACAAAATGACAGGCCTGGAAAAGGTCGATCAGCTCATTCTCGATGTCTAGCGAGGATAGAAAAAAATAGGCCAAGAGTAATGGCTTCAAATGCAGTAAAAGGTCGCCAGATTAAGCCAGAAAATCTAAGAAGTCATGAAAGTTTCAAATGTTAAGATTGGTTGATGATGGTAATAAGATTTGTGATTTAAATATTTTTTAAATTAATAGCAACATCCCATGTCTAACATGTTCAACACCAAGTACAACCTCATTCATTTAGGAGCGATTACGATCGTGGAATCAACACTTTCTCTCCTGAAGGCAGAATTTTCCAAGTCGAATATGCCATCGAAGCCATCAAAGTAACATTGATGTCATACAGCTCGGCTCATCAGCTATCGGTATCAAGTGCAGTGAAGGTGTTGTCCTTGCTGTTGAAAGAAGATTGCAATCAACCCTTATCGTCCCTGAGTCCATCGAAAAAATCTTCGAGGTTGACTCTCACATCTGTTGTGCAGCTAGTGGTGTCATCACTGACGCGAGAACTTTGATCGAGCATGCTCGTGGTGAAGCTCTCAACCATCGCTACACTTATCTTGAACCAATCACCGTCAAGGCACTCACTCAGACCATTTCCGATTTGGCTTTGAACTTCGGAGAAGGAGATCCTTCCTCAAAAAAGAAACCCATGTCCAGACCTTATGGTGTTGCTTTGCTGATTGCTGGTGTTGACGAAAGAGGACCCTGCATCTACCAGACTGATCCCTCAGGCACAATGATCGAATACAAGGCCAAGGGCATCGGTGCAGCCGAAGAAGGTATCCAATCTCTCCTCAACGAGAAATACAACTAGGTATTTGTATTTTCATTCAGAAAATGTCTCTGGAAGACGCAAAGAAGTTGGCCCTCTCTTCCTTAAAGGAAACCATGGAGGAGAAGATCAGCAAGAGCAACGTCGAAATGATGGTCATCTCAAACGAGAGAAAGCTAGTCGAACGTGTGACTGCCGAACAAATCAAAGCCATTCTCGAACAACTTAAATGATAGGTCAATGATTGTGATTCAACAGTGCTTTATCCATCTTTTTTTCATATGGTCAGAGATAGCTCGAGTATAATTTAAATTATTTTTAAAACTATGGCTGACACTGCTGCCATTCTCGAGCAAGTGCAAGGTCTCTCCAACGAGGAGGTACGCAATCGCATCAAAATGTATGAAAACAACATGCGGCAATACAAATTAGAGCTAAATCGTATCAACCATGAATCCAAGAAGGTTGACGAGTCTCTCAAAGATAACCGAGCCAAGATCAAACAGAATAAACAATTGCCTTGGTTGGTGTCAAATGTGGTTGAAATTTTAGACATTGAGCCCGAAAATGATAACGATGCTCCCATTGACCCCGAAGAAAAACCAGAAGATAAATGCATTGTTGTCAAAACTAGTACCAGAAATACCATCTTCCTGCCAGTTCCTGGACTGGTGGATTCATCTGAACTCAAACCTGGAGAACTTGTCGGTGTCAATAAAGATTCATACATCCTTCTTGAAAAATTACCAGCAGAGTACGACTCTCGAGTCAAAGCTATGGAACTCGATGAAAAACCAACAGAAGAGTACACTGATATTGGTGGTCTTGACAAACAAATTGAAGAACTGAGAGAGGCTATTGTGTTGCCTATTACTCATAAGGATAAATTCATAAACATCGGTATCAGACCTCCCAAAGGATGCCTCATGTATGGTCCCCCAGGAACAGGAAAAACCATGATGGCAAGAGCATGTGCCGGTCAAACTAAAGCTACCTTCCTCAAGTTGGCAGGTTCTAGCTTGGTGCAAATGTATATCGGTGATGGCCCTAAAATGGTCAGAGATGCTTTTGCTCTGGCTAAAGAAAAAGCACCCACCATCATCTTTATCGACGAAATCGATGCCATCGGTACCAAGAGATTCGATAATGATAAATCTGGAGACAGAGAAGTTCAGAGAACTATGTTAGAATTGCTTAACCATCTTGACGGGTATAACTTTTTTTATGTAGATTTTCTCCCAATGATGACATTAAGGTTATTTGTGCCACCAACAGACCCGATGTGCTGGATCCTGCCCTGATGAGATCTGGTAGGTTGGACAGAAAAATTGAGTTCCCTCTTCCCACTGAAGACGCTAGAGTTCAGATTTTGAAAATTCACTCTCGTAAAATGAACCACAAGGAGATTAACTTTATTGAGTTGGGTATATTATACTCTATATAGCTCGTTCAACCGATGATTTCAATGGTGCTCAGCTGAAGGCAGTCTGCGTTGAGGCTGGAATGAACGCCTTGAGAAGAGGAGGAACTTACCTCGAGCACGAGGACTATGTTGAAGGTATCATGCAGGTTCAGGCCAAGAAGAAGAGTCACCTCAATTACTATGCCTGATTATGTTGGAATTATCTCGAATAGAATACAGTTTTATAATTAATATCTTTACGTGTGAAATATGAGAAGAGACTGGGACCAGCTGAAAGCTATCCTGCTCTGCATTCTCGTCATCACCAGCTCAGCAGCATAAGCAGCAGCCGAGCAAGACAATACCTACTATTTCAACGCAGAAGTCACCAGGTAACTCACCCCTCATTCAGAATGATGGATATCCTTATCAACTCACTCTACTCCCAAAAGGAAATCTTCCTGAGATAAATCATTTCGAACGCATCTGACGCCCTCGATAAAATTCGATTCATTTCTCTGAGCGATCCTGACATTTTGGGAGATACACGCAACCTCGAAATCAGAGTCGAGATCAATGATGAAGAAAAATACATCCAGTTCAGAGATACAGGTATCGGTATGAGCAAAGCTGAACTGATTCAAAATTTAGGAACAATTGCCAAAACTGATACGACCAGCTATCTATCTGCCTTGAAGGAAGGAAAAATCAACCTGATTGGTCAGTTCGGTGTAGGATTCTATTCAACTTTCCTTGTTGGCAAAAAAGTCATGGTCATCTCCAAATCAAACAATGATGAAAAGCAGCATATTTGGATTTCTGAAAGTGCAGCTTCATACTCTGTTGAAGAAGATCCTGAAGGTAACACTCTCGGTCGAGGAACTATCGTCAGAATTTACCTTAAAGAAGACTCACTTGAGTTCTTGAACAGGAAAAAGGTAGCCAAGCTCATCAAGAGATACTCAGAATTCATTGACTTCCCTATTTACCTCCACCAATAAAAGGAAGTCGAGGAGGAAGTTGTTCCCGAATCTACAACTGAAGAAGCTAGTGATGATCTTGAAGTCAAAGAAACAACCGAACAGCCAAAATAGAAAGTAAAGAGAAAAATTTGGGACTGGGAGCTTATCAACGCTAACAAAGCTCTATGGTTGAGAGACAAAGACGATATTTATGATGAGGACTATATTGATTTCTACAAGAGCATCAGCAAACAGTCTAATCCTCCCATGAACTGGGTGCATTTCAACACTGAAGGATAAATTGTCTTCACCTCAATTCTCTACATCCCCAACAGAATTCCTTATGACTTCTACAACAATTACAACAGCCGAAAGAACGAGCTCAAACTATACACCAGAAGAGTGCTCCTTGCTGAACAAAAACTAGATCTGATCCCCAAATATTTATCTTATGTGATGGGAGTCGTTGACTCTAATGATCTCAACGTCAATGTGGCTCGAGAAACCCTTCAAAATAGCAAAACATTCAAGATTATCAACCAAAGGTTGACCAAGAAGGTTCTTGACATGATCAGCGAAATTGCCAATTACGATGAAATTACTGATGATGAGGTTGAAGCTGAGCTGGAAGAAGATTCTGAAGAACTTGCATTGATGGAATAAACCGAGCTCCAGAAATTAAAAGATGATGCGAAGGAAAAAATGCTGAAAGATAGAAAATAAAGATACCAAAACTTCTATCAATAATACGGCAAGACTATCAAGCTTGGTATCCTCGAAGACAAGACCAACAGGAACAAACTGGCTTCTCTTTCTAGATGGCACACTACCAGAGATCCTAACGG
>Ga0100402_1006283_pt1 | contig 11868 bp, 5 predicted proteins | sample CryGeyme20150102_FD_80419 | JGI IMG/M metagenome (GOLD analysis project Ga0100402, IMG submission 80419) | Groundwater microbial communities from Crystal Geyser aquifers in Utah, USA - Crystal Geyser metaG 2015-0102 | ecosystem: Environmental > Aquatic > Deep subsurface > Groundwater | place...
TCGACTGCTGCTGCCTTCTCTTTTTTTCACCGCCTCACACCTGCCTCAAATAAACCATCATCAGTAGCAGCACAATCGTAAAAACAAAAAACAAAAAAACTTAAATAGACCTTGCGCCAAAATCCTTGGGGCAATCTCTAGGCTGTCGCTGGTGTTATTTGAAGTTGATTTTGTTCGTCTCCCTAATAAATCCTCAGTATTTTGAAGCAACGGTAGAGGTTTCCAGTTTTCAGCAACTTAGAGTTCCAACAAGTGCGGAAACCGGAAACACTTAATCTCATACGTACTAATAATCAGATGACAATCTTGGAATCGGACGGTTGCAAGATTGAAACGAAGTCCAAGGCGGGCACAGTGCACACTTGTGCCGAATCCTCGGAAGAGTTCACATTATCGGCTGAACTCTCGACTGGGTGTGGCTCGATCGGGACAACAGCTGAAATGGCTGCCATGTCGGGAGGGCAGGGACACCATCGTCTTCAGTTGTCAGGGCTAGCTATCGTCGAAAGCAACGAAGCGCAAGAGCGACAGAAACAACGACGGCAACAAAAGGGCAAACTTGCACCGACCGCAGAAGGCAAAGGGGTTCACTTTCTAGAGGATGTCACATATATCACTAACGAGAACTCGCGATCACTTCACCCTACCCAGACTCGGAAGAAGAAGACATGGAAAGAACAGGAGCGAGACGACGAAAAGAAACAGGCTGAAAACGACAGACCTATCTCGGACGATGATATATGGTGGAACGCAAAGGAGCTGAAAGAGTTTGAAGATAACGCCATGTACATTGTCAAGGAATCCCAACAGTATCAAGAAGAAGTGATCTGCACTGTGCTCTACAACAAGGCCTTTTTAACTGCCTCGGAACTGGCGAGAACTACTGCCGAGGAAGAACTCGAAGACAAGTTAAAAGATATTGGCTTTGCCGCTCAAAATCTTGAGAGTTGGACGGCAGTGGGACAATCACGACGAGGCCTCGAGAGCCTGGTCTCTGACAAGGCTCAAGAGAACGCCATTGAAAGCCGTAAAACTGCCTTGCAGTTCCAAAACAAATTACGAGCCACAGCATCGAACGATGATGGCGGGAATACGGCTGCAGCTACATTGCAGCATGAAACCTTTCTAGCGCGCAAATGTCAAGAGTTGTCCAGAACGGCTCGGATCTTTGCACGGATGATGGGACAAGCCGACCACGATTCCCTGGAAAGGGCGAACCTTGCTCTACAAGACTTTTGCCAGTTACCAGAGCCACCTGGTCTTTACGATAATTATGATTACGACGGTGCAAATGGCGGTTATGGTAACGAAGGGGTGTCAAAGACCAATAGAAGAGGTAGCCGGTTGCTGCAACCAATCAAGAAAGGTCTCGCTTCCGTCTTTCGTCGTCGTCAATCTTCGGAAGATGGGCACCGAAAACGCATCCTTCGCATGCAGCGAAAGCAGATGAAACAGAATGCCGCCGAAAACGAGTCACAAAGGCGGCCTTCGCAAGAGTTTCGCCGTTCCTTTTTGGAGAAATTGGGTTACGGGGTGGAGTAATATATCTTTAACAACTACAGTAGTGTACTTTATCATTCATAGTAGCTACGACCATAAATACTTTTTGGCACAGTTTCTTTTCAAGAATGCATGTACCCGACCTACTTGCATGTTTTACTGCGCTGCGCTACGTTTCTTCTTCAGTCGAGGTTGATTGTATGCTGAGACAACACAGCGAAAAGGAAACAGTAGTGAGCAAGCCATGAAACTATAATAATGTGCGTAGCATTTTGTTTCTCTAGTAGGTTGAAAGAACATTGTGTGCACTTCAAGTTTTGACAGCAATCCTTGAAAATTGACGTATCCTTTGTCGTTAGCATCAATGGACAAACGAGGTCTAAACGCGGTTTATTGAAAAGATGCCCGTCTTGACCCCGATCCCAATAAAGCAGAGTTGGAATGGTGCCAGGTGCCAGGTGTATCGCATGCCGCACTATAATACTCTGACAAATTAAGCCATATCCATCTCACTCATTTTCCCCCTTCTTGCTAGCTTGGGCACACTGGGTACTCGCTATCATATTCGTCTGTGTATGCGGGTGACCTGTCTTACACTCTGATGAGGTAGGCAGGCTCCGAGTACCAAGTTTTAATTCACATTTTTATGCAAGTTCAAGAGCCGTCACAATCACTTCTTCCTCCTCATCCTCCGTTTCTCCTTCCATTGGAACTTCCAACTCTGAACCACTGTCTTCATTATCAGACAACATCAAGGCTTGATTGCTCATTTCCGCTAATTGCTCTTCCGTGAACGCCGGTCCATGAAGATGGTTCGAGGAGTATTGTGTGAAACTGGTAGAACTGTTGTTGCTGTCCTCGTGGTTGTCCTTGGAGTGGCCTTGTCCATCCGTGGGTCGTATAAAACTGGTTCGCAGCAATTCCCTTTGACTATTCGTCAATCCCAAGCCACGAACGCTCCCTGCCAATGACATGCGGGTCAAGGAGGCGTCCAGTCCCTTCAAACCCTGGAGGAAGTCTTTGGGCAGGTGAAGAGAATTCCGTACCGACATCTTACGTTCCATAGAGTTTCGTCGGATCACCCGATCCGAGTCACTACGTTCCAAGCGAGTTTTTTCGACAATGCTCTCGCGACTCTCGCCCTCGACAGCGGCTCCTGATTGACGGCGGGGTTTGGATCTCTTTGGCGTTGCCATGGGAACAGTGGCGCGGCGTTGGCTACTAGTAGTGCTAGTAGCTTTCTGGTGATGGTCTGCCACTTTATCTTGATTCAACGGTAAAATTGTGCGGCGCTGGTTCTCTGCTTTCTGTTGACCTCGGCTTGTCATCCTGGTGAAGTGTTTGTTTTGTTTTTGTTCTGGGAGTAAAAACAAAACTACTAACTAGAGACTCTTTATTACGTAGTGCCGGTACCAGTAGTAATTAAAATAATAAAATGATGATGCCTTCGCTTCGTACGATTGCTGCTTTCTAAGGTTGCAAGCTGGACTCAGCTACTACATAAATAAATAGATAATACGTGAAGTATAAAGATTTAGTACAGTATTCATAGATGTCGTTAAATATTTCACTAGTAAACACGAAATTCTCTTTCCGCTGCAGCATGCTTGCCATCGTTCTGGTCAGACTACTGTACAAAGCTTGATTGGATTCGATTGCATGCAGTATTGAGTTGAATGAGATTTAGTTACCAATACATAGGCACAAGTGTCGTAGGAATTTAAGTACATTTGAAAAGAGACACTGCGAGAATGTAATACTACTACTGTTGCAACTCAGCTCTATGTGCTCAGGCTACAGGAGGGGAGACTTCCTAGTAGTAGCATGTTGGATCCTATTCCTAGCTATTTTGAGTAGGCTACTCTCTAGCCATTTTTATTATTACTCTACAAATAGGAGTAGCAGGTATTACTTTTTTGTACAGGAATGCACTTCATGCTCAACCACCACCTCCACCAGCATTTTCAGATCGTTCCGAGGCATTTCCCCCTGCTAGTCTACTTCACCTCGATCCTTATCTTTGCTCTTTCGATTGTTTCCGCCCAATCGTCGCAACAAGTTGGGTAAGGAAAATTGACGATTTTTGCTGTGAAAAAGCATAGAATCGCTGTGTCGTCGTCCATATCGTTTGTTCCCCCGTGCTGGGGCAGTGTCCCTACTGACACTGGCAGTAGTTGCAGTAGCAGTCGCAGTAGCAGTCGCACTTGCTGACTCTACATTGGCATCGTCGATACTGCTTCGTCGTATCCCTCGGCCGCCATTCAACATGGCTGGCATACTGGCAGACATGGCAACATTGTCATTTGTCGCGTCGTCTTCGTCGTCTGTAGGCATTGTACTTGAGGGTGATAATATTCGTCGATTGGCAGTTTGGTTGGTAGGAGTGGCAGTAGTGGAGTTTTCAAAGCTGGAAGCGGCAACGGAGGATCCAGCTGAAGAGGAAAACCTATTTTGCCTCCCCTCGTCTCGCCGAGATTGGCGCATGTGCTGCACCTCAAAAAGTGTTCGTTCTATTATGCCTGTATTCTCGCTGCCGTGATCATCATTGCCGCGAGCTTGGCCTAAATGCCACATGTGTCCAGGACCAATGATAATTTGTTCAATATGCATCTGCACCAAAGCTTCCAACCGCCGCGGCAAGAGCACATTGTGTTGCGAATCAAATGTTTTGACTTCCAAGAGTCGCTCATTGTTCGGTTGACGTGGTGGTGAGCATCCCAATTCCCAATAGGGCAATCGACTGGGGTGTGGTATTCGTAGTCCTAAATTGTTGGCATCGTTGCTGCCCCAGACGTAGACATGTCCGGAAGAGCTGAGAGCCGCCGAGGAACAGCCACAGGCGTACACAGATTGAATGGTGGGAACAGAGGCTAGAGAGTGTTCAACTTGCTGAATATTCCCAACTGAAGCAGTATTTGGTTGCATTTCTCCGGCTGCTATAGCCACGAAATCCAAATCATGCAAAAGCCGAGGTCGAGGCGTTGCCACCACGGGCGGAAATATTCCTAGTTGACCTTCTTCTCCGGCACCCCAACTAAAGACGCGCCCTCCTTTGGACAAAACAATGGTGTGTCGATCACCTGCAGCAGCATCTACAATATTCACATCTTGGAGGCTGGACACGAGTTTTGGTAGTGTTGTGGTGTTGCGGGTATATTTGCTACTTCGAACGCTACTACCCGCATTGGAAGCACACTGCCCATAATGAGATGCACCCCAGCAATAGACTTGATTCTTTCTGGTAATGGCGACGGTGTGTGCTTTGCCAGCCGTTATTTTGGCAATGGGTGCCGGTGGGTCGTCGGCCTTGTCAGGATCGAGGTCAAGAATTGTCACGGGTTGCGGTGTCATTTGCAGGGGTGCCGGCGACGAAGCGGCTGCTTTATCAGAGCTGCTTTGGGGTGACTTTCGACCGCATTGCATATTACGATTGCAGCCCCAAGCTAAAACTACGCCGTCGCCTTGAGTCAAAGCCAATCCGTGCCATTCGCCAGCGGCAATTTGGGCAATCGGGGATCCCACCATGCGGGGCAACAATCGTTCTATCACTTTAGGAGTGGCTTGAAAGGTTAGCGTATTGTCTCCAGATTCGTCCGCAACAAAACTAGCACCGTGTCCCAACTGGCCAAAGTGTCCAGCACCCCAGCTCAAGACGGCATTACCACCTTCCAAACGTGCCAAACAGAAATGCCGTCCCGCTGCCAATTCGACGCACGGCAGGGGCATAGGAATAGTCACGGTTGATGGTGATAGCATGTAGGGATTCCACTGCTGTTGATTGTTATTATTCAATTTCGATTGAGCTTCTTCCAGGACTGGGTTCATGACGCGGCCGTGAACGGTTCCGAGTGTGACGATGCGGTTATGTCGTGATCCCGACAAGAAATAAGTCGCGGCAGAAGAACATGCTGCGGGTGCTATTTGATCATGGCTTAGCGGTGATTGAATTTTCGACTTTAAGGATTTGGGTTGGTTAGGAATTTCACTTGTATATTGGTAGGCGACCAATGGCCTTGCGGCGGCGGTTGTGGTGGAATCTGTGGTAGTAGTAGTAGTAGTAGTAGTAGTAGTAGTAGTAGTAGTTGTTGTTGTTTTTCCGGAAGGGGTATCATGTTCATCGTTGTCAATGGTCTCCACACCCCAACTGTAGGGGCCTCCTGCACCGACGCCATCTTGTTGAGGAACTTCCTTCCATTTCTCTGATCCAAGACTGTGAAAATAATTTCTTCCGAAACCAATCCATCCTCGTTTGCCGTCCAAAGGCGTGTCGGGTTTCTGCATAAGTTTGTTCATTTTTGTGGAGGCCCACAGGAATTGTAAACCTGTAACCTGTACAGAACTCTAGTAACTTTCGGGATGGCTGGAACTAGAAAGGTTACGATCAGTAATTTGTTTTCTTCTATCTTCAGCTTGAAGGTTGTCCCTTCTCTGCTCTCTGGTCCTGTAATTGCAATTTGTATTTGGTAGCCTTTGGCTAAACAAATTTCAGCAACGCCAACCAGGATGGCAAGGCTCTTCTAGCTTCTAGCTGTTGCACCTATTGCCAGTCCGTTGCTTGTAGTAGTGGTGGTTCAGATCTGAAATAGATATTCTTACTATCTGCACGGTGTAAAGTTTTTCAAATTGCTTAAGGTCAAATAAAATGGCGTAGAAAGGCAATTGCTGTTTTGCGCTGTTGTGGGCTTGCGGTTGCTTGCAGGTTCAATAATTACTGTACAATTGTGTAACCATTTTGAGGTACCAGCCAGTTGTTGCAGAGTACTACAGTACGTAGTCAAGAACTTTGACTTCTCGGGTCGTTCCAAACCTGGCTTCTGTTGCTAGCTAGTCGTACTACTAGTAGTAGACTAGCTAGCTACTACCAGGTACTACTACTACTAGCTAGTAGTAGCTACTATTACTACTACTAGTAGAGTAGTAGCTACTACTACTACTACTAGCTACTACTACTAGCTAGCTAGTAGAGCTACTAGTAGTAGTAGTAGAGTAGCTAGCTCTAGTAGAGTAGTAGCTACTACTGGGTGGTAGTAGCTACTCTACTACTAGCTACTACTAGAGTAGTAGTAGCTAGTAGTAGTAGCTACTGGTAGTAGCTACTGGTAGTAGCTACTGGTAGCTCCTCCTCCAGTTGAGTACTGGTATTAGAGAGCCTACTCGAGTACTGGTAGAACTCTACTACTAGTACTACTACTACTCTACTACTGCTACTACTAGCTAGCTACTACTAGCTAGTAGCTACTACTACTACTAGCTACTACTACTAGTAGTAGTAGAGTAGTAGACTAGCTAGTAGCTAGATTAGTAGCTAGTACTCTACTAGCTAGTAGTAGCTACTACTAGTAGGAAAGCATTATTTCTTGTAACGAAGCAGCAATAGAACTTCTATCGAGTCTACTCTCTCCTTCTTCAAATGGGGAAGCAAGGCACAGAATTTTGTCCAATATCTGGAAGGACTCCTATGAGAGCAACATTAAATTAAAAAACGCAGTGACTTGGCTCTGGAGACAACTTGGCGCCCCTGGAAAGCTACCTGCTGGGCTCTGCGGTGATACCTAGAGTTAGCTTACCTAGCTCGGTATGTTTTGTCAGATTTTAGATAGTACGAATCTATATCCTAGCTAGTTCAATATTGGCATCGACGTCCGACAGGAGCCAAGATGACCGAGAAGACTGCAACCATAATAGTATTTGAAATAATAATCCAAAATCATATTCTTTCAAAACTAGTATCTACTGTGCGGTAGCGCCGTCTGTAACAGATTCTTTGTTGAGAAAGGAATCAAAGTGTTCCCAGATTGGAAAACGACCAGTGTAGTTGGTGAGAGCATGCTCATGCGTTCCAGCCCACAATGTTTTGATATTACCAAAGCGATGCTTCCAGAACTGACAATCATGATGAACTTCGCCCAATTTCTTGGCCTTTTCGTGAACTTTGTGAGATTTAATGTAGAGTGATCGAGGACCCGTGAAGAACTCCATCACAGCGGGAGATTTTTTGGTCCAGTTGATGTTGTGATTGGAATCTGTCAGGGCAATGGCCTGCACACGTTGCATCAACGCCTCCCTTGCGGACTCGTCTTTGCTCCCACCCAAGCATGTAGAGCGCGCGGTATTACTGCCACTAGTGCTGTCTGCGGTGCAATTATTGGAGCCGCTGGAAGGTGCCGCAGGACGGCTGTAAGATGAAGCATTGTTCATGAAAAAACGAACAATTTGGGCCCCCGCCATGCTGTGTGCCAAAATATAGATGTCTTCTTCTTCGTCTCCAGTATCTTGCCTCCCATTTTCGAGAAACAGCTTCATCAAACTCGCTTCCACAACGTCCAGTCCAAATTGACTCCCCAAAGCATTTGGATCCAACATGACAATGTCCATATCGCGCTTTTTAGCTTCGCGAATAAACGGTAAGGCACACGCGGATTCCATACTCGTTACCAGTAAATGCCGCCGCGAAAAGATTCCCGCCGTGACTTGTCCCTTTCCTGTCACGACCAACAAGGTTTTTCGTTTCTTCTTGGTCGTGGCTGCTGCTATATCACTAGTGTTATTTCCGGGATACGATTTGCTCACCAAGGCACCAAAAGTGCGTTTATCACAGATGGTTCTCCATTCTAAGTCTCCTTCTTCCATCATAATTTCTTGTGTGTACTCCATGCATAATCGTGCGAGCTGATCGTACATTTCTCCATCGGCAACAAATTCCAAATAATTTTCGTTGGTCACCATTGTGCCGGAAGGAATATGATGCAGCCTCAGAGCACACGCATCTTGCTCTATGACATGACTGCTCGGTTGACCGGCAATGGAAGAAAGTGGAAATCTACCACTATTATTTCTTCTTTGCTGCTGGCTTTGTTTGCTTCCTGCTGCATTGCTGTATTCTTCAGTGTTATGTGTTACCAAAGAAAACATACTGACCGCCGATGAACTCCTCGACAATGCGTTGGTCGACGCCGATACTACGGAATTTCCGCCACGTCTACTATCGTGCTCTCTGATGGGGATGCCAATTGGTACCATTATAGGTTCATCGCTGTCGTTTTCTTGTGCGGGGTTTTTGCCGGCAATTGATTGTTTAAGACTGTCAGAGAGCGTCACTCTATTATCATCATCACTACTAGTGGCACCAAAAGATCGTTCTCTTGCCGATAATGACAATGCTGCCTCGTTTTCCAGGAATGTCGGCTGTTCGAATTGACCATATTCGTCGTCCTCGTCTTTGCTCAAATCACTACAATATCCATCATTTTCGTCACTGTCTGTGAGCTCAAGATTCGAAGAATCGACAGGTGCATCTGGACAAGAACAGTTTTCCCTGTGATGCACCATGCGATATTCAAATCTCATCGCATCCAAACCCTCCTTGCTTTTAAGGTTGCTAACCCTGGCACAAATATCTTGAATATAGACAAAATGTTCGTCTACTGTTTCACATCCGTAGAGCATTCTCTTGGGAGCATGCCGTCTCGGTGGTAATCTTTCTGGTTCTGGAGGGTCCAGTATACCTTTAATGGTGGATGAAATAACCTTTAGGACGCCTCCTGGTGATTCCTTCGCCGCACCTGCATTATGGGTGCTGTTGGTAGTAGCAGACGTCGCAGTGGTGGCACTGGAAACTCTCACAACAGTTGACTCGGCTGTTAGGGTTAGGTCCTTCTCTGTCGTTCTGAAACTTTCGGCAATATTCTGCTTTCGTTTATGCGCTATGGGTGCCGGGAACTTTCCACAAGTTCGCTCGGCATCTCTGAATTGAGAGTTTCCCATTTTATTTTTATTTTTATTTCACTCGTGTGATGTTGGAGTCTTACTCGCTGGTGGAGCACGACAGATCGGATTTTCTAGATTCTTGACCAGTTTTTTTTAATATTTTGGAGGATTTTTCTTTTCTCGCTTCCTTCTCCTTTATGATCTTAATCCTGCTTATTTTATGATACTGGTTAATTCTTTTGTGTTGGCATTTGATTGGCATCAGCACTTCAACTTAATATTACTGTAATCAAAAAGTAAGACAAGAGCATCACAAGTTAAGGTGGGAACGTGCGCTGGTCTACTCAGTCACATGGGTTTAATTAACGAGTGAAACAAAACTGAGGGAACACGTAACAGGAATCTCAGATGTTGAGCTGATGATGTCAATGAAAGGAGATGATGCCACCACCGTTCATTCCGACACCCAGGCATGTATTACAATACAGGGTTAATGAACTACCGAGTACCTGGTAAATCAAAGGTGATAAATCGCTCGGACAATTCCAGATTCCAGTACACCCCTCCCTACAAGACTACTAGCTAGCGCCTCCCTTCCGACAAAAAATGCATAATCAGCTGGTTTAGTAGTCTACTAGTCCCAATTTTTCAAACTAATTTGACGTAGAAAAAGGTCAACAAATATGTCTTCACTGCTTACAAGGGGTGGACCCAAGCTTCAAGATAATCAAAGAAGTATGCAAAGAAGGCGAATCCAGATCTATTGCTCTGTTTCATCGAGCACTTGGTAAATCGTCGCATGGCGACCATAATAGCTACAAGTAGCTTGTCAGCTTTGCCGATGGGCCCAAGAATTTAGCTGCCAGTTCTCTCTTCGAAATCAATCTTTTTATTCAAGCCGCTCGCGCTAATATTGAAGTTTTGATTTATTTTTCTGAAAGGAGACATGGAAAATAAATAATCAATGGTATATGTCAATACTCAATACTCAACACTATCCTCTCGTCGTGTACGCATCAGCCTCCCAAACTAGCTATTAGGTAGCGTTCGCAGCAGCCGGCAGCCACCACACTGAGCTCGTTTCAATTTAAGATGTCCTAAATATTTCGAAAATCCCTGCTTTATTCAAACTCATCTTCGTCCGAATCATCGTCCCCTTCGAAGTCATCATCATCATCATCATCTCCATCGACATCATCATCATCGTCATCGACATCATCAGCATTATCTTCCTGCTTCTCTTCCAGTTGTGCTTCTTCGCCATAAGTTTTCATTTTTTTCTCTGGCCTGGCTACCTCTTCTTGTTTCTCCTGTTCTGCTTCTTGTGGCTGTTCCCTGGCGTCAGATCCTTGTTTCTCTTCTTCACTTCCATTCAAAGGTTCTCCTTCATTGCCGAAAGGTTCCGTGTAATTGACATTTCCTCGCGCCCGGCGACTACGTCTTCCCTGAATAATCAGGGACGTATCCAGTCCTTCCAAATCGTCTTGCTTTTGTTTTTCCGCCCTGGCCTTGGCAATATCCTTCGCGGTTGGAATTTTTCCGTTCCACTTGGCACCCGCTTGTTGCAAACGTTCCGTCAAGGCTTCTCTGCGTTCTTCGTCGTCTTTCATTTCCTTCAATCCCTGGTACAACCGTGGTCCCATTCGAATGGCACTGCCCAAGTCCAACAGACTCTTCACGACGGCACTGTAGTTGGAAGTCGCTGCAGCTGTAGTGGATTTTTTAGCGGCTTCTTTGGTTTTGGAGGTCAATATTTTTTCCCTCCTTTTGGATGAAGGTTCGTCTTGTGCATTGATCAATTCCACCACCAATGTCTTGAACATGGCTTTCTTGGAAGATGGAAATTCAACCATGTCCAAACGTTGGCATAGTTTTTCTCGAAGCGTCTTTTGGGTCTCTGCTTGCAGGTTAAAGTCAGGTTCGGCCATGATGGCCTTTAGTTCCTTTCTCAACACATCATCCGTTAATTTTGTTGTTATACTCATTAAGGAAATTGACTGCGTATGGGCGACTCTGGGCAATTTGGAGCTTGCTGTCTATCTGTGGTTGAATTTTTGGTGTATTTGTTCGAATTCTTACTTAACTTGTAGACCTAGTACAGTACTATTCTTAGTAGCTAGGAGAGCTAGTAGTAGCTACTGGTACTGTACTAGTACTGTATTTGGTAGTACTATGTTTCCAGTCGAATTATTCTTTGTTTAGCAATAGAGCAAGTCTGCGCACCCGGAATTGCATCTTTTTCTCCAGGCTTCAAAAGACGGAGATCTGATCCATAAAATATAAAATGCCACAAACCAATCTGGTACCTGGTAGGAGTAACCTGGGATGTGACCAAGACAGAAGTAAGCGCCTTGGAGGCTGTTTTGGAGCTTGCTTGTTTATTTGCGGAAGGGCTTGCTTGCCGCCATTTGAATGGGTGGCCAGTCAACACTTGTTTGGAGCAGCACTTTCGCTAGATTCACAGAGACAATAATATTATAGTAGTCACATTTTCGGACTGTGAGGAAGATGATGGCATTATTTGTATCGCCCTAAGAAAAAAGAAGGTGTGTGGGGTGTGCAGGTGGGGGGGGGGGGGGAGGTGGGGGGTTTATACAAAACAGGGAGGTTTCGCGCCGGGGTTTTCTTTTGGGGAGTGCGGGGCCAAAACAAAGAAAAAAA
>Ga0100402_1006284_pt1 | contig 11867 bp, 12 predicted proteins | sample CryGeyme20150102_FD_80419 | JGI IMG/M metagenome (GOLD analysis project Ga0100402, IMG submission 80419) | Groundwater microbial communities from Crystal Geyser aquifers in Utah, USA - Crystal Geyser metaG 2015-0102 | ecosystem: Environmental > Aquatic > Deep subsurface > Groundwater | place...
AAGTAGAGTACACGTCTGGCTTTGTCCGTGCAATCAAAAGGGGGTCCAGCCAAATACTGGGAAAAACGTTGTTCCGCGGGAGTTCTGCCAATAATAACAGGAGGGGCTCCTGGAACTTCAAAGGGAATAACGGCAGGATTGCCATCATCTTCATCAGCAATGGAATCAGCGTCATTGTGATGGGATTCATCGTTTCCAGAACCTTCTTGGGAAGTAGCTTCAGAGCTTTCACTTCCACCACCACTCCCACCACCACCTCCATCACCATTTCCATCAGGATCATCAACCAAACGAGCTAATACAGGATCATTCCCACCGGCGCGAGCAAGTCCTCCAGCAGGATTCGCGTCGTCATCAGCCGGATCAGGAGGAGGCTGCTTCCGAGAAGCCTGCGTCGTCCTGGACTTCTTCTTGGATCCATAATCGTAATCCTCGTCGCGCTTGGGACGACCGACGCGTTTGCCAGTGGTCCGCGCGCGAGGGCTCGTTCGAGGGCGACCGACAGAATTGCCAGTACTGCGCCTAGGGCGACCGACACGGGTGGTGCCAGCGGCCGTACGAGTTTGGGTGCGAGTGCGAGTGCGAGTCGTCGTTGCCATGGTGGAAGGGTTTGGGAGTAAGTGGGAGCCTGAAAAAATATTAAAACAACTTGAAAACAAGTAGTAATTTGTTAGTAATTTCGAATTAAAATTGTTCAAGGATTCAAAACAATGAAAATGAAAATTGAATGAAAACAAAATTCGAATAATACTTTCGGTTTCGGGGCAATGATGCTGCAAAATATGCAGTAATTCGCATTGCGCCTTGTGCCTGCAGTGATACTGGACTTTTGCAATGACTCTTCCGGTCTTGCCAAAGCAAACCAACCGATCGACCGAATGACCGAAGGAGGGGTTCCACTGACCGAATGAGGCATACAGGATCAAGTAGAGGACATGTAGGCTCAGTATAATTTTGGCGGTCAGGGGAAGGCCCAATTGTTGACCAGTGGGCAATTTCGGTGGTTAGGGGGAGTCTTGCTGGGTGAGATACTGGGAATGAAAAATTCATGCCATATATACAGTAGTTACCGGTAGTCATGGAATGTCCATGCCATGCAGGATGCCTCTGCAAATCGATTTGGTACTGGGGTTGCCTTTTCGGTCTGTCCCCTTCTTTCGGTACTGGGGTTGCCTTTTCGGTCTGTCCCCTTCTTTTGTTGCAGGGCTTGAGCTCTACCAATGGGGCATGCCACGAGCGAATTCGGTGCCTATCGGTGCCATCGTCGTCTCGTCCTTTTGTGTCCAGTAGCAGGAGCGTCCTCGTGCGTTTGGGTTTGCCGGTCAAAACTTGCTGGAACAAGATGATGTCCATTTGGCAAAGGCTCTCCATTGTTGTCTCAACACTGAGACTGTAGGCTCTCGTCGTTCATTCGTTCACGGCTTCTTCTTGCGGTGCGACGATTCGTCTCGTCATTGCGAGGTTTGGATTCGGTTTGGCGATTGGCGATCGAACGATGAAGTTTCGCATCGATCTTTCGCATCATCGGCGCGAAGATACTCCTCAGTTCTTGGCTTGCGAGGAAGTTAACTTGGTATTCAGAGCTTCGGCCGGCTTTGACGACTTGTAAAGCGCCATGGTCAAAGTCTTTTGGGTTAGAGGGTTGTCCATCGTGTTGGCGATCGACTTTCATGAATCGTTTGATGTTCCGGCTTGTCTCGTTCCAAAACTCCCTCAGTATCATCAGGGCAGCCTCTTGCTTCTGCTGCTGCTTAGGCTGCTTCTTAACTTGTGCTTAGCCGGCCGTACGACCGGCGGCTAGAGCTGTCATGGTGCCTGATAACACGTAAAAGCCTTGTGATAGATAGATAGTTAGCTTTAGAGTCAGTAATAGATATTAGAATTATGGCAAACTAGTAGAGACTAGTGGACTAGTCTCTCATGGACTCCTGTAGTTGTGTATCGCTAATAGAAGACAAACTGCCACTAGACCTAGTCCACCTGGGCTTATTATGCTATTATTATTTTTAGGCCTATTTTGCTGGAATACCTCCTGAACTTTTTCGTTGTATCAGTACAGAACTAATTAGTAGTCTACTTCAGGAAGAACAGGTAGTAGACAGCCTTAATTAAAATGCTCCTAATTAGGAGCATTTCAAATGCTCCTAATTATTTTTCTAAATGCTCCTAAAAAAAGAATTATCTATTAAAACGCTCCTAATTTAAAACCAAATGGTCCTAATCCAAAGCAAATGCTCCTAATTCAGCAAGAGTTAATATCAAGTGAAACATGAACAAACGCTCCTAATTAAAAAAAATGCTCCTAATTAAAATTGAAATGCTCCTAAAATGCTCCTACATAATTTTCAAAATGCTCCTAATTGAAAACTGGAGTTTGGCCTCAAACACTACTCTAAGTAGATAGTACTGGCTCTTCCAGGAATAAAACGGATAGAGCACAAATAAATATAAATGCAATTATTTTTCCAAGATAGATCATTTTCCAAAATACCCCAAAACGCAGTAGGCTGTATCGGGCGGGGCAAAACCATTAAAAGCAGTTCCTAACCCTTCGCCGATGCGACATCCCAAATTGGGAAAGACAAGCCAATTATCGCGGTAGAGTTTGGGCAGAAGAATATCGCGACAGACACGATCCAATCCATCGCAGGTGGGGCCCCACACAGTCGACGTGAACATTTTGCTCTGTGCGTGTTCGCTGTTGTGGTTCTCTCCTTGTTGTTGTTGTTGTTGCGAATCAGGGTATAAAAGTGGCAGAGGATTCGAAATTGCATTGTGCTCCGCCGCATGATAAAGCGACCCGTAGCATCCATCATCAATATAATAATGCATTCGGACACCACCAGTCATCGTGACAGCTGTTTCGGTCGAGCTCGATGGTGTTTCGCCTGGAGTTGTTGCCATGTGGCCAACAAAATCCTTATCGCCCTTTGTTTCATTGTCGCTACTCGTTGAAGCGATTATTTGTTCTTCCTTGACACCAATAATGCGGGTGCAGAGGGCACCTGCAGGAGAAATCAAGTCATGACTGACATCGACTGTAATCTGTTTGAGATATGGTCGGTCAGTCGTCAGAGTTTTCCACCAGGCCAGCATTTCCGGAGAGGCTGGCATGGAAACGCCCGTCATATCGAGTCGGACGCCTGGTCTTTCATTACCGATAATTTGATTATCAGTAGAACTACATTGCCATTCTTTGAAGTTGTCCTCAACGAGCTGTAATGCATGTTCAATATCAGACCGTTTGTCGGGTAAACTATTTTCCACTGACATGTCGACGCTGATGCCTACCAGAGCGGATCTTCCGTTCTTACAAGAGAGCGCCACTGCCTGTTGTGTCTGTCGTACCAAGTCGTTCCAGTTAGAATTATTATTATTCACTTCGGATGGCAATCGCAAAATGAACCACCTATTCTGTGTAGTATCATTGTTTGCTTTGCACTGTCGTCGTTGTCGCATTCGTTCCAACGCTGTTTGGATTCGATGGACTTCGGACGGACCATCCACCACGACAGTATTCACACCCGCACTCAATACCAATTGTCGTAGGTAACCATCGGGTTTGCCCGTGTAGCTGGCATTGTCGTACAAGAGATTCGTTGCTGTGGAGTATTCACTATCCCAAGAGGATCCGCTGGTTGGCTGTATATTATTATAATCCAACCTGTCTAATATTTGTTGACATTTGGCCAAATCCCACTTATTGGTGCACACCAATCCAACATGCGATCGCAACAGTAATTGGAGCAATTTAGAATCAGCATTTAACTGTACCGTATACAGAAACTGAATTTTGGTAGCGTTAGACGAAGAGGAGTGGTATTGATTACTGGCCACCATAGATGTGCGCGGCAATTGTCGTTTCCACTCGACCAAGGTAGGAACAATCGATGCCAAATCCAACAATAAAAATGCCCGACTGCGAGCACGTGCCATGTGTCGAATGGCTTGATTCCAGTCGTATCCTGCCGGCAATACACGCAAGGCTTCTTCTTGATCCGGGGATGATGATTGTGTATCACTAGAATTATTAGTAGCGTTTGAACCGGCAAACTGAGATACTTGTTCGTGCAGTGCATTGGCTTGGAGGATCTGTAGGACGGAAGGAAACGATACAATGGTACTCTTGCCTTTCTGTTGCCCAGTTGCTGCTCCTGCTGACGCTGACGGATTTGTTGCAACTTCGAGTCCTCTTTTATCCGGAGAAGAGGAAGAAGAAGTTTTATTTTTGACAGTATTGGCAATGTTTGTCATGGTGTCTTGCCATGCTTTCCCAATGACGTGACAGAAGGAAGGGATACCCGAGGGATGACGTCTCAGTGGTGTAGCGTCTTTCCTAGAGGATCGCTTCGGATTCTTCTTCTTTTCCTCGCGGAGTGCTGCCCATTGTTGGGCCACTTGATTCCGATTGCTTATTCGAATATTAGCCGGGAGATCCAACATTGCTGTCTGCTGCTGGTCTACGTTCTGCTCCATCTGTTTTTAGATTTAAGTTTCCTTCTGGCTGTTGGTTTTCGTGGTATATACATTAGTTGAGATAGATAAGAGTGAGGAGGTCTACCCTTCAAAATACCACGGAGCTTCACCCTTATCTTTTCTGTTACATTTTTTATTATGGTTAATTGAATCGAATCTGTGGCCGGTTCGTATTTTCAATTTTTTTAAGGGAAAGGCTTCGAGATCACTTCTTGGAAAAGCACGTATGCGTCTAAAAGAGAAAATAATGTAATCCCGACCAAAAGCTTTTTTCAAGTTCTTTTTCGTCTTCGATCGTTTGGATTCATAATATCAGATTACTTTCGCTCACAGAGATAGTCTAGTCTACTTAATGGGATCGATCTGGAACACACATTGTTTATGACCCGTTGACGCATAAAAGAAGATCTGACCAGGTCTAATGTACCACGTATGTGGTGGTAATGCACAGCTAGTCCAAGTAGTCAAGTACTACTACTGCCTACTGTAGCTAGTAGTCTACTACACGGAGTACTAGCTAGCATTCGTTAATAAAAAGTTAAAAGTATGGTCTCTCACATTTTTATTTATTTTTAATCAGTCAACAAATACAGCATTCAAAATCAAGCAGCAAGCAATCATGCAACGAGAACGAAGCAACCAACAACAACCCATCAGCCCCTCGAACAGAGGCTTGTCTTCCTCCGAGAAAACCCAACAACAACAGTCATCAAAAAGGGGCAGTATGTTCCAGCGATCATTAACCCGAACCAAGTCTTCAAACTATACTGGTTTGACGGTTCCCTTGTCGGCTTTAACATTGAAAGCTGTGATTCGACATCTTCGGCCGTTCTGTTGGAAGCCCGAAGAACTTGCTGCATGTGATCACATTCTCATGTCTTTCCTGCACACAACAACAGGTCTTCTGTTATCTTCCAAAGCCATGGAAGAAATCCTCGAGTTTCTCGATTCTCAATTGCTCCATTCCAACATTCCTCATGCTTCGGTGGCGGATATTCACGTTTGCATTGGATTACTAAATGACAAATTACAGCGCACGCAACACGCCATTTGCAGTCTGTTGAAAGCATTGTGGATTCAAGAAAAAATTTCATTTTGTTGTGGTGACAACTTGTTTACAAACAAAATTGATATCGCAGTTGCATTGACGGAACATCGTTTGGGACTGTTATTAGCCAAAGTGGGGGAACATGAAACTTCTATCTTTTTATTGGAATCTGCCATGTACAAGTATGGTCAGCTCAAAATGAAACCAGAACATTCCTTGTATGTGGCGGCGGAAACACTCATTAGAGACTACCACGTACGCAAATCATCAGCACAAGCGTTCAGGACGTATGTCCCCTTTGTCCTTCGGTGCTAGAGCAATCCTTTCTTTTTCAGTGCTAGCCCTTTGGCAGGCATTCAAGAAGACGGAGACCTGAATATATGCACTAACAACTAACAACGAACCCCCCCCCCCTAACAGTTTTGTAACCATGGGCGCCTAGAAATAGATTTGTTAAAAAGTATTGTGTGGTATGTTTACACCCCTAAAACTATTCATTTGGAGTTAGATTCGCAGAATCGATCGTTCTGCTGTTATGGTGTGTGCATTATCCTTAGGACTAGAGCGGTAGACTCGTTACGGGGCAAACGCTGGGAGACAGAGCTCTTCGAACGCAGAGCATATTCATCATGGCAGTAGTAGTGGTCCGGGAATAAGAGTAGGCAGGACCCATAGCCAGAGTTGGCTCACAGCAGTGAGCACACGACTCAGGATCAACTCAGAACATCTAGATTTTTAAGACTTTTCTAGATTATTCTCGAAGAGCAGAAAGATACGCAACCGGATCGATTTTGCAAAGCGGAAGCGATGCCTTCATGCAACTTCACAGTATTTGAAATAAAAAATAATGCGAACACGCCAAACAAACTGAGATAGCGGCAATAGCGCATGAAGATATTAATAAACGCCATGAAGAAACACTCAACTCCCGTCCCCGAGGAATTCGAGCTCCTTGATAGATATTGGAAAGCGTCCAACTACCTCGCCGTGGGACAGATATATCTGCTTGAAAAGAATCCCTTGCTGAAGACGCCCTTGAAACTCAGTGATGTCAAGAACCGTCTCTTGGGACATTTTGGCAGTACGCCAGGCCAAAATTTTATTTATACCCACTGTAACCGTCTCATTCGAGAGCGCCAGCTCAATATGTTCTACATTAGTGGCCCTGGACATGGCGGGCCTGCTGTTTTGGCGCAAGTCTATATGGAAGGAGTATACACGGACTATTATCCTGAAATTACGACCACTCTTACCGGTATGGGCAAGTTTTTCCGGCAATTTAGTTTTCCAGGTGGAATTCCTTCTCATGTGGCTCCCGAGACTCCTGGGTCGATCCACGAGGGTGGAGAGCTGGGATATTCCCTGGTGCATGCCTTCGGAGCCGTGCTCGATAAACCGGATCTATTGGTGGCCTGTGTCATTGGAGATGGTGAAGCAGAAACGGGCCCGCTTGCCACGTCGTGGCACGGAAACAAGTTCCTGAACCCGAGAACCGATGGCGCTGTTCTCCCCATTCTTCATTTAAATGGATTCAAGATTGCCAATCCTGCCGTTCTTGATCGTATCCCTCACGAGGAACTCATGAGTCTTTTCAAGGGATATGGCTACGATGTTTTGTTTGTAGAAGGTGCTGATCCAGGTGCGTCATTCATGATATTATACTTCGTCAATGCTTGATTGCTACTTTGTCTCACATCGAATCCAATTGCATGACGGTTTAAATTTAAGGTGTGATGCATCCGAAAATGGCCGCTGCAATGGATGAAGCTGCAGATAAAATCAAAGCCATTCAAGACAAATATCGATCCGTTGATCCAGGTCAAGAAGTTTCATTGGGCCGTCCCTGCTGGCCACTCATTGTTCTAAAAACACCCAAAGGCTGGACTGGACCTGACCAAGTCGACGGAAAAAAGATTGAGGGTAATTGGAGATCTCATCAAGTACCTGTATCGGATACTTCTACTAACAAAGATCACTTGAAGATTTTGGAGAAATGGTTAAGGAGCTACTCTCCAGAAGACAATTTTGACGAGAATGGTTCCCTTAAACAGGAACTTCAACGTCTCGTTCCTCCAAAGGGTCTTCGTATGAGCGAAAATCCTGTCACTAACCCTGTGGTGAAGCCTTTGATCATGCCTAATTGGCGTGACTATGGCATTGAGGTCAAAGAAGGCGAGCGTGGACATGTGGAAGCTTCTGACACATACACCACAGGAACTTTTCTGCGCGACGTCATCAAGCTGAATGAGGCCAATCGCAACTTTCGTCTGTTCGGGCCCGATGAAACGGCGAGCAATCGTTTGCACGCTGTCTTTGAGGCGACCAGAAAGCAATGGATGGGCGAGTACCGTGACGGTGATGATGCTTTTCTAGGCCCCGATGGTCGTGTCATGGAAATGCTCTCCGAGCACCAATGTGAAGGATGGTTGGAAGGCTATTTGCTGACTGGCAGACACGGATTGTTGAACTCGTACGAGGCCTTTATTCACATTATCAGCAGTATGTTCAACCAACACTGCAAGTGGTACAAGATTTGTAATGATATTTCTTGGCGCAACAAATTGGCATCTCTCAATATTTTGCTTGCCTCTCACGTCTGGCGTCAAGACCACAACGGATTTACGCATCAAGATCCAGGTACGTATACTTGTCCTCACCGTGCATCTGTATATGCATCTGTGGTATTCCTCCAATCTTTTTGCTGCTGCCATTTTTTAAACAACCATCCATTCCTGTCAAATCTGTTTTTATAGGTTTTTTACAGCATGTGGCGACAAAAAAGCCAGAGATTGTTCGCATCTATCTGCCTCCAGATGCCAATTGCTTGTTGTCGTGTATGAATCACGTGTTGAAAAGCAAAGGTTACGTGAACGTTTTGGTGGCTGGTAAACACCCTGCCCCTCAGTGGCTGAGCACAGTCGAAGCTAATCACCACTGTGCTGCCGGTATTGGTATTTGGGAATGGGCTTCAAATGACAAGGGCGTTGAGCCTGATGTTGTCATGGCGTGTGCAGGAGATGTTCCGACTTTGGAAGCCCTTGCTGCAACTAGCATTCTCCGCGAGAAGATGCCTAAGCTGCGTGTCCGTTTTGTGAACGTTGTGGACGTTATGCGATTGTGCCAGCCTGATAAACATCCTCATGGCATTTCTCATGAGGTATATAACTCAATGTTTGGCACTGACAACAAGCCGGTTCTTTTTAATTTTCACGCCTACCCGCACATGATTGAGAAACTAATCTTTGATCGTCACAATCGAAATTTCAAGGTGAATGGGTACAGGGAGGAAGGAACAATCACAACTCCCTTTGACATGTGTGCATTGAATCACGTTGATCGTTACCATCTGGTAATGGATGTCTGTAACATGGTTGAGAATCAGTGCCCAAATGTTGACAAGGAAACCTGTTCCTTGGCGCCCTATGTTCGCCAGGATATGCAATCCTGTCTAATCAAACATCAATCTTACATTACTGATCATGGTATGGACATGCCCGAAGTCAGTGAGTGGAAATGGGATAAGATGTAAATGTACGCGTGCGTTGTTGTCCACGTTGGTCACACGCAAGTCGAAATATTTAAACTGCATGTTAACGCGAAGCATCAATTGGACGACTGATCAATGCCTCACTTGTAAGCATTATCCTATTTGAACAACCAAATACGCGTAATCGTGTCCAAGACTTGCTGTTTGATAAATTCGATTCGTAATCTAGCACAACAGTACAGTACTTTCGTCCAATAACAGCAAGAGCCTTCTGCTGACGATGGGCCTCTCAATCGCACATTGTTGCAGCTGGTACCCGGTAGCTGTGATGGTGACTGGGACGAGTGGTGGACTGCTGCAGCTGGAGGCTGCTGGTCGTTTGACATGGCTATTGTATCAAGTTGATTGTCTGGTCCCCTGCTTGAAAAGACAATTTCGACCTTTGTGGCAGGCAGATGCTTTGCTGATTTTCATGTAAGAAAGCTTGCGCGTCAGAATAAAAGGTTAAGACGCATATACGTGTGTTCCCTCAACCCAATCAACAATGCAATACACCACTTTTACCACGGGTTAAAAGCCGTACAGCGAACAAATGTGCGTCCCCGAGAATGTCGGCTACGACATTCGTCCACGTCAGCTCACGTCAAGGGTTTCCCCCTCTTAGGGTTTTCTCCCCAAACACGCGAGCCTCGATTCAGAACATGCTAATGTGTGTTTCATCGTTATCCGAAATGACCAGGCTCTATCGAGCGCTAGCCAGTGGATAGACTCCCGAACAGGCATCATCAATCGAAGTCCAAGATTACTCTCGGCCGGACTGCACTTAGACGATCCTCTGCGAGCATCTGGATCCAACTCCGCATGCTTGCTCCCTCCTATGCAGACTACGTTGAATAGGTACATTAGTGCTCGACCTTCGAGATCTGCGCCGCTGAGATTACAACTCGGTTTAGTTTAGTTCTAATCTCATAATATATATTTGAACACTTCTAAAACCCTTTGGTTTTTAGCGTAGTGCAACAACGAACAAACGAAAAAGCGGGGTAATCATATTGTTGAATCCACAGGTGTACAATATTTGTCCTTTAACTTTAAACGCGAAATACTACTACTACTAGACTAGACTACCTATTAACTTAACTTCTTAACTACAACAACAACAACAACAACAACAACAACAACAACAACAACAACAACAGCACACTACACTATATATATATCTACATCATCTTATCTACATCATCTTATCTTATTAACCGATTACCTCACAACCGATTATTTTGACCGAATTGAGTGTTTACCGCGAACTTGATAACTTACAATCACGTTCGAAATCCCTGTAGAACCCAGTACACTTTCTACAGGGCTTCGTTTTTGAAAGTAATCAATATCCACCGTGGCATCGAAGCGCACCTACAGGAGCGACAGACACTGGAGCTGCGACAGACACTGAAGTTGCGAGCAACAGATACTGGAGCTGCGAGCGACAGATACTGGAGTCACTTGCGACAGCCACTGGAGCCACTGGAACGACAGCCACTGGAGTCGATCGAACGACAGCCACTGGAATGACAGCCACCGGAGTCGATCCAACGACAGCCATACTGGAGTCGATCGAACGACAGCCATTGGAGTCGATCGACAGCCCCTGGAGACACTGGTGGAACGACAGCCACTGGAGCCCCTGGAACGACAGCCACTGGAGTCGTTCGAACGACAGCCACTGGAACGACAGCCACTGGAACGACAGCCACTGGACTCAATCGAACGACAGCCACTGGAACGACAGCCACCGGAGTCGATCGAACGACAGCCACTGGAGTCGATCGACAGCCACTGGAGCCACTGGAGCCCCTGAAACGACAGCCACTGGAGTCGATCGAACGACAGCCACAGGAACGACAGCCGCTGGAGTCGATCGAACGACAGCCACTGGAACGATAGCCACTGGAGCTGCAAACGACAGTCACTGGAGCCGCGAACGACAGCCACTGGAGCCGCGAATGACAGTCACTGGAGTTTATCGACCCACAGCCCCTAAAGCCAAGTCGATCGACAACCTAGAGCCAGCCACTGGCCCACTGGAACGCCAGCCACCACTGAAGCCGCAAACGCCAGCCACTGAAGCCGCGAACAACAGCCCAGAGCCGCAAACGACAGCCACTTGAGCCTACAACGACAGCCACTGCAGTGGATCGACACCCACTGGAGGGGAACAACAGCCAGGAACCACTGGATCAAGTACAGGACCGACAAAGACAGGACAGGTGCAGCATCAACAGTTGATATCCTGAGAGGTGATATCCTTTGACAACTACATCAGCTCCAGTCCGTGCAAGCCAAGTCACTGCAGCCGACCAACCAGTCAGCTACTGATCAACAGCCACTGGATTGAGACCAGTCTGCCATTGATCACCAGCCACTGGAGACAAGAAGGAGCCACCACGCAAACAACAATTGACAGCCTCTGGTGTGGAGCCAGTCAGCCATCAATCATCAGCCATGTTGGTCTCTCCTCGTTCTACCTGGTCCACAGTGCATTGGAACAAACCCAAGTGTACTTCCATCTTCCATATTACTTGTCCTGCACACAAACCTTTTGATCCCAACAACACTTCCGACAACCGTTCCCTCACCAACTGGACCTTCCGGAATGGCTATGCCAAACTGGCAGCTACTGACCCTTCCTTTGTCTGGCCAGCCTAAACACTCTACAAACTCTACACCACTACCTTCAAAATCATTCATAACATCTTCAAAATCATTCATAACATCCACCATACAGCACTCTATATCATATTCATCCATCCTTCATCCACTCTTCTTCCACTCTTCATTTGGCGAGCCAAGGCCATG
>Ga0100402_1006291_pt1 | contig 11858 bp, 17 predicted proteins | sample CryGeyme20150102_FD_80419 | JGI IMG/M metagenome (GOLD analysis project Ga0100402, IMG submission 80419) | Groundwater microbial communities from Crystal Geyser aquifers in Utah, USA - Crystal Geyser metaG 2015-0102 | ecosystem: Environmental > Aquatic > Deep subsurface > Groundwater | place...
AAAGTATTGGGGATTGGGGATTGGGGATTGGGGATTGGGCCCAATCCCCAATCCCCAATCCCCAATCCCCAATACTTTATAATACATTAATACTTACTTAATAACACATTATTAATTTAATAAATATTCTTATTAAATATTATTAATAAATAAACTTGAATAAAAATCAAACTAATAAAACAAATAAAAATTTATATAATGATGATGAATTAGTCTCATATTGTCCTTCATTGATCAAGATCTTTTAAAGCTCGAATATACGCATCATCATCTAAGCTTTTCTTTTTCCAGTAATGATTATCAATGAAATTTTCTATTTCTATTTCGTCAATGACAAGTCCATCGCTGCTACAAAAATTAAGAATAAATGATTTACTTGTGGTGGTGAGAGATAATAGCGAATTCATCTTCTTCCTTTTGTTCTTCATTTCCATCAAAGAAGATAAAGTCGTTAAAGTTAGTTTCTTCAATGTTATGGTGTTGTTCATGTTCTTTTATTTCTTGTTCTTGTTCTATCTTTTTGTTAAATTCATGGAAGTCTTCTTCTTTCTTTTCTTCGTCCATGTTAACTTCTTGATTTTCTTCTTGAATATGTTCAGAGTTACATAACTTTCTGTTAAATAATTTTTTCCAGCCAGTTATTTTTTCTAGATAGAAATCATTCCATTCATCTAATAAAGAGTAAAGAGTAAATTATTAATAAAAATTATATTATTATTTATATTATTTATTTTTATAATTTGCTTACTGTTTAAGTGAGTCAGTATTTCATTATCAGCACTATCATTTATTTTTTTACATATGTCAACCATACTTGCCCAGTATCCTCGGTTTATCGTACGTTCTGACGCAAAGCTAAATGAAATATTTTGACTTTTTGAGTAGATATAGTCAATAATCTTAAGTTCGCTAAATAAGTATTTTATTATTTCCTTAAAATGATGAGAGTTCTCAATTAAATATTTGATTAGTGATTCAAATAGGTTTAAATAAACATTATTCCATTCATAACGGAAGAAGTAAACCCAAAGTAGTTTCAAAAACTCAGATTTAATAAGTACTTCATCAAGTAAACCTTTAATATTTCTAAAATAGTTTAGGATTACTAATATCAATTCAACTACTCTTAACCTATAAAATTTAATACATTGTAATCGAAATTAGTTTAATTACCTTTTAAAGCCAAGAGGAATATGCTTAGTACCATGAGTATTTTCGACTAATACCTCTGAGTCATTATTCATATGGAAGTGACATAGTATATCCTCTATGTTTTCTAGGATTAACTCGCCAAAGGCAGTGTTATTCACTTGGGTTATATCAAGTTTAGTATTTGTTGTTACATCGTCATTGATATCAATAGTAGGTATTTTAAGATTTTCTATTGAGATAAGTTTTAATATTGTTATTAAAAAATTGAGTGTTTCCGATATATTTAGGGTATTTCTATTTTTGAGTAAGCTAAATAGAATTGTAAGAACTTCTCTGTCGTTTACAACAGCCTCTAAGCATTGTTTGTTGTCAACAATTTCTTGAAGTGCTTGAATTACGTTGTGGACAATCTTATATAAGTTAATTTTTATTATTTACTTCAAAATCATCTGAGTTAAGCTTCAGTATAACTTTGGATATTAAATTCTTTCTAAGTTTATCTAGTTCTTCTGATTGAGTAACAAGATTATCAAAATTAAGTAATTTTGGAAGAAGCTCTATGATTGATTTTCTATCTGCGTGATATACTACTTTATCAAGGATTTCTGGTCTATATGTAAAGAGGTAATTAATCATCTAATTATTTAATAAGTATAAATGTTAAAGAGATAAAAATGTATTGAATATATGAATATTTATATGTATATGAAATTTGTATGAGTATGGTTAAATATAATTAATTACAAATGAAGAGTCCTTATGCATTAGTAAATTAAAAAACTTAGCGAAGTAACCACATAAGACATAATTTAATTGTGAGTTTGTCTCTAGAAATGATAAGAAATAATCTAATAGCTTAATCTAAAAAGAGAGTTATAATATTATATTACTCTATTAACATTTAGTTCTACATTTTCAGCTTTTTGATCTTCTTCTACTTTATCTTCTTGTACTTTATCTTCTAAATTTTCTTCGATTTTTTCTTCTAGCTTATCTACTAACTTTACTTCTACTTCTACTTCTACTTCTTGTTCTTGATCTTGATCTTGTACTTTGTTGTTTTCTTGATTATCATTTGCGTCCTTAACCTCTTTAACTTTAACATTATTTCCCTCTTCTGCTTGACAAACTACTTCAACTTCGGTTTGTTTCTCTACTATATTCACTGTATCTTCATCAGGCTTTGCGACTAAAAGATCTACTGTTGTTTCATTTTTATTATCTTGGCTTTCAACCTTATCATCAACCTTTCCTACCTCTGACTTCTTATCCTTATCATCAGCCTTATCCTCAACCTTATCATTTTTCTCATTGACCTCTGATTTAATTAAAGGTAAATCTAAATTATTAAAGCATTCCACTGATTTCTCCTTAGTAATTGCCGCTCTATCAAAATTGACAATTTCATTAAATAGGTCGTCTAGTTTATCAGTACTATTTTGAATGCTTTTTACACTTCTTACACTATTAGTGCTTTCAAAGGTCAAAAAGTAATCTGTAATCTTTTGTATATCACAATTAAGTATTTCACTTGCGGTAAATGGGTATTTATGGCCCCGATTAGGTTCATCTTCTGTTGGTTCGATTATGATAAACTTTATTAACTCTTTGGTAATATCAGGAGTAAAGCTAAAATTAAATTAAATAATACAAGTTTATTAATTTTTGATTTTGATATTTAAGCTCTTGAACCATGTCGTCTTCTTCAAAAAGACTTTCTAGTGTGCAGTTTCCTTTATTTAGTTTATCTTCTAAAGGATTTGATGTCATTCCATATCCATTCATTTTCATATAACCATATACACTAATTTATTAGCGATTTTTTTTACTTGTTGTATGTGAACATGTTTCACTTGAGTATTAATATTAAAATTAATAAAATTATATAATTATATTTTAAAATTATAATATAGTTATTTAATTATAAGTATAAATATATTTTAATTAATCATTCTTATTAACTATAACTAAAGTAAACTTCTTCATATAACTTCTTATTTAATTACAACCATTACTACTATAGTCGCATCCAAATTAAACTTTCATATCAGTAATTCCAAGATCGTCATTTTGTTCTTCAGTTCTTTCATAATCTTCAATAGTAAGTTGAGGGTCCAAAGAGGGATCTACATCACTATAAATAAAGCTATTGGATAAAGGATCATCAATAATTAATGTGAAATTCATTTGTTCTTTGGTTAACTATTTTGAAGTAATTATATATGAAATTATATAGAAAGTTATATACTTTTTGTATCTTTTCACAAAACTTATCAATATTATTGGAGTAACTATCAGTAGATTCACTACTGTCTCCACTTCCAAATGGAATGTTTTTTATATTATCAATAATTTTTTCAATTATTCCTTCTACAGTTGTATACATACTTCCCATACTACCGTCAGATGTTTCAAAACCCATTTCTGGAATGGAGACTTTAGCTGATTCGGACTAAAATAATGTTAATGTTATAAGTTATATGCTTATTTATATGTTAATTAATATGTTTATTTCTTTATTCTCCTTACTTTAAAAAGATCTCTGTTTAAATCAGAAGGTTTTGTAACTTTCAATGTTATTCTCCTTGCTTTATCACTTATTCCACCACCTCCTTTTATTCCTACATCTTTAAAGCCGCAGTTATCGCATTTAAAACAACTTATTATTAACTCCTTAAAGAAAGGAATTGTTATCATACAGGTGCGTTCTGTACCTGGTTTGTAACATGTATAGCAATCTGAAGCAAAGGTGATAGCTTCGTTGTCTAAGTTTTCATTATTATCAATAGTTTTAGTTAAATCAAGTAGATGTGCAGAAATATTTGAGTTTGATTTATATACACCTATAATTAAATGTTAATTAATATATTTTATTAGGTATTATGTTATATTTACTGAACTGTCTTTTTTCTATGTTGTCCTTGATAATATGTTTTTGATCTTTTTTAACTTCTGAAACGTCTTTGACTTCTTTAACGTCTTTAATATCTTTGCTTTCTACTTTTTCATCCTTTGATAATTCTAATTTTTGTTCTGTTTTATGTTCGACTGTTTGTTCGTGTTCGTCTGTTTTATCTGTTTCATCTGTCATATAGCCCATTTTCTAAAAATTATTTTTTTATTAGTAAAATTACAATTAGTTCTTCTTTTGATCTTTGATAATGAGTTACTTTACAATATGGATCATGATTTGGTGCGAAAGGATTTTCAACAAAAGAATTACCACCTGGGTCTTCTAAAATAAATTTAACAGGAAGAGTTTGTAATTTTAAAACACCATCAATTTTATTAATAACTCCTTGAATTTTATTATCCATTTCTTCTCCTCCAATTTCAGTATATACTCCTTCTTTTAATGCTTTGCTTAAACTTTCATAAGTATTTAATAAGAATCCTTCGATTGTAGAAAGTTTTCCTTTTTGTGTTTGGGGAGGTATTTCTAAATCAATTTCAGGAATTCTTATTGTTGCGTATTCTGATTTAACTACACGCCTGCTCATATCTCTTGCGCTTATTACTTTAACTTCGAACATTATGCCGGAATCAGCGAGAGATTGACCGGTTTGAACTTCTCGTGTAGAATAACCACAATGTGGACATTCAAAATTCATAATTATAATTTCTTTATAAAAAGGTATTTTTGTTAATAATATTTTAGTTATTCCATTCTCATTACAATTCATACACATACTTTCTACTTCTTGAATTCGATTTTCAGGGTTAATATCTTCAAACAATTGCTGCGTATTGTTAGTATTAGTTTCGTGACTTTCGTCTTTTTTTTCCTCCATTACTAAAATATATGTATAATATATTCCTTTTAATAATTAATAATTAATTTTAATTATTCTTATTCTGATTTTGATTAATAAATATAAAATATTGATAAAAAATGCAAAAGAGCCCACCGAGGGGATCGAACCCTCGACCACCAGCTTAAAAGGCTGGCGCTCTACCGCTGAGCTAGGTAGGCTAATTATTATATTGGTTAAATATTTGATTATATAATATGATGATAGAAGAAAGATAATTATGTGATTCTATTTGCTAATTTAACATAACTAAAGACATATTTTAACAGTCTCGCATTGTAATGTGTGTTAAATTTAGTAATATTAGTTAAATTGTATAAATATTATATTTTATTATATAAATTTGATTATATTTTATATTCGAAATATATATAAATTTTAATATAAATTTATTAATTGAGCCAAATTAGTTTAAATAATTGATTTACAATAAATAAAATATATTAATATTATGTATACTCAAGACGAAGACTCAAACGAAGAAGTCGAAGATCAAATCATTAACGACGAATACAAAATATGGAAAAAGAATACACCATTTCTTTATGATACTTTAATAACACACGCTCTTGAATGGCCATCATTAACTGTTAATTGGCTTCCTGATGTTATAAAGTAAATTATTATTATTTAAAAATATATAGAAGTGAAAACAGTAGTTTCGAAACACATAGTTTAATCTTAGGAACTCATACTTCAAATAGTGAACCTAATTACTTAATGATTGCAAAAGTGAAGATTCCATCAAGTGAATTTTCTGAAAAAGATAATGATATAAAGGATACTGATAATAAACTTGATATAGCAATAAAAATAAATCACGAAGGAGAAGTAAATAGAGCAAGACATATGCCTCAAAGTTCAAATATTATTGCTACAAAAACAGTAAAAGGGGAAGTTCACATATTTGATTATTTTAAGCATGCAAGTCGACCTACAGATAATGTTGTTAAACCAGAATTACGACTGAGCGGACATAATGAAGAAGGCTATGGACTTAGTTGGAGTAGTTTACAAAATGGATTTTTGTTATCAGGTGGTTATGATAATAAGGTAATATAAAATAAATAATACTAAGGTTTGTGTATGGGATATTAATAATCTTCCAACTGGTTCATCAATGGATCCTACTCGTATATTAAACGACCATAAAGGTGTTGTTGAAGATGTAGGTTGGAACAGAGTTGAAGCTAATATATTCGGTAGCTGTGGTGATGACAGAAAAATGATATTATACGACTTAAGACAAGAAAAATATACAAATTTAGTAGAAGCACATACTCAAGAAGTTAATTCAATTGACTTTAATTACTTTAATAAATATTTAATAATAACTGGATCAAATGATAAATCTATTTCATTATGGGATACAAGAAATTTAAACGTTAAAGTTCATACTTTTGAACATCATAGAAACGAAGTTAACTCTGCAAGATGGAATCCTAAACATGAAATATTATTTGCTTCTACTGGTTTTGATAGAAGAGTTAATGTTTGGGATATGAGTAGGATAGGTTATGATATTGGTCCAGTTGATGCTGAAGATGGCCCAGTTGAGTTATTAGTAAATTTTATTACAAAATTATAATTATTTTATTTTTAGTTTACACATGGAGGTCATACAAGTAAAATATCTGATTTAGATTGGAATAATAATGAATCACTTTTATGTGCATCTGTAGCTGAAGATAATATTGTTCATATTTGGGAAATGGTAATTTAAATTTCGTAACGTTTTAAAAAAATAATATGTTAGGCTAATACTATATTTTATGTCAATGAAGATGATGAAAATGATGATTTAATAAATAATAAAATGATATTATCTTAAAATATAATAATTTAGTTTATGAGTTATCAATAAATTTATTTAATCTATTACTCTAATTTATATATTCATAATTTTAATAATAATATTTTATATATGTTTAAGTAACTTTAATTATTAAGTTTAAAATAAAAATAAGTCATGTTTAAAAATAGAAATTTAAATAAATAAAAGATATAAATAGTTCAATGTTTTTTCATTATACAATTTTACTGTTTTATAATTTTCTTATTTGTCAATTATTGCAATTCTATGTGTTTATATAGTATATGATTAAACAAGTTATATTATATATATTAAGTAGTATATCAAATTATTTATAAATATCAAACAAATACACAACTAAATCTATTAAATAAATTAAAATAAAATAATTAATTATATATAGTTCAGTATGTTATGTTTACATACAATTAAAATAATACATATAAAATTTATAAAAATATATATAATCTTTTATTATCATAAGCTCCTTAAACACTTTAACACTAAATCTTAAACTTCTTCAAATTCATTTTGAATCATTCTCAGACTTCAGCTATTCTCATCTCTTAACTCAACAAGAAAGAATCTTTTCCTTCATTTATAGCAACGTTTAATTTCTCTTTAAATATATTAATGTTAGAGTATTCAGGGATCTTCAGATAATTTTGGCAACTAAATATATTAATAAATACATTTTAATAATAAACTTACGTCATAACAGTAGGCAACGATGAGTCATCACTAATTCCATTCTCGTTTGTTTTTTTAACAACAGTCATTTTAGGCGTTAAGTTCTTAATTCCTAATAAGTAAATATATCATTATATTATTAGTTATTACCTCCTAATGGTAGCCTAGATGTTCCAGTAACAAACTGCAAAAATAACTTTTTTTCTTTAGTATCCATAGATATTATAATCTCAATAAGGCTTTTGTATACAAAACTATATAAAGTAAATATTTAAACGTTTAATAATGATAAAAGATTAATAATGATTAATATTAATAAGTAAATGATGCTTATTAAATTTTTATAGTATTGTATTGTATGCTTACCTAAATTTATTATAACCATGATTTGGAATTATATATTCTGTCAAAGTATCATAATTCCAATCTTCTTCTGAATTACCACTTAGTATATCTTCTATTTCTTGAGAAGTAAAACATTTTAAATTGATTATAGGAAATACTGTATTAAACCCTTTAGTGAATTCTTCAACTATTTCGTTCATTCCACTACCACAATAGGCATCAAAGACTAACTTAACATATTCGTTTAGGTTATAAGCATCGACAATTGTATCTAGTCCATTAGGTTTAAGCTCTGTGTCACAATAGCCTGGAATGTTAAAATATATTCCCATTTTATCAATTTGTTCATTGTTATAAAGAATGATATTGTTTAAATTTTCATTATCTAAATCCATTGATGTTTTGTAATGCTCACTTTTTTCATTGATGATCTTTGAGAAATGTAATAAGACTTTCCCCATGTCTTTATCAATTTTTTCAAGATTTTTAAGGGAGATTGGCTAATAAGATTATATAAATAAATATTAATAAATATAATATAATAATTGTAGTTACCCTTTTTAGAACAAGATCCCAAAACAAAGAACTAAGTTGAATATCAAGCAATCTATCATCGTATAATCCTCTTGCGATTATATATCCAAGTAGATTAAATAATTTTTTTGACTCTTCTATATAACCTAATTGCTTAAGTTTCAAACAAGGTTTTGGAAAAAGTGAATTATCTGTCGTTGAGTGCCATAAAGACTTTTTATTACTGATTTCTTTGAAAAATAAAGAATAGAATTCTAAAGAAGGTCCATTACCAGTTCCAGTTTCGTTTGGATATTCAAATTCAACAAAGCCCTATAATATAAAGATAAATAAAAATATATAAATTATATATTTAATCACTTATTCACTTACATTATAATCTTTAAATTCGTTTTTTAATCTGTCAGTACTTTCTATTATTTTATCGCGATTTATTAAAAACTTCTTTCGTTTATTAGCTGTTATAGTACTATCATCTACTATACTTTCACCCATATAATTTTTAACATAGATATACAAATTAGTCATAGCCCTCTTTATGTCAAATGAACAAATTTTAAAATATAGATATCTTGAACTAAAACTAGCTAAAAACGTAAAATTGTGACACACTTCCCTACACCATTTTGGAATACTATTAGAAAATATGGCTGAAGGATCTCTTATTTGTTTTGTAAGTAAAGAGCTTACTTTTTGATTTTCGAAGCTTTCCTTATTGATATAACATTGATTTAAAAATAATTGAGGGAATGTCTCTACACTTAGTTCAATTAAAGATAAGAGATAAAAAAATGGACTAGCGCGATGTATTGAGTATAACACAGGATTAAATATGATATTTTCATTGTAAAAGTAATTAAAGAGGACCTCATCTATATTTTCTTTGTTGTTTTCTTCTGCTTTAAATAGAAGTAAATAGTCGTTTGTAAATTTGTTATCGACTTCATTGATGTTTTCCTTGTCTTTTTCTATGAATTCAAAATTAATTTTTAATTTAGGAGAACCGTTGTAAAAGTCAAAATGTACATAGTTGATATCTTTTAATTCTCTAATTAAATCAGAAATTGACCAAGTGTTACTAATTTTAAATTTTTGATTTTTAATCATGATGAAAAAGGCAATTCTTATTTTATCATTAATAAACTTCTCTGATGCTATATTTATTTTTTGGGTTAAACTAGCAATATTATTAGAATCCTCATTTATCTCATTACTTACATCATCATTGTCATTATCATCATCATTTATATCATTAACAACATCATTAAATTCATTTGCTACTTGATTTATTCCTTGTACAATATTACTTTCTGCTTTTATATTCTTAGCTGTTTTTTTACTGAGCTTTGCTGATTCTTTTTTAGTTGTGAAATATATATTTCCGTCATCTGAGATATTTGACTGCTTTCTTTCTAAAAATTGTTGAAGTAGTTTTTCTGTCGATTCAAAGTCTTCTGATTCTTTTCTCATATTCCATCCTCCAGATATTTCGATTTCTTCATCTTTTATAATTTTTTTGTCTTCGATAGAATCATTTTTTGCAATGTTTATATTGTTAGAGTTTATTTTAGAAGTATTATTATGGTTATTTTTAAGTAATTTAGTTTCTATATCTTGAAAAGAGTCACTTTGATCAGTAATAAAATCAATATATGTCAAATTAAGGTAGTGATTATGTAAATCAGAAAATGATTGGTTTAGGCTAAATTCTAGATTATAATATATAATTATTAATATTTAATAGTTAATTTACCGTTTACAGTGTCTTGATTTATATTATAATTAAAATTCAGGTTTATCTTTTGCATTTGCGATTTAAAAACTAAAGTATTAAATAATAATATATAACTATTAATTACCTGAATTGCAAAACTGCGGCGCAGTTTTATAACTTGGTTTTTCATAGAGAAGTAATTTAAAACAATTCATACTTCGAATTGATAACTGAAGAATTTTTACAAACAAGTCAACATGTTCATTATTATTACTAAACGCTCTCATGAAACTCTTCATAACTTCATACATATTTGTAGGCTTAATTTCCTTCTTATCTTTATAATCAAATAAACATAGTTCATCTTCCTCATCATCCTTTTTAGTAATATCAAAGTTATTATCTAAGTACTTTGCTAAGTAGTTTATTATTTGGGATTTTTCAATTTCAAAAAAGGTTATTTTATTATCTTTGCTTAGTAATAGATCTAATAATTCTTTAATTAATGAAATATCAAAGATTGGCTTATTATGTTCACTTGATGAATCTTCCGATAAGGTTTTTAGTTTGTGAGCAATATTTGTTAAGATCTCTAGATAATATTTAGGATGATCTTTAGGAAAGTTAGTATGTTCGACTTCGTTAATATTTGAGTTTGAGTTTATTGAGTTAATTGAGTTAATTGTGATTATTTGTTTATTATCGTCAAAATATTGTTGATAAATCTCCTTTGAGCGGCTTTGAATCTATTATATTAAAAGAAAATTTAATAAAAATTTAATTTAATTACCAAGTTAATGTAAAAAGCCTTACTGAGATTAGCTTTTTTTAGGAAACTTTCAATAACATACAGGTTTTTAGATTTCAATATTTCTTCTTTATTATTTAGTGAAGAAAATAACAAATCACTAATAATTAAAGATACATTAAAAATAAGTTATTAAACTATATTATTTAATAAATTACTCTTTAATGTATATATCTTTCTTTTCAAGATCTGAATAAGCTGATTGTCTTTTTTCCATTTGTAACATCTTATTTTGGTAATAATAGTTAAAGTCGGCACTAGCTTTTGATGAAGATATATCTTTAAACTTATCTTTTATATTATTTCTAATTTCTTTTTCTTTATCGTTGAAGTTAATTATTAAGTTATTATTATTAGTTATTTCATTTGAAATATTGTTTGCGATAAATGTTAATGGTTTATTTATAAGATTATCTTGATTTACTGGTGTTGGGTTTTCTGGTGGAACATTATTAACCTTTACTTCAGTATTAAACACATTATTTATATTTGTATTATAATTATCAAAAATAACATCATTTATTTCATCATTCATTTCATCATTCATTTCTGTTTCAATAATAATGTTTTGATTATTGTTAATCTTTGCATCAACATCTACATCAGCATTTATATCCTCAAAATAATTACCAATTATATTAAGATCATTAATATTATTTTTGTTATTGCTAACATTACTTTCAGCAGTAGCATTGTTTGTAGGAGGTAAATCAAAATCATCTATCACTTCTGTTACTTCTTCTTTTTGGGTATCTGAAGCCACCTTTTGTTTCTTTATAATTTCAAAGGTCTTTTTATTCTTAAGTAACAAATCTTTTAAAGCTTGTTTGTCTTTTGCCTTATCTGTCTTATCTTTTTCCAAGTCATTATTCTTACTTTTTATTTTATTTTCTAAATAATTATAGTATTGTTTAAGTCTCTTAATTTTTGGATATTTCGGAATATATTTATTAACATCAAGATTATAATTATTAATATTAAAATTAGATT
>Ga0100402_1006296_pt1 | contig 11850 bp, 8 predicted proteins | sample CryGeyme20150102_FD_80419 | JGI IMG/M metagenome (GOLD analysis project Ga0100402, IMG submission 80419) | Groundwater microbial communities from Crystal Geyser aquifers in Utah, USA - Crystal Geyser metaG 2015-0102 | ecosystem: Environmental > Aquatic > Deep subsurface > Groundwater | place...
CCGTCATGAGAGAGTTTACCAAGACGGGTTTACCCATGTTGGTCGCACCACCAACTAGTAAGTGGGGCATGCGAGCTAGGTCTTCGCAGACAGGGTTTCCTTCATTGTCCACTCCAAAAATCATGGGGAGCTTGAAGCTTGATGCGCGATTCATGGTGTTCTCATAAACATCTTTGAGAACGATTTCTTGCTTAGTCGCGTTTGGCACTTCAATTCCGGCAACACATTTTCCAGGAATAGGCGCGACCACTCGCACGCGTGGAACTCCGAGAGTCATGGCTAGGTCAGTGGCAGCAGAAACGAGTTTGTTGACCCTAACTCCTGGTGCTGGTTGGAACTCATACATCGTAATGATGGGGCCCGGGGAGACCTCAACGACTTCTCCATCGATATCAAAACTTTGGAGCGCGCTTGTGATGCGGTCTGCGGTTTGAAATAGTTGATCTTCCGTGGGTCCTTTGATTTTTGTTTTTGCAGCTTGAAGGAGTGAAAGAGGGGGTGTTTCCCATTCTTCGACTTCGTCAGCGCTTCGAGAAGCTTTAGGCCTTTTGCGCTCTCTAGCGGGCTGATCGGCTTTTGGGCTTCGAACACGAAGTGTGGGCCGGTTTGTCGTGCCATCTTCTTCGAAGGATTCTTCTTCGTCATCTTCGCTGAACTCATATTCGTATTCTTCTGAGTCTTCATCTTCCTCTTCGAATTCATCATCAACATCATCTAGCTCGTCAACGGCTTCCGCAGCGGCGAGATGAGCGGCCTCTTTCGTGGCAAGTTTTTCGGCTCTGGCTTCGGCACGCGCTTCTTTTCGCGCCTTTCTAGCCTCTACAGCGTTGGCTGTAAACTTGTTGAAAGCACCCAAAAATGAAATTTTTGGAAGGCTGACTTTCTCCGCAAGGGCTTGAACGGCACGAAAGAGGTAGAAAGGGAGCTCCTCCCACCACATCATGCAGGCGAACCAGAGTGCGAACGTTGCGAGAAAATAAGATCCCACGGTTCCAAGGAGGGGAATGCTGGCTTTGGAAATCGCAATTCCTAATAGGCCTGCCGGGGGAAAGCCCGCACCTTTTGTGGAGAAATCAAATAGTGCGATGAATAGAGTCACGGAACAAAGGGCGACGCAAAGCCCGCCCCAATCACGGCCGTGAAACACGGGCTCGGTTTTGTCCTCGCCTGCTGCCCAGCGAATGACGCTGCTGCCCCAGAGAATGGGCCAAAGCCATGCTGTGTAGCCAAACAATTGGTAAAAAATATCTGCAATCCACGAACCGAAATAGCCCAAGACATTTTGAGGCTCGACCCAAGACGCACTAAAGGTGTTTAGGCTGGGGTCTTCGGGGTGATATGACGCTAAGGCCAAAATCAATCCTACGCATGCAAAGACAAAAGCCCCTGCACTTTTCCAGCGGGTTGGTAAATCGGATGAGATTTTTTTGCGAATCAAAGCTGCCATTTTGGTGAAAAACCCTCTAATTCCAATATGTCACGCTATTTAAATCCGCGCTAGTGGCAAGGTCTTGACAGGGCGTACGGCGAATCGTAGACAAGTGTCTGAACTCACTAGAGTTTCACCCCTGCTTCAGGTCATCTATATCGTTTGAACCGTAAAATTTGAACAATATTGATAGAGCCTTTGTGCAATCGCCCTGAATATCATCAGACCGCCACCCAAGGAGAAAATTTTTCAAATGTCGGAATCCACAGAAAAAGCTGCAAAACCAGAAGGCAAAGCTGCATCAAGTAAATCTACAGCATCGCCGAAATCAGAAGGCCAAAGTTCCGGGCAAAGTTCCGGGCAATCTGGGAGATCCAATAAGAACGGACCTCGTGGACGCGGTCGCGCTAATAACAATAACAACAATGGCGGACGTAAGCGTTCAGCTGATGGAAACAGCAAGGGTGGCGGACAACGATCCAAGAAACCATCCGGTTCTAGCGAAGAACAGGCTCAACACGCTGCCGCCTCGAAGATGGCGCAAGCTGAAGCAGAAATTGCAAAAAGAGAAGCAAGAACTGCAGCTAGAGAAAGCGCAGCGAATGCTGGAATGGACGACGATCATGTCGACGAACCTCCGGCTCCTAAGCTCGACAAGCCGATTGTTGATAAACTCAATATCCGCGAACTCAAAGCCATGCACATCAACGCTCTCGTTGAGCTTGCTGAAAAATATTATGTAGAAAACGCTTCTGGTCTTCGTAGGCAAGATCTCACTTTCGCGTTGCTTTCTGCTCATGCAAGAGCAAGCGGCGCTATCGATGCGGAAGGTGTTTTGGAAATTCTTCCAGACGGCTTCGGTTTCCTACGCTCTGCTGACTATAACTACCTCGCAAGTCCCGACGATATTTATGTCGGCCCAGGGACGATTCGCAAAAACCACCTAAGAACAGGTGATACGGTGACAGGATCTGTTCGCCCCCCGAATCATGGCGAGCGTTACTTTGCTTTGATGAATTTGGATTCAGTAAATGGCGAAGATCCGTCAGTTGCGAAACACAAAATCTTATTCCAAAACTTAACTCCCCTATACCCTCAAGAAGCTTTCAAACTTGAATTTGATCCCAGCAATATGACCACAAGGATCATAGACTTGTTTGCTCCTATTGGAAAGGGGCAACGTGCCTTGATTGTTGCCCCTCCTAAGGCGGGTAAGACAGTCATGATGCAAGACATTGCAAACGCGATTGCGACGAACCACCCCGAGGCCGTTCTTCTAGTCCTTCTCATTGACGAGCGTCCTGAGGAAGTCACGGACATGAAGCGAAACGTGAAGGGTGAGGTTTGTTATTCAACGTTCGACGAGCCTGCACAACGTCACGTTCAAGTGGCAGAAATGGTCATCGAAAAAGCGAAACGTCTTGTAGAGCATAAGAAAGACGTTGTCGTTCTTCTGGACTCCATCACTCGTTTGGGCCGTGCCTACAACTCTGTGGTTCCTCCGTCCGGAAAAATTCTTTCTGGTGGTGTGGATTCCAATGCCCTCCAACGTCCGAAGCGTTTCTTCGGTGCCGCTCGTAACATCGAGAATGGCGGATCACTTACCATCATCGCGACAGGCCTTATTGACACTGGAAGCCGCATGGACGAAGTGATTTTCGAGGAGTTCAAGGGCACAGGTAACCAAGAAATCGCGCTCGATCGTAAGCTCATGGAAAAACGTATTTTCCCATGTGTTGACGTGAACAAGTCAGGAACTCGTAAGGAAGACTTGCTCGTTCCTGCTGACACTCTTCAAAAACTTTGGATACTTCGTAAGGTTCTCTCTCCGATGAGCCCTATTGACTCCATGGAATTTGTTCTCGACAAACTCCGCCGTTTCAAAACAAACCAAGAGTTCATCGACAATATGAATTCGTAACGTTACGGAATAATATATGGCGCACCAAACACCCGTTGAGCTTAAGGCTCGGCTTGAAGAATCAGAAAAGCAATTTGATTTTCTGACGGAGCAAGTCAGTCAGCCTGCAGTGATTTCAGATCAGAAAACTTTTCAAAGGCTTTCGCGCGAGCGTGCAGCCCTTGAAAAGTTGGTCGTTGCCTATAGAGAATATTCCATAAAGTTTAAGAACTATTTAGAGGCTAGAGACCTAGTCGCCAATGAAAAAGACCCTGACCTTAAGGCGATGGCTCATGAGGAAATTGATTTGCTAGAGCCTCAGCTTGAGGAAGACCTCAAGGCATTGCAAATTCTACTTCTTCCAAAAGATCCCCTGGATGAGAAAAACACGATCGTAGAAGTTCGTGCAGGTGTTGGTGGCGATGAAGCCAGCATTTTTGCGGGCGATCTCTACGGAATGTATCGCCGTTTTGCAGAAAGCAAAGGGTGGAAGGTCGAAGTGCTTAGCTTGTCCGAAGGCACGGCTGGCGGATTCAAAGAAGTTATTTTTAGCATCTCTGGCGATGAAGTTTATAGCTGGATGAAATACGAAACCGGTGTTCACCGCGTTCAACGTGTTCCCAAAACGGAAACTCAGGGACGAGTTCACACGAGCACGGCGACAGTTGCTGTGATGCCCGAGGCTGATGAAGTCGACATCGACATCAAGCCACACGAACTACGTATCGATGTGATGCGTGCCGGTGGGGCCGGTGGTCAGCACGTCAACACGACGGATTCTGCCGTTCGCATAACCCACTTGCCGACTAATACCGTCGTGCAATGTCAGGACGAGCGCTCTCAACACAAAAACAAAGCGAAAGCCATGAAGGTTCTTCGCTCACGATTGTTCGAGGCGGCGCAAGATGCTCAGAATTCTGAAATTGCACAGAAGCGCAAGGAGCAGGTCGGCTCAGGAATGCGTAATGAACGCATTCGCACATTTAATTTTCCGCAAGGGCGTGTCTCGGATCATCGTATTGGTATGACAACTTACAATATTGACGAGGTGATTGGTGGAGATGTGGGGCCGTTCATTCGTGCGCTTGCGGACCACTACCAAACCGAAGCTCTCAAAGAAGCTGTTAAGTAGTTTCTAAGAAACGAGTTAGCTTGATGGCCCCATCAGACGATTCCAAAATTCAAGAACTCCATAAGTCTTTCGAGAAAGAAGGCATAGCTCACGAATTCTTATGGGTTCTCAAGGAGACTCAAGACCCGGCTCAAATTACTAAGATTTTAGAAAGAAGAAAAGCTGGCGAACCTCTTGCATACATTCAAGGGCATTGGAGTTTCTGGAACTTGGAACTGGCAGTTGGGCCGGGAGTCTTGATTCCAAGACCCGAAACGGAAGAGCTTGCTGAAAACATCTTTCAAAAAATTAAAGCCAAGTCTCGCTTCTACCCAAGGTGGAATATCGTCGATTGCGGAGCGGGATCGGGATGTTTGGGACTGGCAATCGCTCATGAATTGCTTGAGCAAAATGTTTTGCTGTCCGAGGTCTTATCTCTGACTCTGGTGGAGCAGTCTCAAGAGGCTTTGCCCTATTTAAAGAAAAATGTAGAAGCTTTGCTGCTAAAGTTTCCGTCCATGAAATCACAGATTCATATTGTTGAAGGCTCTTGGAATGCCTGGTCCCCGTCGGAGCCAGTGCAAGTGTTTTTGTCGAACCCTCCTTATATCAGCGGCCAAGAGGGTAAAAATTACGACGCCTCTAAAGATGATGCTGATTCTGAGGTGAGGGCTTTCGAGCCTCATGAAGCTCTCTATCCTAAGGATCTCGAACAGTTTCCAGATGCTAGTGGCCCCTATAGAGAATTGCTGCGTTTGGCCTCTATGACTATGGAAGTTGGCGGTGTCGCTGGATTCGAACTCGGGCCTGCACAAGCCGTTTGGATCTGTGAATTTGTGAGAGAAAACTTTCCAACGCTTCGAGGCAAGCTTGCAAAAGACTTAGCCGGAAAAGATCGATTTTTTTATTTCGAAAGAGTAGCCTAGGCGCTCTGTGATTAGAGCGATAGAAAGTGCAATGGTAATGAACAATGGATAAATTTGTCGTCGACGGCCCTGTAAAACTTAATGGAACCATTCAAGCTGGTGGTTCAAAGAACTGTGCTCTTCCCGTTGTATTCGCCGCACTTCTTGCTGAAGGCAAACATAAATTAAGAAACGTGCCGCGCCTTGCGGATATGGAGTTCTGTCAGAGAATCCTTGTTCATTTTGGTTGCCCTGTAGATCAAAGTTTCAAAAATAATTTCGCGTGTGATTGGACGATCGACGCGACAAATGTCACGACTTCCGAAGCGCCTTATGATTACGTTCGCAAAATGCGTGCTAGTTTTTTCTGTTTGGGGCCGTTGATGGCTCGCACGGGTAGAGCGCGTGTGTCTCTTCCTGGGGGCTGTGCGATTGGTGCGCGGCCAATTGATCTGCATCTCATGGCTCTCGAAAAACTCGGCGCTACCATCGAGCAGAAAAGTGGATATGTCGAAGCACGCCACACAAATGGCCTTAAAGGAGCACATATTGTGTTCCCGGTTGTTTCTGTTGGGGCAACGGAAAATGCCATCATGGCAGCTACTCTCGCCAAAGGAACGACGATTCTCGAGAACGCAGCAGCTGAGCCAGAAGTGGCGGGACTTATCCATGCTCTTCGAAGCATGGGCGCACAGATAAAAGGAGAAGGAACATCTAGAGTAGAGATTCAAGGTGTGGATTCTCTGAAGCCTATGGATTTCACAATTCCTCCCGATCGGATCGAGGTCGCAACCTATCTTTTTGGTGCGCAACTTACCGGTGGCGATGTAACGATTGAGGGGGCAAACCCAGCGGACTTAGAGTTGCCGCTTCAATTATTAGAAGATTCTGGCGCGACGGTTGAAAGATCTCCAAATAAAATCAGAGTCATTGGTTCAGATGTGATTAAGCCCGTCGATATCACGACGAAACCCTACCCTGGTTTTCCTACAGATCTGCAGGCTCAGTGGATGACCCTTATGACTCAGGCTTCGGGCAATTGCACGATCACAGAAAAGATTTTTGAAAATAGATTCATGCACGTTCCCGAGCTCGCGAGAATGGGGGCTCATCTGAAGATCAATGGATCCTCTGTTTCCGTGAAGGGCGAGCCTGGAAAATTGCACGGCGCGCCGGTTATGGCCACTGATCTCAGGGCTAGCGCCAGCCTCGTTTTAGCCGGCCTCGTTGCTGAAGGCCGGACAGAAGTCAAAAGAATCTACCACTTAGACCGAGGCTACGAGGCCATGGAACAAAAGCTCCGCACCCTCGGCGCTAAAGTCGAACGCGAGACCGAGTAGGGTCGCCAGGAACCTCTGCCTGGTCACGCGATTGAGGTTGACGATTGGGGTGATTTCGTGGAAGAACCCCCTATATTCCAAAGAGTTAGGGGGTGATTTTAATATGCCATTAGTCAAAGTACGCGAAGGTGAGAATTTCGATTCAGCCATGCGCCGTTTCAAAAAACAATGTGAGAAGGCAGGTATTCTTACAGAAGTTCGTAAACGTGAGCATTATGAAAAACCTTCTATCAAGAAAAAGAAAAAAGCGATTGCCGCTCAGAAGCGTCTTGATAAGAAAGCTCGAGGCGCCCCTCGCCCTTCATCTTTCAACAACAAATAGATCTCTGTAAGCGTTGCGCTTTCGGAAGCATCAAAAAAAGTTAACTAAGGCAAGGGAGCGGCTACGGCAGCTCCCTTGGTTTTTTTAAGGGGGTAGAATGTCTACATTAAAAGACAAAATCAAAACACAAATGGTCACGGCCATGAAGGCTCATGAAGCGGAGCGAGTTCAAGTTCTCCGCGGTATTACCAGCGCAATCAAAAAAATCGAAATCGATGAGCGCAAAGAACTTAACGACGATGAGACTTTAAAGGTCATCATGAAACTTGAAAAACAAGTCAAAGAAAGTCACGCACAAGCTGTTGAGCTTAAACGCGACGAAACAGTCAAAGAAACAGAATATGAAATTTCAGTGTTGCAGGAATTCTTGCCGAAGCAAATGAGCGAAGCAGAATTAACAGCAGCAGTAAAAGAAGTTCACGCTCAAGTAAAAGACACGCTCCCTCAGGGCGGAGCCGCTATGGGTATGATGATGAAACACGTTATGGCTAAAGTTGGTGCAAGTGCTGATGGCAAGGCGGTTCAGGCTGCAGTGAAGTCTGCATTGGGAATGTAACTGCGATTCCATTCGCAAGAACTTCGAAGGATTGAATTAAATTGAGGACGCTTCCCGAGGTCAAAGATGAGATCAAAGATCGAGTTGATCTCAGCCAGATCGTAGCCAAGCATACAAAACTTGTGAAAACCTCTACGGGGTTTAAAGCTTGTTGCCCTCTCCCTGGACATAAAGAAAAAACGCCATCTTTTAATGTCGACGCTAGGAAAAATCTTTATTTTTGCTACGGCTGCCAGCGCGGCGGTGATGTTTTCAAATTTCTCGAAGAAGTTGAAGGGCTCAGTTTCATGGAGGCACTTAAGGAACTTGCAGAGTCTTTGAGTATTGAGCTGCCGAAGATCGGCGCAAAAGACGTGAAAGCGTCTAAAGAACAAAAGTCCAAAAGAGAAAGTGGAATGGAGGCGCTCACAAGAAGTGGTGCTTACTTTGCCTATGTTCTCAAAGAAGAAAAAACTCCAGGAGCTAAAGAAGCTCTCAAATATTTGCTAAACGATCGTGGATTGTCACAAGAAGAAATAGAAGAACTACATCTGGGATTTGCCCCGGAGTCCCCGGATATGCTTTCACGGAAGTTGAAAGAAGCGGGGCTTCTCGATGTCGCGGAAGACGCCGGACTGAGCCGAAACTATAGCGGACACAATTATGATTTCTTCCAAGATCGTTTGATGATTCCGATCCGCGATCGTCGCGGACGAATCATTGCCTTTTCGGGAAGAAGCCTCAAAGAAGTTACAGCGAAGAATCCTAAATACAAAAACTCTCCAGAAAATATTTTTTTCAAGAAGAAAGAAGTTCTCTATGGGCTCGATAGAGCCGTTCCTTTGATCAATCAGTCCAACTTTGTTTGTTTGGTGGAAGGATTTTTTGATCAATGGGCTTTTCACCGTCGGGGCATTCCGGCTGTTGCAGTCATGGGAACGGCTTTGACCCCTGAGCATCTGAAGGAACTTCAGCGATTCACGAAAAAAATGATTCTCGTTCTCGATGCCGATAAAGCTGGAGTGGCTTCAACAAAAAGAAGTCTGCCTTTACTCCAAGAAGGAAGTTGGGACGTGCGTGTTTTCTCTGGAATGCAGGGCAAAGATCCAGACGAATGGCTCAAAGAGTCCAAGCTGTCGACCGAGCAAACCTTCAAAAAACTCAATGAAGCCCCGGATGGACTAGAATGGCTCATTCTCAGGACCCTTGATGATGCAAAAGAGGAGCAGCTAGGGCGTCATTTGACCTTGCAGCGCATAAAAGGTTTGTGGAATCAGGCTGCTGACTCAACGCACAAGGCGCTGCTTCTTAACCCAATCGCGACTTTTATGGGTCTAAAAACTGAGGAGCTAAAAGAGGCGTTAGAACAAATTGGTGAAGAGCGAAGTTACGCTCCCGCCCAGCGTTTCAACATAAAAAACGACGATATTTCAGACAGATACGAGCCTTTTAAGGATCACTCTGTTTCCAAGAACTCTTGGGATAGGGCCTCTGAAGAGCTGATTGTTTACTGGATTCGGCATTGGAATTCACTGGCACCCGAAGGGCCGGAGGATTGGATGAAGCGGCTTGATATTTTTGAAGGATCAATTGCTTTTCCGCTCGTGCATGCCTGCTTTGAGGAGTTTTCGCGCACCGGAACTCTTCCGACAACGAACTTTGTGAATGCTTTTGCTGAACAAGAGGGGGTCGAGCCGCTCTTGAAGCAATGTTTGTACCGCGGACTTGTCGCGCCAGAAAGCTCCGATGAGACGATTTCTAGGGATAAGGCCTTGATTTCCTTTAGGGAATTGTCCTATAGCTTAAGGAAGGAAAAGACTCAGGTTGATATTGCTCGAATTGAGCAAGAGATAAGGAAGAGTTCTGATGACATGATTACGGTGTCATTGCTTCAAAAGGTTCAGAGCTTGAAAATAAATTTGGAAAACAAAGACTAAGTAGCTATGCTGCCGAAGTTTAAGGGAGACCCTTGTTAGAATGCCTCTGAAATCATCTGAAAAGTCTGTGAAAAAATCTGTGAAAAAAAATACGACTGTTACAAAAAAGAAAACGACTAAGAAGGCTTCTCCAAAGTCCGTCACAAAGTCTAAAATAAAAACGACTGCAAAGCCCGCTGCAAAATCTGCGTCTGTTAAAAAAACAGCAGCCAAGAAAACTACGGCAAAGCCCGCAGCAAAAAAGGCAGCGAAGAAATCAACTAAAGTTGCGACTAAAGCTCCAGCCAAGGTCGCAGCCAAGAAGACAACCGCTACCAAAAAAACAGCCAAGAAAACTACGGCGACAGCAAGTCCTAAAGGCGCTGCTGCAAAAAAGTCTACTAAAACGGCGACTCCGAAAGTTGAAACTAAAGCTGCTGCTGTAGAAGCAAAGGCTAGTCCGGCAAAAGAGTCTAAAACAAAGTCTACTGGTGCTATTGATGCAGAGATTGCAGAAGTAGCAAAGCAGAGTCCTGAAGTGGCCCTTAAGAACTTGGCAAGCCTAGGCAAGAAAAAGGGATTTCTTACCTATGAAGAAATCAACAACGCCCTTCCTAAGGAAGTTAGCTCTTCTGAGCAGCTAGAAGAAGCAGTTTCGTATTTGATCGATCAAGACATTCAATTGGTAGAGTCTGCGGATGACGTAGAAGAAACTGTTCCAGTGAAAGCCGGCAAAGCTCCAAAAGATTCTGACGGTGAAGAGTCGTCTGCTGACACTCTACAAAAAGCAAACGACCCCGTTCGCCTATACCTTAGAAAAATGGGTTCCATTCCTCTTCTCACTAAAGACGGTGAAGTTGAGATCGCCAAGAAGATTGAAGAAGGCGAAGCCGAAGTTATGGAAGTTGTCTTGAACTCCCAAATCGGGATTCAAGAAGTATTGTCAGTTGGAGAGCGTATCCGTGCTGGAAAAATCCGAGTGCGCGATGTTGTTCGTGGTCTTGATGAAGAAGACCCAGAAATTAACGAAGAAGATTATAAAAGCCGAATCATTGAAGCTATCGAGAAGGTCCGTGAGTTTGAGTCGCTACTTGTAGAAGACGCTGCTCCTGAAGCTTTGGTCGCTAAGCGTGATGAGATGTTCGCGGCTTTCCAGGAGATCTCATTCAACCGTAAAACGATCAACCGTATCGTAGGTCGAATGAAGGGTTATGTTCAGGTTATTGAAGACTCGGAGTTGACCTTGTCTCGTGAGCTTGGAAAAGTTCGTTGCCGCTCTGTTGAAGATTACAAGGCACTTAAAGAAAAGTTTAGCAATCCGACGAAGAAGCTCGAAGCCTTTAAGCAGGCGGGGAACCGCACGCTTCAGGAGATCAGCATCCTAGATCAAATCCTTGAAGAGCAAGGCAGTAGACTTGATGAAGTTGAGATGCAGTCTGGTCTCAGCATTACCATGTTGAAGAAAATGTACAACCAGATTGTGGAAGGTGAGCAGAAAGCTGATCTTTCTAAGGCGAAGCTCGTTGAAGCCAACCTTCGCCTTGTTGTTTCTATTGCGAAAAAATACACAAACCGTGGTTTGCAGTTCCTGGATCTGATTCAGGAAGGGAACATTGGTTTGATGAAGGCCGTTGATAAGTTCGAGTATCGTCGTGGTTACAAATTCTCAACTTATGCTACTTGGTGGATCCGTCAGGCGATCACTCGCGCCATTGCTGACCAAGCACGTACCATTCGTATCCCGGTCCATATGATCGAGACGATCAACAAGCTTGTTCGTACTAGCCGCTACCTCATGCAGGAGATCGGGCGTGAGCCTACTCCTGAAGAAATCGCAGCAAAGATGGAGCTTCCTGTAGAGAAGGTTCGAAAAGTTCTGAAGATTGCTAAAGAGCCAATCTCCCTTGAGACTCCTATTGGTGAAGAAGAAGATTCTCACCTTGGTGATTTCATCGAAGACAAAACGGCGATCAACCCAAGCGAAGCTGTGATCAACCTGAACCTTTCGGAGCAGACTCGAAAAGTTCTTGCAACTCTCACGCCTCGTGAAGAAAAGGTTCTTCGTATGAGGTTTGGTATCGGTGAAAGGTCTGATCATACTTTGGAAGAAGTTGGGCAAGATTTCTCGGTAACTCGTGAGCGTATTCGTCAAATTGAGGCGAAGGCACTTCGAAAATTGAGACACCCTTCTCGTGCGAAGCATTTGAAGTCTTTTGTTGAAAATTAATGACCATAGAGTCCTCTAAATTAGATCTATACAAAGAGTTGCTTCTCAAGCGCAAAGCTGACGCTGAAGTGTTGATCAAGTCTTTTGAGCAAGGTTCCAAGACAGTAGATTTAGATGAGCCTATCGGAAGACTCACTCGAATGGATGCTATTCAGCAACAGCACC
>Ga0100402_1006301_pt1 | contig 11847 bp, 7 predicted proteins | sample CryGeyme20150102_FD_80419 | JGI IMG/M metagenome (GOLD analysis project Ga0100402, IMG submission 80419) | Groundwater microbial communities from Crystal Geyser aquifers in Utah, USA - Crystal Geyser metaG 2015-0102 | ecosystem: Environmental > Aquatic > Deep subsurface > Groundwater | place...
GAAGCAGGAACTGGAGATAATTGGTTAGACGCGCATTGATTTTATAACCCGTAATTGGGTTATAATCTTAAAATTAATCAGGTGCGATTGTCCATTCGTGACTAATTCTGGCGCGATTATCCAATCGTGCCAAGATTGTAAAAAATAATTATTTGCGAGAAAATAAAAGGAGTTTATACTCCAAGATGAACACACCACATTTAAAGAAAACTACCCCATTCACCAAGAACCTTCTAAAATTATAAACTAATCCCAAACTCCACTTATAATCTTAAAATTGATAACGCATTCCCAAAGAATAGGCAGGATTAAAACCAGTATCTAAAGGAAGAAAAGCAAAGTCGACACTAAAGTCACCGTGATAAATCCCTAATCCAAAAGACCAAGATTGAATGTCTTCGGTTAAAAAACGATAACTCGTCTGAAAGGCCAATAAATCTGCAGCTAAAACTCTAATACCAGCCAATAAAGCCTGATCGTTTTTTACAATATTATCATCAGAAATGGTTAAATCTAAAGATTCTAAATAACGAATATAATCTGTTGTAATACTAAAGAGAATTGGAAAATTGCGATCACTAGGAAAAGCTAAACTTAAGACATCTGCATCTATACCTATTCGTGCTTGCGTTGGAAGCTTACTTTTTCTTTCGTTGAGTTTTTGCATTTCACCAATGTGATTTACAGCAGCTCCAAAACGGACTCTATTATCATACAAGCTTGAAAACATCCCAAAACCGAACGAATAGCCGTTCGCGTAATTTACAATGTATTGTTCATTTAAGTAACTTGCACTTATTCCTAGAGTTAAAAGGGGTGTAAATGTGTAAGAATAAGCTGCTGTAAGAGCTAAATACTCAACATTTGCATTAGATAAGGACTCTCCAGGAGTATCTCTAATTTCAATATCACCAGTAGAATTTGATAAAAAAGAAAAACTCAAACGCTGGTTTTTTTCCAATAAAACTGCTGAAAATGAACTGATTTCGGTGCCTGCTATCCAAAGAGTATAATTTGCACTAACCATACTTTGATTAATGGCGCCTAAACTAGCAGGATTAACTAAAGCATTTAAGCCATCAATTCCAATCGCCGTTGTTGCTTCGCCTGAAGCTAATTGTTTTGCACCAGTTCCAATTGTTAAAAATTCAAGACTTGGTGTAATTTGTTGAGCATGAGAGCTATACGTTGATGAAAACAAGAAGAGTAAACTTGAAATAATAAAAGCGGGTGAAATTTTCATTCAAATAAGTTAAGCAGATTTACGACGATTTTTAAAACGAAAATCGAATTGAAAAAGTATTTATAAAAGTCCCCACATTGGGTTCTCTATTTAAGGCATATTCAATAGCCGGCGCAAATTTATCAAAAGGAAGATATAAACTAAAACCAGTTGAAAATGTATGTTGGTCGGTAATTACTTTTAAATCTTGATTCGAATACCCTCCGGAAATTCGAAGTCTTTGATGAATTAGATAGGAAATGCCTAGGTTAATTCCAGTTGTTGAACTCGTTTTCTTTTCTCTATTAATCGTTTCAGTTGGAGGATTAAACTCATTTGAAATAGAACGTTGAACAATTGTAGATTGAAACGAAGAAATGACGAAATCTGAACTAATAATCAACTTCTTGTTCATTGCACGATAAGACGTGCCTATAACAAAATTAGTTGGGAAATAGTTGAACTGATCAGATTGCTCTAAGCCACCGTAATAGTCACTAGAATTCCATTGATGACTCAAAAGCAGATTATTTACAGCAAAAGAAATGTTAATTTCTTCATTTAGTTTAAACAAAAAACCAATATCAATACCAAAAGCTGTGGAAGTCGGTACATCTGGATGATAATTTGAAATAATAAACTTTAAAGCTGTGCCAATCCAAAAGTTTGGTTTAGCCCTAACTCCAAAAGATGTTTGAATAAAATAATCATTGGTTGATATTTTGTCGGTAGGATAACCACTTAGGGTTCTTCCATCAATATTAGAAACACCCGCATTCATAAATTGAAGAGAAATTCCTGCAGATGGTGGTAAATGAAACGCTAATGAGACAGTATGAAGACTGCGGTCGAAAGCCATAATAGAACTTCCGAATTCTACATCTTTATTAAGTGTACCAGCGCTTAATGCTGCATTATAAAATCCATTCGTACTTAATTCAGGAACAGACGAAACGGCATTACTCATCGACAGTCCACGTGGTCCATATCCAATTCTTAAAAATGATCCTGATGAACCACCAAATTGCGCATAGACTAAAGAAGGAATAGTCAGAATTAGGCAAAGGGTAAAACTAAGAACAATTGTTTGTAGTTTAAAAGCTTTACCGACGTATAATTTTTTAAAAGAATTCATCATATTAATCAATTACTAAAATTTTACCGTTAGCTTTTTCACCATTTGCTTCAATTGTGTAAAAAACAACACCATTAGCAACCAATCTTCCTTGATGATCTAAGCCATCCCAAATAGCTTCATAAACTCCGCTTGTAGAACTCGTTCCATTTAGCTCGCGAATTTTTGTCATTGCGAAATCGTAAACGGTAATTTTTATATCGGAATTCGTGGTTTTGGACTCAAATACTATTCTACAATAGGTGTGTCTGTTATTAGAAAAAGGATTGGGATAAGCATACGTTTTCGTAGTTCTTCCTTCAGAATCAAAAGCATTTCCACCTGAAAGGGGGAAATTAACGCGTGTTATTTCAAAATTTTCAAAGTCGCTAGTGAAAATTAGACCTTCACTTGAGCCAATCCAAACGCCATCATTATTTGCTGATGCAGAGAAATATTTGGCTTTAGAACTGATTAATTGATTGGGACTTCGAATAGCTTTTATTTGATTCCAGCTAATTCCATCATCTTTACTATAAAACACACCATTTTCTCCAGAAGCAATTATCCAATTATGATAAAAGGTGATGGCATAAATTTTTTCGCCGTCTAAAAATCGAACAAAATGCTTCCCGTCGTCTTCAGTATAACTAATTCCATAAGATTCTCCTGTTTGAGCAACCCAATTAGTCATCCAAAGTCTATTTGTTCCAGGTTGTTGAGTCAGATAAATAATCCAATTCCCTGGAAGCGAATTAGGGTTAACGCTATTGAATGTGTAATGATACCATTTAACACTGTCTTTTGGGGCGTACATTGCATTAGGCGACATATTTAAACCTCCAGCTGTTCCAAACCAAACTCTATTTTTAGAATCAATTAAAACCGAAAATCCTAAAAAGTTTGTATCGTTTCGAGGATTAAAGTCAAAATTGTATGTTTTTTCAGGTACTAAACTATCTTCATTTGAAGGTGGAATAATTATTCGTTCCTGTGTTTGACCACCATCTAAAGATCGCAATAAACCAGTTGCCCAGGCAGCTGCAAAAAAGACATCACCTTTTCGATCAACCATATAAGGTGGAGATTGTTGACGAACGACTACGGGTAATTGAGTTATTGTATTTCCACCATACGTATAGGTAACTTGATCTAGATCTTCAACTTGATAGGAAATAAACTCAAATGTATCGCCGCCATCTTCAGAGAAATAAAAACCAAATGCTTCATCAATAGTTTGTCCATCTAAATCAGAAGTTCGACCAATTCCAGCGAAAATAGTGTCTTGTTTAAGTGCTAAACTGTAAACTCGTCCATTTCCTATTAAAATAGAATCTATATTTTCTGGAATGAACCATTGAGTAGATCTGCCAATATTTCTTTGTAATTGAGGGCCAATCCAAACCGTATCTCCATAAGTTGCAAGATTAGAAATACTATTTTGAGAAATAGTTTCACTAACAAATTCTGAACGAGGACCTATAATTTGAGAGTAGACTAAAGATTGATTTAAACTGATAAAAATCAATGCTAAACAAAAGGGTATTGATTTATATATCATTGGGAAATCACCATAGTTGAAGTTAAAATATTACTCACTTGATTGCCTGTGTCTAGAGCTTTGTATTTTAAAGTAATTACATCAGGTTGATTACTTGAATTGATTGTGAAAGATCGGCTAAAAACACTGTCTGCTGAACTTACATCACCAGAGCTTAGGTTGTTCTCAAGAAGAATTGAACTACCATCATTATAGAGTATATAATCTCCCAAATTTTGGTTGTTTTTGTCAGTTAAATTCACACTTACTTGATTAATAAAACGTTGGCCGTCTGGATGTGTGACTTTAGCTCCGAGTAAAAAATTGACAGAGCCACTTAATGGAATAAAAACGGTATCAGGATTAATTGGGTTTTCAACAATAGCTTTTGCTAATCTTAATCCTGTAATCATAAATTTTTTACGTAGAAAATTGGATGCATTTCCACTAGATGTTACTGCAGTAGCAACTAAATCAGTTGTAAGGGAAACTCCAGTTGAAACTAGAAAAGAAAACGAACCTTGATAAGTCTTAGTTGACTCATTCCAATTTGTAAGTTCAACAGCCTGAATCAATTGAAATTCTCCAGTCTCATACATATTTACAGTAGGATTAGAAGATAAATCAGTTTTATCACTTACCTGAACAAAAACGTCAAAAGATACAATTGTGTCTTTAATGGCAGACGCATTTCTAAAAGAAAGTGTATCAGGATTTGTAGTTAGGTTTAATAAAGTAACAGTTTTTTCTGGTATTCCTGAAGGCTGAGATAAATCATCGCAAGAGTTAAGTCCAATTAGACTAAAAAGAGAAATTACCAGAAATGGTTGAATAATTTTGAAAATTCGCATAGGTCTAAAAATAGAACCCTTAAGGTTATTGTGAAAGGTGTAAACGCGAAATTTTTAAAAATATGATGATATAATTCACAAACTTGAAAATTTATAAAAAAGGGATTCAATAAGATGATGAAATCTTCATGCTTATTGCTGAAAAACAAACCTTTAAAGGAGATTTGTAATTTAAGATTGAGATCTAAAAAGAAAAAAAGTGAGACTTTGAAGCATATTAATGCATAAAATCCCACTCAGTGTTTCGAATTATAAATTCTTTTTAGTCTAGTTATACAGAAGTACTATTAAACTTTTACTTGAGTTGTACTTTCAAGCTCATTAATTGGTTCAGGAGCATCAGATTTCGAAATTGTATTATCTGAAACAGAAATTGAATCAACTTGTGAATTACTAGAAGTAAAATCCGGAGATTCTAATGTATTCCAAAATGTTAAAGCCGATTGTGGAATATTTATAAAATCAAATTTGATTGAGCGTGTAGCAGCTTGAATTCTGAAATCATGAAGAATATCTAAAATATCAAAATCAATAGTTTGAGTACTTGCAGCGTCAACAATAACTTCGGCATTATCAGCAATATCCTCCAAAGTATGTTGAAGATTTGCTTTATTTAGAAAAGAAACATGTTCGCTCAATTTTACATTAACGCGAGAAATGTCTTTTGTAGGGTGAGTGTTTTCAATAACAGAGAAGGGAACTTTGTAGTTTGAATAAATGATGAAAAATGCGCCGATGTGTAAACCAATTATGATTCCTATAAGTAGATCAGTGAATAAAATGGCGACAATTGTTGTTGCAAATGGAATAAATTGCTCTTTTCCCAATTTCCATTGTTGTTTTATAAGAGCAGGTTTAGTCAGTTTATATCCAACTACTAACAAAACCGACGCAAGGGAGGAGAGAGGAATCTTATTTAATAAGTTTGGAATTAAAACAACAGAAACCAATAGAAAAATACCATGATAAACAGCAGCCATTTTTGTTTTAGCTCCAGAATTTACATTTGCAGAACTCCTAACAATAACAGAAGTGACAGGAAGTCCACCAATAAGGGAAGAAACTATATTTCCCACACCTTGAGCTTTTAATTCTTGATTATTAGGGCTTCTGCGTTTTTCAGGGTCTAATTTATCAACAGCTTCAATACTTAATAAACTTTCTAGGCTTGCCACAATCGCTAAGGTAATGGCAACAACATAAACTTCAGGGTTAAGTAATGCTGAGAAATCTGGGAAAGAAAATGCAGTTTGTAAAACATCAGAATCAAAAAGATTTGGCAAATTCACAAATTGCTCAGCTGATATTTTCCAATTCGGATTAATTAAGTTGGCAATTATAGGAATAAGAATAGAAGAAATTACAGCAACCAATGCTCCAGGAATTGTTTGAAGAACTGAAATCCTTTTTATAAATGGCTTTTCCCAAATTATTAATATGAATAAGGAAAATGCTCCAACAAAAAACGCAAGTCCATTTACATGAGAAAATGCATACATCAATTTACTAAAGGTATTTGAACCATCAGGTTCATTAAATTCCATTGATCCAAAAAACTCAGAGTGTAAGCCAACGAAGTGCGGTAATTGTTTTAAAATGAGAATAATTCCAATTGAAGCCAACATTCCTTTAATAACAGAGGAGGGAAAATAGTGGCCAATAATTCCTGCTTTTAAATAACCGGCAATTAATTGAAGAAAACCAGCTAACATAGCTGCAGTTAAAAAAGCTTCATAAGCACCTAATTGTTGAATGGCATTTAAAACAATAACCGTTAAACCAGCAGCAGGTCCACTAACACTTAAATGGGAACCACTTAAAAACCCAACAATAATTCCACCTACAATTCCTGCAACGATACCAGAGAATAAAGGTGCGCCAGAAGCCAAGGCGATACCTAAACAAAGTGGGATTGCAACGAGAAAAACAACTAAACCTGCAGATAAATCTTGTTTAGGGTAGCTGAAAATAGATGTATTTGGTTTCATATTCGGTTTTAATTGTAAATAAGCATGTCATATAAAAATATTTTATCATGTTAATAAATATTTATTAAGTTCAGCTAAGACTCGAATTAGAAAACGATTAGAAGAGTTACTTTTTTTGATGAAATGTTTCATTAAAACCGCTTTCAATGAAAAAGGCAACTTTCTTTATGACTTATTTATTTCAATAAACACCGAAAGCTTTGTATTGTTATATTAAGTAAAGTATTATTCGCTTCTTCTAGTTAAATCTGAATAGTTTATTTAGAAGGAGTTTCTGGATTTCATTTCTCAATTATAACTTTGATTAATTGACTTCCGTGAATCTATACTAATTCGGTTGGTTTATTTCAGATTAAATTATTTTAAAAACTATGCTTGAAATTCAAAAAAAGCTGTCTAATTCATTTTTGGCTTTATTAAGTCTTCCATCAACAGCAATGGGTTTTGCCTTGAGTGTTCAAATTTCTGCATTAAGCTGGATATTAAGCACTAAGTACAATTTAGATATTCATGAAGTTGGACTAGTTTGGGCTGCTGGACCTATTGCAGGTATAATTGGTCAAGTAACGATTGGATTGTTAAGCGATAAAGTTTGGTTTTGGGGTGGCAGGAGAAGACCTTTTATAATAATTGGTGGATTTTTAGCTGCTCTCATGTTATTAGCGCTTCCTAATATTGATATTCTTTCAACTGCTTTGGGCTTTGATGGAATTTTAGGGATTGCGATTACAGTTGCATTGACACTTGATTTAGCTATTAATGTGAGCTTTAATCCAACACGATCAATTATTGCCGATGTAACCGATGCTGATAATAGAACTAGAGGTTATACGTGGATGCAGACAATATCCGGTACCTTTGGCGTACTTGCTTATGGTATTGGAGCAATTTTTGGCAATTATATGCTTATCTATTTTGGAGCTATTTTAGTTTTTCTTTTTTCAGTATTTCCTAGTTTTTTTATTGAAGAGCCCACAATATTAGATGCTGATGATTTAGAAACTACTACTCAGAAAAACACTTCTCTTTTTGAAATACTATGGGTAATTAAACCTTTATGGGGATTTTTACTTTATGCAATTTATGCCATGTATGGAAAATTAACTGGATTTCATGGAATTGATGACTATGTGAATTGGTTTTGTGGCCTCTTGAGTGTAGCTCTTATTGCTTATACCTTGTGGAAAAAAACAGATCATTTAGATGATGAAGCCAAAGGCTTAGAAGGGTTTAGAAAAATACTAGCGGCTCATTCGTTTACATGGATTGGTGTTCAAACTATGTTTGTTTACATGTTTGCTTACTTGAAATTTAACTTTACTGATTTGTCAGATGATCATCTAGGACAAGTAATTTCTTGGAGTTTCTTAGTTTTTAATGCAGTTGCAGCCATTTTACCTGCGTTTGTGTTGGAACCTGTTGTCCGCAAAATTGGTAAAGTGAAAACTCACTTTTTATGTATTGCATCGCTAGGAATTGCCTATTTATGTATGTACTTCATACACTTTTCACCAATTGTTGTTTATGTTTTAATGGCATTTGCAGGAATTGGATGGGCAGCAACTGTGAGTTTACCATTTGCAATTATGTCAGAAAAAGTTTCTAAGAAAAAAATGGGTCTATATATGGGACTCTTTAACTTATCTGTAGTTTTACCTCAATTGGTAGCTAGTTTGGGAATTGGAGAATACATTTCTAATGCTCCAGATAAGAATGTGATTTTCTTAATTTGTGCTGGTTCAGTAATATTTTCAGCAATAAGTTGGTTATTTGTTAAAGAAAATGGGAAATCAATTATTCAGGATGAAAAAGTAATGGCTGCTAGCCACTAGAAAAAGTCCTTTTAAACATATTCTAATCAAAAAAAGTCCAACATTGAATTGGACTTTTTTTTGATTAGAATCTATTAAAGTAAAAAATGTAAAGTGATTTATCAGGTATTGATAAAAGCTAAATTTAAACTCTAGTTATTTTTATAAACAAGAGTAATAAAGTCTTTCTTAAAAAACTGAATCTATAGAGAACAAGATTGATTTTATCATTGCTTTGTTTTCTCAGTGTTAAATTCACTGTATAATCTACTTTTGATCTAAACCAGTAAATTGGTATTGAAAATTCAATTATTGATTTGGAGGAAATAGTAAATCAATTAGTGGATTACGTGTAATGAAAACAGGGTTTGTTTTTCGGTATAAACTACCAAATACACCTGTTCCTCCATCAATACTATCAATAATATCGTAAATTTCACCTGGAGAAACGGTTGCCCCTCCAAATTGAGTTTCTCTTGTTCTGTTAAAATCGTAGATATTTTCATCTATTGTAGCGGCAATGATTTCATGTTCACCATAAAATGCAACCGCTAACCATGGTAGAGCAATACTGACATTTCCATCAGGATTAACTTCAAAATTTGCTTCTGTTAGAATATTAGAGCTATTTCTTTGTAATTCAGCTCTGGTAGGTTCACCATCTTCAGTAACACTCGCATAAAATGGAGTTAGTGCTCCTGTTGTATCTAAGGCGACAACGGTTAAAATGTAATAAGACTGCCTGTTTGGGTAATAACTAGGAGTGTATGTAATACTCAGTTGATCATCTGATTGATACATAATTGTATCTAAATTCGTACTAACGGCTTCGAATTGACCTGGAACAAATGTTTTACTTGAAATTTTATGGTTATTATCATCAGTTATGTAAATCAATAGTTCATAGTCAGTTGCAGGTTTAACTAGTGCATATCTTGTTGGGATGTAAACTCCAGGAGTTTGAACTTCTTTTTCGTAAATAACCGAATCAACTCTCTTTTGTGTTTCATCTAATTCATAAATTTTAACAAGAGCAGAGTTTATTCCAGCAGATTCAATACTGTAGAATTCATCAAGTGGTAATGTTTTTGTAAGAATTAATTCAGGGAATTCTTCATCACCAGCAAGGTAAGCTTCTACAACATATTGTTTTTCATACTTATCTTCTTTAAAGCTTTCGCAAGACAAAAACAGTAAGCTAAGAAGTGAATAAAAAAGGATATTTCTTTTCATAATAATTAAAATTGAACGCTATAGGATACAGTTGGAATTATTGGCAAAAGTTGAATTTCATTTCTACCAACTGGGTTTAAATCAAAATCATATTGGTAAAACCAAATGTTTTTTCTGTTAAGAACATTCACAATTTGTAATTGTAATTCAGATTTACCACCGAAAAATGTACCTGTGTGTGTTGCTCCAATATCAATTCTAAAATAATCAGGTAAGCGATTTGAATTTACCGATCCGATATCAAAATAGGCGTTATTGTTTTGCCCAAATGGGTCATTAAACGTTTGAGTTCTTCCAATTGGTAGGGTATAAGCTTGCCCCGTTGCAAAACTTATCACACTCGTTAACTTCCACTTTTTATTTAGCATATAACTTGCCACAGCGTTAATATCATGTGTTCTATCATAACGTGGAGCGTAATAATTAAAATTATTCACATTCGGAAATCTTCTTCTGGTAATTCCCCAAGTGTAGCCAATAAATCCTGTCAACTTTCCATCGGTTTTTTCTAATAAAGCCTCGATTCCGTAAGCATAACCTCTTCCGAATCTGAACAAGTCTTTATATTCTAAACCAGATGGATTAGGAATTGTCGGGTCAAGTTCAAAAAGACCTTCCATTGTTCTAAAGAAACCTTCTAAATCAAAATTAATTCCATCAATTACACGAGTTTTAGCACCAAGTCCATATTGAATGCCATAGGATGGTTCAACTCCATCACTTGCAATTAACCAAGTATCAAAACCAGAAAACGCTTCATTGGTAATTAATGCAAGAAATTGACTGTATCCACCAACAGAAGCTTGTAATCGAACGCGCTCGAACGATTTTTCAACAGATAATCTTGGGTCAATCCGTAAGAAATCGCCTGTTGAGTGATAATTTAAGCGCAAACCACTTTCTATTTTCCATGTATTATCTGGTCTCCAGGTATGTTGGCCGTATAAAGCAGAATATTCTGTTTGTAATCGTGAAGAAAAAGTTTCTCTACCATCAAATGAATTGGTGACATTTAGAACCATATTTCCAGCCCAAATCCCAAACTTAAACGCATTTTCTTGTGAAGCCAGATAATCTAAATCGTATTTAAGAGAAAAATCAAAAATATTATTTTCACGAGTAAATGTAGTTCCAGAAATTCCAAATTCAGGCAAGTTGAAATATCTTGAACCTGTAAATGTAAAGTTTCCAAATACTTTTGGACTTATTAAATGATTCCAATTCAAACTTCCTGTTTGATTTCCATAGAGTAACAACGCATCGGCTCCAGGTGCAAAAGGAATCCTAACTTTATCTATACCACCATAAAAAGCTATATTAATTCGGTGATTATCATTGATATCAAAGTTTAATTTCCCATTGGCATCATAGAAATAAAACATTTCAGGGATTCCATCAATTTTATCTTTTAGTGCATAAAGTAGCGGTTCTATAGTTGAGCGACGCAATGCAAACATATAAGAGCCTTTTTTATAAGGGCCTTCTACATAAACACGAGATGCTAGCATTCCAACGGTAAATCCACTTTTAAACTCTTGTCTGTTTCCGTCTTTATTATAAATATCTAAAACAGAACCTAAGCGCCCTCCGTATTGAGCATTATAACCACCTTTATATAATTGAATATCTTTTATTGCGTCGGGGTTAAATGTTGAAAAGAAGCCAAAAAAGTGACTTGGATTGTAAACCGTAGTTCGATCTAGCAAAATTAACGTTTGATCTGGACTTCCTCCTCTTATATATAATGCTGATGAAAAGTCGTTAGCTGCTTTTACTCCTGGCATTAATTGAATAGATCGAAAAACATCTGCTTCCAGAATTGCTGGTACGTTTTTTATGAGTTCTGTTTTTATATTTACAGTTCCAATATTTTTTTTCTCTTCTTCTAAACGGTCTGAGGTAACAACAATTTCTGACATTTCATTTTTGTCAGGTTTTAAATCGATGTCTAAACGTTTTGATTCGCCAACTTTTAAGGTGAATTTCAATTCAAGTGTTTCGTAGCCAACATAAGAAGCTTGTAAATTGTAAGTTCCTTCAGCTAAATTTGAAAGAGAATAATAACCGGAGTTATTACTTGCTGTTCCA
>Ga0100402_1006302_pt1 | contig 11847 bp, 11 predicted proteins | sample CryGeyme20150102_FD_80419 | JGI IMG/M metagenome (GOLD analysis project Ga0100402, IMG submission 80419) | Groundwater microbial communities from Crystal Geyser aquifers in Utah, USA - Crystal Geyser metaG 2015-0102 | ecosystem: Environmental > Aquatic > Deep subsurface > Groundwater | place...
ACTTTTAAAACTTCAGCAATTTGGCGTAGAAGGATCACTCGAGCAGCAAAAGCAGAAGAATAAAAAGGGCTCAAAGTTTGAATAAATCATTAGATGTGTCCGAGCATAAAATATTTCATCTGATATAAATCATAGACAATCTTGGAATCAACGGTTCTAACAAAAAACATAAATATCTCAAAAAAAGTCTGGCCTTCCTTGCACAAGAAGATCTCATCAACCTCGAAGCCAATATTTTCATGGTTTTCAAACTTGATATTCTTCTCGATCCTTCAGAAAATCCCAAAAGAGTACTCGGAAAATTACTTCAACACATGACTTAGTTGAAACATCTCGAGTTAGATTCTTTTGAAAAATTGGTTCAAGTTATCGATAGTTTTTATTTCAGGTCTTTTGAGCACATGAGTTCGATTGTCAGAGGCCGTGAAGATAATCACTATGTCGCTTTGATGTATCTTGTGCACATTCAGAAATTGATGGATAGCAATAAGAGTCAGGAAGAAAAGTCTGAATAGTTGGAGAAAATTATGGTGCTGATTGGCAGATAAGGGCTAACAGAGATTCATGATGGCCTACTGAGAGTCCTAGATAATCACGAGTAAGTCTTGGAAAAATATATTGTCGCGATTTATAGAAATTATGGTGGAATAGCAGCTGTTGCTTGATTCGATAGATAATGTTGATAATATGAATGAGTCACAATATAGATCAGTCAGTAAGGTCGATGGCTGAAGGAGTGATTGAGAGATCTACGAATATTTGTAGGGTGCTGTGCCACTGATGCTGAAGGAATGCCAACTGTCGTCCTGTTCATGGCCTTGAAAACATCCTTTTGTGCACTTTTGTCCTTTCTTTTTATTTATTTTGGAGGATCAGGAATGTACTCAGGGAACGGTTGAAAGAAACCGTAGACGCCTTTACGGTTTGCATTGGTGTCTCTCCATCTACGCTCGTGGCTGTGAACATTGTATTTTGTTTGATGGAAATATCTCTGCATTAATTAAACAATTACTGTTCTTTTGAGCTGATGATCATTCATAACTACTTTATCGCTATTAAATAAGTCTGATCTGAATTTACTGGGCTTAAAGACAGGCTCCCCTTCCTTTGCTTTTTATTTCTTATATCTTTCCCACTCAATATCATGAGCCCTTGAAATAGGATCACTGACATGTTTAGGGGGCTTGAAGTAGTCAGATAACACTCGGCTTTGAATATTAGTCTGAAATTGTCTAGGTGAAGATTTAACCTTTCCATCCTCTTCTCGATAGCGTTTCGGATCTTTCTCGGGATTAGCTTCTGGAATATACTCATATGAAGATTTATGCAAGACAGTATAGTGAGCCTGAGGATAAAATTGTTTCTCGAATGGACAACCCTTCCTGCTCTCGTGATCCTCCTTGATCAATCTCTTAGGAACCTCAATAAACTCATCTTTTGTTGCACTTGTAGCTAAGCTATTGAGTGGTCCTAGGTATGACTTGGCCATTTGTCCACTTCGTGTCGGTGAGGTCAGGAAATTTCTCTCCTGAGTTACAGGTTTTCCCATCTAATTTCTCGGATCTACTTCAATCAGCATGTACGTAATTTGGTCTTGTATGGTCCATCATCTCCAACGGCAGTCGTAATGGGCACGCTAAAGAAGCCATGACGCTGCCTTCCTTCTAATTCTGATGTTTGAGCAAGATGAGTGGCTCGCATGCTCTCCCTGTCAATATGGCTCATGCTGATAAATTTATTTTAATCTTTGTAAGGTCATTATCGACACTTGAGTCATATCATACATCTATTGATCATAAGTAAATCAACTTATTGGGATCGTGATTCGCATTTTTAGATGTTACAATGAGTTGTCCGTCTTTTTTCAAGACCAGTTCATCGTACTCTTTCTCTGTTTATTTGGATCGAAGGTGGAATGTTCTTTCGCGTTGATACCAGTTCGTCAGTCTCCCGAACAGTAGAACGTCTTCGTCCATATATGAGTGAAATTTAATTTCATATCCTTGATCTCCTTTCATCAAAAGATAGATTCTTCCATTGCCTTATCTCAAATATATGCTTTAGTCATCCCAATTCTGCAAAAACTCCTATATTCTAATCACCTCTGTATTTTAATTCCCCCTGAATTTCAACTCCTGCCTAACTACCAAGGAATGATTTAAGCCAATCTCAAGAACAACGATGCAATATTCATAAAGAACGAAAATTAGTTGATCAGAAAGATACTTCAGAGATTTAATTCTCATTTTTTGACTGAATGTCGCCATGAATTAGGGAGAATTTAGCTCGGTTAGGGCCAGGTTATTTCGGAAGGTAGAAAAATCGTCGTTGATGAGAGAATAGTATGAAATGGTCGTAATTTTTGAAGCTTGATAGTGAGCATAGTAGAGTTCACGAGAATTGTAGAGCAAAAAGTATTAATTCTTCGAGGTCGGAACAATAGTTAGAGGCTGCTCAATTTATAAAAGCGAACTTGATCTTACAATATCTTTCGGAATGGACTCAATTTTCTCAAGCTCACTTACCATATATTTTTTGTCTTGGATCCATTCCATTTATACTTTGCCAAATTTCACAGAGAACAAAGATAAGTGCTTTTCGCCCAATATTCCCAAGTGCCTGATTGCTGGAGCTCCTTTGACAGTTTCTGTAGATGTAGAGATAACAGCAAAAAGAGGATAGTCATGAGGTAACTCTGACAAGGTCAGTACTCTTTAATAAGTTACATTTAGCTAGCCAAGATCCACCTTCTTGAGCAGATATTTTGGGCTGAATGAACCTGTGTAAATTTCAACATTGTCGAAGGTGGACCCAATGTCGAGCTGTTATTCCCTAAAGATCACCACAAATTATGTCTTATTGTCATCTTTAGTTAGACTGAGTGTAGGAATAATATCACAATGTTCAAGATTGCTGATAGGAAGTGGCAATTGATATTATTCGACCACAATTTTATCAAGTTGGTACTTATGAAGACTGTCATTGGAGCATATCACAAGTTTGTTGCCAAAAATATTGAGTTTGTACTCGGAAGTGTTGATGACTGTCTGCATCTGAAAGTATTTGAAATTATAGTCAGGTATTTCAATCGTTTTCAGTTTAATAGCTTTATCCTGATCCAGTATCAACACATTCAATTCATTAGCTTCACTGCTACTTTCTGATTAAAATAATTCTACACCTATAACATTGATGTCGTTGAGATTGTAAAGACTTTTGATTTCGCTATTGAAGCAGTATATATACTTTCTTTTTAATTTTGTATCGAATACATGAATTTGCTCCGAAATGGCAAGAAGAATCAACTCATCTGAAAGCACTGTGGCATAAGATATGAAATCAATTGCGCCGTCAAACAATTTCTAAATTAAGGTTGATTTTTTTGAAGAGTCTATCACCTACTCTGCTGTAATTTGAATTTGTTCATTCATGAACAAAGTTTACACTGTTGTACTTTTTGATAATTTTTCATGAGACAATTAAAAGGATAGGCTTTCTTATTTATTAATACTTTTCGAGCTCTTTTGCTTTGATATTTCCACTCCTTTTTATTTAAAGCTCATGTTTAGTTTGATCAAACCAATAAGAGGACTGGAGATAATTGCATGTCCTGAAAGATGGCTACTTTTATGGTTAAGGCATTGTGCTGAGTTGAGCATCAGCCCATGGGCATAATGATTGGCATCAAATGCAAAATGATGATGCCCGAATATTACTTTTTCCTCAACAACCCCTCTTTGTTTATTGATAACCAAAAAATTATTAGAAGGCATCATAATAAGTTGAGATGAATTGATTTGAGTGTGCTCATTGTTGATTATTTTTTTTGGAGCTTCCTTCTGGCTGCTGAAAAATAATTATTCTTTTTGTGTGAGGATAAACTGTTGTTGTGTTTTTTTGTTGATGAAGAGCTGAAGAAGTTGATGGGTTTAGAGCTCAGGGAAGGATACCTTTGTTCTTTTTAAAGATGAGGACTCAATAGCTAAAAGAATGGCTTTATTTTCAGGTGTGATTCCAAGAAATTCATCGCTGCCCTTGACTTGAGTCAGATTTGAAACAAAAGTATCCTAATGAACATCTATGTTTGCTTCTCTTCCTTCCAGTTATATTCTCCACATAATCAGGTTATCTGTTGTCTGGATTAAATAGGTTCCCTTCTATTTCGTACTGTATATTCCCATTATTTCTCCTTTCAAGTTGAGAGCCACATTTCTGCCACTGACTATATACACTTTTTTTCTGTCATATTCCATGGAGTAAATCGAACTGAGACCATTAGACTTGGATCTTATTGCCACCAACAACATTCCTAGATTTTCGCTCAGCTAACTGTAATGAGTTAGAGTCAAGTCATACTACTACTGCTGAGGCAAAAAGCCATTGGTGACAGCCCACTACTGATGTTCATACTTGGGTTCCTCTCCATATGGAATAAATTATTTATTCATGATAAATTTTACTCCTTGTTGAGTGGGTTTTTTATCAAGAAAAGCTTTGGGTAGAGGCAGATAAAAAAAATTACATTGATCAAAGATCAACAACAACTTACCATCTAAGAAATGAACTCCTACTAATTTTTTCAATTCAATTTTTTCTGAGACAAATTGTCCCTTGAAAATTTACACAGGTGCTTATTCTTAGCTATCTTTGATGCAGTAGATACTCCAGTTTAATTTCACATTGACAACCATGACAAAGTGATATGCTACAATTTGATTCTTTTCCATAAACTATTTTCTCAACTCAGGCACATGCTCAAAATAGCTAATCCGTTCCTCACTCCTAATTCTGAAGACAGGTCGGTTTCCCTTGACGACAATGATTTAATATAGATCGCTGGCCAGATGCAGTAGCAGTTGATCTTGGACAAGCAGAAGATGTTTCATGAGATAGTTTAAAAATGAAATCAATAGTTATAATTACAGTTCTATAACATCAAATAATCAGATGTCTTTCGACTTCTTTGATGATCATGCCCCTTCAAAATAGAATAACCTCGAACAAGTAGTCAACAACTTTGTCAATGGAGACAGTTTCTAATTCGATCAGTTTGACAATGTCGATTAGAATAAGGCAGATCATTCTAAATCATTCAATTCTGATTTTTTCAATACCGGCCCCAAACAAGAATAGCCCGCCATGGATAAAGGAGTATCAGCCAAAAGTCAAGGGAAAAATTAATCCTTCGATTTTGAGAACTCTCGCCATTTGAGCTAGATTTCCTACATGAATGGTCAATCGTTCCACTACTAGTAGCCTGCACCCCCAAGACAGCATAAACCAAATGACCGCTACAACAAGCTCCAGCAAATGCTATCACAGGCCAAAAATAACAACTTGGACATGTTTTATCGTAACATTGATCAACAAAACACTTACAAAAATGAAGATATGTTTAACAACAAACAAGAGTTTAATTAGTATCGAAGCAACCTGAAGAACTATAAGAGACAGCTAGAAAATGACTTCAAAGGCAAACAGGGAAACTACAATTTCAGAAACAACAATTACCACATTCCAGAAAAAGACGATAAAGATAGCGATAACCCTTTTTCATAGACAGAACCGATGAATTTCAAGAAGAAAAGTAACCCAGGTAGTCAAAAAAATCAGGAGCAAGTTGACTTCTTTGGAGGAGGAAATCTTCTTCCACAGGAGTATTAAAAATAAGACGATGGAGGGTTTGATTTTTTTATGATGGAAGAGTAGGAAATCAAGAAAGAAGTAGACAAATATCAGGAGAAACAGTATCAGAAAGAAGCTTAGCAATTTTTCACAGAAGATGGATAAAAATAACAAAAGAATAGGATAAAATCTACGAGGCAACTTTCCTAGATCCGTGAGTAGCGTCCCAATTTATTTGAATTAACCCATGAAGAATAAAAAATGACCACTTTACTCTAAAACTATCAATAAATGAAAAATAATTTCAACGATCTCATGAAGAACCTCAAGCACACGAACACAGATCAATAAAAAATTATCAATGAATTGAAGAACATCAAGCAATAATACGAAAGCAAATAATCTCGAATAAAAATTAATCATCAGAATAAATAGCAAAAAAGGCAACTCAGGGAAAAAGAGAAAGAATAAAAATAGAAAAAAATGGCTTAAATCAAGGAGTAAATCTAAAGGGTCAAAGAAGGTGGGGAAAAAGATATCATGTTTGTCAAGATCAATGAAAAAATTGAAAGCTTAGAAAGTATTGTTCGAAATGCTATTACTGAGATGAATACCTAAAAAGAACAAAAGTTCGTGCCGAAGATAATCAATTATTATCATGAGGAAGAGCCTCCTCGAACCAGCAGAAGCAGAACAAATAGAAGCCAACTTGGTCTGAGCAGAGAAGAAGGTCAAAACTCACAAGATATTTCCAGATCAAGGGAGCAAATTCAAGGCCTTGAAGATCAGCTAGCACCTGTAAGAAGCATGATAAACGAACTAAAAGAAGACCGCACAAAGTAAATGTTATACAAACTCGACTAGTTCAACTCACCTCTTCAACTTGACCTCACCACTCAATAATTTCCAATGGACTTATCAAGAGATAGATCTCAACAATTCGACGTAGCTTTCATTCCTCCTGAAGGGGCCAAACATTATATTCCAAATGCACTGGACCCAGCGAACAAGTATCTCAGAAGATGCCTGACTCAAAAGAGTTCGATTATTTATGAAAGCTTCTAATTTTATGTCACTGGAAAATTTCTGATGACTGGTGCTGAAAGAACTCCAGTTGTTTGCCAAGTCCGTATTGCTAATAAATGCGCTGTCAGTCTGTATGATGTGCTTGTGATAGTCTTCGGCCCTCAAGCTCAAGAAAGTGAGCTTCAGATGAGACCAGCCAAAGTGATGTATGATGAGTTTAGGCAAAACACTAGCTTCCTGTTTGAAGTTGACTTATCTAAGATATGCCTTGAAAGTGGAGGATTCAACATCATGATATCTTACAAGACTGACTCTGTAAACAAGAAGAAGGTAGTATTTAAGGTAGTATTGCCCTTTGTTCAATTAATCAAGCCTGAGTTTATTTATGAAGAGCAATTCACCAGTGGTTGGAATCACATGAGCAACGAGCTCTATGTTAATCCACAAACTCTGGACTTCAAGATTATCAGAAGTCATGAAGATCTCAAATTACTTCTTCCTTTGATAGAGGTATATATTTATCTATTCAGATAAGCGAAAGTGACCCTAACGCATTTGCCTATGGCATCATGTTCCACTATCCGACCTCATCAACAGTTTTCATGCTAAAAATTGTTTGTTATGTTAACGGTAGAGCCTCTTTACATCTCAAGAGCAGTGCGTTGACTTCAGGTGATAAAAGATTGAGAGAATAAATTCTCGACATAATAAACTTTCTTTGCTTCGGATGAGTGTGATAATGACTCCTTTATACTTTCATTTGATTTGATGATATTGATGTTTAAACTGTGGGAAACAAAAAAATCATTAACCCACAGGATATGAGCTGAAACAATCATTTCTTCTTCTTTTTGGGTTTCTCGCTCTCCTCGGATTAACTTTATTCGTAGTCTTCTTCATCTTCGTCTTCTTAGTCATCTGAACCTTCTTCGAATTCCTCTTCTTCTTCGACAGGGTTACCATCCTTATCCGTACTGTCTACAATTTAAAGAGTAGGGATATTTTCGAAGAGCCAGCTTTTGTAGTTCTCCTTTTAGGAAACGGGAGTGCCCGAAACATCAAGTTCGCTGAGATTTGCAAGCTAACTCAAGGTCTTCAAAGATTAAAGATTGTTGATCTGATTGTTGGCGAATATGACTTGGTTGAGTTCCTTATAAGAGGTGAGAGCTTTGATGCTATCGTCGGTAAGCCTGAATCAGAAGATACGTACTTGTTATCGCTGAGGTCCATGACGTATAGATCCCACTTGGGAAGATTGTTGAGGTTTTCGAGGCCACAGTTTTGAAGGATGATCACTTTGACATTCTTGAATTGCTCAAGATGTTTGGCAATCTAGGGAGTGAACTGGCCGATTTTGATTTCACTGAGGTCCATTTCCTCAACTTCCTCGATTTAATCCTCATGCTCTTTGAGTCTGTTTTTGATTTAATTCAATGCGCTCATTCTATTTTTGATAAGATGATCTATCCTAAATCTCAATTTAAAGATTAAAGTTCAACTATACACACTCCTACATTTTCAAAACTAGTCAATTCAACCCATTTTTGTCTTGAAATCTGGTTGGCTCAAATATATTGTATGATTCATGATAAGTCAAATATTTCAATCTCTAACTCTCAAATCGGTGAATGCTTCATATAAATGAAGGTTTCGATCATTCCTGTTCATAATTTGCATATTCCCATTCGGCAGGCCCTGCAGAGATGAGAAAGATGATGTTTCCCATTGTCCTCCAGTGCCTTTTCTTTCTTTTCTCTTTGACCATCATTCTTCCAAAGATAGAGAGGATAATACTCTCTAAGACATTCCTTGCAGCCTTGCTGGTATCCTTTTCTGCCATGAGCAGACATCCATGTCTTGTGACATCCATTGCAGCTGAAATAGCCGAAGCTCTTGCCACCGTAGTACTACTGAGCCTTGACCCACTATCCAGTGCACCCTTCATATGGGGCAAAGTCTGGAGCTGATACGAAGTTCATGCTTTTGGCCTTTTGTTCAAAAATAATATCTAAGAGGAGACAATCGATGATGGTACTTATATAACAGCTATTAAAATATCAAATCATAGCTCGGCTGTCGTTCTGTAAAAATTGACTTTTCCACTAAATTTGCCTACGATGATCACCTAAACTTCAGGCGAATCAACTAGCTCAAATTTTTCAATCTCTTCATCAGCTGTCAAAATAACATCCATCGTTTCTCCAGGATATCGAAGATCCTGCTAAATTATAACATTGTTTCTGCTTATTGTGAGCCTTTATGACCTTTGTGGATGAAACTTGACACAATTTATTGAGCTATCCTGCAAATCATTGAGGGTTGTGACTATTGACTCGCATCTGCTGTCAATTAGAAAGAGATCCTGACCTCCATATGCTAGGATATTGTTGCTTAGAGAGGCTATGCTATTGATTGAGGATGGAAGGAAACCTCGATAGAAGCTGCTTTAGCATTCGTTATCTCCTATGTCAGTAGAACATATTCTTTTCCAAGACTCCTCTTCTTGCTCAAAAGTGTGAAGAGTTAAGAGTTAATGTTATTGGCCAACAAGCTCAGCAATATTGTATCCACTGTGATATTTATTGACCATGCTCTCGACATTCAGATCTGTTTGAATAATTGATGAGATTTATTCATCTTCATTAATTGTAGTCTTTGTTGTCAAAGTCTTGCTTGATTCAGGATTAAATTATGAAGCCTCAGTCAATTTCCAGCAATTCAATTGTCCATTTTCATTTATGTTGACAAGAGCGTTGTTCATCTTCACAGTGCTGCTTGCAATACTTTGCTAACTCATCCATCTCTTGACAAATTTGCTTGAGAAATCACTTTCTTCCTATTTGATCCATATACTTTGCGAGTCTTGAAGTATTATTTCCTATCTTGAGCGATTCATATATAGAGGATGGTTAGCTCCCTCGATTTATAGCACATCTGTTTGAAAAGTCCCGGAATAGACTTCAATCCAGTGCTCGAGGGGGCAGTATACATAGAGCTAATGATTGGATGAAGAAACATGAGGTGGGTATGGCTTACTGATGCCTTTTAGGATACTCTTGCTTGGCATAATAGTATTTAAAATTATTATATAGCACTCATTTTGCGTTTATCACAATTTCTTGCTTGTACTGTTTTTTTCTGTCATATTCTGGCTTACCTCCTCTTTATGCTGATTGGACCCAAATATCAAAGCTTCCATCTACAGCTGTTCCTGTCTATAAAGCTCATATTGCCGTTCTAGAGATGCTAATTCCTCCTCTTCATCAATCATAGCAGCTTCCTGGTATTGTTACCAATATTAATCTTCCTCTTTCTTCTCAAGAGCGACTTCTCTGAGCTATCGAAGGTACTCGAATTTACTGACCCTAACTTACAACTATGATACCTTTGTGAGAACATTTGTACCTTCTTATTTCTGCCTGGAACTGAAAGGTTTTTTAATGGCGCAAATTCATCTTATTGGCTTCTGATAAATATAGTTTTATGAATAGTCATCAGAACAAAAAGAATAAAAACAGTCTCTTGGGAAAAATACCCGAAGCCGAGTTGCATAGCACAATATTGAAATTAGTCAATAACAGAATCAATCCGAGAAGAGAAGACCTGGAATATGATAAAGGTATCTGCAGAAGCTGTGTTAGTAGATGCGATCCAGGTAAGAAAGAGGGATAGACCCATCAAATAAAAGACAAATAACTTGTCTATCAGAATGTAGAGGAAGAAAAAAATCATAAAGCAAGCATAAATGTACCTCTCTTAATAAAAACCCCAGCCAAAAAATAAGCCGAAATCGAAAGAATAAAATAAAAGTCTCAGCATATGTTGAAGCTCATTAGGACCAGAGGTCAGAAGTTGAACATTTTTTCTACAGTATTTTCTCTTTCGATTGAAGGGACTAGTCCAGGCAAGTAAAATAAATATGGTCAAACTGAGACACCCTGGTCCCAAGCAATAGATTAAAATTAACTTATCTAACTAAAACTCAACATTTTAGACAAATAAACCAGGATAAAGGAGCTCTAAAAGGAGCTTTTTCTTAACAAAGACTACATCACTGAACTGAACAAAGACATAGAAGGAATCCGAGCTCTCGCTACCCATAAAGCCTATTCAGATAACCATCTGTGCAACAATGAAGCCTTAAGCTAGGTTAGTATAGAGCCTCCCTCACTTAAATAAGTCATCATGAGTAGTTATGAGTTGCACTCACCCTCATAAAATAAGAATCTGATGCCATCTTTCGACGATAATGATTGGAATCAGTAAAATAGTATTTATGGCGAGCATTTGCTAAGAATAATCTGTACTCAAGCTAAGTAGCTATAGAAGCTGAAATTTGAGCTGAATTTTATGAAGGAAGGCTCTCCATTCATACAATATTGATTTGTGTATTTCACTGTATTTAGCTTCATCTCGTTTTCTATTGATATTTTAAAATTTGAATTCAAGAACTTCAAATACTCAAAGGCAAAGATCACTGAGCAATCAGCAACAATATCATAAAAGCAAGAAAAGAGCTTAGGGCGGCTAAAATATATCTTTAAATGTTTCTGATACACTTGATTATCTCAATAACTTTGCTCCCTTTATTATTTGTGCATGCTTATATCATTGATCTATAGAAAACTTTTAAATTCTATGAGGAAAAACATTCTGACTAGTCTCTTCTTGTTCGCCCTTCTCGCCATCCTTCCTGCAGTAAATGCTGCCACCGTTCAGCTTTCTCGATTCAGAAGAAACAAGCTCGACAATGAAGTCAACTTCCCTGTTCAGAAATCAAACATCAAATAGATCAAAACTCTGGTGGGAGATCTCAACAATATCAAAAAAAGGGCTGAAGATAAGGACTCAAGTGCTGACAAAGATGAAGAATCAGCAGAGCCTGCTGATGAAAAAAAGCCTCAAGTTTTGATCTAAGAAAAGCCTGATGTCCAATCATAAGGTTCATAAGATGACAAACAGAAACTGATCAAATTTTCTTCATTCAATAGGCCAGCTGAAAAGTGTGCTGACAAACCTCAAAAAGCTGAATCTGAGAAAAAAGCATCCACAAATAGAGCACATGATCATTCTGAATTGAACACCCTTCTTCAAAAAACTAAAAAGAGGGGTTAAAATAATCATTAGTCCAAAGACAACAGAAATAAAGATTCTTCAACTCCTCGAGGCAAATCTATGAATAGAATCAAAGTCACT
>Ga0100402_1006304_pt1 | contig 11846 bp, 13 predicted proteins | sample CryGeyme20150102_FD_80419 | JGI IMG/M metagenome (GOLD analysis project Ga0100402, IMG submission 80419) | Groundwater microbial communities from Crystal Geyser aquifers in Utah, USA - Crystal Geyser metaG 2015-0102 | ecosystem: Environmental > Aquatic > Deep subsurface > Groundwater | place...
CCAAGAATATCTTCGCCATTAATCATTTTCATATAGATTAATTCCATGTTATTCTCCTAAATTAACGTTGTAAATCTTAAATTCGAATCCTTCTTCATTATAAGCTTTTACACGTTCTATAAAGTGTTTCACAGCAAAGTTTTGAGTATTTTTCCATTGCAGATCATCTACTATATCGTATAGAGTAGCAACATCTTTGTTTTTGCTTTTACGTAAAACACGTCCTATAGATTGTAGGTTACGTATACGACCCTTTATCGGGCTAGCAAATATCAGATTATCTAATTCGGGAATATTTATACCCATAGAAAAGGTGCCGTAGGAAGCACAGATAATGCTATTAGTGCTTTTACTAACATCGGCTCGGATTGATTCTCTTACTTCACTCTTAACGCCTCCATGAATAAAATATACATCACGGTCTTCTGATTTTAGCATATCATATAGAATTTTACCGTGTTTGTCGACATATTGAAATAAGACTAAAGTGTTTCCCTTAAGATTCCAGGCAAGGTTTCGTATATACAGATTTCGACTATTATCGCGAACAATAAAATCAACTTCGTCTTGATAGATCTTGCCCTTATTTGCTTTTCGTATGTCTTCTGGGTACTTTAAGACAATAGCCTTTATTCTAAATGGCGAAAGAACTTTATTGTCTATCAATTTTTTGGTTTTAGTGACCTCATAGACTGGGCCAAATAACCCAGTCAAAACCAAGCGATTGCAGTTTTCGCCATCTAACGTACCAGTTAGTCCGAATCGATATTTAACATGTGGCATTTTATCTAAAATAGAAGTAAGGGATTTTGCCTTAAAATTATGAGCCTCATCTCCAAATACTACATCGTATTTTTCAAAAAATTGTTTTGGCATTCTGTGAATAGATTGCCATGTTGATACAGTAATCTTAGAGTCTGAAGTTTTTTCTAATCCCCCTCGAATTTTATGAATATCCATTGGTCTATTAGAATATTTAACAAAATCAGATGCCATCTGATCTACTAAATTACTGGTGGGAACAACAATGAGAACGTTCTTATTTTGCATAAGATAGTGACACATTATCAAGTATATGATAAATGATTTTCCTGAAGCTGTAGGTGATAGAAATAATACACGGTTGTTACTAATAGCATAATTTACTGCTTCTGCTTGATAATCTCTTACCTCAAATACAGTTTTAACTCTTTTAGCAATCTCATTTGCATAATTATCTGGAATAACAATTTTATCATCTAGATCTTTTGAAATTTCACATTTATAGCTGTGATCAGCACAGAATTTTTGTACAAGAGTAAGAAGCCCGGCATATATTAAACCAGTCATTGCATTGAACAATAGAATATCGCCTGACCACATTTTATTTTTATAAGCAGGCATGAATTGATAGCCGGGAACTTTAAACTTGAAATGATCACTCATTTCCATTTTTATAGATGGTTCTGCTATAATTCTTATATACACATTGTCTATTTTTTCTATTCGAACTAAATCCACTACTTACTCTCTTATGCGCCTGATTTGAAACGCTCAAAATCTACGATTGTTTTTAATAAAAAATTTCTATTTGCGATATGTTTAACTATTGATTCTAGATAACTAACAATTTCTTCTTGTAGTCCAACACGTAATACAAACTTAATCACATCTGGATCAGCTTCTAAATATTGAGGAATATCAGCACGAAGAATTTTTAGAGGCTGAGGTTTCCATCCATATTCTTTAAGCTCTTCTAAGTCAAGCTCGCCTTTAAACCATTCGGTCTTACGTTTTATCAAAACCTTATACTCAGTCTTGAGCTTTCTCAACTTCAAGCCTTCTTCTACGTACCATCTAAAGTATTTATTATGTAATTTTGGAATAGCTGCTGCCATTCCTGATACATTTAATTGATCAATTTCGCCATCTTTTTCCCACTCAGAGAATAGTGCGTCAATGTACATCATAACCTCATCTTAAAATGATATTATATCACAAATCTAAGAAATGTCAATGAACTTGTGTTATGTGATAACCATTATGTGCAAACGTTATTTCACACGTAACAAAGTTGACATCTGCTTGTGTAGTATCAAAATTGATGCTCCCAAGTGATATAGGAAATATGTCTTTAAATTGTACTTCTATAGCTGGGTTTTGATGGCTGTCTAATATGATAAATGATGCATCTGAATATAATCCATATGTATCGTTTTTAAGATCTTTGAATTGATTAAAAGATTCTGGGTGAGTTAATCCTACCATCCAGTTATATATTTCATTGTATGAATTCATATATTCATCTAAGCGAATTGTGACACTAAATGTGTCGTAATGAATTTTATCCCCAGCAAATTTCATATTCTTAAACGGAGATGGAGAATCGGTAACACCCATCGACAGCCCTGGTATTATTGCTGCTTGCACAAAGAATGAGACGTTTGGAAGTCGCTTGATAGTTAAGCGAAACCCATTTGGCGAAAGAAAATTCTGTTGCATGTTTTCCTCTAACTTTATATGACTATTTATAGTTTTTTGAGAGGTGATTTATCTATTGACATTTGATACAATACATAATACAATACAATATAAGGAAAGGAACGTGTCATGAAAGACCTCGAAAAGATGACTCCCGAAGCTGCTTGTTGGTATGCGGTTGATGTCATCAAGGGTCGCTGGCCTGAAGCTGAAGCGACTATAATGACTAGCCCGTATTGGTCTTATCGGTATGCTCGTGCTGTTATTAAGGGCCGTTGGCCTGAAGGTGAAGCAATTATCATGAGTGATCCGGAATTTAGTTATTGTTATGCCCGTGATGTTATCAGGCGCCGCTGGCCTGAAGCTGAAGCGACCATCATGACTAGCTTGGAATGGTCCTATTGGTATACCCGTGATGTTATCAGGCGCCGTTGGCCTGAAGCTGAAGCGACCATCATGACTAGCCCCGAATTGGCTTTTTGGTATGCTCGTTATGTTATTAAGGGCCGCTGGCCTGAAGCTGAAGCGGTCATCAAGACCAACTCATATTGGGCTTGTTGGTATGCGCGCGATGTTATTAAAGGTCGTTGGCCTGAAGGCGAAGCGACTATTATGACTAGTCCGGAATGGTCCTATTGGTATGCGCTTGATGTTATTAAGGACCGCTGGCCTGAAGCTGAAGCGACTATCATGACTAGCCCCGAATTGGCTTTTTGGTATGCTCGTTACGTTATTAAGGGTCGCTGGCCTGAAGCTGAAGAGATCATCAAAAGTGATCCCGAACTGGCTCAATAAGTATCAAAAATATGTTCTGAAAACATAAAATACTGTATAATATAAGGAAAACACATTGGATCTTGAAAAGATTACTCCTGAATCTGCTTATCAATATGCCCTTGATGTTATCAAAGGTCGTTGGCCTAAAGCTGAAGCTGAAGCTGAAGAGATCATCAGGACTAGCCCGGAATGGGCTTATCGGTATGCTCGTGATGTTATCAAAGGCCGCTGGCCTGAAGCTGAAGCGGTTATTATAACTAACCCCGAATGGGCTTATTGGTATGCCCATTATGTCATTAAGGGTCGATGGCCTGAAGCTGAAGCGGTCATTATGTCAAGTCAAATATGGTATGATTTATATGCTAGTGACCTTATTGAGGGACGATGGTCGATCTCAGAATTAGCTTATCAATACACTCATAACAATATTATAGAGCGGTGGCCTGAAGGCGAAGATATTATTAAGGATAATCCCAGAAGCGTTTATTGGTATGCACGTTATGTTATCAAGGGTCGTTGGCTTGAAGGCGAAGCAGCTATAAAGACTAACTCATGTTGGGCTTATCGATATGCTCATGATGTTATTAAAGGTCGCTGGTCTGAAGCTGAAGCAATCATTATATCAAGCCCAGATTGTGCTTACTGGTATGCTCGTGATGTTATCAAAGGTAGTTGGCCCAAAGGTGAAGCGACTATCATAACTAGTCCGAAATGGGCTTATCGGTATGCTCGTGATGTTATCAAAGGTCGCTGGTCTGAAGCTGAAGAAATCATCAAAAGTGATCCCGAACTGGCTTACTGGTATCAAAGCGTTCTGAAAACTAAAAATACTATATAGTAAAAGGAAACACCACGTTGGATCTTGAAAAAAAAACTCCTGAATTTGCTTATAAGTATGCGCTTGATGTTGTCAAAGGTCGTTGGCCTGAAGGCGAAGAGATCATCAAGACTAGCCCGCAATGGGCTTATTTATATGCTCTTAATATTATTGATGGGCGTTGGCCTGAAGCTGAAGCGATTATTAAGACCGACTCATATTGGGCTTATCAGTACGCTTGTGATGTTATTGGCGGGCGGTGGTCTGAAGCCGAAGCGATCATCCTAAGCAATCCCAATCATACTTGCTGTTATGCTTATGGTGTTATTAAAGGCCGTTGGCCTGAAGGCGAAACAACTATTATTACTAGCCCAGAATGGGCTTATCGATATGCTCGTTGTGTTATTGAGGATCGGTGGTTCGAAGCTGAAGCGACTATCTTGATTAGCCCAACATGGTCTTATATGTATAGCTATTATATTATCAAAGGTCGTTGGTCTGAAGGTGAAGCGACTATCATGACTAGCCCAGAATGGGCTTATCAATATGCGCTTAGTTTTATCAAGGGTCGTTGGCCTGAAGCTGAAGCAACTATTATGACTAGCCCAGAATGGGCTTTTTGGTATTCTTACAATATTATTGAGGGTCGCTGGCCTGAAGCTGAAACAATTATCAATAGTGACTCTGAATGGGCTAGTTTGTATAAAAAGGGCAGTTTTCGTCATAAACCAGAAGCTTAAGTGCCAGTTTGACGAATGATAAAAAATGTTTTGAAAATGTGATCTTGTCTATTAACATTTCCTCCAATAAGTATTATATCTATAGTATCAAGGAAAGGAAATAAAGACTATTGGTTGATATTCTGTTGATTGTTACGTCAGTTCCGTTTTGGTTCATTGGGTCGTGTGTGCTGTTGATGGCATCTTTGGCAAAATCACGATTAATGGTAAACCTTATATCGGTAAATGGTGCGTTCTCATCAAACTTGGTGTTACGGTGTTTGGGGCATTTTTGATTGCAATCGCGTGTCTGCTTGCTATTGCTTGAGTTTGCAATGATCAAAGTGCCATCTTTTCATTACTGGCCCAGAACCAACTATATTACAATGAGGGCATGACTTTAAGCCGGCAGAAATAATTTTCATTCTATCACTAATTTTAGACCTTGTTTGCGAAGACAAGGTCTTTCCTTTATGTGTAATAGATGCTATATGTTTTTGATGTAAAGTTTGAGTAAGACCCATTCTTCCCAAACTTATGCTTTTGCGATGTTGAGGTGATAAACTTCTATTTTGCATCAAATTACCCACAATTCATTACCAGCATCGTAGTACTTGTAGTAACCTAATCCTCTCATATAGTCGTTTTCGGTTGACGCGTAGCCTAGTTTTTTCTTCATGACAGAGTACCTTGATTTTATCTCTTTTGAATTTGTCCACACATAAGATTCACCCGTGTGCCCCTTATACGTGAATCCAGTTTTTGTATAAACGTCTCCAATTGATAAATTACTATTCGAATAGGACATAATTGAACCAGAGTTGTTTCTTTGAAAATGACTAAGAAGTTTTGAAAATCCCCCTACGACCCGGCCTTTACTACAAAATCTCATCAGTTCCCAGTCATAATTTGAGTTGAATCTAGATTTACGAAATGACATCATTGCTACTAATTTATCATTATGTTTTAATCCAAGGTAAACTGAAGCATTTACATGGCCCTGAATGTGATTTAGAGCAGTAAACTTTGAAGCTTCTGATCCGGATAGCACAACTATCTTGCACTGTCGTGCATAGCACTTTTCTCCGATATTAAGTTTTGATAGGATTAAGTCACTGTATTGTTGATTCTTATTTTGAAGATCTAAATCTGTTATTTGAATAAGTGTAATTCCCAATTGCTTGCATAGCTCAAACTTTGTTCTGTGATAGACTTTTTCTTTAAACAGTTCAGAATGATAATAGATTCCATTGATTTCTATTGCTATGTTATGTGCAGGCACGTAAAAGTCTAACTCTAAAGGACTAATGACGTTACGATCCTGATGACTAAATTCTATGCTATGTTCATTCAATAGATTCATGATTTTAACTTCTGCACCACTAGTATGGTATGGTTCTTTATAGTCTATGTTTTTTACCTTTAAGTAGCGCTTTAATGTGTATACACTAATGTTGTTATCATGTGCGATTTGGTCTAATCTTCTACCATCTAGTAACGAATCTACGTTGCCAATTTTTAGATCAAAGTACTCATCGGTTTCATACCACGAATTAACTCCTAGATTATTGAAGTATGTCTTAAAGAAGCCAGCATTATGATTAGCCGTTATTCTTTCAGATGAAGCTAATTTCATACTATCAGTTTGAAAGTAATGATCAACGCCATACTTAATGTTGTTTGTATCTATAACTTTGTTTGCTACAATAGGGTTTTGCATTGGGTGAGAAACGCCAAACTTCTTAACTGAAGTAGCTTTGAATTTTCTCTTACTTGAAGGTATTGCTAAAGGCGAAGTTACTCCATAGTTTGCTTTAAGCGTTGCTCTAGATTTGTAGTAAGATTCAATGTTATAGGATTTTTTGTTCATCTCACCCCCAAGTTTGCTTGCGCATTTAACTGAGCATGTCTTAGAGTAACCCATAAAATAATTTTTGAATTTCGTATCTTTACCACATACCGAGCAACGTGGTATTAAATTTCCATTCATGAAAACATACATTGCATGTGACAGATCTGTTAATCCTGTTATTTCGAAAAGCTCTTTCTTATATGGGCTCATTGCTTTTGCAAAGCTTTTTGCTTTTGTTTTTTCGATTATGATCTTACGAAGATCTTCTTCTAACATTCTTTAATCCCTTAAAAAGAAAGGCCCGAAGGCCTTTCGTAGTTATTTATAGTTTTAGAGAATGTTCGTAACCCGAACTTTTCTGTAGTAGGTGTTGCTGTTTGCAGTAAGACCTGAATCGTTATCACCATCAGTCCACTTAGTAAGACCTTTAGCGAATGGGTTTGCAACCATACCATATCTCGTCTTGAATCCCAGTTTTGATTGGAAGTCATTTTCACCAACGGCACGGACCATTTGCAGCGGAACATATGGGCAATAGAAAATACCAGCATCAAATGTGCTAGAGCCTTTATAACCAACAACCATGAAGTTGTTAGTGCCATATGGATCGATGTAAACACGATAGCGACCATTAAGAACACCGGCGAAAGTATTGCCAGTATCATCAACGTTTAGTGCGTTGCTATTAAGTGCTGGTGTATAATCCAGAACACCAGCCATTTGAAGAGCTGATGCAACATCAGATGAACATACTAGGATGTTACCCTTACCACGTCTGGTATCTTTTGCGATCTGGTTAGCTTCACGCTCAATTTGGAACATCAGGCCCTTGAACTTTTCAACTGACCAACGGCCGTTTGAATCGACGTCAAGATCAAAAGTACCAGCAGTAGCAGTACCACTTTGAGCTCCAACAACTGAAGTGTTATAAACCACACGAATAATTTCGCGGTTAATTTCAGCAAGAAGTTCTGATTGAAGCATGTTTGCCAATTCAGTTTCTGCGTCAAGCCCGTGAATAGCCTTAAGGTCTTGGGCTAATTCTGAAGTGTATTCAGCTTTTAGGGCGCGAGATTTAGCTGTTACAGATACCTTTTCTAGAGATACTGACATTTGATTGAAAGTACCACCACCAGAAGTACCAAGAGCTTCAGCTGCAGCAGTTGACATTCCAGCACCAGAAGCCCAAAGCGAAGTATTAGCAAAGTCTGCTGGGAAAGGCGAACCGGTATGAGTTCCAGTACCACTGAAGTCAGTATCAGCTTCGTTAAAGAATGCTTCGCCTGTTGCTGCGGTTGTGTTAGCATAATTTGAACGCATCGCAAAAATCAAACCAGTAGGAGCAGTCATTGGCTGCACACCAGCAATATCATAAGCGATCAGATTAGGCATAGCGCGTCTAACTAAGCTAATGAGTACGGGATCATAATTTGCAACTGCGCCAGTGTTGTTAACCGCAGCAGTCTCTGTAAGAAACGAAGACGGTGAATAGGTTGACCCTTCACGAAGAGCATTTTGAGTATTCTCAAGAAGCTGTGCAACGATGATCTTACGACGAGAATCTTTAATATCTGGGAGAAGCTTATGCTCAAGTACAGGTCCCCACTTTTTTAATAGTTCTTCGTTTAACATTTGGTTATTTCTCCTTTATAGATTAGTATCTTTATATTTATACTAAATCAATTCTTATTGGTGTGAAGTGTTATTTAATGAAGTTACATATGCTGCAATTGAAGGATCAAGATAGTTAGATGTATTTTCAGTTTCTTCATCTAGCAATTCAATTTGATTTTGTGAATATGCTCCAGTTTTAGTAAAATAACTTTCTTTGATAATTGCTAGCTTTTGTGCAAAATCATCTAAGTTTTCATATGAAATTCCTTCTGCTAATGTGGCTAATCTAGCAACATCAGTTGTAATCATATTTTCAGTCATGACATTGAATGCTATGTTTCTTTCAAGAGCTTCTTTTTCTTCACGAATATCAATAAATTCTTCAACCAAAGCATTGTATTTTGCGTTTGTATCATCAACTGCTTCTTGCATTGCATTAACGGCTTCAATGTCAGATTCATTAATTTCAATATTGTGGTCTTCAACTAAAGCACGAACATTTGTAAGAATTGATTCAGCAACATGTACTCTATAATCAGTTTCAAGAGCTACTTCGTTTTCTTTCATCCAATTTTCTACTACATATCCAAGATACATATCTAGTTTGTCAGTGATTTCTTCAGCAATAGATTCAGCTTGTTCAGTTAGGTCTGACTCAAACTGCTCTTGAAGTTGCTCACGAATATCTTCGGTACGCTCATAAAGAATTGCTTCAAACAATGTACTAGTTTTTGTCTTGAACTCTTCTGTAAGATCAGCGTCACCAAAAATTTGATCAAGTGCTTCATGAACACCCGCATTATTATCGCCCTGAGGAGTTTCAACAGGAGTACCTGATTGAACCGGCCCCGGCTTTACAAAAGCATCGCCCCTACGTTTCTTAACTGGACCACCAACAGCTGTTACTGGGTCAGCACTATATGAGTCTTCTCCAGTTGCCTTTGCTTCATCTAGGTCTTTATCCATCTTAATTCTCCTTCGTAATTATCTATTATCTAATTCCATACTATTTATAAGAATACATTATTCAATGGTTATAAGCTATTTAAGAACTTATTAAACATCTTTAGTGCGGTTGATTCATCTATACGCTTAGAATGTTTTATTTCTTCTTCTATTTGATCCATTGTATTAGCTGCAACCCAATTGGATGATGCTATATCATAAACCCATTCTACACCTTCCATAATACCCTTCACAAAAGCATCAGGCGCTGAAGGATCTGCAACTATATCGCCAGCAGTTGTAAGCATAAAATCACTTTGCACTTCCATAATGCCTTCTTTATTTTGCTTTACAGAACCCATTCCTCTAGAAGAAATGCCGAGTTGCGCTCCACCTTCTATTAAATTTTTAACGGTTTCTCCCATGGGAGTACCCATAATTTTTGCTTTACCAACAATGTTTAGTCCGTCAGCTTTAAGCTCGGTAAACATGTGTGAAACACGATCAAGATTTATAGCCGCCCCAGAAGGGTGCCCTAATTCCCCGAATGCGCGTTTCTTCGAAACGTAATTGGTATTATAACGGCCCATTTCGCGTAATAGAATATCTGATGGATAAATTCTTCCATTTCGATTTTTAATACCGCCTTGCATAACGATACCTTCAATATACATAGTTTTTTCGCCGGCATCGTTTGCCTCTGTAATATATTGAACATCTTCAACGATTTCTCTGATAAGCAATGCCATTTTTATTTCCTTTATCTATAAGCTATAGCAGTGCAGTACACTGTATTGCTACTCGCGATAGTATCATCAGGTTCTTTGATAAAAAATTGTTCCAAATTGGTATACATTGTGTATTCACCAATAGTTCCAGATGTATTTGCGAATGTTAGTTTTGCTGTTGTTGGGGCATATGCCCTAACTAGATTTGCTCTTCCAATAGTGTTAGCCGTAGTAACGGTAAATTCTAAACTTCTAACTTTGACAAAATCACCCATTACACTACTTCCTTTGCGAATGCGATTATTTCATCAAAACTTTTTTTGTTTAGCATCAGACGTTTTTCCATTTTGTCTTTATTAGCATCACTAAGTTGGCCAAGTAACTTATTAAGTGAAGAAGCTATTTCATTAGTAAGTACTACTGATGATCCATCATGTAATTTTAATGTTCCACTCTTTAGCATTTCATTTAGTTGTGCGTCATCAAGAAATTGCTTAAGTGTTTTTAGATTTAGATTTTTCTGTGAATCTTTATACTCTTTATGATTTTTGTCTGATAATGCTTTTACATCTACTGATTCAAACTTGGGAAATTTGAAATAATCAGATATACGTATACCATCTTTTTTAGTCACGACTTTAGCGGGTTTAGTGGATTTAGTGGATTTAGCTGCTAAAGCTTTTGTAATGTTATTAGCGGTATCTTCGCTTTTAACATCTTCTGGGTTACGCTTAATCATTAAAGGTTTATTACCACCTCTATAGCGCGTAAAGCTTGTATTATTAAGATCTGCTGCGTTTGAATCATTGTTAACTTCTTCTTTTTGCATCGCTTTAGCTATAGCTTTACGACGATTAATCAAATATGAATCTGACTTATCAACATCGCCATCATTATCAATATCAGCATTATGTTTGCCAACTTTATCAAGGCTTTCCTTTCTAATTGCTTTAGCAATGTTATGGCCTCTAATAATAGTTGATTTCTTTAAAGGCGGTTTATCGCCAGTAGTTTGCATAGCAACAGACATACCAATCGCATATGGGTTTCCTTTAACTTCTTCAGCCGCTAACTTATTTGCTGCATGCTGAATACCAATTGAACGATTCTTATGCTTCAAGCTATCTTTATCGAAATTAGCATCTCTAGGACGACCCATTTCACGACCTAAAGCATTTTGCTTACCCATTTCATGAGCTCTAAATGATTTGTCTGCTGAAGCAGCCCCAATGTATGAAGCAAGAGTCGATTTCTTCAATTCAGTAAGCTCTGTTTCTTCACCAATTTTGATTTCTCCAGTTCGACGAGTAACCAATTTTGTTTTGCTTTCGCCAGTATGTGGATCTACATCATGCACGATCACGCCTTTTTTGTCAGCGCGTTTGGTATGCACAATTGCAGCTTCATAAACATCTTCATCTTCGCTATCGGCATAATCGGCTTTACGAGAAGCTTTTTTGGCTTTAGAAGTAAACTGCGTTTCTGTGTCTAATGGATACTTGATTTTATCGATAATATGCTTATCTTTAAAATTCTTTTCATCGCCAGAACGTGGTTCATATACAGTTTCTAATAATTTTTTGAAATTGATCATTTAATCACCTGTTATTTCGTATTTGGTGATTGAGTAGCCATTTTATTAGCCGCTGTATTAACACCATTTATACGCTTTGAAAGATTTCTTCGGGTTGCATTAGTTGAGTTGGAGTCAACACCAAAATGCTTTTTAAGACGATCTCGTTCTCCGCTTTGATTTGGCATAAGCCTATTAGTAAAGCGCGAAATTTCATCGTTTTCAGCTTTTTTGTGACACTGATGAATTTTATCTTGAGAGATTTCGTTGATCGATTTTCCCTTTGCTGCAGCATTATAATATTTAATAAATTCAGCTTGAGACATATTATCTGGTATTGCATCTTGAGAGGATTCGTCGA
>Ga0100402_1006320_pt1 | contig 11820 bp, 12 predicted proteins | sample CryGeyme20150102_FD_80419 | JGI IMG/M metagenome (GOLD analysis project Ga0100402, IMG submission 80419) | Groundwater microbial communities from Crystal Geyser aquifers in Utah, USA - Crystal Geyser metaG 2015-0102 | ecosystem: Environmental > Aquatic > Deep subsurface > Groundwater | place...
ACCTATCTCCCAACCCCAACCCCAACCCCAACCCCAACCCCAACCCCAACCCCAACCCCAACCCCAACCCCAACCCCAACCCCAACCCCTCTAAACATCAATATAATTGATATTATTAATGAGATGATATTTCATACACTATACAAACAAGTAATCATTTCTTTCGCTTTGAGTCTTACTCCAACTCCCTCAGTCTGATTTTCAGTTCGTTTATGGTTGATTCATGGAAGGAAGTCAGCTATCTCAGTGTCTTCACCTACAATTAGAGTTATTCTTTCAAGTTAGGACCCTTCGATGAAGGATTTTAAGCCTGTTCTTCGTAAAATTTCTTTAGCTAAGCCCTTTCAGTCAACCATTTTTCCTTTTCTTGTGCCAATTCATTACGGGCATCCATTATGATCTGATCTTTTTGCTCTTCAAAATTCTCCTTAAGTTCAGCTTTCAGCTCCTCTTTGAGCCTAGTTTTTTCAGCTCGAAGTTTAATCAGCTCATCTTCCTTTTCCTTGTTGGTCTTATCTCTCGACAACACCTTCTGCAGAGTTTTCTTAGTTTATTCAAAACTTCGAGTTAGAGTTTCCATTTAATTTTGGATAAGGTTGATGTACTATTCTGAGTTAATTTCGGATAGAGCGATTTTTTCTCCTTTGGCGATTCTCCCTGCTAAACTTACATTTATTCCAGCTAATTCAGATGATAGTTCTGAATTTTTTATTTCTAGTTTTTCCATATCTCTTTCAAGTTTTTTGATTTTGTCTTGAAGTGCTTTCTTATCGCTTTTGAGCTTGTCTATGCTCTACTGATTCTCTTCCATAGTCTTCATCTGAGCCTTGAGCTCTATTATTTATTTATCCCTCTTGTTGATCTCAGCCCAGTATTTTTCATTATCCTGCTGCAGTTGAATATTTTTTTGTTATATTCCCCTCAACTTTCTAAGCTCCTTCATCAGGGAAGAATACTAAGCATTGTCAACGATTCCTTTTGTCTGGTCTGCCATCGATTTTTCATTGATTTACTTTGTGCTCAGCTCATTTTATAATTATCTGATTCTGTTGTTGAGTGAGGCTATAATTTGACTCTCTTGACCAACGTCGATCAATGGAATTTATTTGTGGACTTTTTTAGGCATTATCTGTTGTAGTTAGATAGGTTTTTCGTAGCTGGTTGAGGTCAGCCACTCGTGATTCATGATTTACTTGAGAGTCAATCTCTCTTGAGGGTTCCTTTTTATCATTCCAAGAATGAAGCTTTTCGCTGGAATTGGGAAGTCATTAGGAAATTTGATGTTAGCGCCCAAGATATGACTCTCCATGATTTTTTTGTTCTCCTACTTTGACTGATTATTAGATGCCTCCACAACGAAAGGAGTCTTTCCCGTCAGCAACTCATATGCTAACACACCCAAACACCAAATGTCTAGCTTATCGTTATGTCCAGACTTGTCGATCATTTCAGGAGCCAGATAGTCAAATGTACCACAATATGTTTTCCGTGGTTTGTTTAAGAAGTTGGACCATCCAAAGTCTGAATCATGGCATTCTTACCTGCTAATTTGACGTGATTGGTCTTATCAAGAAGGATGTTCTATGGCTTGATGTCTCTGTGAATAATTGCTGGGTCTCTCGAATGGAGATAGGAAACTGCCTCGAGGACTTCTTTGATCATTTGTTTTGCTGTCTTCTCATCAAGTTTCCCTTCTCTGCATATCTTGGAAAAGAGCTGACCGTTTTGAGCAAGCTAAAGGACCAGATAGATATTTTATCCATCATCGAAGGTGTCGTACAGTTTAATTATGTTCGGATGGTCAAGCTGCCTCGATATTTTGATTTCATTGTTTAGTTGGGTTATCATATTTTGAGCCTTGACTTCTTTCTTGGAGATCTTTTTCAAAGCGAAGGCTTTTCGGGCTTGTTTGTGTACTGCTCGATAAACTTTGCCAAAAGCTCCATGTCCCTGAGTCAGAAGATAGTTACAATTTATGTGAGTTGTTCAAAGTCATTGAGCTCAGTGGGTTTTCGTTTTGGTTTTTCTGGTTAAGTCATCGGTATATAATATAATGAGAGCTATGTGGCTCTTATATGTGTCAGTTCATTAGATTGAGCATATAAATAAATTCATCAGTTATCTAGATACGACATGGAAAGTGGAAACACCAACAGAGGAGCTATTATATCTTAAGAGGAGAAGCAGACCAATCCTCTCCTGAGAGTCGTCGCCAACAAAATCAGAAATCTTAACAAAAAGATCTCTCAGATTTAGCACATTGAATCGCTTGATAGGAAATCCCTCAAACAAGCTCAGATCAATAAACTCAGCCAAAAGGAGGAAGTCCTGAGAGAAATAGTCGAGCAGGAGGAGTTTGTTGCTCGATATAAGGCCATCCTGTTGGAAAACAATCTTATCTATGATAAGGTCGATGACCTTATCAAAATATCTGCCCTACTGACAGTGGGGAATAGGATCCAACGAGAGGAATACTGCCCGGAAGAAGCCAAAAACCTCTACTTATAAATTTTCAAACCTGTTTTTAAATATGATGTTCCAGAACACTCTCAGATCTCTGACTAAATCGTCAGAGTTTATCACTTACTCGATAAATACCTTGCTCATCCTGGCTACTACACATAGTGCAAAGATTATATGACCTATCAGGAAGAAATCGACTCACGCAATTTGAACAATAAAGAAGGAAATTATCTACTTCCACAACCTAAGATCCTTTCCGATCACACTTCTGATTAACTGACTTCCTTGCCCCAAAAGGTCAGCAAACTTAGTTTGGCAAGCCAGGTGTTCAATATTGAGGAGGGAAAAGCTGTCCTACAAAAGTATATTAATAATCTCGATATGGAGCTTACTGCTCAAAAATCTCTCTCTTTCTGTGAGAAAGTTGACTCGATGTGCAATAGTGAAGAAAAAGCTTCAACAAAGCCTGACAGTTTGGACTCAAAACCAGAGAAAGATGACGATCTTGATTAGGAGCTATTGATCATAGCCAACAACATCAGGAAAGAAACTTTTGATTTTACAAGAAAGGAGGATGCTTTACTTGAAAGTGGGAGCACTTCTCAGCTCAATACAAATCAAGAGAAGAAAAAGAGGAAAAGGAACAGAAGAAAAAACAATCACTTCGAGGTTGAGGCAATGAGAAAATGCAGTGATACATCTCTTGAACCCACCCCTGAAAAATTTCAAGTAAAGAAGCAGAAGTATCGATAAAAATATGAATGATATGAATGTAATTAATCACTTAATAAATAAAACATATGTATTAAGACTATTACGATGAAGATTTTTAACAGTAAGCCAGCGAAACCAAAACTCCCAAAGGTATCAAAAAGAGTGATCGCAAAACATAGGAAGTCCCTCTTTAAAAGAGAAACTAAAATACATCTCTTCCCAAAGTAAAGAATAAAGGAGCAGTTATAAGAACGTTGGAAGAGGATTTGAACAAAACTAAAAAGAAGGATAAATAATCGAAGCTGGGCCTTCGAGGATAATCAGTGGATAAATTGATGCATTTTTCAAAAGACTAAGGCAGAAGTAAAGCAAAGTCCAATAAAAACTCAACTGGTACCAAATAGAAAGGGGACATTTAAATCCAAAAAGATTAAAAATAACTTCGGCGCCACTCTAAATCAACTTTCACCCTCGATAAACAAAATTTTAAATCTCGGGTACTATTAAAGCAAGGAAACTTAAGAAAGTAACTTACCCTTGGCAAAAATTATTAAAGGTTATCATTGAGGACGACTCTGACAACATAGGTATAGAAGATATAAAAGTACTTCAGTCAAAACAAAGAAGACCTGAAAAAAATGAAAGATGATTAAATAAATCGTTTGAACAATAAAGTCAGAGAATGGATTAAAAGGGTCAGTTAAGATTTAGATAGAAAAATTGGAGAGGCGATTCGATAAAGACAATCTGTCCCTCAGAAGAAGGAAAAATAAAAGAGCAACGAGGAAGTTGTCAACTTTATTTCTTCTCAAATTATTAACAACGAGGACACTCTTCGGCTCCTTTAAAACTAATAAGAGCAATTATTGCTAAAGCAACAGTCAATAGGAAATGAGGACTATGATTTGGAGCTCTAAGAGGAAAAGAACAAACTTAAAAAAGCGATAGTTGTATAGAAAAAGAATATCCTGAGTCTGAAACAAAATTCAGTGAGATTATCAGGCAAGCTTAGAACTCAAACAATTCCAGCCTAGTTTAGTAAAAAAATATAATCTTTGAAGGAAAAAATCTTGATTTAAAAAAGTTTGGAGGCAAAAAATTAAGAAATTATCAACAAACTTGATAGTCAATTATCTGAACTTGAAAATAGGAGAAAATACGAAGACTAAGTTTATTAAAAGTTGATAATTTAAGCCAAAGTACAGCATATTTCAGTATCTGACAATTTTCACATCCATGAAAAATTGACTTCCGTCCGAGAAAAAATTTCAAAGTTGAAAGGGCTCAACTTGAATGTATAAAATATAGCGAATCGAACAGCACAACAGATCCAACATTAAACGAAGTTGATTAGACAGGAAATAAGGCAGTACGAGAAAGACTTCAGCAATACTGAGGAACTCATCAATAAAAACATATCTAAAGCTCTTAATTTGATACAAACAAACCAAACACTTTTAATCACTCGTTCACCCCAATCAAATGCTGTTATTTTTTTTACTTAGCAGAAAAATTAAAACCACAGCAGTATTTACATGCCCACTGCTTTAATTAAGCCATAAAACAAAAAAAAGAACGAGACTGAGCTTGAAAAAAGAGAGTAGGGAAAAAAATAATAGCTGGCTTTGATTCGAGAAAATTCAGAAGAGAAGATAATTTCAAGGTCACATTCAATTGAAGGCACTCATGTATAAGAGTATGCTGAGAATTAGTTCATTGATATGGAACCATCTGCAACTCCAAGCAGAATATGGTAAGATAAAGAATAATAGGACTCGTAAAAAACTCCTGAGGAAACTTAAATCGAGCCGGCTAAGTTAGGGAAGGAGTAAAAATTAGAAGAGAATCATCCAATATTCCCGAAGCGATTTAAGCGACGACTGTAGCCAAAGTATGAAAATGAAGGTAACTGAAAATCAACTGATATTTTTTGGTCATTCTTCGACTCTATCAATTTTTGAAGTCAGAAAAAGGGAGGAATTAGGAAAGATTCTCTCATCAATTCTGCAAAACTTCATTTTGTTACCCACCATATTAAGATACTTATATTTCTTTTGATGTATCTTTGCCTTTTGATGCTACTTCCCAAGCAATCGATCGTTTTCCTCAGCTTGTTAAAATTGTCTTGATTTAATTGACGGAGAAGTTTATTTTTTAGAGAGTCGAGTTGCGAGGAATTGGGTCTTTGAGGCTCGATAAATTGGATCTTTTTCTTTGGTTGATCTTTTTTAAAGATAGCTCCATTTTGTGCTCTGTAAGTTTTGAAAAAATCTTTGAACTTCTGGGTCATTTGGAACAGCAACTTATGTCTTGAAACGATCATAGGTTTTCCTTCCTTTGATACTAAGATTAAAATGTTATGATGTAGCCTTTAAACTTTTGGGAGCTGGCTGATATTTTTTGGAGCAAGAGTTATGTTTTTTCCTTAAATTAGATTAGCTCAGATGCCGTTTATTGGGTGAGAAGAGATTGGAGGAAAAGTATTGGCACATTTCTGAGTAGCCTAAGGTTTTTTGTCTCTCCCAGGGCTTGATGTTTAGCATTAATAAATATTAAAATAAGTTCTATTAAAGGAGATGTACTCTGAAAAATAACATATACATCATCGATGGTAGCCTTTTAATTTCTTGCAATTTTCCATACTTCTGCGGTGCATTTCTTGCTGATGAGTCGTCCAGTTTTGATCCTTAGCGTATCCCCTCTGCATAATCTCATTCGAAAACTGCCTCTTTTGACGGCCTATTGACATTCTTAAAACTGCCTTTTCAACATCCTTAATACTATCAGCAAATAGGCTCGCTCTACTTTCACGGGCCTTCCTGATTTTTTCCCTTTCCTCTCGACTTCTGATTGGTATGATTTTGCTGGCTGCCATACTATCTTTTTAGCTTTCCCGCTGGGAAGAGTATGTATATTAGGTTCTCAGGTGATGAACTTTATTGGCTTTGAGAGCTATTTTAGGCTTTTGTCTGACCACCTTAGCAGTGGACTGGGAAGGGGAAAGATCGGGCTTAAATGTACAGTGAGAAAGTTCTTCCTATTCCTGCTTAATTCTTTTTCTTTCGAGTTCAGCTAGCTTTTTGTGGTGATCCAGGACATACATGTCTTATATATTGTAGTTTTCAGAGTTCACGTTGAGGTTGAGTTTCTGATTTTCAACAAAGCTATCGATTTTTCGGCATGTTTTTTATCTGAAGGATTGAGCCATTTTGCTTGATGATTCGAGCGTTTGAGGCCTAAAAGAGGACTTTTCAGGTGTAACTGTCTTTCTCTCCCTCGCCATTCTTTCCTTGTAAAAGTATTGATAATTTTATGCAACCTATCGCTCTTCCTCTTTTGAAAAGAGGTTATCATTACTTTATCCAATAATTATGAGCTTAACAAACTACCACAGTCTTTCGGTTTTTATTTCGTCCAGCTGGCTACTCCCAGTCAAGAGAGTAATCAGTCTTTGAACGAGTTCGTAGTTGGGAGATTGCTTGTGAGGATTAAGATTGACATTGAAAAGTTATTCAAGGACAGAAAGGGCAATGAGAGGGTTGATTTCCTCATTGCATACTAGTTATGAAAACTAGCTGTACATTTTTTTCAGAACCAAGGCATTGGTATTTGAATTGATTTTAGGGGTCATTTGAAGATCGATTTGTCTTCTTTCGGACTCCAGTAAGAACAGCTCTTTTTCCTGCCTTCTGAGGGCATCTTCATAAAGAAGTGTCGATACATTCGTTTTTCTCACCATAGATTTAGATTTGTTCAATATTTTAGGACTGAACATTGATTCCTCTACAGGCATATTGTGTTGTGAATAATCAGTCGTAAATCTTTCAATTTTACTTTTGTTGCTTTTCCAGTTACTTGTTTTACTTTCTTTCATCACGATCGAACTCTAGTTTTGCCATGAACTTTCCTGTTTCTCATCAGCCTTATTGATCTCAAGTCTTAACTGTCTTATTCTGTTTTCTTTAGATGATGTGCTTTGCTTGCTATTAAGCAGTCTGTGAGCATCAACTACGCTGTTATTTCTTTTGAGGAAGGCAGAAGGAGCTAAAGAGTCTATGCTGTTCCTACTGCGACTGGGACAAAGGTTATTCTGGCTGTTGAGATGGAAGGATTGATTGAGTTGCCCGGAACTTCTTTTTGAGAAGGTTTGTGAAGTGTAATTAGAACTGCGCTGAACCAAAGGATTTTTAGTCCTTTGAGGGACGTTCGATTCGTTATAATACATCGCTGTTATTATATACTAAATTTTTATCAGAAAATCGACAAAAGAATCCCTCAATTAGATTAACTTCTTGATGGAGGATGATTTGGCTTGAGAAGTGATAAAATAAGATTTGTAGTGATAATAATAATTTCTGAGCAATGGTAATTCCCCTGCTATTAAGAAAGGTCAATAAGCCTACATCTCCTCGATCCGATCAGCTCTAGAGATAGCCCTATGTCTCCGAGACTTTCCTTCCACCCTCGTCGAAAAAGATAATAAACCCTACGTTTAACTGACTGGATACAATCCCAAAATAGAGCCTCTCATCCTCAAGCCCATCTACTTAGCCAGAAACAAGAAAGAGCAATTCCTTATTGAACCATCAATCAACTCCTGTCGTGTAAATGCCATTTAAATCAGATCAGTTTCACCCTCAAGAGAAGCGATGAGATTGATTCGCTAATCGCTGGTAAATTTTCGTCAATGGTGGCCTCCAGAGCTGAGGCATTTGAGCTCATGCGAAGAAAGCCTATCAAGGTATATTCTCCTTCAAATAGAACTACGACCTAACTTTGTTAGTGACCAACGAAATATTGGAGAAATACAATAGCAATTTCATAATCGATCTCATTACCAGTCTAGTGGGCTCACTCGAAAAGGACTTGCTTGAAATCAAACTCAATATCAACACTCAATGTAGGATCGCTGCCACCCATCTAATGGAGCAGATGGCCAAGTGTCCCGATGAATAATTCTGGTGATTTGTGTGTCATTCCGCCATAGATATGTTTGTATAAATATAGTTTGTCAGACTAGTCTGAAAGCAAAGAGTGCTAAACTAAAGTCAAGCTAAAAAGTGGTGGCTTGTGTGGCATTTTTTCAGGGTAGTGAATTTGATTGTGTATCAGAAATATTCCTTTAATGTCTGGGCGGCAGCTTAGATGATAATGTTAATTTCAAAATCAACAGTTTTAATTCAAATTAGTAATGCAAGAGCAAAACAACCAGCCTGACACTACTATCTATGAATTTGACAACCTTCCTGCTCCTCCTGCTCTCGATGAACAACTCCTCAACAAGTTAGACAGTCATATCAAGGGGCACTGGACCTCCAGTCACCAGTGTGTAACCATGATCAGGTCTATTTGTAAGCAATACCCTCAATACATCCCAGATATCTTTACAAAGTATGGACCTGCAATTCTTGACTTCTTTAGTCACAACACCACCATTTTGTTCAAAAATGTTCTCAAGTTGCTCATGGAGGTCTTTAGCAATGGAGTCGAAGTGAACCTCCAAGGTTGTGTGCAAGCTTTCCTCCCACCCTTGGCCAAAAAAGCAGCGATGGACAGCTGCAGCATCATCAAAGAGATGTGCCAGCAAGTATTGACTGTCATCGCCAGCAAATGTTGCTACTGTAACACTATCGAAAGTACATCTTACATGATTCAGTCACCACCCAACTTAGTTGTGACAAAAACAACTGCATTGCCGAGACAGCCATCAAGATGCTGGCTGGCATTCTCTCCACCCTCAGTGCCTCACTGACACAGATCAACCCAAACACCCTCCAAACTATCATGAAGGGTATGTACTTCCTGATCACTGGAAAACGTAACACCATGAAGACCAGCGCTTTGGATGTCTGCATCTTCATATACAACAGTATCGGATCGGAAAATTACCTACAATTGATGAATTACTCCCTATAACAGAATTAGGTTGCAGCCATGGGACAGGCCATGGAAACACATCGCACTCAAAAGGTCAAACCTCCTCAATTTTCAGAGGTGCTCAAGCATGAAAGAAAAATGAGGCAGAGCGGAGCTTATGGGCAAAACATGAGAATGTGATACCTGGTATTTTATAGTTATAATCTAATCGTTAAGTTTGAATGAAACCCAGAAACCCCACTTTCGCTCAAGTTATCCGAGGAAAGGCACGTTCCCCTCAACCTCTTAGCAAGCCCTCAAACATATCTCTTGCCGAAATGTTCGATCAGTGGGAACAATATCCAGATGAAGACTACACTCTTTATCTTGGACAGTTCAACCACAGCTTCAAAAGCCGGCACTCCTCCATTCGTATGTGTGCCTCCAAAAATCAACAGATGGAGGAAGAGTAAATGTTCGATTCTTGGATTCAACGACAGTCAACTATTAATGCAAACAAGGAAAATTATCTGGCTCAACCCTCTTCACAGTCAAGAAGAGTGGTGTAAATTCAAAAATCTACTCAACCCAGCTTCAGTATCAAGATCAAAGAAGCTGCCGATCAGAAGTCAAAAAAGACAGTGAGTTTTGTAAGGAATGATAACATAAGGAGGTAAACACCAAAGCCTGTGATAAATTTCAAGGATTTGTAGAACATTGGAGGACACATTAAAATGATCAAGAGCAATACTTGTGAAAACTAACAAATGGAAAAAGTCAGATCTCCTCAAAGACATAAATAAATCCAGAATATTAACTTAGATGTACCATAGCGCAACTATTAGCAGTATGGTCAGGAATACTAACATGAGCAATAGAGCAACTACAATAGAGAAGAATATGAGGAGGAAGAGGTTCAGAATCAGAATTATGAAGGAATCAAAACCGTCAAAAGTGAGAGAAATTTTTCATACAAGGAGCAGATCAACAATCTCGTTGAGCAGACAAACAACCATATTCAAGAATAAATTACAGAACTCGCACACAATTATGTGGAGGAAAAAAGACAAGAAGAGTCTTGGTAAGGAGAGAAGGAAAGAGAATACTATAAAGAAGAACCTCAATAAAATATGATTCAAAGTCGACAATCTGAAATGACCCAGAGTGTTCAAGAAGAAGATGATGAGCTTTTGATTGGTAATTCTGACAGGAAACCTTTGGGAAACTACTTCAAAGAAGACAATTTCTTCAGCTAAGAGTACATAGCCAAGCAAAAATAGAACGAGGAACGCGAAAGAAAAAGGATCGAGGATGCTAAAATGCAGATCAAGAACCTTGCCAACGATATCATGAGAAAATCAGGAAAACCAAAAGAACCTCTTATCATAAATATTCAAAAGGAGTCACCAAAGATTCAAGAAGACAGTAACGAAGTGGCATACAGCTTTGCTAGCGCCTTTTAAAACTCAAAGGGAGCCTAGTTGTCCAAAAACTAGTCAACTCACAGCAACAATCAAGAGGCTAAATTTGAGCATCCTGAAAAAAATGTTTATGAAGAAGATCACAATATTTTCATGAAAAAATATGTCAAAGATGATGAGTAAATAAAAATGTCTAAAGCAATGCCATCATTTGAGACTAAATTCACTTCTGAAGAGAAGCCAACATCAGAATCCACAGCTCAGGTTCAACAAGCAGTACTCCAAAAATCACCAGAACAGAACCAATATGAGCACTTCAAGTTCACCTATGATAAACCTTCAAGTGTTAAAATGCAAGAGATTAGATTCAAAGAGCCTGATAATCGTATTTATTCTAGATAGAATAAAGTAGACCCAGTAGTTGGCTATCAGACAAATTCAACCAAAGATCATGATCGTGCTCCCAACCAAAAGCTCAAAATATATTCCTCGAACAAGTCAAAAAAGAGCGGTTCAAACAAGTCAAGTCCTGCAGGACCAACTTCACATTAAAAATCTTAAAATCAGCAAAATGCTGAAGTGAAGACAAACCCTTTTACGGCAACTGCTGAAACTACAAAAGTCGGAATTTAAATAGTTTAGGTGAAAGACAAAGAAAGCAAAGCAACTCCTTTTGAGAGTATAAAGGAAGTCAAAGAAGAAAAGAACTCCCCTTCCAACTATTCTTCCCCATCTTACGGCAACAAGGTCAGCGAATACTATGCTACCACTAAACCTGTTGAATCATTTACGGCCTCCACTAATGCATACTCAAAGTATGAAACTTCAGCCACTTCTGCTTATCCCAGTTATGCTACGACTACTGGTCTTCCCAGCTACCAAAACACAGGCTACGTCAGTAACTACCATCCATCATCTTACAACACCTCAAAGTATGAGTACACAACTTACAAAACTGAAGAGATCAAGGAAGAAAGGACATATGAAACCACGATTGTTTCTAATTAGCCTACCTATGGTTGCAAGAAAGTTGCTATCAGTGATAAGAAGAACTATCTTGCTGCTCTTGATCTAAAGCAAAGCATCAATGTTGATGAGCCCAATAAGGTGGAGTTCAAGGAAATTACAACAACGAAGTACTAAGTATACGTCAAAGAAGAAAAGAGTTTGCTTGATAGGCAGATCAAGCAATCGCTGAAGGAATCAGTTAACTTACAGGGCTCGGGTGAATTTGATTTCAACTTCTGATATGCATATATTCATTCCTCAATTAAAGCAGCTTATGTTTTAAGGAAATATAATCAGGGGTTGGGGTTGGGGTTGGGGTTGGGGTTGGGGTTGGGGTTGGGGTTGGGGTTGGGGTTGG
>Ga0100402_1006324_pt1 | contig 11816 bp, 11 predicted proteins | sample CryGeyme20150102_FD_80419 | JGI IMG/M metagenome (GOLD analysis project Ga0100402, IMG submission 80419) | Groundwater microbial communities from Crystal Geyser aquifers in Utah, USA - Crystal Geyser metaG 2015-0102 | ecosystem: Environmental > Aquatic > Deep subsurface > Groundwater | place...
AATCTGTTGAAGAATTTGAAAATATAACTGATAGATTTTTCCGATATTTGATTATATGTAAATTAAAATATAAATTAAACTGCTCATTATCAAGTACTTAAAAAATGGTAGGGTAGAGTAAATTCAATCAACAAAAAATAGTAAAACATAAACTACCTAAAAGTAGTTGTAGGTACAATAATTGAGAAGTCAGTTAATCATTCCTAAAACAATCATTTACTTTTTTAACTAATTAATGAAAATCGAAGAGGCATTAAAGACAAACAAATTCAAATCTGACCAGCACAAGGCAATGTTAAATATTATGTTTACGGCAAGTTGGTTGCGTAGCAAAGTAGTAAGTAAACTCAAATGTTATGGCGTTTCTCAAGAACAGTATAATGTACTTCGTATTTTGCGTGGGTCGTATCCTACGCCATTGTGTGCAAAAGATATTACAGACCGAATGATTGATAAAAATTCGAATACGACACGTATTATGGACAAATTAATTACAAAAGAATATATCAATAAATGGCGTGGAGAAGTAGATAGAAGGGAGGTAAATATTTCAATTACAGAATTAGGTTTAGAACTTTTAAAAGAAATAGACCAAGAAGAAGCTATTGACAAACCTAATTATCTCAATCTTTCAGATGCTGAAGCAGGACTTTTGAGTGCGCTTTTGGATAAACTTAGAGAAAAATCAGTTACCAGAGAACAGTAATCAGTTACCAGTAAATTTCAAATTCATTATATTTTTAAATAAATTAAAAATAAAAAGGTAATTTTGTGTTTTCTTATGTATTTACCAATCCCCATTTCCTAATCTCTAGTTCCTAAAATGAATAAAGACAACTGTTTCGAACTTGGTTCACTCATCAAACCTCACGGACTTAAAGGCGATTTACAAGCCTTTTGGGACACCGATAATATTGATTTGTATCTTGATATTGAATCTATTTTAGTCGAACAAAAAGGACAATTAGTTCCTTTTTTTGTAGAAAATTTGCGTCCACAAGTCGGACAAAAAGTACTCATAAAATTAGAAGGAATTGATACTATCGAACAAGCAGAAGAATTTCGTAAATTAAAACTATTTTTACCAGATGAATTTGTTCCAAAACTAAAAGATGATGAGTTTTTCTATCACGAAATTATTGGTTTTATGGTTTCTGATGTAGAAAAAGGCGAAATTGGCAAAATAGAAACAATTTATAACCTTCCTCAAAATGATTTATTAGTTATTAATCATAAAGAAAAAGAAGTTCTGATTCCTCTAAAAAAAGAATTGATAAAAGAATTCAGTAGAGAAAATAAGTCAATTTTGATGCAACTTCCAGAAGGACTTTTAGATGTATATTTGAGCGATGATAATGAGGAAAAAGAAGAAGGAGAAGAAAAGGAAAATTAAGATAAGTAGGGAAAAGGCTTGCTTTTTTCTAAAAACAACATTTATTACTACCAAAAACCTGCCGTTGTTGGTGTTTTAGCGATAGCGACAGCGACACCAACACCAATACTATGAGAAAAATCTACTCTCAAAAAATAAATAAGCTAAGTTTGTCTAGTTTTATTTTTTTTAGCCTCTTTGTATTTACAAACTGTCAAAGTCAAAAAAACAGTTCTACTCAAAATACAGAACAAAAAAATCTTTTTACGCTTCGTTTTATTGGAGAAAAAATTATTCCTTTTGAGGAACAGTTTGGAGAAAATGAACAAAAAATGACTCTCGGAGGACTTTCAGGAATTGATTATGACAAAGAAAACGACATTTATTATTTACTTTCTGATGATTTATTTGATTCAACTGCTCGTTTGCGTTTTTATACTGCCAAATTAGATTATACAAAAGATAGCTTTGAAAAGCTGCAACTCAATTCTGTAAACTTTCTAAAACAAGAAAATAGACAGCTTTATCCAAAAAAAAATGAAGGAATGAAGATTGCCGACCCAGAAAGTATTCGTTTTTCCAGCAAATCAAATACACTTTTTTGGAGTAGTGAAGGAGATAAACAGCGAAATATTATTCCTTTTATTGCAGAAATGGACACGAATGGAAATCAAATCAGAAAATTGAATCTACCAAAACATTTTATAGATACCACTCAAAATAGAGGTTGGTTTCATAATGCAGCTATTGAGGCTCTGACTTTTTCGGATAATGAAAATAAACTTTGGTTTCTTTCCGAAACTCCTTTGCAACAAGATGGAGAAATGACAAAAAAAATGGAAGGTGTTTTTCCTATTCGTTTGATAGGTTTGGATACAAAAACCTCAAAATTTGAAAATGAATTTGTCTATTTAGCCGAACCTGTGGCAAAAGAACCAATTCCAAAAACAGCTTACGGACTCAATGGAATTGTAGAAATTTTGGAATGGAAAAACGATAAAAATAAGGATAAAGACAATACACAGTTTTTAGTTTTGGAACGCTCTTATTCGCAAGGTTATCAAGCAGATAAGGGAACTATTGTAAAATTATTCTTAGTAGAAACACAAAATGCAACAAATTCTAAAGACATAGAAAGCCTAAAAAATCTTATTCCAAACAAAGATTATATTCCTCTCAAAAAACAACTTATTGCCGATTTATCAAAAATGAATCTCAATCATATTGATAATATTGAAGGAATGACTTTAGGAAAAACACTTGAAAATGGCAATAAAACAATCATTTTTGTGTCAGATAATAATTTTAGTAATAAGCAAAAGACACAGTTTTTGGTGTTTGAGATTATTGAATAAAAGAGTTTAAAAAGCAATCAATTTCCAAACTTCAATTTCTTCTGTTTTCCAAACTGATTGCCATTCTATGAGCTTGTTTTGGTGTTCACTAAAATAAAGTGTAAGCATATCTTTTTGAGATTTGCTTGTTTTTGAAGGGAGAATAAAATAAAGATTTGAAAAATTGAGCGTGTTATTTTCAGTCAAATTTTCTTTATTTCTTAGATTTTGAATCGGAATGACTAAATTATTTTGTAGTTGTTCTTTATCAAACTTTGAGGTAACTGAAGTAGAAAAAGGAAGCGAGGTTTTGTTATTCAAATGTGCATTCCAATCAATATATGTTTTTTTGTCAGAGAAATAACTGTTATAAATATTCTCCAAAACAGCTTTTGCTTCTACATATTTTTGACGAGTAGCAAGACTTTCTGAAATATAGACAGCCAAACTTCCACTAAGCTCAATTATAATCAAAACTATTATTCCTATAAAAATAATTTTTTGATGAATTTTGAAAGAAACAATATCTTTAAATTTGTTTGCACCAATCAAAGGCAAAAGACCTCCATACGCACAGAGAGCCAATAAAAAACCATTTTCTGCATCCAAACTCACATATTCTGTCCACGCCCAAATCAGAAAAATAACTACCCAATACGTTATCAGACGATAGCGAGAAAGATTGTAATTCCCCAAAAACAGAAACCAAAAAACAAGTAGTGCAATTTGTAAAAGTACATATCCAAATTCCAAAATTGGATTTCCTTCAACAGGGAAAACAGAATCATAATGCAATAAAAAGTCAGTAATTTCTTGAATAGCTTTTTTTGAAAAATGTTGATTTGTTTTATTATTTTCTTTTAAATCAACTTCTCCAACTTCTCCAACTTCTCCAAATCCTTCAAAACCACTAAGCCACAAACGAAAATCATTCTTTGTCCAACCCACTTCTATCAAATATTCGTCTAAAAGCCATTGAGGAACATTTTTTTCAATCTTTTCGGCTGAAAAATGAATAGAAGTTTTATTACTTTCAACTTCATTTTGAATCAAATCCCAAACCAAAGCCAACATAACAAGAGAAACTAAAATTACGACTTGAGGAATCTGATTTTTGAAATTTTCCTTTTTTAAATACCAAAGTGAAAACGGAATACTAGCAGCCATTGCCCACCCAAAACCTTTTACAGACCAAAAAAGACCCACCAAACAAAGAAGCGTTCCTACAAAACTATTGATATAAAAGGAAGTGTTTTTCTTGAAATTAATCACTAACAAACTCACACCAGAAAGTACACAAATAGTTGCTACAACGTGCCTATCTAGCCATAAAAGCATAGGAATAAAAGCAACAAAAAAGACAAGAGTATAAAGAATAAGAACTCTAATTTTTTGATTTAATTCAGAAAGTGATGCAAAAAGTTGAGCAAAAACAGCCGAAAAACCAAAACCTAAGCTAATTATCAAAAACCAAGACAAAAAAGAAAAAGTAGAATTATCTGTATTAATTTGATTTGATAAATGATATAAAAAATCTAAAGTTGGTTTGCTATACGAAGCCCAAAAAACAGAATAAACCAGTACTAATAAAATGCTGTGTAGAAACAGACTAAAAACCCAAATTAAAAAAGGATTTTTTAGAAAAGTTGTAGTTGTTGTTGTGTTCAAATTCTTAATCCTTTAATTTTTACTCAAAAATAAAATGTAAGTATCAAGTACCAAAAGTACGCAAAAAATCTATCTAGGAATGGTTTTTGGTTGAAAGTTTGAAAAATTAGCTCACTCAAATCTCAATACGCTTATGAAATCTATCTTATTTTTACTTTTATTTTTGGGCTTACTTTCTGTATCTTCTGCTTGTTCTGCACAAACACAGACCAAAAATTCGGACACTCCTATTGAAGTAATAGATTATAATTCTTCAGCAGGAGAGCCAAGTGAATTTCCTCAACAAAACACAGAAGGAACAAGACTTAGTACAGACAAAAACGCTTTAAAAGAACTCAAAGAATTATGTTTGAAAAGCAAAGCTAATTGGCAAAAAATCAAACATGAAGATAATGCTTATTCTTACAAAAATATTCGTACCAGTTCAGGGGGGAGTTTTACACTTGCCAAAGAAGTTACTTTTCTAGGTAATGACGCTCTTTCGTTGATTATCCACAGAGATTATAGAACTGACGAGGCTACGCAAACAGAACTAAATGTTCGAACTCAAAAAGGAAGTTATGAACTAAAAGGAATTAGAAGTATAGATGAAATATATGAATATTGTTTGGAAACACTTTTTTCTATGTCAGAACAGGAATATACAATCTATTTTGGAACAGATGAAAATGGAATTATTAATCTGTACGGTTTCTCTCCAAAGAATTGTGCTGATGATTGTTTTGAAGGACAATATATAAAAGAGTTTTCTTGGCAGTAAAATAATTGCTTTCGTTTTTGGTTATGAGAGCCAAAAAATATTTAACTAGATTATTATTGATAAAAATTAAAATAGTTTATATCTAAATTCGTATTTTACGCTAATTTTTTTAATAAATCAGTTTTTAATCTAAAATTTTAAAATTATGCGTTGGCAAGGAAGAAAAGGAAGTAGTAATGTAGAAGATCGCCGTGGTGGTGGTGGTCGTAGAATGGGTGGAACTGCTGGAAAAGCAGGGCTAGGAATTGGTGGTGTAATTATCATCGTTATTGTTATGCTTTTAGGAGGAGACCCATCAGCTTTGTTGGAAGGAGGAGCAATTTCTTCTGTGCAGACTGAAAATCAAGTAACCACAACTCAAACTAACGAACAACCCAACGATGAAATGGGACAGTTTGCTTCTGTTGTTTTGCAAGATACTGAAGATGTTTGGAACAAAATCTTTAAAGAGGAACTTAATACTGATTACCCAGAACCAAAATTGGTGCTTTTTAGTGGTGTAACGAGTACTGCTTGTGGAAGAGGAGAATCTGCAACAGGTCCTTTTTATTGTCCAGCAGACCAAGATATTTATATTGACCTTACTTTTTTCGAAGAGTTACAAAACCGTTTTGGTGCAGGAGGAGATTTTGCAGCAGCTTATGTTATTGCTCATGAAGTAGGGCATCATATTCAAAAACAACTCGGTGCTAGTGATTATGTAAATAGCCAAAGAGGAAAAGTTTCAGAAACTCAACAAAATGAACTTTCTGTTAGGTTGGAGTTACAAGCCGATTTTTATGCAGGTGTTTGGGCGCACTATGCCGATAAATGGAAAAATGTTGTGGAAGAAGGAGACATTGATGAAGCCCTAAATGCAGCCAATGCTATCGGAGATGATCGTTTGCAAAAACAAGCACAAGGATATACTGTTCCAGAATCATTTACACACGGAACTTCAGCACAGCGCAAAAAATGGTTTTTGAAAGGTTACCAAACAGGAGATATTCGTCAAGGAGATACATTCAAAACCAATGATTTGTAGGTTGTATTTTGGTCTAATTTGGCTTTAATTCTAAATTCTGCCCGCTAAAATCTAAATTTATTCGTAAATTTGTACTTTAATTTTTTTAGAAATAATTGAATTCAGAATTTCGAAGTAATTTCATTTGTATTACTTCTAAATTCTAAATTCTAAATTCACACTTTGTATATATGAGTTTATTAGTAGTCGGTTCGGTTGCCTTTGATGCCATCGAAACTCCTTTCGGTAGTACAGACAAAATCATTGGTGGTGCAGCCACTTTTATTAGCCTTTGCGCTTCTTATTTTACCAAACCTGTAAATTTGGTAGCCGTAGTGGGTGGCGATTTTCCCAAAGACAAAATCAAAATGTTAGAGTCACATGGCGTAAATACCGAAGGACTACAAATCAAAGAAGATGAGAAATCATTTTTTTGGAAAGGAAAATACAACAACGACATGAATTCTAGAGATACACTTATCACAGAATTGAATGTTTTAGAAAACTTTGATCCAATCATTCCAGAGGCATATCAAGAGTGCGAATATTTGATGTTGGGCAATCTTGCGCCACAAGTTCAGCGTACAGTTATCGAAAGATTAAAGAAACGTCCAAAACTTATTGTTATGGATACAATGAATTTTTGGATGGATGTTGCTTTAGAAGAATTAAAGAAAACCTTAAAATTGGTCGATGTTCTTTCTATCAATGACGAAGAAGCTAGACAATTATCAGGCGAATATTCACTTGTAAAAGCAGCTCGTAAGATTCATGCAATGGGACCTAAATATGTGATTATCAAAAAAGGAGAGCATGGCGCACTTCTTTTCGAACTAAATAATGAGCAAGATAAAATTTATTACGCTCCAGCCTTGCCGTTAGAAGAAGTATTTGACCCAACAGGTGCAGGAGATACTTTTGCAGCAGGTTTTATTGGTTATATGGCGGGGCAAGGAACGATTGATTTTCAAACGATGTCAAAAGCTGTAATTAAAGGTTCGGCAATGGCTTCTTTTTGTGTAGAAAAATTTGGAACAGAGCGTTTAGAAAACCTTTCTTCTAAAGAAATTGCACAGCGTGAACGCAAATTTGCTGATTTGATAGGAACTGTATTTGTTTAGTAAAAAGTAAACAGTTAATATTGGTAAATCAAATCTCTTGCGAGAAGGAAATTTGATTTATCATTTTAAATAAAAATAAGATTAAAATTGAATTACCAAAAGTATAAAATTAGTGAATAAAGTAACAAAATACCATTTTTTATTGTTGTCCGTCTTTTTGCCTTGTCTAATAAGTTTGTCAAGCTGTGGAACAACAAAACCAGTAAGTAATTCAACGGCTGCTGTATATAATGAAGATTTGGCAGCATTCCGAACAGCTTTAGCTAGTTTTAAAGAACCTAAAAAAGAAATTACTACCTCAGAAAATTTATCGACAAATAATACAGATAATACGACACAATCAACTCAAACAAATGGTGCGCCTCCTACTTCTGATGCAATGGCAGTAGATGCGCTACTTTCTCGTTTGGCTGAGAAAAACTCTGAATTCAAATCCTTACCTGGTTATCGTATTCAACTTTATACAGGTTCGGACAGTGATAAAGCTAACGCAGTAAAGAATAAAGCAAGTTATATACTCTCAAGACATGGACTTAGAGCCGAGTCTGTTTATGAACAACCTTTATTCAAAATAAAAGCAGGATATTTCATTAGTCAGTTGGAAGCACAAAGACAACTTGTAGCAATACTAGATGATTTTCCAGAGGCTATCTTAGTTCCCGACAAAATTAGTATGTCTGTCTTACGAGCCAGATATCAAGACTCAAAAGAGGATGATTAAGTAAAAATTGTATTAACAAAGTACAAATTTTACTTTTTTTGAAAAAAAATGACTCAAAAGTTGCCATAACATTGTACTTTTTCTTAATTTTACATTAAAAACAATGTAGTATTTGGTTAGACTTCATTTGTACATCAACTTTCCTCAAGTTTTTTAAGCATTATTTTTCAAGCTACATTAAAAGCAGTACATCAAAAGCGTACATTCAAGAAACTATTATGGCAAAACTCACAAATATAATAAAGCAATTATCTGAAAAAGATTACCAAGCAATATATGATTCATTAGTCGTCAGTAATGCCGATAAATCTGCTTTTTTACTTAAAGCCTTACGAGATAGAAATCTTGCAGACGGAAAAGTAATGAGCCAGTTAGATGTAAATACAAATGCATACTATACGCTGCGTTCTCGTCTAAATCAAAAAATTGAAGAATATTTGCTTCAGCAAATGGAAAGTCCTCGTACTGATTTGCTCAAAAAAGTGGCTAATATCAATGAGGTGCTTTTTACCAAAAAGAAAACAATTTCTATTGCTACGATCAAGAAGTTAGAAAAAGAATTATTAGATTATGATCTTTCTAACGAACTTACTCTTGTTTATAAAGCACTCAAAAAACTTCATGTTCATTCTCCAGAACATTACGAATATTCTCAACTTTATAACAAGCATGTAGCTTATATGCTTGCTATTGACAGAGCAGAAGATATTTTGTCAGACTATTTCAAAAAGTTTGGAATTTATTCCATGACAGGCGATGAAGTAGAGCGTTTGGGCCTTACACTTCTCAAAAATGAAATTGAAAATGTAGCTCGCCTTTATGAATCGCATCGTTTATTTGTTTATCAAAGTTGTATCAATATTTTTCACAGGTTATTTGTCGAAGGCGATGAAGGACTTACTGATGATGAAGAACCGATTGAAGACATCTTAATAAAAGTAAATAAAATATTTGCTACTTACGAAAAGGATACAATTTATTATCATTTCCGTTTGTTATTCGAATTTTTGCGTTTGGAGTATTACAATTACTACAAAGTATATCGCAAAGCAGAAAAATATTATGAAGATGTAAATGAAGCAATCGGTGATTTATTGACAAATTATAGCTGGTACACCTATCCATCACAGTTTTTACATACAAAGATCGAACGCTGTATCCGTGCTAGCGAACAGTCATATATGTATGTAGAAAACGAAATGTTATTTGCTGATTTTGAAGCAGATGAAGATGATATGCCAAAGTATATCGAATACATTACGTATCGTGCAATTTCTTGTCATTATGCTGATAAATACGAAGAGGCTTCTCGCTGGTTGAATAATCTTTTGAATAACGTTAATCTAAAAAAATATCCGTATGCTCAATTAGAAATAAAGTCTATTTTGGCTTTAGAGTATGCGATTATGAAAGAATATGACTTATTCAATCAACTTATTAGTAGTATTCAACGCCAAATTCGTTTGATGGGAAAAGAACATTGCGAACACGTAATTAGCTTCGTTAAAATTTTGAAGACGGCTGTTAATGATACCAAACGCAATAAGCAACATAAAATTCGTGCAATCTTTAATAAAATGAAAGATCACGATAGAAAACATTTTTCTCCTACAAAATATGTTTTGTTTGATGAGAAATTGATGGCTATGATTTGCTAAAAGTAATTATGGTATTTAATTAATAAAAAGCTGTGTTTTTTTCTTTTTTTAATAAATAGCCTTTTGTTTTATCAAATTAGTTGTTATATTTCATTAATTATTGTTCTTTCCTAGTAAAACTAATTTTTTATTCTTATGGCTGGTAGTTATCAAGTAGATTATGTAGAAAATCCAAAAGGAAACTATATTAAAGTAGAAATGAAAGGCTTTTTGGTATTAGAAAAATATCAACCGTGTTGGTTAGAAGTATTGGATTTGATACAAAAAAATCAAACCAACAAAATTTTGGTAGATATGAGTCAAAGTAAAGTAATTGCAGAAGAAAACCGAGATTGGCTTAAAGAAAATTATTTTCCGAAAGCCTATCAAATTTCAAACGCTAAATTTTTTAAAGTAGCTCGTATCGTAGCAGAAGATATTTATAATCAAATGTCTTTAAAACAACTTGATACAATGCGAAATGAAGGAGATTATCTAGAAGAGTCTAAAAACTTCAAGACAGAAGACGAGGCAACCAACTGGTTACTTGCCTAAAAATTTAGAGTTATCTCAGACTATTTTTCAATCCATCAAGTAAACAAAAACTCTTTTAAACCTTATAAAATTTCCTTATCCTTACAATAAGATAATTTTATAAGGTTTTTTTAATGAAGTGATTTAAAGAATTGGGTTTGCAAGCCTATTGGTATTTTCGCATAATGAAATGACACCAAAAAACATACAAAATCTATTTTGATTTGAATTAGACAGACTTTTATGAATACAGCTCTTTTTATTGCTCGTCGTTACTTTTTTGCCAAGAAAAAACGAAATTTTATCAATCTTCTGACTTTTATGTCTATGATTGGTGTTGCTATCGGAACGGCTGCCCTTATTATTGTACTTTCGGTTTTTAATGGACTAGAAAATCTGACACGAAAACTACACACAGCATACAATGCTGAACTCAAAATTTCGGCTAGAGAAGGAAAATCATTTGTTTTGAATGATTCTCTAATGACAACCATAAAAAGTGTAGAAGGTGTCAAAACGGTTACAGAAGTGATTGAAGACAATGCACTCATTCAATATAAAGGAACACGAATGGCTGTCCATTTGAAGGGAGTGAGTGATAATTTTTCGGAGCAGTATCAACTCAAAGACCAAATTATTGATGGAAAATTCAAAATAAAAGAAGGAAATCTAGATTTTGCTCTTTTGGGATATGGTGTCTATACGATGCTTTCTGTAGCTATGAACGATGAAGTTACGCCTTTACAAGTGTGGTATCCCAAAAAAGGAGTGAAGAACATTTCGCCTACCAATCCATTAAATGCCTTCAATCAAAAAGCCATCATGACAGGTGGAGTTCTTTTTATCGAACAGCAATTTGACCAAAACCATGTAATTGTTCCTTTGTCTTTTGCTCAAAAATTAACTGAGTATGGAAAAAACCGAACTTCTTTAGAAGTCAAAGTAAAAGATGGGTTTTCAATAAATAAAGTTCAAAGGCAATTAAAAAGAGAACTAGAAAATAAATCTGGACTTTTGGTAAAAGATGCCCAAACAGAAACGGATGGAAAATTTAAAGGAAAATTTGTAGTAGAAAATGCTGAAGAACAACAAGCAAGTATTTTGAGAGCTTTTAAGATAGAACGTTTTTTTGCTTACATCGCCTTTTCGTTTGTTCTTGCGCTGGCAAGTTTTAATATTTTCTTTTCTTTGGCGATGCTTGCAGTAGAAAAACGCTATGATATTTCGCTTCTCTTTTCGATTGGAGGTTCAAAGTCTATGATTCGAAAGATTTTCTATTTTGAAGGTTCTATTATTGCTTTTATTGGAGCGATAGTAGGAATTGTTTTGAGTGTTTCGATAATTTTGGCGCAGCAGCAATGGGGTTTTGTGCCTTTAGGAAATGGAAATTCGATTGTAGAATCATATCCTGTTGAGCTAGCATATTTAGATATTCTTTGGGTTTGTGTTACCGTAGTTGTAGTTACCATTTTGGCTTCTTTTGTTCCTGCACGTAATGCTTCTCATACTTCAATTACTTCAAATTTATTGAAATAATATGTATATCATGTCTTGTCCTGAAATAGCGTTACAGGTTTTTAGATAAATTTTATATGAATCAGACGGTTTCTAAACTGTCTGATTTTTCTTTTTTATAGGTTCTTATTTGAATGTTTTCTTCTTGATG
>Ga0100402_1006345_pt1 | contig 11785 bp, 7 predicted proteins | sample CryGeyme20150102_FD_80419 | JGI IMG/M metagenome (GOLD analysis project Ga0100402, IMG submission 80419) | Groundwater microbial communities from Crystal Geyser aquifers in Utah, USA - Crystal Geyser metaG 2015-0102 | ecosystem: Environmental > Aquatic > Deep subsurface > Groundwater | place...
CCTCGGAACGGAGAAAAGGTCGGCCCTAGTAAATTGCCGAGTTTCTCCAAACCACCCTACCTAGCCGAACGTAGCCCTAGAGAGCTGGCATAGTCGAGAGAACGCGGTAGCGTTCGCTCGTGCCGTCAAATTCATAGACAAATAATTTTAACCCTATTTTAGCGCGAAAATAAGACAGATCATAGTTGTTACCAGAGTATTCATGGTTCAAGGGCACCTGACGTGATCAGTAGGCTTGCGTCAGCTCACTGATTTTGAAACATGCCTAGGCCATAAATCAACTAAATTCCCTTTTTACGTCATCTGAAGCCTACCAGGTAATCATCGCTAAAACAACATTTTTCGAGAAGACCACAACACGACGGAAAAGAAACCCGTGTTCTGCTTCTCGAAGGATGCTTTGAGAGCAGGGCTCCGTGTAAAGGAATCGATTCGTTGTCAATCAAAGGATGCTTTAATCGAGAAGATTGATCGCATTTACCAAGATCGAATACACACGCAAAGAATCCACCCTACTTGTACCTCTTTGTTTGCATTGTGCATGCATGCAAGAACACTACTAGCGTTGAAATCTCAATTAATCAAAACTCTGTGCTCTGTGCTCTGTGCTCTGTGGGTTACTGTAAAGTATTAATTTGCAAAACGATAGATTATCCTTCAAACAAATACTAGTAACAATGGATGATGACTTGGACGAGCCACCCAGAATAGTTTTCGGTCGACCCAGAGAAACAAATGACACATATTCCTTTGTCGAATACTGGAACGATGATGACGCTAATGGATTTAATTATACCGTCTTTGGAGGAGCTCCCGTCAATTTAAAGAAAGGTGTCAGTAAAAGACAGGGGGCAGTCGTAGTGGTTGCAATGTTACTGGTTGGAATTGTTTTATGCGCCGTCATTTTCTACGTTTCGCGAAAACAAGAAAGATTGAAGCGTAAAAAGAAACAGAGTAAGGAAATATAGATGTCTTGAAAGAAATGTTTGGTTAATGCAGGAGTTTGCAAATAAAATCATGGATCTAATGGATCTCACCAACCACTCTTGACATATCTTGCGATCATGGATCTCACCACCCTTTCCACATTTCAATGATATTGTATTCTAGATAAACTGGAAAGCAAGGGAAAAGAGCTGGCTTCTGGTTTGATCGCACGAAAATGGTACACAGGAAACGCTGTCGAGGACAGCGGTACAGAAAACCTTACCAGGACCTCGCAAGATGATACGGAAACGAGCGAAGGAGACGAATCACCTCCGTCTTCCAACAGAACCATAGAAAGCACAAAAACGTCGACCACCATACCATTGGGCAATAGAGAAGTAGACGTAGACGAAATGGCAGAATGCATCCGCAACAACTGCACTAATGGTTGCAGTCACACCTCCGCATCCATTCCTCCTTCAACCCCCGCCACTTCCCCAGAAGCACTGCCTTCTCCAACCACAGATTCCTGCTTAGAGTGTCAAATATGTTCGAGTGTATTTCAAAACGGGGATACCGTGGTTGAAAGCAACAATCCCAATTGTTGTCACACTTTTCACAAGGTTTGTATGGAAAAGTGGTTAACGTTCCAATATTCATGTCCCATTTGTAATCAAGTGTATGTTCTTCATACTGCCACCTCTAGCGCAAGTCAATTGTAGAGCTGAGCGAGCTAGGGAGGGAGCGAGCGTGCGATGGTGGTGGACGTTGTCGTCGTTGTTGATTGACGCCAAAGTGTCGACAACGACTTTGAATCACTGCTTGGATTCTTTATAAATGTGTACTACTGCGCACTATTTGTTCTATCATAGCTCTTTATTTACAGCTTTTTGTTCTTGTGCCAGACTCAATTGTGCTGTGGTGGTGTGCTGTGTTGTGCTTCGGTGTGCTAAGTCGATCACTTGCTGGTTGGCTGGTTGGAGTAGATTGGAACAACTATGCTACCTTCTATTTGTGTCTTTTAGCGTATTTTTTGTAGTAGTCTAGTTTGGCTTTACGAGTTCGAGTTTTTAATTATTTATTTTTTCAACTGGCGTTTGGAACGAAAATTTTGTGTCTGCCCATAATACGAAATACAAGAACAAAATCTTCTAAACAAAAAACTGCATTACTGAATTAATATTTATCCAAAATCCAACAAAGAGCCACCATGAAAAGAACCTTACCGAAAGAAATTGACACTGCGATTAATGCAGAAATTTCCATGTCGTGGCTGCGACCATACGACGAGAGTTGGGGTGCCTTATTTTTATCGAGAATTCGATCCTCTCACCGCGTTTGGATCTATGTGTGCTGGAACAGTTTATTGATTTGGATATGCTGCATGGTGGGACTTTTTCACTGCTCTTTCCTACTGGTGGAAGATGATGGATCGTCTTTTGTGAGTTCCTCGCTGGGAATTGGATTATTTTCCACGTCCATTTATGACGATGATGCCTATTTTTTGGGCTGTGTATCGTACTGGAACAACAACAACTTTGATGGACCCTTTCGTGCTGCACGTGCTTTTGGAATGTTGGCGGGTCTTGCCACGACAATTACTTTTGTGACCACAATGGTTCTTTATTTGGTTGTACAGGCACCATCCACCAATGTCTGGAAACAAAGAGCCTGGGCAGTCACCAAGGGTCTCTTTTTTGGAGCCTTTTTGTGCGAATTGCTGACCTTTGTAGCTTTTGCTAGAGACGTTTGCAACAATGCTGACACGGCGTGTCGAATAGGAGCAGCGAGTGGATTGGGTATTTTGAATCTAGTTTTATTGCTGGGGCAATCGGCAGTTGTTTACATATTGCCAACACCCGACACTCCCGTGTTGGTTCTGCAAGTGGAAGACGACCATAGAAGTGAAAATGCACAACCTTTGAGTGGGAATAAGGACAATCGAAACATCATCAGTGGTGCGGAGGAGAAGCATCCAGAAGTTGAAAAAGAACAACAATCGGCGGTTGGGGAAGGCATGAAAAACTTGGCCGAGGATCGATGTCGGCGGCAGCAACCTCATTTGACAATATGGCAAGCCGTGGTTCGCAGGTATCATTCTGTTGGAAACCACAGCTATGCCAGATTATTAATGACAGTTACTATTGTTATGTCTTGGGTGTGCAGCATTATCGGAGTAACTGGGTGTACGTTTTTCCTGGTTGGGGCCACAGGTCAAGATTGGCAGGAATTGAGCGGTTTGGGGCTCTTCCATCGAGCCTACTACAAAAACAACAACATTCTCGGATGCATTGCTTATTCACCGTCTAACAAAGGCGACTTTGATGGACCCTTGCAGGTTGGGCGAGCCTTTGGAGTACTGACGCTCATTTTTATAACCATTTGCTTGGTTTCGTCCATTGCTCTGCAAGGATTTTTCGATACTAGTCGCAACAAGGAGAAAGCATGGTGGTTATTGGTACAGCTGACTCTACCTGTCGCGTGTTTGTGCCAGGTCATAACATTCGCTACCTTTCAGACCGAATCGTGTACCCACACGGATAGTGTAGCTTGTGTACCAGGCACGGCTGGAATCTTTGCCATTCTCAACGTTCTCTTGGTCTTTCCGCTGGCGCTTTTCGTGTTTTCACTGCCGTGCCCAGGCAAGCCTTGCTTCCGCGTAAGAGAGTTACCGCCAAAAAGCAACATCCCTAGCGTTATCAAGTCTCAGGTCAAAATGTACAAACAATTTCAATTGAATCAAAAGCAAAAGAAATTTGCCGAAGTCGACGCAGATGAAAATGTTCTTCCTGAACCAAGTCAGAACTCGGAAAGCCACACACTTGATTTGGAAGAATGCAGTGAGACGACGGATGTAGTCAAATGTGCCACTCTTGTAGAAAGAGACGACGACAAGTGTACCATTCGAAGGGAAGTAGAGCGCGGCGATGGTTCCAAGACGATAACAGTTACTGTGAAAGAGTATGAAAGATCTTGTGCCACAGAAAATCCTTCTAGACACCCACAACAAAGAAATGCGAGGGTTGAGGGCAGTGCTTCAGAGGAAGTGTCAATTCTTTCCCAAACTAGAGCTAACGTTTGGGATCGTCAAGTAAATTTGGAGCAATTCGAAATTGTCGATTTGGATGATCGCGAACCAGCAAAGCACAACTGCGAACCTGCCAAAAAGCATTCGCAGGTACGCGGTCGGCCTCAGGAGTCCATATCTCGTCAAAGAAAGTCTTCCCCTTTGCAGGATCACGGTTGGCCTGACACCAATGCCCCGATATCGTCACAACAGGCAGTGGAAGAAGTTGCCATGTCCATTCTACGTGAAATGTACCAAGAGCAATTTCGCATCCAAAAAGAGGGAGCCATGAAATCGCAAATGTTTGCCGAAAACCATCGGACGAAAACAACGTCGAGCGCCAGCAAGCTTGGAGAGAAAAATGAGGATCATGATGATGATGATGAATTTGATGGTTATTGTGTCGCGTCTCATAGCAGCAAGGATCACGGCTGAAGAAGAATGAGGACGTTTTTTTTTATAACTTTAAGAATGGCCAACATCTACAATCTTCCAGCACATCAACAGTGAGCTCTTTACTATGATTACAATTGTTGACATTTTAGCACTTCTGTTTTTCCAAGCTGGAGGGAAATAAGGCTTCAGCACACATGTGTGCTGCCTTTCTCCGGTATACTTCTCCGGTACCGTACTCACCGACGACGTATAATTTTTCATTTTGGCATTCATTTTTCGTTCTTTACAATCCTAATTCTAGTGCATGCAAAAAGTCACACTCATGTTGTTTTTCGTCCACCCCGTTCCTTCCTGCGTATGTGCGTGGATGTTGTGATTGCATGCGTATCTTAGTACAAGGTCGGTGCCTTGAGCGGATCGATGCCATGAACCCGAACCGAACCGAGCATTTGTTCTGGAAGTTCGTCCGTTGTATTGCCTTGAATAACGAATCCAATATCGCAGGTCAACGCACTCATGTACCTGCGACAAACGCTAACGATTCGCTTGGCGGTATTGCTAGAATTACCAATATCTAGCTCGGCCACCAGTAGGTTGGAATCTTGACAGCGATACGTCACGGGCAACTTGGTCCCGATAATGGCAGGTTTACCGGTAACGAGGTTCCGTACGACCCATGGTCCCTTTACGACGTAGGGGATTAATTTGAGACGCTGATTTTTGTAGTGTGCATCACCCATAATCCAGCGTGCCAAGGTTCGTTCTCCGGGTGATAACGCGTTCAAATCGGGACAGGTATTTTCCTGTCGTTTTTTTGTAGCATTACCACTGCGATAACACTGTTCCTGTGGAACGTGTTTCATAAAAGGTAAAATTTTGGCAGGAATTTCAAAATACAAGAGCATTACACCCCAAGGAAATCGAAAATTCAAGACCAGGGTGGGTTCCTTGCGAAGCGTTCCATTCAAAAGAGAGGAGCTCCTATGCCATTGAATAGTAGTTGTGTGTGTGTTTTTGTGTGTGTATATGTATGTCAGCATATAACAACATTATTTTGTTGTTTCGTTGTGTGCCATGGATTTCAAGTTGATAAAGAAGTGTTTTTGCAAAAAAAGATGGTGGTTGAGCATACCTGAAAAAACTGTAAACCCATACCTGCAGACAAACACACACACAGCCAACCGAAAATAATAATAATCTCGTTTCGTTCAGCGAATACAACCAATGCTTAACATGAAAGAATGCATAAATGTCTGTATGTATAGAATACAACAAAGACACCCACCCACGCACACAAACATACAAACAAACATACACACTGAATACAGAGATATATATTTGTACGTACCGTTCCATTACGGTTGCTGGTGGTTGTTGTTGTTGTTGTTTGTCTGTTGGAAAAAGTAACAAATCACAACCCCGGGCACGCATCAAGTAGGCATCCGATGCAACCTTTTTCTTATCGTTCAAATAATTGGATCCTCGTACTTTGAAAATATTGAGCGGTGTTTCGGACCAACAATTGAGATCACGTGTTTCGGATACCGGATATCGTAATAATGTAGGAATCGGCACCGACATGGAAGCACTGCGTATGCCACTACTACTCGTACCAATGTCGTTGTCCAATGATTTCACTGCTACTATTTCAACATCTGCTGCTGCTGCTGCTGTTGCTTCTTCTTCTTCAAAGTTGTCAAAGTCCTTGTTGTTGTAATTGTCATCCGCAAGGCCGGGAAATCCCATTGGTTCACTCTGAGACCTGCAATAATAATTGGGAGATTTTGGAACCACTCCCTTGGAAGATTTCTTCTTATTGCGTGGGGAAGTTTTTGAGGACTGTTGTTGTTGTTGTTGTTGTTGTTGTTGTGACTGTTTATAAGAAGAAGATCCATTCAGGATAATTACTTGATTCCTGTTAACTGCATCGGCCATTGTTTTTACTTCACTATCACTTTTGCTGGTTGGAAAGGGACGGCGTGCACCATTCATCTCAACATCACCGATACTACTAGTATTGTTGTTGTTGCTTAAATCATCCAGTAGAATATCTTGGATCAAAGCATCGATACTGCCATGTTCGCTGTTGTTACCGGCATCGGTACTGGATGCCTGACTTCCCCCCCGGAAGGAGCTTTCTTCGCGGATGGTTCTATCTTGTTGGTGTTGCTGTTGTTGGTGGTGGTGCTCTTGCTGATGCTGCAATGATCGTTCCTGAGATCGACTGCGCATAGCCTTGGTATTGTTGTTGCTATCATCGCTGTTCAGACGCCGACGTGCGGACGAACAAGCACGACGAATCATAAAGTACGGTGACGTCTGATGCTGATAAAAATAGAGGTAACTACTACTACAACAACTACTACTACTAGTAGTAGAAGAAGATGGAGGAGTACTGGTACTGCACTGGTACTGACTGGACTGCTGCTGCTGCTGCTGCTCCTGATATCGATGATAATGCTGGTGTGGACTACTCCGAGTATCTGTCACCTGCTCCTTCTGGGTGCTACTGTTACTGCTACTATTACTGATATTATTATTTTGGTGATACTGGTAATTGCAACAAAGATCTGCAGTGGGCAATGTACGCTGGTGAATCCAATCAAAGCTGCTCCTCAATGACATTTGGGGTTGGGTAGTCTAGCTAAGGTTCAACTAATATTTTATTATTTAATTTTGTACTAGTAGTAGTAGTAGTAGTAGTTTACTACTAGTAGTAGGAAACAACATCCAGCGTATTCGGTACCTGATACGACGGTTTTGCTGGTTATGTACGGAGTAATAATTGTTGTTTTAAACGGTGAACATACCCACAAATATGGACTAAATAATAATAATACCGGCAGACTTCTACTGTACCCTGGTAGCTAGAGTACTAGAGTAGACTACTAGTAGTACCCCGGAGTAATGATAGTACTACTACCGTAGTAGTCTACCTACAGTACTACTAGTAGTAGCTAGCTACAGCAGTAGTAGTAGTAGTATAGTAGTAGCTAGTAGTAGTAGTAGTAGTACTAGTCTAGGTAGTCTACTAATAGTATTTTAAAGTGATGATTTCCGTACGCCGGTTGATGGGACCGGTCTTTCTATTATTAACCACGACCTGGTACTGTATGGTACTCAGGGCGTACTGCTACTACTACTAGCAGTAATCATTGACACTTGGCAATAATACTACTAGACTACCACTGCGAGTTCTGGACTAGCTACTGTACTACTAATCACTACGCGCTACTACTAACTAGTAGCTACCACTCGTAGTAGTAGTAGTCTAGTACTAGAGGAGAGTAGTGCTGTTGTACCCCCTGATACCATTAACATCACTGATGACGCTTCCATCATGATTAAGTGCAATCAATCATACCCTCGCTCGTGAGGATGATTCTACTGATTTTTAAAAAGCATTATTTATTTTTTCTGTGGACTAGAAATCTGACTCTATCATTCACAGTGAGTCAGATCATCGTTGTTTTGATGTCACCGTATCTTGCGCGCTGTTGGTAGAATATTCGAGTATCAAAACTCAATACTGATAATGAGATAGATGTGTGTGTGTGTGTTTGTGAGTGGAAAAAGGACGCATTGCTAAAATATCTTTAGATGCTGATGGTAGACTTTAGTAGTAAAACATACTGTATTGGTAGCGATTGATTGTTGATGAATACTGCAGTGAGTAGACCACGGTACGAGGTACGAGTATGAGCTTCGTCAATATCTTCATACGATCGGAGGGAAAAAGAGGTTCGCATATTTTCTGAACCAATATTGCATCTTTGAATGTTCGTACCTTGCTAACTATGATGTAATCTCAACAGCTAAATGATATCGTCGAGCAGTAGCAAACATCTTAGACTTCACACAACAAACAGATACTGAGTATGTGGGGTTACAAATTTTTATGTAGTTTTATGCATCAAGCAAAAATAATTCTAACAAGAAGGAACAGTGCTGGCACTGGCAATATTTCCCATCAAATCCAACTCGGTAAATGATGGAGCTCGGCCCAATCCATTGGCTTGTGTTTCGGGGCACACTACTTGACTATTCTTTGAAAAGGTCTCCTTGTACCAGGCGGCTGTTCGACGGATGCCCTCTTCAAAGTCGATCTTGGAAGTATATCCCAACATTCGTTCTGCCTTGGATACATCGGCGCAGGTGTAGGGGACATCACCAGGCTGATCTGGCATCATCTTGATAATTGCTTTTTTGCCAGTGTGCTTTTGGACCAAATCAATGAATTCTTTCAGAGATGTACCACTTCCCTTTCCTAAGTTGAAGATTTGGTAAGGATAAGGTCTGTCAATAGCACGAATAACGCCGTCCACAATGTCGGTAATGTAGGTATAATCTCTGGAAGAAGAACCGTCACCAAATTGTTGCATTTCCATACCTCTGCTGACACGGTCAATGAACTTAAAGGGAGCCATGTCGGGTCTTCCGCGAGGTCCATACACGGTAAAAAACCTTAGACCAGTGACATTCAACTGAGTCAAATGGTGGTAGGTGTAGGCGAGTAGTTCACAAGCCTTCTTGGATGCAGCATAGGGTGAGACGGGATTGTCCACCACCTCGTCTTCGCTGAAAAAGGTGGACTTGGATCCTCCGTAGACACTGGAACTGCTGGCAAATACAAAATTCTTGACTCCGTATCTGGCAGACATTTCCATCAGTCTTGTCGTTCCTTCAATATTGGAGTGGATGTAAATGTAGGGATCTTGGATGGAAGGTCTGACTCCGGCACGAGCCGCCATGTGGCAGACCCATTCAGGCCGGTGATCTTCAAAGAGAGATTGCATCAGAGACGCATCGCAAATATCTCCCTTGACAATGGCGACACGCTTGGGGCCGTACTTGTCGAGCAACAGCTTTAGATTGGCCTCCTTGAAGGACACGTCGTAGTAATCGTTCATTTCATCGACAATAACAACATCGTCACCGCGGGCAAGTAGATGGTCGGCAACGCTGGAACCAATAAATCCAGCTCCTCCAGTCACAAGAACCTTTTTGTATCCGACGTGGGGTTCCACAATATTTTCATCGGTGCTGCTGCTGTCCCAGGATGAGACGGAAACATTGGAGTCGTCGTTCTCGGTTGTTGGGGTATTTTGAGATGAAGTTTCGATTTCGCTGATTGTAACTTTCGACATGATGCTTAGTGTAATTTTTTATTCAGTGTTATGTTGTTGAATTGATGTGTTTTTAATTTGTTGGAGAATAAAATTGTGAAAGTTGTTGAGAGATTGTATTTATTTTAGATTGCCATCCGTGTTGCCAGATACAGTAATAATAGTAGTAGTGTTGCAGGTTTTGGAATTCCGAGAATGAATCATCAGGATTTTTATACTCTACTGTACGTAGACGAGACTACGTGCAGAAAAAATGAGAGGTCTTCGAAACGTTGGTAGAAAATCCAGCTCATCAGGCCAAGAATTGCTGCCACCCAACGGCACCACGACACAACATCTCTTTTTGATGACTAGAGGTTTTTACTGAGAGTCACTTCAATTAATGCTTACTTTGGAATAATGCATGCTACGTACTTGAAGTACTTTTCTGACTACTGGTACTGGTACTTCGTGAGGTCCTCTTGCCGACGAAGCTGTAGCATACCGTACGTCAGATTGATTCGTGGCGTAAATTAACTCACTCACTTTCAGAGGTCGATAGTAACACTGCTGATGATGATTCGTGTATGACTCGACAAGACTGCCAGACTGCCAGACTGGCAGCTACATAGTGATAATAATATTATAGCCTATTTATTCTGCGGATAAACCCATCCTGCGCAAAAACTCCTTCGTCGACAGCTCCAGAGAACCGGAACACAGGGCTGAGACAGAGATTTGTTCTTGGTTACGTATGCAATGAGAGATATGCCAGTCCTGATTTCAAAAAGAAGAGTTGATAAGACCCTGTTCCTTCCTCGTCGATCCTTGCTGCAGTCATGCTTTCCACTCCTGCGGATGTTCTTTTGATTCGCACGTTGCCGTGCAACTATTGTGAGGTGAGGATGAGTGGAGAAAAGAATACATGGAACGTACATGCTACAATTATTGTCGTCGCTTGTGTCCTAAAACCCAAGTGACCGAGGCTACTAGTAAATTAGACGTTCAAATTTCTGGACAGATGAAAAAATGTATGTAAACAAATACTAAAACACGCATCGCTGCTTTGGTCGCAGTGCCAATAAAACACTTTAAAACTGTACTTTCAGATACCGAAAAATATTGGTTGGTGGCACTTGGTTGAAAAGTGCAGTAGGTTTCTTCTTGTTTTCGTTTTCCCGGTGCACTTTTATTGCCTTTTCATCTGAGGAGCGAGCATTGCGGCGGGACGTAGTTTACGATGTATATCTTCAAGTACCTTAACCATAATCGGATCACAAACATAATGAAACAATATTGACAAGCTGGACAAACCATGGCCTACTATTTCTCCTCTCCCTCTTACTGCCCCGCGTGCCAGATCATTAGTTAGCGAAGTCGTCCTCGGGATTCCAATTTCAGATTCCAAGTTGAGCCGCATCTATCGCTGAATGACGAAGCATAAGTGCCACTGTACCTGAAGAGAGATACATGCACTACTGGCAAGCATCCGCATTTCCTGCGTTCTCTCCGTGATAGTCTATTACTCCTGCGTTTGCTTAGGGCTGCCGTCATCTCCACTGAAGAGTGTGTTGTCTGCCACTACAAGGAAACCGACCAGTGATTTGCGTCGATCGACACGTGTGTACATCCATCCCTTGTAGCATCGCGTGAAAAAGTTTACTCAGGTACGTCCACATCAAGAAGGCATGCATATACATAGAGGATTTGTAGAAGCAGTAGAAGACCATGAACTGTTACTGGTACAACAAGATGGCTGGTTCTGGGAGCCTGCCTTCATTGTAGGTAATTCAGAATTGTGAGGGGATATTACAATTTGTGGGTGTAAAATCATTTTGCAAGCACTACGCGCTGTGGATTTGATAGATTGTTGAACATGAAGGCCCCTGGACAACCCTTTTTGCTAAAGCAGTTGATGAATTCCTTTCGGGAGCTAGTAGAATAAGAGTTGGACCGAAAGGTCACGAACGCTGCTGTGACGTATCTGGCATGATATATTATGCTAGCTATCTTTCTTTTTGCCGAATTACTGTATTTTACTTGGTATATTGTACTCGAGTATATTGTAGCATGAGAAGGTTTACTAAAATGTTAATGCATGAAACCAATTGCATCGGATGACAAAAAACAACAATAAGAGGCTCAATTGGTTTTGAGTGTGAGTGTGTGCTGGCTTCTGCTTTGGGTGAACGGGGGGGGGGGGGGGGGCGTGGAGCGTGGCGAAGATCTTTAACCCCCCCCCAAGGCTTGGGGCTTTTCAACACTTTCTCGGGCCGCCCCGCCTGGGTTC